>Ga0066905_100000232_pt1 | contig 13459 bp, 13 predicted proteins | sample PanSoiMetaPlot36_FD_67483 | JGI IMG/M metagenome (GOLD analysis project Ga0066905, IMG submission 67483) | Tropical forest soil microbial communities from Panama analyzed to predict greenhouse gas emissions - Panama Soil Plot 36 (version 2) | ecosystem: Environmental > Terrestrial > Soil >... | reverse complement strand
GCATGCAATTCACCGAGTACTGGTTCGGCTCGGTCCGCGTCGACGGCGTGACCTACGATCATGACCTGGTCATCGACCGCGGGCAGGTCCGCAAGCGCAAGAAGGCCGCATCCAAGAAGTTCCGCGGCGCCTACGGGCACACCCCGCTCTCGGTCGCGGAGGACATCCCCTGGCGATGCCGCCGGCTGGTGATCGGCACCGGCGCCGACGGCGCGCTGCCGGTGATGAAGCAAGTCCGGGAAGAGGCCCGCCGCCGCGGCGTCGAGCTGGTCGCCCTGCCCACGGCGCAGGCCATCGGCGTGCTTGACGAGACCACCAAGCACACCAACGCGGTGCTGCACCTGACCTGCTGAGCGGGTGGCGCGGCACCGCGTTCCGCCGCGGCGGTCGTGCGGGCCGCGTCACCCTGCCAGCACATCGCGGAGCTTCGCGGCGAACGCCACGGCCTCGGAGCCGAAGCCGCCGTGGTCGCCGGGGAACACCACCGGCTCGGTCCCCAGCCGTTCGGCCACGGCAAAGGCGGCCCGGTAGGGCGGCTCCCCGCGCGACGCCTCGCCCACCGCCATCGTGACCCGCACCGGCGACGCCCTGAACGCGGCGATGTCGGGGGTGTACCTGGCGAACGGCGGCACCTCGTAGCCGATGAAGAACACGAAGTTCTGCCCCATGCGCGCCATCATCTGCATGGTCTCCGGGTCCGGCTCCCCCTGCGGCTCCGGCCCGCCGCCCGGGGCGCGGTCGTCTTCCTGCCCGCCCCCGCTCATCTGCAGCGCGGCGTTGAGGATCTCCCCCGCTGGCCCGGCGCCCTTCGCGGCGAACGTCTCCTCCACGTCCCGCATGACGGCGCGCCAGTGAGCGCGGTCGGGCAGCAGCTCGAATGCGGGCGGCTCGTGGGCGACCACGGTGCGCACCTGCTCGGGGTGGCGGGCGGCCAGCTCCAGGCCGATCATCGCGCCCGAGCTGTTGCCGAACACGCGCGCGGGCTCGCCGCCCGTCACGCCCGCGGCCGCCAGCACGCGGTGCGCGTCCTCGCCGTGGATCTCGATGCTCTGCTGCTCCGGGGGCCCGTCCAGCGGGCTGCGCGAGTTGCCGCGCCGGTCGTAGGTCACCACCGTGTACCGGTCGGCGAGTTGCCGCGCCAGGCCCGCGTACCCCGCGGCGTCGTAGACCCCGCCGCAGATCAGCAGCAGGACCGGGCCGGAGCCGCGGATCTCGTAGTACAGGTTCGCGCCGGGCACCTCCAGCGTGCCGGTCTTGGTGGGGTTCATGCTCGGTCCTCCCTGCGGATCGCCGCCTGTCCGGCTTGCTCGTCACCAGGCAGTCGGGGCAACGGGCCCGTTCTCGACATCCCCGCCCGGATGGCGCCAGCCACCGGGCAGATACCCGTCGGCGGGTGGCGTACGGCATGGCTGGGTAGTCACGTTATGTCAGGAAGGGATTCGCCGGGCGACGGTGCCGGAGCCCCGCAGCGAGGAGACCGGGATGAGCGGCTCGCCACCGAAGTTTCGCGGGGTCTCCGACCTGCGCGAGTTCTTCCGCACCAACCAGACGCCCATCTACTTCATCTCGCCGACGGCGTTCAACCTTCTGGGGATCGACCGCTGGGTCCGCAACTTCCACTACGTCAACTACTTCGACTCCTTCGAGGGCAGCCACCCCAACGTGTTCGTTCCCACCGGCCGCGAGGCGCCCGAATTCGAGTCGATCGAGGACATCTGTAACTACCTGCTGAGGAACCGCGAGGTCACCGGCTGGATGAGAACACAGGGCGACGGCGGCTGGGCGGTGTTCGTCATGTTCGACGAACAGACCGAGTCGCTGGCGGCCGGGGCCGGGCTCCGGGTCGCTCATCCGCCCGCCGAGCTCAGGCACCGCCTCGACTCCAAGATCGTCACTACCCGGCTCGGCAACGACGCCGGGGTCCCGAGCGTGCCGAACGCGCTCGGCCGGGCCGCTACCTACCAGGACCTGTCGGCTCTGGCGGAGCGCGCCGGGCTGGGCCGCGACCTGGTCGTGCAGATGCCCTACGGCGACTCGGGCAAGACGACCTTCTTCATCCGCAGCGAGGCGGACTGGGCGGCGTGCGCCGCGAAGGAACCCCTGGCAAGCCAGGACCTCAAGGTGATGCGCCGGATCGACCACCGCGCCATCGCCGTGGAGGCGGTCCTGACCCGGCACGGCACGCTTGTCGGGCCGCTCATGAACGACATCACCGGCCATCCCGAGCTCACGCCGTACCGCGGCGGCTGGGCCGGCAACGACTACCCGGCGACGCTGACGGGCGCGCAGAAGCAGCAGGCGAGGGAGTTCACCCGCCGGCTCGGCGACAGGCTCGCCGCCGAGGGCTACGTCGGCTTCTTCGAGGTCGACTACCTCGTCGACACCGGCACGGGCGAGCTGTACCTGGGCGAACTCAACCCGCGGATCAGCGGCATCAGCTCGATGACCAACGTCACGGCCGGCGCCTACGCGGACATGCCGCTGTTCCTGTTCCACTTGCTCGAATACCTCGACATCGACTACGTGGTCGACATCGGCGAGATCAACGAGCGCTGGTCCCGCGAGGCCAGCGTCGACGTCTGGAGCCAGATCATCATCAAGGAAACCGGCGACCAGGTCGAGCTGCTCAGCCAGGCGCCACGGACCGGCATCTACCGCCTCGCGCCCGACGGAGCGGTCACCTTCCGCCGCTGGGCAAGTGACTGGCACGGGATCGTCAGCGAATCGGAGGCCTTCTACCTGCGTATCCTGGCCGCCGGCGACTACCGGTACCACGGCGCGGACCTGGGCGCGCTGGTCACGCGCGGCCGGCTGCAGACCGACGACAACCGGCTTGAGGAACGCTGCAAGCAGTGGGCAGCGGGCCTGCGGGCGCAGTTCGCCGGCTCGCGGCCGGTCCCGCAGCGGCGCGAGCCGGGCAGCCTGCCCGCGTTCAAGATGGCCTGAGCGTTGCCCGGCGCGCCGCACCCGCTCGACCCGCTGGCGGCCGGCGAGGTCCGAGCGGTCGCCGCCGCCCTGCGGCGTGCGCGCGGAGTGGGTTCACGCTGGCGCTTCGCGTCGATCGAGCTAATCGAACCGGGAAAGGACGCGCTGGCGGCCCACCGGACGGGCACGCCCAGCGTGCGCAAGGCGCAGGCCGTCTGCTGGAACCGCGACGACGGGCGGGCGTACCGGGCCGTGGTGTCCCTGGCCGACGCCACGGTCGAGGCCTGGGAATACCTGCCGGGCCAGCAGCCGAACATCACGGTGGACGAGTGGTCCGAGTGCGACGAGATGCTCCGCGGCCACCCGCTGCTCGCCGCCGCGCTCACCCGGCGCGGGATCACCGACCTGTCGCGTGTGCTCACCGACGTCTGGGCGTACCGGTCGTGGAACGTCCCCGAGCGCTACCGCGGCGTGCGGCTCGGCTGGGCGGACGTCTGGTACCGCGGCGTCCCCGGCGGGAACCCGTACGCCCACCACGTCACGGGGCTGCACCCCGTCGTCGACCTCAACCGCATGGTGCTGCTCGAGCTCGAGGACGGCCCCGGTGACGCGGACCCCGCCGCGCTGCCCGACGTCAGGGGCGAGTACCTGCCACGGCTCCTTCCGGGGCCGCCTCGGACGGTGAGCCCGCTGGCCGTAAGCCAGCCCGACGGGGTTTCGTTCGGCATGGAGGGCAGGGCGCTGTCCTGGCAGAACTGGCGGATGCGGATCGGCTTCAACCACCGGGAGGGGCTGGTCCTGCACGAGGTCGGGTTCCACGACGCGGGCCGCCTCCGGCCGGTCGCGCACCGGCTCTCGTTCGCCGAGATGATCGTGCCCTACCGGGACACCACCGTCGACCACTACCGCAGGACGGCGTTCGACATCGGCGAATGGGGCCTCGGGTTCATGACCACGTCCCTCGCGCTCGGCTGCGACTGCCTGGGCGAGATCACCTACCTGGACGCGGTCGTGCATGACACGGCCGGGGAGCCGCGCACGATCAGGAACGCGGTCTGCATCCATGAGGAAGACGACGGGGTGCTGTGGAAGCACGTGGACCACGCGTTCGGCGCGGAGGTGCGCCGCGCGCGGCGCCTCGTGGTGTCCTTCCACGTCACCGTCGCGAACTATGAGTACCTCGTGTACTGGCGCTTCTATCAGGACGGCAGCATCGAGTGCGAGGTCCGTGCCACCGGGATCATGGTTACGTCCTCCTTCCCCGACGGGCGTCAGCCGCCCTACGGCACGCTCGTCGACGAGCGGACCTACGCGCCCTTCCACCAGCACTTCATCGTCGCCCGGCTCGATCTTGACGTGGACGGCCCGGCCAACACGGTGCACGTCTGCGAGTCGCAGGCGCTGCCGATCGGCCCCGGCAACCCGGACGGGCTGGGCCTGGTCGTCCGCAGCACGCCGCTGCGCTCGGAGCAGGAGGGCAAGCAGGACTACGACTGGCACGTCCAGCGGTACTGGACGGTCGTCAACGACGCGGCCCGGTCCGGTCCCGGGACACCCGTCGGGTACAAGCTGGTCCCGGCCGGCAGCTTCCCGCCGCTGCTGGACCGGTCGTCGGAGGTGCTCCAGCACGCCGGGGCGATCGGCCACACGCTGTGGGTCACGCCGTACCGCGAGGACGAGCGCTGGCCGTGCGGCGATTTCCCGAACCTCAGCGACGGGGACCCGGGGCTGCCCGGGTGGACCGCGGCGAACAGGTCCATCGAGAACACCGACGTCGTGCTCTGGTATGTGTTCGGCATCCACCACATCACCCGGCCGGAGGACTGGCCGGTCATGCCGGTCGACAGGGTGTCGTTCTGGCTCAAGCCATCCGGGTTCTTCGACCGCAACCCGGCGCTGGACGTGGCGCCCGGATAGCCCGGCGCTCCGCTACGGCTGCGGGCACGGGCTGCCGCCGAGCACGACCTGGTGCTGGCCGCTGCTGAACGAGCCGATCGAGTGCCGCCAGGACGAGCCCGGCCACCGGTATTCGAACGTCAGGTCCGCGGGCCGGTACACCGCGGTGTAGAGGGTGCCGAACCCGTGGTCGTGGTGGCCGGCGTAGAGCGGCGGCTCGAGGAACGCCGCCACCAGGTCTTCGAGGGCGACCGCCTGGCCGTACACGAGGCCGGCCAGCGCATCCCGGCGCCGCTGGCTGTGCGGCGCCGGGATGCGCCCCCGGCCGGGCGGCGGCTCGGTGTTGGTGGCGATCGGGTCGGCGGTGAAGCGCGCGGAGCGGACCGGGCCGAGGTATGCGGTGAAGTGATCGCCGGCCCGGTCGGCCACGGTCACGTTGTAGGCCATGTGGACGGGCACCCGGGTGAGCGTGTCACGCGCCTCGGCGGCGGAGCCGCACACCTCGAGCACGTAGCGGAGCACGAGCGGAATGCCGAAGCCGGGTCCCAGCGTGACCTGGCCGCCGAAGGCGAGCGAGACGGCCAGGCCCGCGTCGTTCATCCCGTCGACGAGTCCCCACAGGCAGTCACTCATACCGACGACCCGCCGCCCGGTGAAGGCGGTGCCAAGCACCACCCCTTCCAGCAGATCCGGCGCGTAGTCGTAGTTGCGGACCAGGGCGGGCTCGCCCAGGTGAACCGCCTGCGAGCACCCGGTGACGTAGGCGGGCGGGTTGTAGAGGGTCAGCATCTGAGCGGCAAGCGGGTCACCGCCGGCCAGTTCGGCCAGCCGTTCCCAGGTCGGCACCAGTTCCGGCATGTGCCGCGCCAGCATCCTGGCGCAGGTGTCCAGGTCGGCCCGCGCCGACACGCCGTCGCGCAGGTACCAGCGACGGTAGCCGGGCCAGGCCGAGCAGAACGCGCCCTGCCAGCCGGGCCCGGGGAAGGACTCGGCCAGCGCGGTGAACGTCAGCGGCCATCCGGGCGGTGTGCCCGAGTTCACGCAGCCCTCCTCGGGTCCCATTGCTCGCGTCCACTCGCAGATCGCGAGCGGGCCCGCGATTATTCCACGGCCACGCCGGTCAGTAACCGAGGTCCGGATCCACCTGGCCGACCAGCGGCTGCCCCGCGATCAGCCGCCGGATGTTCTCGGCGATCCGGTGTGCGAGGAGCGGCTGGGTCATTTCCTCGGTGTCGGCGGTGTGCGGGGTGATGAGGCAGTTCGGCAGGTCCCAGAGGGGGTGGCCCGCCGGCAGCGGCTCGGGTTCGGTTACGTCCAGCGCAGCGCCGCCGATCTGCCCGGACCGCAGGGCGTGCAGGAGCGCCCCGGTATCGACCAGCGCGCCACGTGCCACGTTGACCAGCCACGCGTCTCGTTCCATCGCCGCGAGCTCCGCGGCGCCGATCAGCTTCCGCGTGGCCGGGGTGAGGGCCAGCGCGAGCACCACCGCCCGCGCGCCGGCCAGCGCCTCGGGCAGCCGGTCGGTGCCGACCGTCCGGGAGGCGCCCGCGAGCGGTTCGGGCCGCTGCCGGACGATCGTCGCCTCCACGCGGAACGGTTCGAGAAGGCGCAGCAGCTCCACGGCGATGCCTCCCGCGCCAACGACCGTCAGCCGCTGGTCGAACAGGGTGGCCCCGGCCGGTTCGCCCCAGGACCGGGCCCGGGCCCGCATGGGCAGCTGGCGGAGCCCGGCCAGCAGCAGCGCGAGCGCGTGCTCGGCAACCGGCTCGGCAAAGGCGCCCTTCGCCGACGTCCACCGCCGCTGGCGGTCGATGACACCGGCCTCTGCCATCCTCTCCACGCCCGCCAGCGGCAGCTGCACCCACGAGATCTCCGGGTGGGCCGCGAGCACCCCGCGGAGGCTCTCCGGCGTCGCCGAGTCCGTCCACACCAAGCCGATCGGGTTGCGGTCCAGGGCGACGACCTCCCCGCCGCCCCTGCGGACAGCGTTGGCGGCCCAGCCGCCCGGCCGGGGCCCGACGGCGATCTGGGGGCGCGCCCGCCGGGCCGCCGCCGGGTCAGGGCGCGGCGGGCACATAGGGCCTGGGACGGCGCAGGAGCCACTGCCAGAAGTTACGGCGGGGCGGGCGCGCCGAGATATGGCCGCTGCCGACCTTCCCTGACACCTTGATGTGCAGGATGACGGGCACCTCCGGACCCCACGGAGCCCGTACCTTGACGCCGCCGCTGCGGACGGCCACGTCGTCGGTGTCGACGATGATGCCGGGCTTCGTGACCAGGTTCAGCCTGCCGCTCCGGACGCTGGCATCGATCTGGATCGACGGCTGGGTGATCACCGCCTCGGTGAAGTCGAGTGTCACGTGGCCGCTCGTGACCCGCACCTCGATCCGGTGCGGCACGAGCCAGCGGCCATCCCGTTTCGCCCAGCCGCTCCCGCGGTCGATGCGGATGACCTCCTTCGGCTCGACGGGCTGCATGCCCGCCGGGAAGCCCGGTGCGGCCGGCAGGTCTCTGCTCAGCGCCGCGAGCTCGCCGTAGGTGCGCGCGGTCAGCGCCTTCTCCAGCCGCTCGTCGAGCTCTTCGGCGGTCAGCCGGCCATCGCCCGCGGCTACCCGCAGCAGTTCAGCAACCCGGTCCCGGTCCTGGTGTGAAACACGCAACTCGTCAGGCGAGGCCGCATCGTCGCCGCGCCCCAGAGGCGACACCTCGCCCGTCATGGACACACTCTAGAGGTGCGGCCCCTACCTAGCATCCTGTCCCCGTGATGGGCCGGGCGCCTTCTGCGTGACGCCGTGCCAGCTCACGGTAGACCTGCGGGTTGGACTCCACCCACCGCTTCGCCCCCGTGGTGACCTCCCCGACAACCCGGGCCGGCACCCCCGCGGCGAGCATGCCATCGGGGATGGTCATTCCCGGCGGCACGGTGGCGCCCGCGGCGACCAGTGCCCGTGCGCCGACCGTCGCACCGTCGAGCACGGTGGCGCCGTTGCCCACCAGCGCCTCCGCGCCGATGACCGCGCCGTGGACCACGCACAGGTGACCGACGGTGGCGCCCTCGCCGACCTCGGTCACCGGGTCGCTCCCCCCGTGCAGGACCGACCCGTCCTGGACGTTGGCTCCCCGCCGCACGACGATCGCCCCGAAATCGGCCCGCAGCACGGCCCCGTACCAGACCGACGCCTCCGCCTCGATGCGCACGTCCCCGACCAGGGTCGCGGTCGGCGCGATCCACGCCGCGGAGCTGACCTCAGGCTCCCGGCCCTCAAACGCGAACAGCGGCACCCGCCAATGATGCCAGCGGCACGCGCCCCCGCCCGGCGGGGTCAGAAGTAGAGCTGGCCGGCGAGGTACTTCAGGCCGCTGTCGACCTGGACGGTGACCACGCGGTGGCCCGGGCCCAGCCGGCGGGCGATCTCCAGCGCGGCGAGAAGGTTGGCGCCGGTCGAGGGGCCGGAGAATATCCCCTCGGCGCGCGCGGCCCTGCGGGCCGTTTCGAACGCCTCGGCCTCCGGGACGGCGATGACCTCGTCGTAGTCCGCGGGTTCGAGCAGCGGCGGGCGGTGGCCGATGCCGCCGCCCTCGATGTGGTGGACCCCTGGCGGGCGGCCCGACAGCACGGCCGACTCTCCGGGCTCGACGACGGCGCGGTGGAGTGCTGGCCACGCGGCGGCCAGCGCGCGGCTGACGCCCAGAAAGCAGCCGGCGGTGCCGACGTAGCAGCAGAACGCGCTGATCGGCGGCGGCCCGGGGAGCTGGTCCAGCACCTCCTCGCCGAGTCGGCGGTACCCCTCCACCATGTCGGCGTTGTTGAACTGGTCGGTCGCGAACGCACCCGTCTCCGCGGCGATCTCGGCCGCCCTGCGCATCATCGCCGGGATCAGCTCGGGCGTGATGCCTTCGGGGCTCGGTATCAGCTCGACCTCGGCGCCGAACGCCCGCATCGTGCGGATCTTCTCGACCGCGAACGCATCGGAGGACACGATCCGCAGCGGGTAGCCCTTGACCGCGCAGACGAACGCCAGGGACGAGCCGGTGCTTCCGCCGGTGTACTCGACGACCGGCTGGCCCGGCCGAAGGCGGCCATCGGCCTCGGCGGCCTCGATCATCGCCAGCGCCATCCGGTCCTTGTACGAGCCGGTGGGGTTGGCCGCCTCCATCTTTACCCAGACCTCGGCGCAGCCGTCATCGGCCATGCTTGCCAGCCGGACCACGGGGGTGCCCCCAATCGCGGAAATCCCGCCCAGACGATCCACCTGGACCTCCTCGACCGTTCCGGCCCTGATGACGGTCACCGCGCCGCGCAGGCCCTCGACCGATCGGACAGCGCGATCCTAGCCATGCGGAACCAGCCACCCGGCATCGTGGCGCGGGACACCGGCCCGGCGCGCGGCGCCCGGCCCAGCCGCGGCCGCCATTACCCGCGCCCGGAAATTGACGGCCACATTGTAATTCGGATGGCCTTTCTAAATTGATTCATCTGTGATATAGTTGTTGAAACAGCTGATAATGTTTCGCGGTGTGATTAGCGACACACATATTGCTGTTTCCACGCGGGCCCTGGCGTATCGGGACCGGGAGACCTCGCTCACCGGCGTGCTCAGCTGGAGCGATACGCAAAGCGGCAGGCAGCCGGGCATCCTGCTCATCCATGGCGGGGCCGGGCTCGACGAGCATGCGCGAGATCAAGCACGCCGTTACGCCGCGCTCGGCTATGCCGTCCTCGCGTGCGACATGTTCGGCGAGGGCGTCGCGGGTGACCGCGAGCGCGTGATCCGGTGCCTGACCACCTTGCGCGATGACCCGGCGCTGCTCGTCCGGCGCGGCCGGGCCGGGCTGGCGGCGCTCTCGCGCTGCCCGGAGGCCAGCGGGTGCTTCGCTGCCATCGGGTTCTGCTTCGGTGGGATGGCCGCGCTCGCGCTCGCCCGGGCGGGCACGCGGCTCGCGGGCGTGGTGAGCATCCACGGCAGCCTGGCGACCGCCAGTCCCGCACGGCCCGGGTCGGTCACGGCCAGGCTGCTCGTCTGCCACGGCGCCATGGACCCGCACGTCCCGATGGCGGACGTCGCCCGGTTCGCGGAGGAGATGAACCGGGCGGGGGCCGACTGGCAGCTGGTCATGTACGGCGGTGCCCAGCACGGCTTCACGCACAAGCTGGCGGCGCCCGCGGCGGCTCCGGGTGTCGCCTACCACGCGCCCTCCGACGAGCGCTGTTTCGCGGCCGCGAACGCGTTCCTGGCCGGGGCGCGTGTCCGCGGTGGGCAGTAATGTGGCTCCGTTCGGGCGGTGAACGGGGCGACATCACGGAGCACGGATGAGCGAGCCGGAACTTGTTGTCGAGAATCGTGAGCACCTGTGGAACCTGCTGATCGAGGCGTCTCAGCTTGAGCACCTGATCATGTGCCAGTACCTGTATGCGAGCTTCAGCCTCAAGACCGATCCCGATGAGGGCCTGACCGCCGGGCAGGCCGAGGCGGTGGCCAGGTGGCGCGAGTTGCTGACCGGCATCGCGATCGAGGAGATGCTGCACCTCGCTCTTGTCGCCAACGTCATGACGGCAATCGGCGCAGCGCCGTCCCTTTCCCGGCCGAACTTCCCGCGACGCTCGGAGTACCTGCCGCCGGGCCTGCAGTTCGCGCTGCTGCCGTTCGGCGAGGCAGCGCTCACCCATTTCCTGTACCTGGAGCGGCCCGAGGGCATGGCCCGGCTGGACGCCGCGGGATTCGTTCCCGCCGAGCCACCGCCGGAGCCGGTCGAGCCCAGCGAGGTCATGCCCCGCATGCAGGACTTCTCCACCGTGGGGCACCTCTACCGCGGGATCATGAACGGCCTGAGCCATCTGGCCGGCCGGCTCGGTGAGCAGGGCCTGTTCGTGGGGCCCCCGCGTGCCCAGGCCACCCCGGAGATGTTCCAGTGGCCGCAGCTCGTCGCGGTCACCGGCCTGGACTCGGCGCACGCCGCCATCGAAGAGATCATCGAGCAGGGCGAGGGCGCCCGCGGCGACTGGCAGTCCGCGCATTACGGCCGGTTCCTGCGCATCTGGGACGAGTACGGCCAGCTCCGCGAGCAGGACCCGTCCTTCGACCCGGCGCGGCCGGTCATCCCGGCCTTTACCCGCCAGCCCTTCGACATCCCCGAGCCGCAGCCGCTGCTGACCGAGCCGGCCGCCCGCACGGTCGCCGAGCTGTTCAACCTCGGGTACGAAACGCTGCTGCAGCTGCTCACCAGGTTCTTCACCCACACGGACGAGACCGACGAGCAACTCGGCGTGCTCACGGAGAGCGCGTTCGAGCTCATGGCCGGTGTGGTGGCGCCGCTCGGGCGCGCGCTGACCCGACTGCCCGCGGGGGCGGCACTCCCTGGCCGCACCGCCGGGCCCACCTTCGAGATGTACTACCAGATGGGCAACTTCATCCCCGCGCGCGGCGCGGCGTGGGCGGTGCTGTCCGAACGGGTCGCCACGATGGCGGCCCGCTGCGCGGACGCCGGCTCCGGTGGCGGCGTGTCCGCCAACGTCGCCGCGGTAACAGAGACCGCGGCGACGGTGGCGGCGCGGCTCGCGAGCCACGTGCCTCCGGAGCTGCGCCCCGCCCCGCCCTGACCCCATGGGCGGCCCCGCTGGCCCCCCAGGCCGCCGGGACACCGGCCGGATCCCGGCCGCGGCGGAGGCGCCTATGCTTCCTGTCCCGGCTGTCCGCCGTCGCCGAACGACACCTGAACGGTCCGCTCGTCGGTGCCGCGGACGATGTTCAGCTCGACGGTGCCGCCGCGTGCCGCCTGGAGCGCGTCGAACAGGTCGTCGGGTGTGCTGGTGGGCCGGCCGCCGGCCGCCACGATCTGGTCGCCCTTGGCGAGACCCGCGCGCGCGGCCGGGCTGTCATCCATGACCTCGCGGATGAGCAGGCCCTCGGTCTCGGGCAGGCCGACGGCCCGGCGGAGCCGCCTGGCTACGTGGCCGGGGGCGATGGCGACGCCGAGCCGCGGCGATGTCGCCGATTCCCCGCGGGCGAGCGCGTCGGCGCGGCCACGAAGCGCGTCGTCGGCGGGTATGGCCAGGTAGAAGCCCTCACCGAGGCGGTTCGTGTTGATCCCGAGCAGCTGTCCCCCAGCGCTGAGGACCGGGCCGCCGGACGAGCCGGGCAGCAGCGGGGCGGTGTGCTCGAGGCTGCCGGTGATGCGCCGGCCCCGCGGGCCGCGGAAGGTCCGCTCGATGCCCGAGACGAATCCGAACGTGACCCGCAGCCCACGCCCGCCGGGATTGGCCAGGGCAAATACCGGCATCCCCAGCTCCACGGACGCGCCGTCGGCCCACGGCATCGCCGCGGCCCCGCCGGTGTCGACGTCGATGACGGCCAGGTCCCCATCGATGTCGTGCCCGGCCACGCTCCCGTCCGCCGTCCGCCCGTCGGCGAACGTGACGGTCACCTGGTCGCCGCGCACGTTGTGCGCGTTGGTCAGCACCCGCCCGTCCGCGAGCACGACGCCGGAGCCGACGCCCCACCGCTGCCCGATGCCCACCACCGAGGGCCCGGCGCCCTCGGCCAGTTGCCTGATGTTTGCCTGTATCTCGTCGAGGATCGCCATCGCCGCCTCCAGCCGGTCGAGTTAGTAGTAACTTGCAAATTACTACTAACTCCACACTTGTCAACCGGCTACGATCGGGGCATGGCCGAACCCGAGCACGACTCACCACTCGCCGAGGCCCTGGCCAGGGTCGGTGACCGGTGGACGCTGCTGGTGGTGGAGGCGCTGCTGGCCGGGCCGCGCCGGTTCAACGATCTTTTGGGCCAGATCCCCGGCATCGCGCCGAACATCCTCTCCGAGCGCCTCAAGCGGCTCGAGCGCGAGGCGTTGCTGGTCGCCCGGCCCTACTCCGAGCGGCCACCGCGGGCCGCCTACCAGCTGACTGCGGAGGGCCGGGAGCTCGCCGGGGCGCTCCGCCTGCTGGCGCACTGGGGGGCCAGGCATGCCGACCCGGCGGACACCCCCCGCCACGCCGCGTGCGGCACCCCCATCGAGGCCCGCTGGTACTGCCCGACGTGCGACCAGCTCGTTGACAGCGAGCCGCGCCACGCAGAGATGCACTTCGTGTAGGCGGCGGCTCGTGCAGGCGGCGGCCGCGGGCCGCCGCGCCGACCGCGGTCAGGCGTCCGCCGCGTCGCGCCGCAGGCCTTCCTCCGCGTACTCGACGAGCAGGTCGCTGACCGACAGGCCACGCTGCTCCGCCCTGGCGGCGAGCTGCTCGGACAGCGCGATCGGAATGACCACCGTGCGGCGGACGCAATCGTCGCTCTCCCACACCTCACCGGTCGTCTCAGACACGCTCCCTCCTTCCGGGCGCAGTCGGTGCCGGCTTCTCCTGCCTCACGTAAGGGCGCAGGATGCGGTCGCTCAGCAGGCCGAGGCAGCTCAGGTTCGGAAAGCCCGGCCCCTGAGCAAGGCCGGCGACCGGCGGCAGGTGCAGCGGCGGGCACAGGCCGGCGACCGACAGATCGAGCTCAATCCGCCGTTCGAGCTCGGCGCCGGCGAGCGCGCCGCTGAGCCGGCGGCGGGCCTCGCCGCCGAGCAGCCGCTCGAACCAGCGAGCCTCGAAGCCGATCGCGACGACGACGAGGTCGTAGGCGACACGTTCGCGCTCGCT
>Ga0066905_100000231_pt1 | contig 13462 bp, 10 predicted proteins | sample PanSoiMetaPlot36_FD_67483 | JGI IMG/M metagenome (GOLD analysis project Ga0066905, IMG submission 67483) | Tropical forest soil microbial communities from Panama analyzed to predict greenhouse gas emissions - Panama Soil Plot 36 (version 2) | ecosystem: Environmental > Terrestrial > Soil >... | reverse complement strand
GGCTGGCCGTGCGTGCGGCCGGTCATGACCGTGGACCGGTGCGCCACAGCCAGCTCCAGCAGCCGTTCCTCGATCCGGCGGAGATCCCGCCAGACCAGGCCGCCGATCCGGCGCAGGGCCAGCGACGTCCAGGTGTCGGTGATGTCCTGGACCGTGGCGCCGACGTAGACGTACTCGCGGGCCTGTTCGGGCACCGCGGCCTGCACGGCGCGGATCAGGCCCAGCATGGAGTGCGACGTCCGCCGGGTCTCCTCCGCGGCGTAGCCGAGGTCGATCCGGTCGGCCCGAGCGTGCTCCGCGATGAGGGCGGCGGCGTCGGCCGGGATCACGCCGACCGCGGCCTGCGCGCGGGCCAGCGCCACGATCACCTCCAGCCAGCCCTGCAGCCGGCCTTCCTCGCCGAGCACGGCCCTGGATTCGGCCGTTCCCCACAGATGCTGGTAGAGAACCGAGTCGGTGATCCGGGTGCTCATCGCCGGGAGGGCTCGGGGGCGGGCCGCGCGGCGGCCAGGGCCAGCCGCAGCCCGTCCCGGATCTGGGCGAGGCTGGCGCCCCAGGGCACCACCACCAGGCCGTCCTCGCTGCTGACCCGGTCCTCCAGCAGGCAGCACTTGGTGATCACCGGGCCGGGCGGGGCCAGGGCGGGCCGGGCCGGGTCGGCCCGGCGCGCGAGGTTGCGCGGGCACATGTCGACCGTTGGCACGTCTCCGCCGTAGAACCAGTCGTGGATGGACCTGGAACGGGCGCACCCCACCAGCGTCCAGGGTGCCCGCTCCGGAATCTCATCCAAATAGGAGACGTCGCCCGTCGGACCGGCCTGGCTCGCCGCCCCTGCGGGCCCGGCCTGGCTCGCCGCGCCTGCAGGGCCGGCCTGGCTCGCCGCCCCTGCGGGGGCGGCCTGGCTCGCCGCCCCTGCTGGGCCGGCCTGGCTCGCTGCCCCCGCGCGGCACGGGAAGAGGTAGTGGCCGGCCGGCCGGGTGCGGGCCAGTGCGGCCAGGTCCACCAGGTCCGCGACCAGTTCCACCGGCGGCAGGTCTTCGGCAAGGTCCAGCACCCGTTCCAGCTGGTCCACCAGTTTGGGCGGCCAGGGCGGCACCACCTCCACCACCCGGACCGCGATCGGTGCCGGGTCGGCGATGAAACTGACGTGACCGTACCGGCCGCTGACGACCACGCACCGGGCGCCCGGAGCGTGCGCGGCCGCGGCCCGGGCCAGCTGCGTCGGGACCGCGGTGTCGGTGCCGGGCGCCTCGACGAACGCGGTCTCTTCCGGCCGCGCGATCATGGTCACGGCGGTGACCGGGGAGAACAGCGGGAGTTCCGATTCCTTGGCGACCTCGACCACCGCGCAGGCACCGGCGTTGCGCAACACCAGGTAGCGGGTCCGGCGGTACACCGCCCGTCCGAGCAGGTACCCGCGCACGGCTGCCTCATCCAGCGCCACCGGCACGTCGGCGACGCTGACGTTGCGGTACTGCGCCGGGACCAGGTTCACGGCCGGCCCGGTTACGTCCCGCGTACGGGCGCCGGGCGCGGTGACCATGCCCGGTAGGTGTCAGCGCGCAGGGAGAGCCGGAGGGTCTCCAGGCCGAGCCCGTCGGCCGGGTGCACGTTGGCCAGGTTGACATCGGGGCCGAACCGGCGCACGAACCACGCCTGCTGGCTCTCACGCGGTGCCTCGAAGACGATGGAGCCGGGGTCGGCGGCCGACACCATGGCAGCGACCACATCCTCCCGCACTCCGCCGGAGGCGTCGTAGATGCCGACGGTGCCGCTGGCACGGCCCTCCGCCAGCACCCAGGTCGCACCGGCGTCGAGGTCACGCGACACCGCCTGAGCCCACTGCCCGGGTGTCAGGTGCACGCCGGGGTCCTTGGGGCCCACCTCCGCGAGCACGATGAAGTGCTGCGCCGCCTCCTCGATAAGGTCCCGCTTGGCGGAGTCGCCCATGACCACGGTGCCGTCCGATACCTCGACGCAGGGGAACCCGGACACGCGGGCCCAGTCGAGGAATTCGGCCGCCCGGCCCTGCGCCCAGGCGATCTCCAGCAGCGTCCCGCCGGGTGAGGCGAGGACCCGGTGACGCGCCAGCAGTTCCAGCTTGGCGGCGAGGTTCGGGTCCAGGTAGGAGATGCCCCAGCCCAGCTTCCACACGTCCACGTAGGGCCCGTTCGCCGCCAGCAGGTCCGCCGTCTGACGAAGCGGGAGGCCGCGGTCAAGAACGTGGGTGATCCCGGTGGCGCGCGGCTTGACGGCCCTGGCCGGCAGCGCGAGAAAGTCGGAGCCGGGCATAAACGCTATGATAGATATCCCTACACTTTAGTGCAAGAATGGCCCGGCGCTGCGGCAGCCGGCGCTGGCATGGCCCGGCGCTGGGGTCGCCCGGCGCCGGGTGGCCAGACACAGAGGCGTGCGCGCAAGCGGCCGCGGCCCGCCAAGGGAGGTGCGGATGCCAGTCGAGGTGTCGGCCCTGGCCGAGGCGGTGCGGTCGCATCCGGGCGTTACCGCCAAGTCCGAGATCGGGCTGGTCAGCGAGGTCTTCGACGGCACCGACTGGCTGGCCGGCCCGGGCGACGACGGGGCTGTGGTGACCACGGCGGGCACTGCGCTGGTGGTGGGCGGCGAAGCCATTCTCCCGTCGTTCGCGGCGGCCGATCCGTATGGCGCCGGCGTCGCCGCGGTGACCACCAACCTCAATGACCTCGCGGCGATGGGCGCCTGGCCGCTTGCCCTGGTGGACACGGTGACCGGGCAGCGGGATGTCATCCAGCGGGTGCTCGAAGGCATGCGGTGGGCGGCCCGCCTCTACCAGGTGCCGGTGGTCGGCGGTCACCTGACGGTCACCGATGGCCCGCCGGCGCTGTCCGCATTCGGGCTCGGCCGGACTGACCGGCCGCTGTCTGCCCGGTCCGCCCAGGTGGGGCAGTCACTGGTGGTGGGCTGCTGCGTCGAGGGGCGGATGCGGGCCGACTTCCCCTTCTTCCCCTCGTTCGATGAGCGGGGCGAGCGGCTGGCCGGCGATGTGCGCCTGCTGGCCGAAGGCGCGTCGGCGGGCTGGGTCGCGGCGGCCAAGGATGTCAGCATGGCGGGCCTGGTGGGATCGCTGGCGATGCTGCTGGAATGCAACCGGCTCGGGGTCACCCTCGACCTGGACGCGGTGCCGGTCCCGGCCGGCGTGAGCCTTGAGCGGTGGATCACCTGTTTCCCGTGCTTCGCGTTCCTGCTGTGCGTCCCGGCCGGGCTGGAGGGGGAATGCCTGCGCGCCTTCGCCGGCCGTGGCCTCGCCGCCGCGGTCACCGGCACCCTGGACGGCACCGGGCAGGTGCGGCTCTGCTCGGCCGGCCGGGTCGCGACCGCCTTCGACCTCGCTGTGGAATCGGTCACGAACCTGGCCCGGCCTGCGGCGCGCACGCCGCATCGGGCGGGGTAACCAGGCTGATCAGCATGCGCTGATGGGGGATGCCGGCGTAGTCCACCAGCTCGCCGACCCGGCGCCACCCCAGCCACTCGAAGAACGTGACGTTGTCGGGCTGGATGTACGCCTCCATCTCCCGCCCGCCGCGGCGCGCCGCCGTGGCGACGGCGAATCGCACCAGCGGCCCCCCGAGCCCTCGATGGCGGTGACCAGCGAGCACCGCCAGCCGGTCGCCCTTCCACCTCCCCGGCGCCCCGGGCAGCGGGTACAGCCGGACGGTGCCACAGATGACCCCGTCCGCCAGGCCCACGACGTGAATCGTCGCCGGGTCCTCGTCGTGGGCGTCCCGGTCGTCGCCCGGCCCGCCGGGGGTGGTGAACAGGCCCTGCTCGGCGACGAAGACCTGGTGGCGGATCCGGAAATGGGCCGCTAGCTCATCCGGCGAGGACACCCCGCGGCAGGCCAGGCCGAGCCTGTCTGCCCTTTCCGCCGCCGGGTCAGCGATTGCTGACAAGCGGGAGCGGGGTCGGTCAGCGATTGCTGACAAGCGGGAGGTGGGTTCTGCCATCGGCGTCGGTGCTCCCCTCGAGCAAACTCATCGCCGAGCACGCCTGGCACCGTGCGCACCCGGCGGCCACGCCTCGGGCGCCGAGCCCGCGCGCGGTCAGGTAGGGCACGACCCGGCGGTAGATCGTCTCGCAGTACTCCGGCGACGGGGCCGTCATGTCCTCCATCAGGCTGCCCACGGTGGGGCGCAGGGGAACAACGAACGGGTACACCCCGATATCGATCGCGCGGTGGCAGCCCTCGACGATCAGGTCCGGGTCTTCACCCATGCCAAGGATCACGTACGTGGACACCTGGCCGGCGCCGAAGGCCGCCACTGCCCGCTCCCAGGCCCGGAAGTAGGCGTCGATCCCCGTGCGCGCCTTGGCGGGCGCGACCCGGGCCAGCACCTGCGGGTCGAACGTCTCGACGTGGATTCCCACCGAGCCGATCCCGAGCTCGGCAACTTGGTCGATGACAGCCAGGTCCCTGGGCGGCTCGAACTGGACCTCAACCGGCAGGCCGGATGCCTCGTGGACCGCCTGGCCGCACCGCGCCACGTAGAGTGCCCCCTTGTCCGGGGTGGCGGTCGTGCCGGTGGTGAGGGTGGCGTCCACTGCGCCGTCGAGTTCCTTGGCCGCCATAGCGACCTCGGCCAGCATCTGCGGCGTCTTCTTGGCGATCGTGCGGCCGTTCGCCAGCGTCACCCCGATGCCGCAGAACGTGCACTGGTCGGAGTTCCCCCAGTAGGCACAGGTCTGGATGACCGTGCTGGCCAGCGAGTCCAGGTGAAGCAGGGCGATCTGCCAGTACGGGATGCCGTCCGCCGTGGTGAGATCGTAGTAGCGCGGACGGGCGAACGGCTCGGCGGCGGCCAGCCGCTCGCCGCGCGCGTAGATCCCCCACCCGTCGTCCTCGGCCCGGAGCACGTACGGCGAGGCCTGCGCGTACTGTGCGCCGGTGGGCACGGTGGCGGCGACGCCGTCGATCCAGAGCATCCCGGCGTCGGCCGGCCCGGCCCCGCCCTGGCGGGACTCCATCGGCACTTCCACCCGCAGGCCGTGCCCCTGCAGCTCGGTGATCAGGTGTGCCAGCCGGGCACTCGCGCGCGGGCGGGCCGACCGGGCGATCTGGGCAGGCGGGACGGTCTGGGCAGGCTGAGCCGGCCGGGCAGGTTGGGCGGGCGAAGTCAGCGGGACGGTCCAGGCGGGCGGAGCCGGCCGGGCAGGCTGGGCGGGCTGGGCCTCGCCGTTCTTGCCCGGGTGGTAGGTGATCCCGCGGGCCGAGGACTCGTCCATGGTCCCCTCCGTCGTCCGTCCGCGCCTGCGGGCGGTGGCCTGTTTGATGCGATATGAACGTTCACCATCCTTGATATGCCTCTTGGCCACGTCAAGGCAACCCTTCCGCGAACTTTGGGCGACGCCGACCGGGCCGGTCTGGCCGCCGTGCTCAGGCCGTCCCGGTCAGGTCGTCTCTGGCCCGCCGCAGAGCGGCGGCGAACTCGTCCGGGGCGAGGTAGCTGCCGACCGACTCGCCGACCTGCAGGCCGCCGGTGACAAGGTCGATCTGGCATTCGTCCAGGCGGTGAACCGTGCGGCTCAGCGTCTCGTCCGGCTCTATGGAAACGACCACGGCCCGCCCGCTGGAGACGTCCGCCTCGATTCGCTGGTAGGGGATGAAGGGCGCCCGGTCCGGCGACCCGATCTCCTCCACCACCGCCCAGGCGAGGCCCTGCTCCCGCGCCCGCGCCAGCGCGGCCAGCCGGCCCTGCGCGGCCTGTGAGGCAACGAGCTCGCGGTAACGCATCGCGCAGGCGGCCGCCGCCACCAGTTCTGGCCGGATATCGGTCGCCCCGTCCGCCAGCTCCGCGGTGGCCAGGTCGCCGCCTCGCTCATGCGCCGCGAGCAGGGAGGGCAGGTCCGGGCAGGTCTCACGCAAGCGGGTGAGCAGCCGCTGGATCATGCTGATTGCCTGCTGGTAAAGGTCGGGCCGCGCCGTCACCAGGGGGAAGAGCCTGGCTTCGGCTTGGTCCCACGACCGCAGCACGCCTGGTGGGACGCCCTGCCCGCCCGGGCCGGCAAAGGGCACGTCGCCGCCCCAGGGCCCGGAACCTGAACCGGCCATTGCACCTCTCGCGCCGTGTTAACTATTCTGAATGAGTCGTCATCTATACGACGCACCACCAGGATATCTTGTCGGATCTGCAGGATCTCATGACCAAGACTGCGGTGATCGCGCTCGGTGGTAACGCGCTGACCCGGGCGGGGCAGCCGGGAACGCATGACGAGATGCTGGCCAACGCGGCGGGCATGGCGGCGGCGGTCAACGAGGTCATCGAGGCGGGCTGGCGGGTGGTGATCGTGCACGGGAACGGCCCGCAGGTCGGGAACCTTGCCCTGCAGCAGGAGGCGACCACCATGGTCCCGGCGCAGCCGCTCGCGCTGCTCAACGCCATGACCCAAGGCCAGCTGGGCAGCGTCATCGCCAGCGCCATCGACCTGCTGCGCGGTCCGGGCACCGCGGCGGCGCTCATCACCCACGTCACGGTCGATCCCGCCGATCCCGCGTTCCGCTCCCCGTCCAAGCCGATCGGCCCGTTCTTCGAGCGCGGCGAGGCAGAGCGCCTCGCAGCCAGCAGGGGCTGGGTGGTCAAGCCCGACTCCGGGCGCGGGTACCGGCGGGTAGTGGCCTCACCCGAGCCGACCGGCGTCATCGAGATCGACGCACTGCGCGCGCTGGTGAGCGCGGGACACCTGGTGATCGCCGCCGGCGGGGGCGGGATCCCGGTCGCGGACGCCGGTGCGCGCGGTGCCATCGTGGACGCGGTCATCGACAAGGACCACGCCGCTAGTCTCATCGCCCGGCTGCTCGGGGCTCAGGCGCTGCTCCTGGTCACCGCCGTGGACCGGGTCATGCTCGACTACGGCACGCCGGAGCAGTGCGAACTGGGCACGATCACCGCCGCCGAGGCGGCCCGCTACCTCGACGATGGCCAGTTCCCGCCCGGCAGCATGGGCCCCAAGATCGAGTCGGCGCTGCGCTTCCTGGCGGGCGGCGGGGAACTGGCCGTGGTCACCTCGCCCGGCCTGCTGGCGGCGACGCTGGCCGGCGGCGGGCAGCGGTCGGGCACCCGCATCGAGCGCAGCCCATCCCAGACCGGGCAGGGATGGACGTTCCGGTGAGCACAAGGGCGGTCCGGGTGTTCCCCGGCTCGTACCGGGATTCGCTTCTGCTGCTCAGTGCGACCCGCGCGATGGAGGACTCGGCGGGCGTGAGCTGGGCGAGCGCGGCGATGGCCACCCCGGCCACCGTCGATGACCTGACCGGCCGCGGATTCCCGCCCGGCGATCTGGCCGGCGCCGATGCCAACGCGCTCGTGCTCGCGGTCTGCGCCGCCGATGCCGATGCGGCCGATGAGGCCTTGTCGCGTGGGCGGGCGGCTCTCTTCGCCGAGCTGGCCCAGCCTGGGGAGGAACGCCGCCGCCCCGAGCCGCGCACGATCAGCGACGCGGCCGCCCGGCTGCCGCAGGCGAACGTGGCGGTCATCTCCGTGCCCGGCCCGTACGCCGCGATGGCCGCCCACGCCGCCCTGACCGCTGGCCTGCACGTTCTCCTGTTCAGTGACAACGTGTCACTGGCAGCGGAGGTGGAGCTCAAGAGGCGCGCGAGCCGGCTTGGCCGGCTGGTCATGGGCCCCGGCGCGGGCACGGCCGTGCTCGGCGGGACCGGCCTCGGCTTCGCCAATGCGGTTGGCGCAGGCCCGGTCGGGATCGTGGCAGCCGCAGGCACCGGCGCGCAGGAGGCCATGACCTTGCTGGACCGGTGGGGCATCGGCGTCTCACAGGTGATCGGTGTCGGCGGCCGGGACCTGTCGGCAGAGGTTGGCGGGCTGATGGCGCGGGACGCGGTCGCGGCGCTCGACGCCGACCCGGCCACCGAGGTGATCCTGCTCGTCTCCAAGCCGCCCGACGGCGAGGTTGCCCGTGCGGTGATCACCGCCAGCGCGGCCACCCCCGTGGTCGCTGCCTGCCTGGGCATGTCGTCCCGGGACGGCTTGCTGGCGGGCGTCCCGCTGGCCGCCACACTTGAGCAGGGCGCGGCTCACGTCGCCGGTCTTCTCGGCAAGCCGGTGCCCGACCTGGCCGCGGGCATGGGTGGCGTCGCGGAGCGCACGGCCGGGCGGATCGGTCCTGCCCGCACCGCCGTGCGCGGGTTCTTCACCGGCGGCACTCTCTGCTACGAGGCACAGGTCGTGCTCGGAGAGAGCCTGGGGCCCATTTACTCCAACATCCCACTCCGCCCCGAGCTTGGCCTGCCCGCTCCAGCCGGTGCGCACATATGCCTGGACCTCGGCGAAGAGGAGTACACCCGGGGTCGGCCGCACCCCATGATCGACCCCGCCGCACGGAAGGAGATCATGCAGGAGGAAGCGTTCGGTGACGACATCGCCGCGGTCCTGCTCGACGTCGTGATCGGATACGGCGCGCACCGCGACCCGGCCGGGGAGATCGCGGGCGCCTGCGCCGACATCGTGGCGAGCGGCGCCGCGGTCATTGCCTACGTGCTCGGAGCCCGCGGCGACCGGCAGGGACTCGACGCGCAGCGCCGCGCACTGGAGGAGGCGGGCGCGATCGTTACCGCGAGCGCGGCCCAGGCGGCCAGGGTCGCGGCCGCCATCGCCGGCCGCCAGCCCTCCCTGGCCAGCACGACGCGTCCATGACGCCGGCCGCGCCAGACGCGTCCCAGCCGCAGGTACCCGTCGGCCTGGTCACCTACTCGGTCAAGCCGCGCGGCGGCGTGGTCCACACCCTGGCCCTCGCCGAAGCGCTGCACCAGGCCGGATACCCGGTGCGCATCATCGCGCTCGGCGATCCCGGGGCCGGGTTCTTCCGGCCTGTCCGGGCCCCCTTCACCATCATCCCTGCCCCGCCCGGGCTGCCAACCCTGGAAGAACGCGTCTTCACCAGCGTGAGCGCGCTGGCTGAGGGGCTGGAAGCGCTCGCTGGCGACTACCCCATCCTGCACACGCAGGACTGCATCTCGGCCCGGGCAGCCTGCCGGGTACGGGACCGCGCCAGCGCGCTGCGGGCAGGAGGCGCGGCCGCCGGCCGCGAGGGGGTTGTCATCCGTACGGTCCACCACGTCGACGACTTCACGAGCCGGTCGCTCATCGACTGCCAGCGGCAGGCGATCCTGGAGCCGGACCAGATCCTGGTGGTCAGCGAGCACTGGCGGGGCACAGTCCGCCGCGAGTACGGCATAGCCGCCGGCGTCGTCCACAACGGGGTCGACGTCGCCAGGTTCGCCGCAGCCGACCGGGCTCTGGCGGCGGCGCTCCGGCGGCGAGTGGGCGCCGCCGACCGGCCCTTGATCCTGGCGGTGGGCGGCATCGAGCCGCGCAAGGGCAGCGACACGCTGGTCGCGGCCGTCGCGTCCCTGCGCCGGCAGGGACGGCGCCCGGTGCTCGCGGTCGTGGGCGGCCACTCGTTCCAGGACTACCGCGACTACCGCGAGCGCGTGCTGTCATCGCTACCCGGCCTGGGCCTGCGGACCGATGACGACATCGTGCTGCTTGGCACGGTGGCCGACGCCGAGCTGCCCGCCTGGTATGCGGCCGCGGATGTCCTCGCGTTCCCCTCCAGAAAGGAAGGCTGGGGCCTCGCGGTTCTGGAGGCGATGAGCGCGGGGCTGCCGGTGGTCGCGTCCGACCTGCCCGTGTTCCGCGAGTACCTCCGGCCGGGCGTCGACGCCCTGATGGTCCCAGCGGGCGACGCGCCCGCACTGGCCGCGGCGCTGGCCGCCGTCCTGGACGACCGGCGGCTCGCGGCCAAGCTGCGCTCGGCCGGCCGGATCGTGAGCGCACGTTTCTCCTGGGCCCGCTCGGCGGCCGAGCACCAAGCCGTCTATGCAACCGCGGTCACGCCGGTGGCGCCGCCCAGCGGAGGGTCAGCCGATCCAGTGAATATCCAAGGGCATTCAGTGTCGGCTGGATGAAGTTGTCGCGGATGGTGCGCGTCGCCTCAGCCTCGGCCGTCTTAATCAGCGGGCCGGTGATCTGCGGCGCGTGCTGCGATTTGTTAAAGGCGATGCTCTGCGCCTGCGCATACAGCTCTGACTCTGGGAATTGCGGCCGGAGCACCACGCCACAGCCAAATCCCGGATAGGTCCAGCTGTGCTGCGTGTCTATTGGTTTCGACGGAATATTGTCGATCGTGATGTCGTGTACCGACTGAGGCAGCTGTGGCTGCGGCAGCACCATCGTCACGGCTACATGACCTGGCTTGCCTGACGCGGGCCGGCCGAGCACCTGCAGCCGGTAGTGGCCGAGCGCGGGTTTCCACCAGGCCGGGCCCGGATTGAGGTTCACAGTGGCGGAGGCGTGGGCCACGGCATAGAACGTGCTGGCGTACCAGCATGGCCACGGGCCGATGTTCTTGGAGACCTTGTGAGTAAAGACGAAGTTGAAGTTCGCCTGGCCCAGCGCCGGCTTGGAAATACCCTCGATCTTCTGTAGCACCCACGGGCCGAGGTCGGTGTTGGTTGTCGTGCCCGCGGTGACCGTCTGCCACGGCCACGCGAACCTGATGTCGGGCAGGTGTGCGTTGATTCCCACAAGGTGCAGCGCCGCAGACAGCGTAGTGAGCACCACGGACGCGATCGCGCGGCGGAAGATGAGCCCCAGCACAAGCACGAGGGCGGCCCACTTGATCTTCGGTGAGATGCGCCGCCGCCGCGGGCGGTAACCGCCTCCCGGCCCGTATCCCGGATCGGCAGGGCCGACTGGCAACGCCTGCCACGGTGCCAGCCGCCGGGCCTGATCCTGCCAGCCAGCCTCGTCCACCCGCCGGCCAGCCTCGTCCGCCTGCCAGCCGGCTTCGTCGTCTCGCCAGTCGGTGTCGTCCTCCCGCCCGTCCGGAGCGGGGTAGGCGACACCCGGCCCGGTGCGGCCCCGGGGAGCGGCAGACGGATACATGGCCGCCTGCCGGCGGCCGGGCCTGCCCGCCGTGAGCATGCCGAGCAGCAAGAGCAGCAAACGAACCATGCGGCCCACGTCCCTTCTTTGCTTGGCGCGGTCGGCTAGATGGTCGCCGCGTAGTTGAGGCTGAGCACGACAGGTACCGCCCCGAACGGCATGCGGAAGCGGCCGCCGGGCCTATCGGGTGTATTCGGCTCATCTATGTTTGGCCAGTGCATCCTGGTGCATTGCTCGGTGAGGCCGGCCACCGAGTAAGGGAATTCCATTGCCGATGTCCGGTGCAGCTTGAGCAGCCCGCCCCATCGGAACGCCGCGAACGCGTTGGCGAGCTCACGAACGGACAGGTGTCCGGCGGCGGTCAGGTCGACCGCGTAGACCGCCGCGGCGAGGTCGATCATGTCGTCGGCACACTGCTCGAGGGCCGCCGACTTCGTTCGGTAGCACGTGCCGTCCGCGTTGAGGCTGCCCAGCCTCTCGCCGTGTACGGGTGAGCTGCGGGGCCGCGCGGCGCACTGCATCCAGTCGCACGCGGCGAGCATCTGCCAGGGGATTCCGGTGTGCTCGGCAACATCCCGGTAGAGCGGCTCCGCCCGCATCAGCCGCACCCTGGCCTTCGTTATGAAGGCGTTCCTGACCGACGGCGGGAGCGGCTGCTGATACTTGCGCGCGGTCCTGCGAGCGGGGCGCGCAGGGCTCCGCCTAGCGGTCGAGCTTGCGGATGCCGGCAGCCGGGTGGCCGATGCCGCTCTGGTCACGGGCGCCGGAGCTCGCGCGGGCGGATCGTCCTCGCCGGGCCCGCCGCGCGCCACGGTTGCCCTGCGCGGCGTTGTGGTCGGCTGCGTACTCGGGGCCGTCGCCACGGCGGGATTCGGCAGCCCGGGAATCACCGCGCCCTGCCGGGCTGAGGGCGCTTGGGCGTGCCCGGCCGGCGCGCCGGACGGTTGCGGCGACGGCGCGCCTGAGGCCGGCGACGGTGACTGACCGGCCGGCGGCTGCGGCACCGACGATGACTGCGGGCTCGGCCCATGCGGCGATGGTTGCTGCGGCGACGAGGGCTCTGGGCCAGGCGCGGGCGAGGATGTGGCCCGCGGCGACGGCTGGGCCGCCGGTGGCGGCTGCGGAGTCGGCGACCGTGACGCCTGCCCGTTGGACGAAGGCGAGTGCGCAGGCGGCGATTGCGGCTGCGCGGCGCGCGGGGCCGAGGCGGGCGCGGCCGTGTCGTAGCGGTACAGGTCATACCGCTTCATCAGGCTGATGAGCTTCGCGCCGTAGTCAGGATCCGTAGCGTAGATACCGGTGAGGGATGCCGCGAACGCGTCAGGGTTGCGCCGTGCGGCCATGGACTTCCGGTAGTACGGACTCGTGGCAAGCAGACGGCCGTGGTCGTCGATGCTCTGCGTCTTGTTGTTGTAGACCCGGAATGGGCTTGTCGTGCTCACCTGCTGCCCATTGATGAACTCCCGCGTCGGCTGCGCGTCGCTGCCCGCGGGACCCGCGCCCTTGATGCCGAACAGGTTGTGATCCTGGGTGGCCAGGCGGCTCTCGCCCCAGCCGGTTTCGACGATGGCCTGGGCAATCGTCACCGACGCAGGTACGCCGTACTTGCGCTGCGCCGCCACGGCGCCGGGCACGATGGCGGCGATGAAGGCGTGCTGAGGGTTCGCGTCCGCCACGGGGGTGCCTGGGCTCCCCGGCCGCTGGGTGCCTGCCGGGGCCGTCGGGGCCGCCGACGGTGCCGCGGTCCTGGCTGACAGGCGCTGCGCCATGATCGGCAGTCCGGGGATGATCGCCGTGTCCGTGGTCGCCGCGTCGGGCGCGGCCGCCCGGCCGGGCACCGCCGCCTGGCCGGGCACTGCCGCCTGGCCGGGCACTGCCGCCTGGTCGGGCATCGCGGCCTGGCCGGGCGTGTCAGTCCTCTGCCTCGCGGCGCTTGCCGCCTTTCCGGCACGCGTGCCGGCCGCAGCGCGCCTGCCGTGCGACATGTGGTCCGGCCGCGGTAGCGCCTTGCCACGGACCTGCTGCTTCACGCTGCCCCGCCCGGGCGCCGTCCCCGAGGTTCCCGGAATGGCCGCGTCGCCGGGCGTTTGCCTCGGCGCGTGCGCCGCCTCCGCCGCGGCCTGGGTGCCCGGGATCGCCGTCGTCGGCGGGTCCGCCTGGCCGTTCGAGTGCGCCACGCTCGCCGCCCCGCCCCCGCCCGACGGCGAGGTGTCCGAACTGGCGGTGAGGCGGCCATTGTCGACGAAGCCGAGGACGCCCTGACCCCCGAGCGGACCCGGATAGTCGTGCGCATTGACGGAGTAGTTCGGCAGTGAGTCGGCGCCGATCGTCTGCAAGGCGCCGCCGGAATAGTCCGTTACCACCTCTACGTGGCCGTCGAACACGACCCAGTCGCCAGGCTGTGGCTCGTAGCCGTCGCCGAACGCGTGCCAGCGCTTGTGCGCCTGCGCGTCCTGGACAATCGAGGTCACGCCCAGAGACGCAGGGTTGGGGTTGACCCTGACATCCGCCCACTTGTGGAGGGGCCA
>Ga0066905_100000230_pt1 | contig 13476 bp, 14 predicted proteins | sample PanSoiMetaPlot36_FD_67483 | JGI IMG/M metagenome (GOLD analysis project Ga0066905, IMG submission 67483) | Tropical forest soil microbial communities from Panama analyzed to predict greenhouse gas emissions - Panama Soil Plot 36 (version 2) | ecosystem: Environmental > Terrestrial > Soil >... | reverse complement strand
CGCGACACGCCGAGAGCGACACGCCGTGAGCAGCGCTCTCACGGACCAATGATCGATCATTGCCAGCTGGTCGGTGCGGTCCGGGTCGCCGAAAACGGCTCAGAACGGAGCCGAACCGCGTCGTCGGGGGGAAACGACGCGGCTCGGGGCCTCAACACTGCGCGGGTAGAACGCGCTGCTCGGTCAGCAGGGTGCTAGGCGCTCTTGCGGTGCGGTCGGGTGGGGTCGATACCGCCGGAGCGGAGTACGGCCAGCCGTTCGGCGAGGATCTCCTCGAGCTGGTCGCGGGTGCGCCGCTCCATCAGCATGTCCCAGTGGGTCCGCGTCGGCCGCGCGGCCTTCTCCTCCGGAGCCTGACCGTCGACGCGCAGCGCGACCTGACCGCAGGTACGGCAGTCCCAGGTCTCCGGAATCTCGGCCTCGGCCGCGAACGGGACCGTGAAGTGGTGCCCCTTGGGACAGGTGTACTCGATCTCCCGGCGGGGCGCGATGTCCACGCCGTAGTCGGTCTCATAGCTCGTGGCTCCCAGCCGGGACCCACGAAGCGCGCGCTCACTCATCAGCCCAGAGCCTCCTGGGGGTTAGGTATCGGGGTTTTGCCGTTCGGCATCATCACAAACGCGCGAGCCCCCCGAAATGATTCCCATGTTCCGCGCCAAGCCGGCGAAACTCCCACCAAGAGCATGCCCGTATCCAGGCCTTTTACCCCCCGTTCTGGGTAATCAGGGCAGCCAGGAATCGCGGGCCACCAACACGTCGCGCAAGACCTCGGGCTGGTCGGTCATGATCCCGTCGACACCCAGGTCGAGCAGCCGATGCATGGTCGCCGGGTCGTCGATCGTCCATACGTGCACGTGCATGCCGAGCGAATGCGCGGTGCCCACCAGCCGCTCGTCGACCACCGGCAGCGGGCCGATCCTGGCCGGGAGCTGGACACAGGGGATGCCCTCGGGTGCCAGCCGCCGAAGCCGCTCGAACAGCGTCGCGGTGCGCAGCCCGAGCGCCTCGATCGGCCCGACCGCCGTGCACAGCCGCGGCCCGAGCGCGGCCCTGACCGCGGCCAACCGGCGATCGGAGAACGACGCGACGCAGACCCGGTCGATGCACCCGGTCCGGCGGATCACCTCGATCAGCGGCCCGATCGCCGAGACCTCCTTGACGTCGATGTTGATGCGCGCATCGGGAAACTCCTCGAGCAGGTCGGTAAGCAGCGGGATCGGTTCCTGCCCGGCGATCAGCGCACGGCGCACGGTCTCGTACGGCAGGCGCGCGATCCGGCCGCGCCGGTCGGTGACCCGGCCAAGCCGGCGGTCGTGGAATGCCAGTAGCACTCCGTCGGCGGTGCCGTGCACGTCGGTTTCCAGGTAGCGGTATCCCAGCTTGACGGCGCGCCGGAACGCGGCCATCGAGTTCTCCAGGCCGATCGCAGCGCCGCCCCGATGCGCGAACGGGATCGGGCCGGGATGGTCGAGGAACGGATACTTCGGCACCGGTGCCCGCGCGTCCCGGCTGGGTTCGATCCCGGTGATGGTCAGACCTGGTCGGGGACGTCGTCGGTGGACAGGCAGAACGGGTGCCCGGCCGGGTCGGCGAAGACCAGGCAGTGCTCGTTTGGTTGGTACCCGAACTTGGTCGCGCCGGCCGCCAGCACCCGGGCCTCGGTGGCCCCGAGGTCGTCGACATCGAAATCCAAGTGGATCTGCATCGACGACGCCTCGTCCGGCCAGGTAGGCGGCTGGTAGCCGGGCGCGGTCTGGAAGTTGAGCCGGCCGCCTGGGCCCTTGATGGTGGCCCATCCCTCGGACCTGAAGGTCACCTCACCGCCGGTGATCTCGGCATAGAAGTCGGCCAGCCGCCCGGCATTCTGACAATCCAGCGTGGCCGAGTTGAGCACGATCGAGTCAGACACGGTGTCCTTCCGGGGTCGAGCGGGTGCACACGTCCCCTGCATGCACGCGTGCACGCTATCGGACCGCTCCGACCTGCTCGAACGCTCGCCTTGGATGCGCTGATGGATACTTCGCGATCACAGTGGGTATCGAACGACCTCAGTCCCGGGCGATCTAGGCGATCAGCGGCCGAGGTGGAACGGCGGTCCGGTCCGGGCCGTCTTGTTAGCGTAGGCAAGCGGCAAAACCGACGATCAGGTATGGCGGAAAAAGTGACGAAATGGCCGGAAGGCTGGACCCGGGGTGATCTTCGCCGGGTGCGGCCGGACCAGGAGCCGACTACGGTGCTGGCGCCCGACAAATCCGGGTCGACCGGCTCGGCCGGGCCAGCTCACGCGGGCGCGACCACCCGCGCCACGCGGTCTGCCGGCAACGCCGGATCTGCCGGCACCGCCGGGTCCGCCGGTGCGGCCGGATCCACCGGGACCAGCTGGGACGCGGCCGATCCGGCCGCCGCGAATCAGTGGCAGCCGAGCACCTACCGGTCACGCCGCCGGGTCGGGCGGATCATCGCGCTGGTGCTGGCCGGCCTGCTCGTGCTGCTCATCGGCGGCTACTTCTTCCTCGACGCCCGGCTCAATCGGGTCGTCGAGCTCAGCGACTACAGCGGCCGGCCGGCCGCGACCCCGGGGCAGGACTGGCTGCTGGTCGGGTCGGACAGCCGAGCGGGCCTGTCGGCCGGCGAGCGGCGCAAGCTGTCGACCGGCAGTGCCGGCGGGCAGCGCACCGACACGATGATGCTGCTGCACATACCGTCCGGTGGCGGCAAGCCGACCCTGGTCAGCCTGCCGCGAGATTCTTACGTGCCGATCCCGGGGCACGGCCGCAGCAAGCTCAATGCCGCCTTCGCGTTCGGCGGGCCCAAGCTGCTCATCCAGACCGTGGAGACGGTGACCGGGATCAAGATCGACCACTATATGGAGATCGGGTTCGGCGGGTTCGTCGGTGTGGTCAACGCGGTCGGCGGGGTGCACCTGTGCGTCAAGGACTCGATCGATGATCCGAAGGCCGGACTTGACATCGAGGCCGGCTGCCAGGATCTCAAAGGCGCCGAGGCGCTGGGCTACGTGCGGACCAGGGCGACCGCTCGGGGCGACCTCGACCGGGTCCAGCGGCAGCGGGAGTTCCTCGGCGCGGTGCTGGACAAAGCCGCCAGTCCGGCCACTCTGCTGAACCCGTTCCGCAGCATGCCGCTGGGACTGTCAGCCACCAATGCGGTCGCGGTCGACAACGGCACCCACCTGTTCGATCTGTTCCGGCTCGGCCTGGCGATGCGCGGCGACCCGCTCACCCTGACCGTGCCGGTGGCCGGCACGCCGACGTTGAGCGGGGTCGGTTCGGTCGTGGAATGGGACAGGGAGAACGCGTTGCGGCTGTTCAACGCGCTGCAGGAGGACGAGCGGGTGCCGTCCGATCTGATCTCGGGCCAGCGCTAGATCCGCGGCGTTCGCGCCGAACCGGCTCGAGACCAGCGGAGCGATCCGCTAGAGCGGGGTGGACCGCCCGCGCAAGCGAGCGGTCCACCCCCGATCCCTTACCTGCGGCCGGTATTACGGCCAGCAGGGCTTACTCAGCTCGTAGGCCTGTGCGGTAGGACCGACGAACAGGTCCTTGACCACCGAGACACCGGTCGGGGCCGAGTCGTCGACCTTGCTGATCACCGAGGCCCGGTAGGCGCTGGCGCCGCCCGGGGCGTAGTTGCCGGCCTCGGGCGGGAGCATGCCCTCGTAGTCGACGGTGGTCAGCGACTTGACCGCGTTGAGCAGCCCGGTGCGGGTCAGGTCGCCGTCGTCGGCGGCCTTCTCCAGCGCCGCCTTGAGTGGGTAGGACCATACCCAGCCGGCGGTGTAGCCGTCGTTGGGCGGGACGTCGCCGACCGCGGCGCGCATCGCTTCGTGGCCGGGGGTGCTGGCGCCGAAGGACTGCCACGGGCCGGACTGCAGGTACAGCGCGCGGAAGGCGTCCGCGGCCGGGCTCTCCAGTAGCGCCGGGTTCCAGGTCGGGCTGGTGCCGATGAACTTGCCCTGGTAGCCGGCGGCCGCGGCGTTGCCGATGACGGCGGCCGCGTCGGTCGGCCCGGTGGTGATGATCACCAGGTCCGGCTTGGCGGTGACGATCTGCTGGATGGCGCCGGCCTGGTTGTCTGGTCCGGGCTGGGTCTCGACGTCAGTGAAGGTCAGCCCGCGGGCGTCGGCGGCGGCCTTCACACCGGCCGCGGCATCCGCACCGTAGTCACCCGGCCAGTGCACGGCCATGACCGACTTGGCCTGGAACGTGTCCACCGCGTAGTCCACCGCGTTCATCGACTCGAAGCAGTAGTTCGCGCCGGACTCGACGATGACGTCCTCGAAGTCCCAGCCGGACGTCCACGACGCCGGTGCGGCCACGATGTTGTTGGACTTCAGGTCCTCCAGGATGGCCGCCGTGGTCGGGGAGCCGAGGGTCTGGGCCAGGGCCAGCACCTTGCCCTTGATCTCCTGGTAGACCTGGTTGTGCACCTGCGGGTCGTAGTGGTTGTCCCGCACGTACGTGGTGACGTCGATGTCGTAGCCGCCGATGCCGCCCTCGGTGTTGACCCGCTTCCAGAACGCCTTCTGGGCATCGGTGATCGGCACCGCGAGCGGGGCGAACGGCCCGACCGTGAGGTCGGAGATCACACCTAGATAGATGCAGCCGTTGTCGGCATTCACCGCGTTCGGGCAGGCGTCCGAGGTCACCCCGACATCGGTGCTGACCTCATCGTCCTGGCCGCGGCAGGCGGTCAGGGTCAGGGCTAAGCCGGCCGCCATCGCGACCGCTAGCCCGGTTCGTGCTCTCATCCGTTCCTCCTCGTGCGCAGATGGATCGCTCGTCGAGCCGGAAGTCAGTACGAGAACGGCCAGCTCTTCCAGTAGTTGCGGAAGCGGACCCAGATCCCGTACAGACCCCGTGGCTCGAAGATCAGGAAGCCTATGATCAGCAGGCCGTACAGCATGATCTCGACCTGGAAGATGTTGGGCATGTCGGTGACGCTGTCGCTGATGAACGGCATCAGCGCGGGCAGCTCCCTGGTCAGCCGGGGGAGCAGGGTGATGAACAACGCGCCCATGATCGATCCGGAGATCGTGCCGGCCCCGCCGATCAGGATCATGGCCAGGTACTGGACCGACAGCTGCAGGTTCCACGAGGTCGGGTCGAAGAAACCGATCACCATGGTGAGCAGGGCACCGGCGCAGCCGGCGTAGAACGACGAGATGGCGAAGGCGAGCATCTTGTACCGGGTGAGGCTGACGCCGATGATCGAGGCGGCGATGTCCCGGTCGCGCACGGCGGCGAACGCCCGGCCCACCTTCGACCGGGCCAGGTTCGCCGCCGCGAGGGTGAACAGCACCATCAGCACCAGCACGGTCAGGTAGAGCTTCTGGTCCCGGGTGAAGTTCGGCCCGTCGGTGGCGAGATTGATGCCGAACAGCTCGGGGACCGCGCCGGGCCGGCCAAGCCCGGGACCGCCGGTGACGGAGTCCCATTCCCGGAAGATGTGCAGGCCGAGGAACACCAGACCGAGCGTGACGACGGCCAGGTAGAGTCCGCGCAGCCGCACTGCGAGCGGAGCAACCAGCAGCCCGGTGAGCCCGGCGACCGCGCCGGCGGCGAGCAGCCAGATCGGCAGGAATGTGATGCCGAACCCGGTGGTCCGGCCGTCCGGATCGCCCGAGATGACCGCGGCGGTGTAGGCGCCGACGCCGAGGAAGAACGCGTGCCCGAGCGAGATCTGGCCGGCGTACCCGGTCACCAGGTTCAGCCCGATCGCACCGATGGTGGCAACGAACCCAAGCGCGAGCAGGTGCAGCAGGTCGTCTGGGATCGAGAACGGCAGTAGCAGGGCCAGGATCAGCAGCCCGAGCACCGCGACCCGTTTCGGCCTGGTGTTGAGCAGCGCCATGTCCTGCCCGTAGCTCAGGTACAGCGCCGGGCGGCCGCGGGGCGGCCGGGATGGGTGCCGCGGCGGCTGCGCGGGCGCTCCGGTGCCGGTACCGGTCTGCTCGGCCAGGCTGGTCATACCCGTTCGACCTCCGGAGTGCCGAACAGCCCGTACGGCCGGACCAGCAGCACCAGCAGCATGAGCACGTACGGCGACACGACGGCGAAGTTCTGCCCGAGCCACGGCGCCAGGTCCGGCTGGTAGGTGGCGACCAGCGACTCGACCAGGCCGACCGCGAGCCCGCCGACGACGGCGCCCTCCAGCGAGTCCAGCCCGCCCAGAATGATCGCCGGCAGCGCCTTGAACGCGATGATCCAGGTCTGCTGGTCGATGCCGGCACCGGTGCCGACGAACGCTCCGGCGATCGCGGCCAGCGCGCCGGCCAGCGCCCAGGACGTCGCGAACACCAGGCTCACCGAAACCCCCTGGGCCAGCGCGGCCTCCTGGTCGTAGGACGCCGCCCGCATCGCCAGCCCGAGCCGGGTGTAGCGGAAGAACGCGAACAGCGCGGCCACCAGCACCAGCGTGGTCGCCATCATGGCCAGGTAGCGCTGCTGTATGACCACCGAGCCGATCGAGATCGTCCGCAGCCCCCAGGGGTCGCCGACCTGCCGGACATCGAGCCCGATGAACCCGTTGACGACCACCCGGATCACGATGTCGACGCCGATCGTGACGATCGCGATCACGAAGATCGGCCGGCCGAGCAGCGGCCGGATCGCGGTGCGCTCGACACCGAGCGCGAGTGCCGCGATGCCCAGCGCGGCCAGGAACACCGCGGCGTAGAAGCCGATCGGCCCGACCAGATAGGTGACCAGCACCGCACCGGCGACCATCAGCGACGGCTGGGCGAAGCTGATCACGCGCATGGACTTGTAGATGATGACGAACCCGAGCGCGAGCAGGGCGTAGATCGATCCGTTGCCCAGCCCGCGAACCACGGTTTGGAGCAGCTCGGTCACCGCGGCGCTCCGGAGCCGGCGTACATCGACTCGACCAGATCGCCGAACATCGTGCCGATCGCGGCCCGCTTGACCTTCTGGGTGGCGGTGAGCTCGCCGTCCTCGTGGTCGAGCTCCTTGGGCAGCATCCGGAACATCCTGATCTGCTCGACCGTGGCATGCCTGGCGTTGACCTCGTCGACCACGTCCTGGACCAGGCTGCGTACCGCCGGCTTCTCGCCGAGATCCCGATAGGTGGTGTACGGCAGCCCGCGCTGCTGCGCCCACTCGCCGACCGTGTCGAGCTCGATGCCGATCAGGGCGGTCAGGTACGCCCGCCGGTCACCGATCACGATCGCTTCCTTGATGTAGGGCGAGGCCTTCAGCGCGTTCTCGATCTCGGAGGGCGCGACGTTCTTTCCGCCCGCGGTGATGACGATGTCCTTCATCCGGTCGGTGATCTTCACGTGGGTGCCGTCCACCCACTCGCCGACGTCGCCGGTGTGCAGCCAGCCGTCCGGTTCCTTCACCGCCGCGGTGGCGGTCGGATCCCGCCAATAGCCGACCAGTACCCCCGGGTGCCTGGTGAGGATCTCCCCGGTGCGCTCGTCGATGCGCAGTTCGACGCCGTGGTGCGGCTCGCCGACGGTGCCCAGCTTGATGTTGCCTGGCCGGTTCGCGGTGGCGACCGCGCTGTTCTCGGTCATGCCGTATACCTCGTGCATCGGCACCCCGATCCCCATGTAGAACTTCAGCACGTCCGGGGCGATCGGCGCGGCGCCGGAGGCGGCGTACCGGACTCGGCGCATGCCGATCCGTTCCCGCAGCGCGCGGTAGCACAGCAGCCAGCCGATCGCGTAGCGCAGCCGGGTGCCTGCGGTGTGCCGCCCACCGGTGCGCACCAGGGTGTCCCCGACCGATCCGGCCACGCGCAGCCAGAACCGCGCGTTGGCGCGCTTGAGCCGGGTGGCCGCGAACAACCTGGAGTAGATCTGGGCGAGCACCTTCTCCCAGATCCGGGGGACTCCGAACAGGATCGTGGGCTGCACCTCACGCAAGTTGGCCACCACGGTGTCTACCGACTCGGCGAAATTGACCTGGCAGCCGGCCGCCGCGTTGAACCAGGTGGTGAAGATCCGCTCGGCTACATGGCAGAGCGGGAGGTAGGACACCAGCAGGTCGTCGGGGCTCGGCGGCGGGTTGGTGAACCCGCCGGACGTGATCAACGACTCGATCGCGAACTCGATGTTGGCGACCGACAGCATCACACCCTTGGGCGGCCCGGTGGTCCCGGAGGTGTAGATCAGGGTCATGATGTCGTCCGGGCGAGTCTTCGCCATCACGTCCGCTACCGCGCCCGGGTGCTCTACCAGGTGTGCCTCGCCCAGCTCGAGCAGCTCGGCCCAGGACAGCAGCTTCGGGTGCTGGTAGCGGTGCCGGATACCGCGCGGCTCCAGGTAGACGATCCGCTCCAGGTCCGGGCACTGATCGATGACCGCCAGCGCCTTATCCACCTGCTCCTGGTCCTCGGCCACGAGTACCCTGGCGCCGGAGTGGCTGAGCAGGTAGGCCACCTCGGGCGGCGGGTTAGTCGGGTACAGGCCGACCGTCGCCGCCCGCACCGCGACGGTGGCCAGGTCGCAGTACAGCCACTCGCGCCGGTTCTCCGAGTGGATCGCGATCCGATCGCCCGGCTCGATGCCGAGCGCGAGCAGCGCGTGCCCGACCGTCTCGACCTGCTCCCAGTAGCCGGCCCAGGTGACCTCCTGCCAGATCCCGAAGTCCTTCTCCCGCATCGCTACCCGGTGCGGGGTGGTCAGGGCGCGATCGCGGACCCGGGTGACGATGGTGGTGGTACCGGTCTGCGCCGGCGACGTGGTGGCGGTGGTCGCGGTCATGACGCGTGCTCCACTCCGAGATAGGCCTGGATGACCGCCGGGTCGGCCTGGACCTCGGCCGGGGGTCCGATCGCGATCGGGACCCCGAAGTCGACGGCGAGCACCCGGTCGGCGAGATCCATGACCAGCCCCATGTCGTGCTCGACGAGGATCATCGAGATGTCCAGCTCGTCGCGGATGTCGAGGATGTAGCGGGCCATGTCCTCGGTCTCCTCGAGGTTCATCCCGGCGACCGGCTCGTCCAGCAGCAGGAGCTTCGGTTCCATGGCCAGCGCCCGGCCGAGCTCGACCCGCTTCTGCACTCCGAATGGCAGCAGCCCGACCGGAAGCCGGCGCCACCGCTCGAGTTCCAGGAAGTCCACGACCTCCTCGACCGCGGCGCGGTTCGCCAGCTCGGAGCGCCTGGCGCGGCCCAGCCAGGCCAGCGCGGCCAGCGCGCCGTAGTGCAGGTGGTGGTGTCGGCCGAGCATGAGGTTGTCCAGTACGGTCAGATGCGCGAACAGCTCGACGTTCTGGAACGTCCGGGCTACCCCGAGTGCGGCGATCCGGTGCGGGCGCAGCCCGATCAGGTCGATCTCGCCGAAGCGCACCCGGCCCTGGTCCGGCCGGTAGACACCGGAGATCACGTTGAACAATGAGGTCTTGCCGGCGCCGTTGGGGCCGATGATGGCGAACAGCTCGTGCGCACCGACGTCGAAGGACACCCCACTGATCGCCCGGACGCCGGCGAACGACAGCCCGACGTCTTGTACCGACAGCACCGGGCCCGCCTGTGGCGCCCTCGTGCCGGTCACGACAGCCACCGCTTCCGGCGCTTGTAGTGCTTGACGTCACGGAACGAGCGCGCCGTCCCCTCCGGCCGCAACCCGAGGTAGAACTCCCGGATGTCCTCGTCGGCCAGCAGGTCCGTGGCCGGCTTGTCCATGACGATCTGACCGGTCTCCATCACGTAGCCGTGCCCGGCGATGGACAGCGCCATGGTCGCGTTCTGTTCCACCAGCAGTACGGCGGTGCCTCGCTCGTTGATGCGCAGGATCAGGTCCTTGATCTGTCCGACCAGCCGCGGCGCGAGCCCGAGGCTGGGCTCGTCGAGGAGCAGGTACTTCGGGTCGGACATCAGCGCGCGGCCCATCGCCAGCATCTGCTGCTCGCCGCCGGACAGGTAGCCCGCCGGTTGGCGGCGTCGGACCCGCAGGACCGGGAACAGCTCGAAGATCCGGTCCAGCCCGGCGTCGGCACCGCCGACGTAGCCGCCAACCTTCAAGTTCTCCTCGACCGTGAGCTCGGCGAAGATGCGCCTGCCCTCCAGCACCTGCTTGATGCCGTGGCGCACGATCGCCGCCGGCGACAGGTGGTGGATGGATCGGCCGTCCAGGGTCACCGAGCCCTTGGTGACCTCTCCGTCGTGCAGATCGAGCAGGCCGGACAGCGCCCGTAACAGCGTGGTCTTGCCGGCCCCGTTGGCCCCGAGCAGCGCGACGATCCGCCCGGCCGGCACCTCGATGCTGACCCCGCGCAGCACCAGCATGACGTCGTCGTAGACCACTTCGAGGTTCGCTACGGCAAGCACGGTCCTGCGCCGCCTCGGCTCGGTCGTCGAGTAGATGCCTACTAGTTACCCGCTGGTTGCTTGCGCAGAGCGTGCCGTTAGTTCAAGGCGGGATCAAGAGGTGGACCCGGTGTAACTTGTCCGTTTTTCACCCTGGCACCGTTCCGTTACCGAACCGGGATCAGGCCCGCATCGGATCCGGGCCCGGATCGCCTCCCTCGGCGGCGACGCCGAGCCGGGACAGATAGTGCTCCCAGCCCACCCGGTGCACGTCGCAGGCGTCCGCAGGCAGGTCGCGGTGGGTGAGCGTGACCACTGTCTGGTTACCGTCCGGCACCAGGTCGATCTCGACCGTCGAGGATCCAGGCGGGACCGGGTTGCCGGGCAGCTCCCAGCCCCAGGTGAACACCACCCGATGCGGCGGGTCGACCTCGGTGAACCGGCCGGAAGCGTAGCCATCACCGCGTACGTTCATTCGGAAGGTGCCTTCCGGCCGGGCCTCGATGACCGCGTCCACGCCCTGCCATTGGAGCCAGCGACCGGGATCGGTGAAGAACGAGAAGATCGTCTCCGGAGTGGCCTTGATCCGGCGGCGGACCACGACCGAGCCGTCGGAGCCGGTGGGAGATTCGGTCACGGCGGCTCCTCCTGGGCGGTCCGGTCCGGCGGCTTGGCCGGCCCGGTTCGGATGCCTGCCGAGGCATGGTCCGCGGCATGCGCCCGCTTTCCGGGCTGGGCCCGGCCACTGGCCGCGTCCAGTGTCCCGACCTTGGCCGGTTGCCCGATCTGGGCCCGGCCTCTGGCCGCGTCCAGTGTCCCGACCTTGGCCGGTTGCCCGATCTGGGCCCGGCCTCTGGCCGCGTCCCGTTTCCCGGCCGGCGCCCGTTTCCCGGGCTGGCGTTGTCCGGCCTCGGCCCGTTCGGCCAGCTCGGCGAGCCGATCGAGCTGGCCGCCCCACATCTGTTCGAGCATCGCTTCGAACGGCGCCAAGACGGGCCGGTTGGCACGGTAGTACCGCCGCGTGCCGTCCCGGCGGACCAGCACGACGCCCGCCCGGCGTAGCACACCCAGGTGCTGGGAGACGGCGCCGAACGTCACGTCGAAGTGCTCGGCAATCTCGCCGGCCTGTCGCTCCGCGTCCCAGATCAGTCGCAGGATCTCGCGCCGTCGCGGCTCCGCGATCACCTGCACCGGATCCATGCGGCTAATTTAGCAGATGCTGAAATTTGACAGCTGCCGAGGCTTTATTTTAGTGTCGGCTCAAGTTCAGGGAGCTAGCCGACAAGGAGCGGGAGATGGCCGATATCGCGCTGCAGATCGAAGTGACCGCCGACCCGGCGGACGTGTACACCGCACTTACCACCACCGACGGCGTATCCAATTGGTGGACCACGCGCAACGAGACGTCGAGCACGGTGGGGGAGATCAATCGCTACTACTTCCCCGATGCGCCGTTCTCCTGGGACATGCGGATCGATGCGGCCGAGCCCGGCTCGCTGGTGGCCTGGCACTGCATCGGCGGACCGCCGCCGTGGATCGGCACCGACGTCCGCTGGACCCTACGGGAGAAGCCGGAAGGTGGCACCGTCGTGGACTTCGACCACACCGGGTTCGCCGGAATCGACGAGACGTTCCGGATCGTCACGCTCGGCTGGGCCCAGATGGTGCTGCGACTCAGGGACTACCTTGACTCCGGCAAGCCGGTGCCTTTCTTCACCCACTGACCAACGCCGAGCCGAGGTGACACCGTGGACGTCGAGGCCGAGCGGATCATCCCGCTGCCGCCCGAGAAGGTGGCCGAGTACGCGATGGACTGGCGGCACGACCACGAGTGGACCCAGGGGATCCGCCACGCCGAGCTCACCAAGCCCGGCTCGGCGGGAGAGTTCGGACTCGGCGCCGAGGTCACCAGGACGGCGTACTTCCTGGGCAAGCGGATCGACTACGTGCTCGCTGTGGTGGCGTTCGAGCCGCCGTGGTTGCTGGAGATGCGGTCGGTGGCCGGGCCGTTCCCGATGCATGTGACCTACCGGTTCGACGACCATCCGGCCGGCACTCGCGCGACGATCCGGGTGCGCGGAGAGGCCGGCGGCTACTACCGGATCGCAAGGCCGTTCATGGCGCCAATGGTGCGGGCGAACCTGAAGAAGGACCTGCGCGACCTGCAGACGCGCCTAAGTAAGTAGCCGCCGACCGTACTTTGCGCCGGCGACCGCAACGACGGCCACGGAAGTGCCAAGATCGCTGTTTCCATGATCGTTTTCGGGTGAATGTGCAGGTGGCGCCTGAGACCGATCATGGAAACAGCGATCTTGGCAGGTTTGCGGCAGGCTGTGCGACCGGAGGGCCATGACGCTGCAGCGGATCTTCGTGGTGGGGGAGGCGCTGGTCGACGTGGTGCCGCCGGCCGCTGGCCGATCGGCGCGGACACTGCCCGGCGGCAGCCCGGCCAACGTCGCGGTGGGGCTGTCCCGACTCGGCGTTCCGGCGACGCTCGCGACCAGCCTCGGCGCGGACGAGCACGGCCGGCTGGTCAGCGCGCACCTGGCCGCGACCGGCGTGACGGTACGGAACTGCGCGACCGGAGACCCGCCCACCAGCGTGGCCAGGGTCTCCTTCGACGCGGCCGGCGAGCCCGGCTACGACTTCGCGCTTAGCTGGGAGATCGGCCCGGTCGCGCTACCAGCGGACGCGATCGCGGTGCACACCGGCTCGCTGGCGGCAGCGATGGCGCCCGGCCGGGTCGAGGTCGACGCGGTCATGGCCCGGGCCGGCGCCGCCGGCGTGACGATCAGCTACGACCCCAACATCCGGCCGGCGCTAATGGCCGACCGGGCCGGGGAGCGGGCGAGGGTCGAGCATCAGGTCGCGCTCGCGGATCTGGTCCGGGCTAGCGTCGCCGACCTGGCCTGGCTGTATCCGGACAGCGATCCGATCGCGGTCGGCACCCGCTGGCTGGCCGGCCGGCCGGCGCTGGTCGTGGTCACTCGAGGCGAGCTCGGCTGCGTAGCGCTCACCGCCGCGGGGATGGTCACCGTGCCGGCCCGGCCGGTCCGCGTGATCGATCCGGTCGGTGCGGGTGACGCGTTCACCGCCGCGCTGCTGGCCGGTCTGTTCGGCGCCGGCCGGCTGGGTGCCGGCTGGCCGAAAGACGGTTGGCGGGAGGGCAGCTGGCGGG
>Ga0066905_100000228_pt1 | contig 13509 bp, 10 predicted proteins | sample PanSoiMetaPlot36_FD_67483 | JGI IMG/M metagenome (GOLD analysis project Ga0066905, IMG submission 67483) | Tropical forest soil microbial communities from Panama analyzed to predict greenhouse gas emissions - Panama Soil Plot 36 (version 2) | ecosystem: Environmental > Terrestrial > Soil >... | reverse complement strand
CTTTCTCGCCGCGCGCAGGTGATCGCCGTGACGCATGCGCCGCAGGTGGCCGCTCGCGCGGACCGCCACTATCTCATCTCCAAGAGCGCGCTCGACAAAGGCAAGCGAGTTGCCACGCACGTCCTTGAGCTCACTGCTGACAAGCGCCGCGAGGAAATCGCGCGCATGCTCGCCGGGGCCGAGATCACGGCAGAGGCCCGTGCCGCCGCCGAGCGTTTGATCAAAGCAGCGGGATGATTTGGCCTTTGCGATGCCGGACGCCAGCAAAATTCCTGTCGCCGATCTGACCGAGGCACAGGCCAAAGCCGAGCTCAAACGGCTTGCGGCCGAGATCGGCGCCCATGACAGGCGCTATTACCAGGAAGACGCACCGACCGTCTCGGACGCCGCTTACGATGCGCTGCGCTGGCGCAACGACGAGATCGAGGCGCGCTTTCCGGGGTTGGTGCGGGCGGACTCCCCCTCGCGCCGCGTTGGCGCACAGCCCTCACAAAAGTTCGCCAAAGTGCGTCACGCGGTGCCGATGCTCTCACTCGGCAATGCGTTCTCCGATTCCGAAGTGGCTGAGTTCGTTGAACGAATACGCCGGTTTCTGCGTCTTTCCGCAGATGAGAAGATCGTCTTCACCGCCGAGCCGAAGATCGACGGCTTGTCCTGCACGTTGCGCTACGAGGACGCTCGCCTCGTACGCGGAGCAACTCGCGGCGATGGTACCGAAGGCGAAGACGTCACAGCGAATGTGCGAACGCTCGCCGATATCCCGAAAGCGCTGCGTGGCAAAGACGCGCCTGATGTGTGCGAAATCCGCGGCGAGGTGTATATGACCAAGTCCGCCTTTCTGGCGTTGAACGAGCGGCAGAGGGTCGCGGGAAAGCAGATCTTCGCCAACCCGCGCAACTCGGCCGCCGGCTCGCTGCGCCAGCTCGATCCCCAAATCACGGCTTCGCGACCGCTTGGGTTCTTTGCCTATGCCTGGGGCGAAATGAGCGCCTTGCCGGCGCAAACCCAATCCGGAATGGTCAAATGGTTCGGCGCGCGCGGCTTCAAGACGAATCCGCTCATGCAAATCTGCGACTCGATCGACTCGATGCTCGCGTTCCACCACGAGATCGAGGCGCAACGTGCAACGCTCGATTACGACATCGACGGCGTGGTCTACAAGGTCGACCGTCTCGACTGGCAGCAGCGGCTCGGCTTCGTCTCGCGCAATCCTCGTTGGGCGGTCGCGCACAAATTTCCGGCCGAGAAGGCAACAACCGTAGTCAAGGCGATCGAGATCCAGGTCGGCCGCACCGGCGCACTCACGCCGGTTGCCAAGCTTGAGCCGGTGACCGTCGGCGGCGTCGTCGTGCAAAACGCTAGCTTGCACAATCCGGACGAGATCGACCGCCTCGGCGTGCGCATCGGCGATACGGTGATCATCCAGCGTGCCGGTGATGTGATCCCGCAGGTGCTGGGCGTGGTTACGGAGAGGCGGCCGAAATCAGCGAAGCCTTACAAATTTCCCTCCCGCTGCCCGTGCCCCCTGCACAGCGCGGTGGTGCGCGAGGCGACCGCGAGCGGTGAGGAGGGAGCCGTTGCGCGCTGCACCGGAGAGTTCGCCTGCCCGTTCCAGAAAGTCGAGCATTTGAATCATTTCGTCTCGCGGCGCGCCTTCGACATCGAGGGGCTGGGTGAGAAGCAGATCATGCTGTTCTTTGAGCGCGGCTGGGTAAAGGAGCCTGCCGACATCTTCACGCTCGAGGCGCGCAATTCAAAGATCAGGCTCGAGGAGGAAGAAGGCTTCGGCGAATTGTCGGTCCGCAACCTGTTCAACGCGATCAGGGTCCGGCGCGAGATCGCGCTGGAGCGCTTCATCTATGCACTGGGCATGCGGCATGTGGGCGAGACCACCGCGCGCTCGCTCGCGCGTGGCTATGGATCGTGGCAGGCGTTTCAGGATGCGTGCCTGAGAATCGCCGCAAGCGACGCCGAGACGCGGGCCGAGATGGACAACCTCAATCAGATCGGCGACACCGTGATCGACAGCATCGCCGCCTATTTCGGCGAAGAGCACAATCGCGGCATTGTGGAGCGGCTCACCAAGCAGGTCAAAATCCTAGACGCCGAAAAGCTGGCAGCCGACTCCGCAATCGCTGGTAAGACCGTGGTCTTCACCGGCGCGCTCGAAAAGATGACTCGCGACGAGGCGAAAGCCATGGCGGAACGGCTGGGCGCCAAGGTCGCCGGCTCGGTGTCGCAGAAGACCGATTACGTGGTCGCCGGACCCGGCGCAGGCTCGAAGCTCGGCAAGGCCAAGGACCTCGGTGTCGCGGTGCTTTCTGAGGACGAATGGTTCGACCTCGTGAGGCGGGGCGCGGCGTAGTGGGGCTTGCGTCGTTGAATTGAATTCCGTTCATTCCCGCGAAAGCGGGAATCCAGGGGCCAAAAACCTGGGTCCCCGCTTTCGCGGGGACGAACGGACCAACATTTCGCGAATGAGCGATCCCAACAACACCCCCTTCATCGGCCGCTCGCTGCCGCGCCGCGAGGATCATCGACTGCTGACCGGGCGCGGGCAATTCATCGCCGATTTCGATCTGCCGCACATGCTGCACGCCGTCTTCGTCAGAAGTCCGGTTGCTCACGCGCGCATAGGGGCCGTGCATCTGGCGCAGGCGCTCGCCGCGCCCGGCGTCATCGCTGCCCTGAGCGGCGCCGACCTATTGGCGCTCCTTCCGCCGGTGCCGGACACGCAGCTCTCGCTGCCGAGCAAATGGACGGCGCTGGTCCAGCACAAATTCATCAATCCGCAACAACCGCTCCTTGCGCACGACAAGGTCCGCCACGTCGGCGAGGCCGTGGCCGTCATCGTGGCCGAGAGCCGGTACGCGGCCGAGGATGCCGCGCAATTGGTCCGTCTCGATCTCGATCCTCTCCTTGCCGTTGTTGACCCTGAAGCGGCGTTGCGCCCGGGCGGGCCGATCGTTCATGAGAAATTTCATACGAATCTCATCGGTGCCTTCACGATCGGCAAAGGTGACATCGACACGGCGCTTGCACGTTCCCCGCACAAGCTGCAGCGCCGCCTTCATCATCACCGCTATGCCGCAGCCCCCATGGAATGCCGCGGCGTGGTCGGTGTCCATGACCCACGCAACGATTCGGTGACGATCTGGTCGGCCACTCAGGTGGTGCATTGGGTGCGGCGGGAGGCAGCCGCGGTGTTGCGGCTACCGGAGGCGCGCGTGCGCTGTGTCGCCCTCGACGTCGGCGGGGGCTTCGGCCTCAAAGGCCATGTTTATCCGGAAGACTTGCTGATCCCGTTCCTGGCGCGCAGGCTCGGGCGCCCGGTGCAATGGATCGAAGATCGCCGCGAGCATCTGATGTGCTCCTGTCATTCGCGGGACCAGATCCACGACCTAGAGGTGGGGTTTGACCATGAAGGGCGCATCTTGGCCTTGCGCGACCGTTTCATCGTCGACTGCGGAGCGTGGAATCCCATCGGAGCCGGCGTGGTTTACAACACCGCCGTGCATCTCGCCGGCCCCTACAAGATTGACGCGCTCGCAATCGAAGCCAGGATCGCCGCCACTAACAAGGTTCCGAACGCACCCTATCGGGGAGCGGGGCGGCCGGAAGCGGCCTTTGCCATGGAGCGAATCGTCGACCTCGTTGCGGGCGAACTCGGGCTCGAGCCCGCGGACGTGCGCTTGCGCAACATGGTCCGCGCTGACGAAATGCCGTATCGCGTGGGCATTCCCTATCGTGACGGCGAGCCGATCGTCTACGACGGCGGCGACTATCCGCGGGCGCTGCGCCACGCGCTGGCGGCGCTCGGCGGCATCGCGCAGTTCCGTGAACGTCAGCGCCTAGCCCGCGAGCAGGGCCGCTATCTCGGCCTCGGCATCGGCTGCTACGTCGAAGGCACCGGCGTCGGCCCGTTCGAGAGCGCGATGGTGCGAATCGATCCTTCAGGAAAAATCTTCGTATCGTCCGGTGCCTGCTCCCAGGGACAGGGAATGGAGACGATCTTTGCCCAGGTCGTTGCCGATATCTGGTCGGTTGATCCTGAGGATGTGGTCATATCGCTTGCCGACACGGCGGGGATCGCCATCGCCTTTGGAACCATCGCAAGCCGCGTCACGGTGACCTTGTCGGCCGCTATCCACGGTGCAAGCGAGCGGCTGCGCGCGAAGGTTTTTGCCATCGCCGCCAATCTCCTTGAATGCGCGGTGAGCGATCTCGAGCTGCGCAAGGACGGCGTCGGCATTCTCGGCGTCCCGGGCGCCGAAGTCTCGCTCGCCGACGTGGCGCGGGCGGCAAAACCCGGCTGGGATCACCGGCGGCCGCCGGGCGTCGATGCCGGACTGGAGGAGACTTTTTACTACGAGCCGCCCACGGTCACCTGGTCCTATGCGGTGCACGCGGCGGTGCTCGAGGTCGACATCGAGCTCGGCCGCGTGACCATCGACAAATACGCCATCGCCCACGATTGCGGCGTTGTGGTCAATCCGATGCTGGTCGAAGGCCAGATCGTCGGCGGCGCCGCGCAAGGCATCGGCGGGGCGCTGCTTGAGGAATTCAATTACAATGGTGACGGCCAGTTGCTCGCCGGCTCGTTGATGGACTACATGCTGCCGACCGCCTGCGACATACCGCGTATGGAGCTCATCCACCAACATTCCCCTTCGCCGCTCAATCCCCTCGGCGTGAAAGGCGTCGGTGAAGGCGGACCGATTGCGCCGCCAGCGGTGATTGCCAATGGCGTGTGCGATGCGCTGCGCCCGTTTGGGGTCGAATTCAACCGGCTGCCTATCACGCCGCAGGGCATCCAGCAGGCCATCGCATTAGCGACACGCTCACGCTGATGCTGCCAGGGCCGCTCGACATAGTGATCGGGCACGCTGGAGAGGATGATGGCTGCGAGCGGCAGCCCTACCGGCGCACGAGGGTGAAAACGGCGATCGCCGTCGCGATACCAAAAGCGAACATGAGCAGCAGCATGGGCATTGCGCCTGCCGCGTGCGCCACGACATGTCCGCCGAGCTGCGCGGCGGCTGCGCCGATGGCCATCTGGATGAAGCCGGTGACGCCGGAGGCGGTGCCGGCAACTTGCGGCCGAATGCTCACGGCGCCAGCGACCGAGGTCGGCAGCAACAGACCGTTGCCGAAGCCGATGACGATCTGGGGCAGAAAGATCGTGGCCATCTCCCATCCCGGCAGCGCGACATAGACCAGCACAGCGAGCAAGCAGCCGAAGACGGTGAGGGCGATACCCCACCATATTAAAGCGTGGATACCGAATTGCGCCGTCAGCCGCGACACCGCGAAATTGCCGGCCATGAACCCGATGGAGGGGACGAAGAACCACAAGCCGTACTCGGCCGACGTGCGCCCCAGCGCGGTTACGACCACGTGCGGCGCGGCGCCGAGGAAACTGAAGAATGGCGCCGAACCAAGCCCGGCGCAGAGCGCGTAGCCGAAGAACCGCGGGCTTGCGGCGAGCGCCGCGACGTCGGCGCCGAAACGAGGGCCCGAGCTCGGCGCAAGCGAGAGACTCCGGGTTTCCGGCAACTCCAGCACCGCCCAGGCGAATACGGTGAAGCTGGCAATCGCCGTGAAGGCGAAGATCGCTTCCCAGCCAAACAGCGTATCGAGAATGCCTCCGAGCAGGGGCGCTACCATCGGCATCAGCACCACAACCGAAGTCACCAGCCCGATCATGGAGGCGGCGTGTTCGCGGTCATAGAGATCGCGGATGATCGCCCGTCCGATCGTTTGGCCGGTCGATGCGCCGAGCGATTGCGCGACGCGCGCGGCGACGAGGCTTGCGATGTTCGCGGCGAAGACCGCAGCCGTGCTGGCGACGGTTGCGAGCGCAAGTCCCGCGAGCACGACCGGGCGGCGGCCGAAGCGGTCCGACAGCGGCCCGAATACGAGTTGTGCCGCGGCTAGCCCCATGAGGTAAAGGGACACTGCAAGCTGCACGCTGGCGGGGTCCGCCGCGAACTTCGTCACAAGCCCCGGGATCGCCGGCACCAGGATGTTGAGCGAGAGCGAGCTCATGCCCGTCATCGCGATCAACAGCGCGAGTAGACGCCAGGGCGTACGTGCCTCATCTTTAGCCCACCCGTTTGGCGCCGGCTTGAGCAAAGGATCGGTCCGACCGCTTCAGGCTCGCTCGAGCGGACGGCTGGCGGCCGCGAGCCACGTGCGTGTCGCATCATCGAGGAGCGACGACAGGGTATCGCAGACCCGGGCGTGATAACCGTCGAGCCAGGCAGCCTCGTCGCGCGTGAGCATCTCGGATGCGATCAGCCGCCGATCGATCGGCGCGAGTGTGAGCGTCTCGAATGCGTTGAGCGGTTTTTCCGCCCCGGCGACCGGCGTGGTGGGAACCACCAGCACCAAATTCTCGATGCGGATCCCATAGGCACCGCTTTTGTAATAGCCAGGCTCGTTCGACAGGATCATGCCGGGCTTGAGCGCGGTGGTGCCGAGCTTGGAGATGCGCGCAGGGCCTTCGTGTACCGAGAGATAGCTGCCGACGCCATGACCAGTGCCATGGTCGAAGTCGAGGCCCTGCGCCCACAGGAACTGTCGCGCAAACGAGTCGAGCTGCGCGCCAGTGGTTCCCTCGGGAAAAAGTGCGCGCGCGACGGCGATATGGCCCTTGAGCACGCGGGAGAAGCGGTCGCGCATCTCGGCGGTCGGCTTGCCAAGAATAACGGTACGGGTGACGTCGGTGGTGGCGTCCTCGTATTGACCGCCCGAGTCGATCAGAAACAGTTCACCTGGCGCAATGACGCGGTTGCTGTCCCTGGTGACGCGGTAGTGCACGATCGCACCGTCGGGGCCCGCGGCCGCAATGGTGGGAAACGAAATGTCCTTGAGCAGCCCGGTCTCGCGGCGAAAGCTTTCGAGGGCCGCCACGGCGTCGATCTCGGTTAGCTTGCCCCCCGGCGCCTCGCGATCGAACCAGGCAAGGAAGCGGGTGACGGCGGCGCCGTCGCGGGTGTGCGCCGCGCGCGCGCCGGCGATCTCGACTTCGTTCTTGACCGCTTTCATCAGCGCAATGGGACAGGCGCCTCGCGCCACCTTGCCGCCGTGGCTGGTGATGAGGCGCGCCAGCGCGTCGGCGGCGGTGGCCTGATCGAGGCGTACGGTCGCTTTTCGCCCGCCCAACGTCTCGAGCGCCGGCGCGAACTCCGACGGCTCGCGCACGTCGGCGAGCGCTTCGAGGCGGCTGCGCACCCCCTGCGAGAGCTTGCGGCCGTCTATGTAGAGCGACGGCCGGCCCGCTTGCGGCACGATGGCGAAGGCGAGCGGGAGCGGCGTGTGTGCAACGTCGGCGCCACGAATGTTGAATGTCCAAGCGACGGCGTGCGGGTCCGACACGATGAGCGCGTCGGCGCGCAGCTTCGTCAGCTCGGCGCGAATGCGGGCAAGCTTTTCGCCCGCGTCTTCGCCGGCGAAGCGCACATCGTGCAGCGTAACCGCTCCGATTGGCGGGGCAGGGCGCTCGGCCCAAATGATGTCGATCAAGTCTGGCTCGATCGCGATCAGCTTCGCGCCGGCGGTGGCGCAGGCTTTCTCTAGCCGCTCCACGGCCTCAACCGTGTGCAGCCAGGGATCGTAGCCGAGCCGGTCACCCGCCGCCAGATTCTCCTCGATCCAGCGATGCGGCGGCTCCTCGATCAGGTGCTCGATGGCAAATAGCGACGTATCTACCTGCTCGCGCGCCTGCACCGTGTAGCGCCCATCGACGAAGAGCTCGGCGCGCTCCATCAGCACAATGGCGATGCCCGCCGAGCCGGTGAAGCCGGTGAGCCAGGCGAGGCGCTGCTCACAGGCCGGCACATATTCGTTCTGGTGGCGGTCCGACTGCGGTACGATGAACCCGGTCAAGCCGCGCCGCGCGAGCTCCATGCGCAGTGCCGCCACGCGAGGTGCGCTGGCGCCGCCCTCGGCTCGATTTTCGAACGACTGGAAGTGGGCTTCGAACATGGCCGCAATCTATTGAGCCCGTCGCAGGCCGGCAATGACCCGCCTGCTCGCGCCAAGGCAATGCGTTAGCCCCTAGTTCGAGCGTGCCGCATGCTGCGCTTCGCCGCTCGGCGCATGAGGACAAGCGTCGTCCAGCCGTCGAGCCGGATGCGGCGCACGAGCGCGAGGCCGCGCGCGCGATAGCTGGCGAGCGCAGCATCGGCGTCTGCGGTGAGCAGGCCGGACAGAACGATCTGGCCGCGGGGCGCAACAAGCCGCGCAATCGGCGTCGCAAGCTCTCGGAGCGGCTCGAGCAGGATATTGGCGAAGATCAGCCGGTAAGGGCCGCGCGCGCGGAACGCGGCGGCGCACAGGCCTGCGGCTTGGATGACCTCAACCGCGCCGGCGACGCGGTTGCTACGCGCGTTGTCGCGCGCGATCGCCACCGCGCGCCGGTCGAGATCGCTGGCCAGAATCCGTCGGCGCAGCACCTTGGCCGCAGCGATGGCAAGCACGCCGGTGCCCGTGCCGATGTCGAGCGCGACGGTTTGCCGGCCGGGCTTGCAACGCAAAACCGCCATGCTGGCCGGCCTGGGTTTTCGTTCCTTGATGATCCAGTCGAGTGCGAGCAGGCAGCCGCGCGTGGTGCCGTGGTGGCCGGTGCCAAAGGCAAGGCCTGCATCGATCTCGATGGCAATGCGATTGCTTCGCGCGCGGTCGCGGGCATGTGCACCATGCACGACGAAACGTCCGGCCTCGACCGGCGCGAGGCCTTCGCGGCTCTTGTCGACCCAATCGGTGGGCGCGAGCGTCTCGAAGCTCAGCGCCTGGGCCGCCGCGGCGCCAGCCGCGGATACAATCAACGCGCGCACGGCAGTCTCATCGGGGCGCTGGCGGAAATGGACGGCCAGTGACCAGCGCCCAGACGCATCCTCGAAAGCCGCGACGGCAATCTCCTCGGCCGTCGGGCTCCCAGCGAGCGCATCGGCGATTCTCTGCACCGTCGCGGCGTCGCCCGAGAGCCGCGCAACGATGGTTGTGTCGCGCATGCGCGAAGGTTCCGGCATGGGCCTCAGCCCTCCCGTTTCATCCCCGTGATTCACCGGGGAATATCCAGAGGCGGCACCGGCCGATCCAACAAATGGTCAACAGCTTATCCGCCGATTGTCCACAGGCCCGGCGCGCGTCGCGCCTCAGTGGAAGCGCTTTCGCTGCCTTTCTCTTGCACGCTTGCCTTTCGTTTTGCACAAGGCCGTCCCCAACGCTGCGGCCTCGCGGCATGACCAGGAACGCAGTAGATTCGCCTGCTTATCGAACAAGGCACGGCCGAATAATGCATCAACCAATAGGCGTGCCCTCCGTCGAAACGCGCGGGTCTTGGATCGTTGCGACTGTGGTGCTCGTGATCCTGGCGCTGTCCTTCGGCGCGCCGTGGATCACGATTATTGCGCTCAAGATGATCGCTGCCGAGCTGGGCGGCTTGCGCTCGGTTCCGGCGTTCGCGACGGCGCTCGCGTGGATCGGCTTCGGCACCGGCGGTATCGCCATGGGTTACGTCGCCGAACGTGTCGGGGTGCGCGCGACGGTGATCACGGGCGCCGTGATGATCTGCATCGGGCTTGCATTGTCGACCGGCGGCGCGACCTGGCAGCTCTATATCGGGCAAGGGCTGTTCGTGGGTTTTCTCGGCGTCGGCGGTATGAACGCGCCGTTCTACGTCTACGTGAGCCGCTGGTTCGATCGTCGCCGCGGCTCCGCGCTCGCGCTGATCTCGAGCGGCAGCTACGTCGCCGGTGCGATCTGGCCCCCGATCTTCGAGCGGGCTGTGGCATACGCGGGCTGGCAGCAGACGATGCTCTATTACGGTCTGATCGAGGTCGCCGTGGTCGTCCCGCTGGCCGCGATGTTCCTGCGACCGCCGCCGGAATTGCCGCCGATCGGCACGCTCGGCGGGGTGTCGGCGCCCTACACCGTGCTGGGCTGGCCGCCCAATCTCGTCTTCGCGGTGATGACGGGCGCCGGCATCTTCTGCTGTGTTCCGATGGCCATGCCGCAGGCCCATTTGCCCGCCTTTTGCAGCGATCTCGGCATCCTCGCCTCGCACGGCGCGGCGATGCTGTCGGTGCTGCTGGGGACGGCCTTCGTCAGCCGACAGTTTTGGGGTTGGATTTCCGATCGCATGGGCGGCCTCAACACCGTACTTGCGGGTTCGACATGCCAGATCGCCGCCATGTCGGCATTCACGTTCACGCAGGATGAAATCGGCTTGTTCACGGTCTCCGCCGCGTTCGGGTTGGGCTTTGCCGGCATCATCCCAGCCTACATTCTGGCCATTCGCGAGTTGTTTCCGGCCTCGCAGGCGTACTGGCGCATCCCGACATTCCTTTTCTGCAGCGGCAGCGGCATGGCGATCGGAGGATGGCTCGCGGGCGCGCTGTACGATCACTACGGCACCTATTCGCCGGCCTTTGCCGCCGCGATTGTCGCCAACGCCATCAATCTGGCGATGATCGGCACGCTGGTGTTCAGGCAAAAATCCGGCGTAGGATGGATCGGGGCGCAGGTGGGTTGAGCGAAGCGAAACCCGCGGAGTCGGCTCCGCGCGGTAGCAAGCATCATGCAGGAGCAACCGCCATGACCTTCCGTATTGCAGTGGTGCAACCGATCTGCCATGCGCCGCCCGGTGATGCCGCTAACATTGGCGACGCCGAGCGCGCCATCGCCCGCGCGGCCGGCGAAGGCGTGCAGTTCGTCTGCTTCCCGGAAACCTATCCGGGGCCGTGGCGGATGCCGGCGACGTTCGATCCGACCGCGGCCATGGTCGAAGCGGCGGCCAAGCACCGCACGCATGTCGTGTTCGGCACCATCGCGCCGATCGATGCGAAAGCTGCGACCGCCTACAACCTCATCTGCATGGCCTATCCAGACGGCCGCGCGCCCGCGCGCTACCACCGCACGCATCCGAACGGCCCCTGGATTTATACCGGCGGGCCGGCTTGGGAATTTCAGTGGGTGCCAGGCGACGAATTCCCAGTGTTCGACACCGTGCACGGCAAAGTGGGACTCGCGATGTGCAGCGAGGTCTACATGCCCGAGGTCGCGCGCGCGCTCGCGCTACGCGGCGCCGAGTTGATCTTCATGCCGGCGGGTAAAGACAAGCGCAGGCTGTGGGCGACTTGGCGCACGCTCATTTGGGCGCGTGCCATCGAGAACCTTGCGATCGTGGTGACCACGCAGAACCTGTTCGACCATTCCGAGCGCGGGCTCGCCATGGTCGCGTCGCCGGAGGAAATCTTGTTCGAGAGCACCATCGCCGGCACCGCGGTGGTGGACGTGAATCTCGAACGGGTGCGTTACTTGCGCGCAACGCGCGACCAGGTGGGCTCGTCCGAGACGTGCGCGGCCAAGCAGGGCGTGCTTGGCCCGCAATGGCAACGGCCTGAGCTCTACGACCGCATTTATCCGCGGCCGCTGCGCGAAGCGGCGGAGTAGAACCTCGCGACCGGCACGCCGTCGCACCAGCATCTGCCGCACGAGCGTAACAATCGACGCGGCCCATGGCCCTGACCGCGACGCCGGGAACGTTGATCGTCGCGTCCGCCTATCCTGATCCCCCTTTCGATGTCCTCGAGGAGGGCTCGGCGAGCGGCTTCGACATCGAGCTGATGCGCGCGATCTGCTCGCAGCTTCGCCTTACCTTGCGGCCAGTGCGGTATTCAGGCGATGACTTCAACGGCATCTTCGCTGGCCTCGCCACCGGCAGCTATGACGCCGTCATCTCGGGAACGACGATCACGCCGGAACGCTCTGCTGTCGCGCTGTTTTCGCAGCCTTATCTTGAGTTCAACCAGGGCGTGGCGGTGAATCGCCGGTTGACGCCGAATGTCGCGTCGGTTGGCGATCTGCGCGGCCTGACTGCCGGTATCCAGTCCGGCAACACGTCCGATTTCGTCGCCAAGCGTCTCTTGGCGGAAGGCGCCATCGCCGGCATCAAGTACTATCCGTACCATGGCATCGCGACCGCGCTCGACGACCTGGAGACTGGACGCATCGGCCTCGTGATCAAGCTCTTCCCGGTAATCTCGTGGTTGGTGAAGAATCGCCCGCAATTGGCGGTCGGGCTCGAGGTCTCGACGCACGAGCAGCTCGGAATCGCCTTCGCCAAGAAAAATCAGCCGCTGTGCGAAGCGATCAATCGCGCGCTCGCGACGCTGCACGACAACGGCGAATTTGCGCGCCTGCAAGCGCGCTGGTTTCCGCGCCACGCCACTTTGTGAGGTGCAAGCATGCTTCACGCATTCAAACTCTATACCGGTCGGGACAAGGCGTCCCACGTGATGGAAGGAACGGTCAGCGAGAACGATCGCACCGATGTGGTGGCGATCCATTTCAAGGAGACGCCGCCGCACGCCTCATTCGATTGGCACGAGGCGCCCGAGCCGCAATACGTCATCACGCTCTCGGGAACGCTCGAGTTCACCACCCGCGATGGCGAGACTTTCATCCTGCGTCCGGGCGACGTTCTTGTGGCCACCGATGACGTCGGCAGCGGACACAAGTGGCGGCTGATCGACGATCAGGCCTGGCGGCGCGCCTATGTCGTGCTCAAGCCCGGCGCGCGCGATTCGTTCAAGGCGAAGGCTTAAGCCACGCGCGACTTTCATTTCACTGTTGCAAACAACCGATCTCGTACCCGGGGCGCGTTTTTGCGCCCGGGTTTTGCTCGGCCGGAAAAAGGGTTCAGGTCGGCAAAATAAGGGCCGCCCCGACGAGGACGGCCCTACGCTCACGCCACAACAGTTCGACACGCAAAGCTTGGCAGTTCTAGTCGTCGTAATTCGCACGGTGCGGCCGCTCACCTCTTCCACGTGGCGCGGAGGACCCGTAACTCACGCTGCACGCCTCGCTGTCACGCCGCCCGCGGCGGTGTTCGCGCCACCGCGCACAGGCGTCACGTGCCAATGCGACCGGAACGAAGCCGACAGGGGCCAGCACCCCCACGGCCAGAATGATCCAAAGCCAGTCGTAATCCATCGCCCACCGCACGCTACGACACCGTTTGAGGCGATCAGCCAAACTTCACTCGCAAGGCTCGCGTGGATCAGACGCAGGACCAGAACAGTTGGGAAACGGAATGAGTCGAGCCCCGCCAGCCAAGCGTGACCCGCGAAAAATGCGTTGCATTGCAAAAGGTTTCCTTCTCCGCACTGGAACCGACTCAAGCGGCCGTAAGCGATTGGAAATAAGAGTTTTCTTCTGTCGCTCCGGCGGTTTTCTTGAATCGCAAGGCAGGTATGCATTATGCAATGACAGGGGATTGCGCTGCGCCATCCGGTGGTCCCCCGTCCGAACTGCGGTGCCGCAGTGAGCGCGAGGAGGGCAGGGCAAGGAGGCAAGCCAATGGGATTTGGCGTGGCTGCTGGGACCGCGCGCGTGTGTCGCCGGCATGCGTTCGCGGCTGCGGTTATCGCTTGGTCGCTTGCTTGCACGCTCGCCCAGGCGGCCTATCCCGAACGTCTAATCACGCTGATCGTGCCGTTT
>Ga0066905_100000227_pt1 | contig 13512 bp, 16 predicted proteins | sample PanSoiMetaPlot36_FD_67483 | JGI IMG/M metagenome (GOLD analysis project Ga0066905, IMG submission 67483) | Tropical forest soil microbial communities from Panama analyzed to predict greenhouse gas emissions - Panama Soil Plot 36 (version 2) | ecosystem: Environmental > Terrestrial > Soil >... | reverse complement strand
AACGCCGCGAACACCGGCGGTGCGACGTACCAGGTCGCCGTCGGTGTGCTGTGCGGCAAGGAGGACCCGGGTGAGGACACGGACGGCGGAGGCACCGCGACGCTGATTCCTCACACGCACGCCGTCGCGGCCGCCGACACGGGCCCGGCCGTCGAAGATCCAACGACTTAATGATCTTGTGAACTGTCGGGAACTTGACAGAAAAAAGTCCCATTTTTCCTATTGACACGCAAAGTGCGATCCCATTCTAGTTGCACGGGGTCGCACTATGTGATATAATGGTAGTTAGAAGTTGGTGTAGCTTGAAAACTCCACAGTTGATCGAACGAAGGGAACGAGAGAATGGACCTCACCAACCTTACACAGGTACCCGTGAAGTACATTGTCAGAGCCGGAATGTTCGTAGTCGCACTCGCCTACCTGATCGCGGTGATCGGGGCAGCGGGCAGCTACGGAACCCAGGTGGAACTCCTTGCCAAGTACGAGCTCGGAATCTTCGCGTGGATCATCCCCCTCACGGTGGACATCCTCGCGATCTGCGCGGCCATCGCGCTGAGCATTCCGCAGCTGCCCGAGGCTGACAAGAAGTACGTTACCAAGGTACTGGCGATTGCGGTGATCGTCAGTGTCGCGGCGAACGTAGCAGGCGGACACAACATTGTTGCCCGCGCTGGACACGCCTGGCCCGTGGTTGCGTACCTCCTCGCGGAGGGAATCGCGAACCGCGTACGAAACTTCATTGCTCGCGTCCGCGCGGCGCAGACCGCCAAGGTCGAAGCCGCACAGCAGGTCGAGACCTCGACCAACCCGATCCACGCCACTGCGACGGTCAAGCAGCAGGCGATCACACGGAAGCCGGGCACCGCGAAGTCGAAGATCCTCGAACTTGCCGCCGCCACTCCTCCTCCCAGCCACGAGGAACTTGCGGCGAAGACCGGATCCACCAAGGCTTGGGTCAAGCACGTACTGAACACCAACTCCTAGATCCCTCGGGATCCCGTCCCGACCGGCTCGTCCGGTCGGGAGCGGAACCTCGAAGGAACCGAGGTTGATCGAACGGATCGAACGAAGGGAACGCAGATGTCCGAGTACAACTACGGACCGCGGCACAAGGCGAACGAGGCCAGCCGGACCACCGCCGAGGCTCACGGAGAAATCTGGGAGCAGCACGAGGAGGAACTGCTGCAGGAAGGCTGGGCCGATGATGAATCGACCCTCGCTGAGATCGCTGAACTGCTCGGCCGCACGATCGAGGCCTGCCGGCAGAGGCACTACGAAATCCTCCGCCGCCCAGCCCGGGTCCGCCGGGACAAGCAGGCCAAGTCCGCCAACAACTCCGCGTGGGACAAGGGGTGGACATCGGTCGAGGACATGGGCTACTGATCCGAGGACGAAACCTAGGGGCGGGCGACCGCCCCGACGGTCCACCGGTGAGGCCGGTGCCGATGAGTCCAAGAGTGAACGGAGAGAACGATGATCGCAAGAATGGTACTGTTCGCGGTTGTGTTTTCCGCGGCGTGGGCCGGAGTGATCATGGCGATCGCCATCGCCACCAGGTAGGACGAAACCCCGGGACGGGCAACCGTCCCGCGGTCCGGGAGTGAGGCTCCCGCCGATGAGTCCGAGGAACGGAGAGAACGATGGACGAGTGGACGCGCAGGGTCCGCGACTGCTTCACGAACGAAGGCATCAGCGAGATCGACATCGCGGTGATGCCGGACATCATCGAGGCGATCATGGCCGTGATGACGAAGTTCGGCGAGAAGCGCTACGACGAAGGATACGACGCAGGCACCATCGATGAGCGTCGGGTCCACTTCGGCTGACCACCCGGGGCCGGCACCGCACTGCGGTGTCGGCCTTTGCCGCGTGGTGGTACAGTAGAACTGGAGGTGAGGAACGATGGTCCAGAGGACGTGGTACGTCGAGGTCACGAGGACCCAGCGGCGGTTCGGCTACGTCGGCGCGTCATCGCGTCAGGAAGCGATCGAGATCGCCACCGACTTCGACGGCGACCGCGACGGCCTGACCACCCACGTCGACAGCTGGGAGGTCCAGGAGGCCTACCGGTCCGACGGCGTCCAAGATCGCGCCGACGGCGCGATAGAGATCTCTTGAGGTTTCCGTTTGACACGGCCACACCACCGTGCTAGAGTGAGTTCCAGAAGGTCCCCAACCTGAACGAACGGAGAGAACGATGACCGACACAGCTACCTACGCCGACGTGGACACCGCCTTCAGCGCGCGAGAGGTCCCGTGGATGAAGATGGGCCAGCTCGTCGACGAGCCCGTTACCGCGGCCGAGGCCGCCAAGCTCGGCGGGATCGACTTCACCGTCACCGCCCAGCCGGTCTACTTCATGAAGAAGGTCGACGGCGCGCCGCCCAAGTACACCAAGGTCGACCGGCGCAAGGCCATCGTCCGCGACGACACGGGCGAGTGCCTCAGCGTCGTCTCGGCCGGGTACCCGATCGTGCAGTACGGCGAGGCGTTCGACTTCATGGACGGCGTCTCCCCGCACTTCGTCGCGGCGGGCAGTCTGCGCGGTGGGCGGCAGGCCTTCATGGTCGTCAAGCCCGACATCGACCTGACCACCTTCGACGACGACCCGCACCAGCTGTTCGCCACGCTCCGCACCAGCCACGACTGCTCCCGCGCCGTCGAGGTGCAGGTCATGCCGCTCCGCGGCCGGTGCATGAACCAGCTGACGCTCCAGTCGTTCCGCGCCAACGTGAAGCACCGCTGGGTGGTTCACCACGCGGGCAACGTCGCCGCGAAGCTCGCCGCCGCCGCCGACTCGATGGCGAAGATCGGCGTGTACGCCAAGGCCTACGTCGAGAACGCGCGCCGGCTCGAGGAGATCAAGGTCACCGACGACGTGGCCGAGACCATCCTTAAGCGGGTCCTCCCCGATCGGCCGAAGCGCGGTGAGGTCATCACGAAGATCATCACCGGATGGCACACCCGCACCGAGACCGTCGGCTTCGACGGGACCGGCTGGGGCCTGGTCAACGCCGTGTCCGAGTACTTCGAGTGGGACCGCGCGCTGGGCACCACCGAGTCGCGGTTCATCGCGGCGCTGCAGGGTCCCACACACAAGGCGATCAACAAGACGGCCAGCTACCTGCTGTCCCGCTCATCCTAACCACAGCTACCGGGACGTCTCGTTCACCGTGCGAGACGTCCCGGTGATCGTTACAGCCACCACGTTGACACGCTCCCTACCGTCCTGCTACGATCATCCTAAGCGAACGAGTGAACCTAGGAGAACGAGATGACGACTCCAGCCGACGACGAAGGTCGCCTGCTCCTGATCAAGAAGCTGCTCAACAAGGCCGAGGCCAAGGGCACCACTCCCGAGGAACGCGACGCGTTCTCTGCGAAGGCCACCAAGCTGATCCTACAGTGGGGCATCGATGTAGCGCTCCTCGCCGACGCCGACCGAACGAAGAAAGAGCAGGTCACCCAGCGGATCGTCGTGGCCGACGCGCCCAAGACGTACTCGTACGAGTATGCGGTGATCGTGGTTCGCGTCGCGGAGGGACTGGGTTGCCGCGGCATCCTGACGAAGGTCCACAACGGTCAGACGGGTGTGATCATCGTCGGCTTCGTGTCCGACGTCGAGCGGTCGGTCCTCCTCGCTCAGTCGCTGGTCCTGCAGTGCACGCTGGACGGCGCCGCGTGGTACGCCAAGTGGCTGTCCCAGTTCCCATCGTGGATCAAGCCCACCGGGTCCGACAAGTACAACGCGCGACGCGGGTTCATCAGCGGGTTCGGGACCGGCGTCAGGGAGAAGATGGCAGCGTGGAAGCGGGACACCTTAACCTCCGCCGCACCCGGAACCGACCTGGTCCTGGTCGACCGTAAGAAGCAGGTCGATGCCTACGTCCGGAATGAGATGCAGGTCACCATGGGTAATAGCCGTCGCCGGTACACGGGCGACTCACGCAGTGCGGGTAAGTCCGCGGGTCTCGCGGCCGACCTCGGCCAGGGTGGTGTCGGGCAGAACTCCGGACGACCGGCGGTGGGACGATGAAGGTCACGGACAGCGGCATGCTCTATCAGTACCGCCTCTGGGTCGCCAAGGCCGAGGACCACCTGCGCGCCGTGGACGACCGTAAGCGGGTGCTGCGCGAGGCCGCGATCGCGAAACACGGGCAGGGTGCCGAGGTCGTCGGTGGCGACGACGTCGACTACCAGGCACAGGCCCTCATCGTACAGGACGGCATCGTCGCCGACGAGACGAAGTTCCGCGAGCGGTCGGTCGCCGCCGCGACGATGTATGGAATAGGCGTGATCATCGAGCTACTGTCGAGGATCGAAAATGACAAGCGTCGCAGTACGTAGCAAGGTCGACTGGAGGCTCGCCGCGTGCCGAGGTGCGCGGCGTGACCTCTTCTTCCCGGACGAGTTCGAGCTGCCCGACCCCGCAGCACTCGCACGCTGCGCCGGGTGTCCCATCCGCGGCGACTGTCTCCAGTACGCGCTCGACAACGACATCGAGTACGGCATCTGGGGTGGGCTCACCGAGCAGCAGCGGTTCAACATCAACGAGCGTCGTCACCGCGTGCGTTGCCCGGACTGCCGGAGTGACAACGTGATCCAGCAGGACCGGTACGAGGTCTGCCTGTCGTGCGGACTTAGCTGGAACATCTGACGCCAAATCACATCCTGGGAGGACCGCTAGGTCCTCCCGGTGGCATCTCTAGACCTCGGCCGATAGTCGACCAAAGGCGTCTTTGGATCTTGGTCCACCCGACTCGAGACGCTGGGCCTCCTGCCACGCGCTCCACCACTTCATGACGTTATGCTCGATGGTTAGCTGATCGACCACGACCTGCCGGGCGGCGGCTCCCATGTCATGCCGGTACGCGTCGTCGTCGAGGAGGCGCCTGACGTGGCGGTACCAGTCGCGTGGGTTGTCTGCCAGCAGGCCGACGCCCAGCTTGTTGAGGCGACGATACTCCGCCCGCGGCGACCCGACGGACGGCACACCGACCGCCGCGTACTCGAGCATCTTGAGCCATGACTTCGCCGCGTTGAACCGCGTGTCGTTGAGCGGTGCGATTCCGACCGCGAGCTTCGCCAGCTCGTGGTGCCACGCACCGATGGGTACGATGTCCGACGTGAGCGGTTCGTCATCGAGCTTGAACGCGTCCTTGATCCCGAACGGCGAGCCGACGACCTTGAACTTGTATCCCTCCCGCTGGAGTCGTGCCATCGCCGTGCCACACACCTGCGGGTCATCAACGTGTGAGTGAAGCGATCCGCCCCAACCCACCACGTTCGGCGTCTCGCGGTGCTCGATGAGCTGCGTTCCGCCGGGCACACAGTTGTAGAGCACCACTCCTCGGCCGTGACGCGCGTACCGGTTGATGAGCGCCGGTGTGGACGTGGTCACCAGCGTCGCCTCGTCACACGCCTTCTGCGCTGAGTGCCAGTCGTACTCGGCCGTGCGTCCGCGGTACCCACTCTCATTCGGGTGAAGTGCCGCCCACGCGGGGTTCGCTGGGTGAATCGCGGACATGTCGTCGTCCACGTCGATGACGACTGCCACGCCGTTCTGCCGCATGATCTTGATCGCGTTGATCATCGACTTCGACGAGACGCGCTGGAACACCATCACGTCGGCGTCGCTGGGTACGCTGACCTGGACGAGTTCACCGTCGGCGTTCGTCCCACCGGACATTCGCTTCGCCGCGTATGGGTGAATCAACTTGACGTCGTAGCCACGTTCCTGCAGGATGCGTCCGGGCCAGATGAGACGGTAATAGCCGCACCCGGCGAGGTCACCCGGGTAGACATACACCTTCATGCGGCGTCTCCGCGGTCTGGGCGACCCGACGTGTTGAGCCCGTGGTGTTCCCAGTACCACGTTCGCTCGACCACGTGGTGGATCTTCGCGATGTCGTTGCAGCGCAGCGTGAAGTGCCAGTCCTCGCCGACGCGATGTCCGTCCGGGAACGTGTGCTCGTCGGCAACGTCCCAGAACCCGACCTCGCGAGCGAGCTCCGTTCGAACGAGGAACGTGATGGTCGTCTGCCGTGGGTTCGCCGGGTCCCACGGTTCGGTGTAGTGCGTGGGCGGGAACACGCCGTCGGTCAGCGTGCCGTCACCGCGTGGGAAGTACGTGTCACCCAGCGGGTGGCCGAGCCGCACGAGGTTGTACCACGAGTACACGTAGTCCGCGCCCGTCTCCTCCTGCGCGCGTGCGAGCGTCTCGAGGTGGTGCGGCATGAACCAGTCGTCGCTGTCGAGGAACGCGGTCCACGCGCACGTGTTCATCTCGAGCGCTCGCTGCCGCGCGTACGGTGCGCCCTTCTTCTCCACGTCGTTGAAGACGCACAGCTGCGTCGCTGGGAAGTGCTGTGCGAAGACTGATTGGATCGCCCGCTGGGTGAGACCGTTGACCGCGCGGTTGGGGTGCGTGGGCATCACCACGCCGATGTCAAGCATCATTGACCTCCGCGGTCCAGACCTGGTAGGTGTACGTCCACAGCGGGTCCTCGAGGATGAACAGCGCCGTGTTGTGGAAGTTCGACTGGTGGAGCAGCGACGCGACGTCATCTGCGGTGAACGACCAGTAGTGCTCGTAGTTGCCGATCGCCGGGTCCTCGTTTAGCGGTGTGGACAGGACGAGCCACCGCGTCTTTTCTGCGATTCGTTCGAGGACGGTCCACGGCGCCTCGAGGTGCTCGATCGTCTCGGTGCAGACGAAGAGGTCGACCGACTCGATGAGCCCGAGGTCGTCGAGGATGTTCCCATCCCGAAGGTACGTGACGGGTACGTCGAACAGCTGCTTGACGAGTGTGCCGTCACCGCACGACAGGTCGGCTACCGACCGGAGATCGTGCTGACCGATGAGCGACTGGGCGATGCTCGCGGTTCGTCCGATGCGCTCCACGTGCTCGGGCCACCTCGTCGAGTCGTACGTCGTCTCGTACAGCGCCGTGGTGACTGACGGTGAGTAGAACCTGCGCAACTTGATCATACGCACAACACCACCTGGAACATACCCGTTGCCATCTGCTCGAGCACCGTGAACCCGACGCTCTGCATCATCTCACGGTAGCCTTCCTCGTCCCACGCCCACGCGTGACACTCGTCGTGTGAACCCGCGTGCTCGGTCCACGGTGATGACGCGACGAGTGCTGCCCCGCGGTTACACACCTGTCGCACGATCTCGTGCGGGCGCGTGAGGTGCTCCAGACACTCCGTCATCACGTACACGTCGGCGATGGGAACGTAGTTCCAGCGGTTGACGAAGTCCATCTGGTACGCGCGGACCCCACGCTCCGCCCAACCCGCGGTGTTGCTGGGTTGGAAGTCGAAGCCGATCGCGTCCACGTTGTCGTAGTCCTTGAGTAGCTGAAGGAGGCCGCCGTCACCGCAGCCGAGGTCGATGACGCGTACGCGACCGAACCGCGTGGTGAGGTTGCCGAGTCGTCGCTCGGTGGCCGCGTGTACGAGTTCAGCGGCTATCTCCAGTCGCCTGCGGTGGATGGCCTGCTCGAGGTGGGGTGCGCGTTCACGATGCTCGTGGAAATCGAACGTGGACACGTGTGCCTCGTTTCCCTCAAAGAGTCGTGCTTCCATCACCTCTCACCGCCAGACACTTCGCCGCATCCTCGTCGATCCGACCACTGTCGCGCAGTTCCTCATACGTGAGCCGATCGGCTTCATACAGCGCACCGTCGTTTGCCATCTTGTACGTCTCGTCCCACTCGGCCTTGCCCGCGATCGGGTGCATGTGCTCGATGGTCACACCCGACAGGTACGTGATGCCTACGCGCTGACCCAGCGCGTACCACCAGTTGTCCACATACAGGTGCCGGAACATCGGCGGCGCCATGTACCCCATCGCGGTGATGTACCGCGCGGGCATCGCGATCGACGTGGGGATGTTGGGTCCGTGGATGGTGTCGTTGCCGTAGACGAGCTGGTCGCTAGCGACGACGCGGATGAGCTCATCCCAGCTGGGCGTGCGCGGCCGGTGGTCGTCGCCCATGAACCCGATGACGTCGTGACGCGTCGCGAGCTGCCTCGCTGCGTAGTTAAGTGCGTCCACCATCGCGGGTCGACGCATCGCCTTGAAGCGAATCCAGTTGACCCACTGCGGTGCGTCCTTGATGACTCGCCGGTAGTCGTGCACCGCGGGATCGTCATCGTCGACGACGATGAAGAGTTCCGTTCCTCCGGGTGAGCGCGTCTGCTCGAACGCTCCGATGAGTTCCTCGACGTTGTGGGGCCGTCCACGCGACGGTACGATGTAGATCACAGCTCGATCGTACCAGCCCATCGCACCGCGACGATGTCACTGCTGCGTCCAGTTCCGTCCGAAGATGGCCATCGGTTCGATGGTCGAGTACGACGCGAGTCCGCCGTTGCCGCCGGAGACACGAGGTGCGAGTGTGGCCGTTCCGGTACCCACCGTCCGGACGACGGAGATGAAGATGTTGGTGCGCACGTTGTCCGTCGCCTCATACATCACCTTTGCCGCCACAGCCACCGGGTTCACCGTGCCGGCGCTGTGTGTGAAGATGCCGACGAGAAGTCCGGTGAGCGCCGTGTCGAGTCGGAACCGGAACTGGTACGAGTCGGTCGCGACGGTTTGTGTGACGGCGACGCACATCGACTTGATCTCATAGACGATGCCCTGCACCAGGTCTACGTTGTTGAGCTGGAACCAGCCGAGGTCGAGCTCGGTGCCGATCGACGTGGTGACGGTCGTCAGGCTAAGTCCGCGTGACGCGGCCGCGATGCGCCGTGCGATCGGTAGTCGGTCGACGATGCCGATGACGAAGTTGCCACCGGGAGGAACGGACAGCGTCATCACTCGCGCATTCTGCCACAGGTCACCGATGAGTGACACCATGCCGAGCGGCTCGGTTTTGAGGTTCACGTCACCGTCGGGCAGCACCTTGAGTGGACCTACGCTAACAACACGTCCGGGTCGCAGCGTCCAAATGAGACCGAGACGACGCGCGTTCTCGATGATGGCCATCGTCTGCGCGACATCGGGACTTATGTCCGTTGCGAGTGCGATGTCGGTGTCGGTCATCGGTACGCCTTCCGTAGAACGTGGTTCATCGCACCACCCTCAACGAGCGCCATCGACCACGCGAGCTCGAGCCACTGGGTGCGCTGCCAGTTGATGACGTTGTACGAGTCGTGCCGCGGATCGGGCGCGGTGGTAAGCGTCACGCGCTCGAAGATCGTCTGCCTGAGGCCGATGCCTCGCGCCACGGCGCTGGCCTGCTCGTTCTCCATTAGCTGTAGATCCTGTACCGCCGGGATCTCGAACCCACGGCGTGCGCGTGAGTGCGGTGCGGACGCGGGTACGTCGTAACGTCCGACGACGGCCGACGCACCGCCGCTGTTCGACGCGTTGGAGATGACGAGGAACACGTTAGGCGCGGTGAGGAGGTCACTCGTGTTGACGATGGGATCGCGGATGACCTTGTTGCCCGCGTCGAAGTCGAAGTCCGCAATGACCTTCGCCGGATCGAACGTGCGGATCATGTGAAGCTTCCGATCGTTGGCGAACCACGGTGAGAAGAAGTCACCCGACACAGACAGCGTCTCGAGGCACTGGCCGCGACCCGTCCCCGCGTTCCAAGACTCAGCGGCGACGAACGGACTGGCGTCGATTTCGGAGTTGATCTGTGTCAACCCCGCCAGCACCCGCAGGATCGCCGTGTTCACGCTCAGGCCTCGGGCGTTGATGCCACTGGTTAGCTGCTGGTCGACGATGAACATCTCATCGTAGAGGGCGAAGCTGCCGAGCTGCCCACCCGTGGAAAACTGCTTCGACGGGTCGACGAACATGTACCGACCCAGTGGGTACGACGCGGTCGGGAACACCATCGTCACATCAATGCGGTCGACGAGTGGGTCGATGGCTGCCGTGTCGGCCTTACCCAGTGTGATGTTGAGCTGACGCTTGATCGTCCGGCTGGTGTCGTGCGTGAGCGTCGCCTCGCGCATCGGTGTGACCTGTCCCTGCACGAGACCGCTAACCGAGTCGACGACGTCGAACCGGAACGTGGACCTGCGCTGCCCGACCCACGGTGCGAGATCGAGCACCGGATCGTATGGGATGTTCGTGAGGACCACTATGCGTTCACCTGACTCGGCGTCTGGGTGACCTCGATGATCTGTGCGGTGGCGAGGTAGAGTCGACGGTTGCGACGCACGCGCCCCTCGGGTACGACGACGGCCGCGAACCAGCGGTTGCCCTCATCATCACGGACGCAGACGTAGGATGTGTTGCCCCAGGCTAGATCACGGAGTGATGTAAAGTCACTTAGCGTGGGCGCCGGGATCGCCGCCACCTGCACGAGCAGCTGGCGCTCGAACTGCTCGCCGCCCCGTTCGGTCGGACGGAACGCGGTGAAGAAGTCCCGGTTGTACATCGCTTGGAACTGATTGAAGCTCGCCTCCGGGAAGACGAAGCCCTCCTCCGGTCCGACCTCCGTCCACACGGGGCAGTACGCGAGGTTGCTATTGCCGCTCTGCACCTCGTTCGTGGTGAAGATGAGGACGTGCCCGTTTTTGAGGCAACCCACGGTGATGCCCGGTCGCGCGATCGTCGCGGCCACGGTGCTGGACCACGGGCCGGCGAACCCGAGTGCGTCGACTCCCCGGATGCGGTACGTCGACTGCACACCCACGCGCGCCTCATAGTCGTTGAACGCCGCGGTGAGTGGGTTCGTCGCCTTCATGATGGTCTTCCAGTCGGTGGTGATGGTGTCCATCCGCTGGAGCTCCGTGTAGCCGAAGCTACCACCCGCCGGAGACTGTGACGCGTCGATCGCCGAATAACGACTCACGGTCAGACCGTCCCACGCACTGGTAATGGGCGGTGTATTGGTGTTGCCAGTCTCGAGGTTCATTCGTACACCGACCGCACCCGACGCACCGAGCACACCGTCGAACGCGGTGACGAGCCAGCCGGTGGGCTCCGTGGCAAGTCCATTCTGCCGGTCCCACGCCTTCGCACGAAGCATGTTACCGATAACTTGGAACCGCATTGAAAACGCGGTGCCACCCGGCGTAACGTTGGGTATCGTCGCCGATGTTGCGAGTGAAGTGCGAACACCACCGACGGTCTTGTCGATCTCAAGTGCGACCGTATTGGCCGTCGCCATCACGAGACGTGCGCCGTAGAACGTAATGGTGCTCGTCGATCGAGCGATGAGACCCATGGTGATGGGCGCACCCGCAGGTGTGATGCCGCCACCGAGAACGATCTTATCGAGTCTAATGTCGACGTCGTGTACGACGAGAGGCAGCGTACCGATGCGCGGCACGTTGACCGTGTTGAGTGAAATGGCGCCCTCTGTACCGCTCACGGAGTAGTCGGACGCGGCGCCACCCGACATCGTCCACGCACCGCCGGTGTCCGCCGTGCCCCAGCCGTTGGCGACGCTACGTGTGAACGTGTCGGTCGCGACCAGTGATGCGTAACTCGTCCACGTGAGTCGGTTGTACTGGAGCGCGGTGGGGATGCAACACGGTGAGACGCCGGGCGGACAGGTGATGCCGATCTGGGACAGTGCCTGGCTGGCTCCTGTAATCGACAACGTCGGCGCGGCGAGGTCCTGCGCGAAGATGAGCACCGCATCGGACGCCTGATCGTCCGCGGTGCCCGTCACGAACGGAGAGAACTGGTTGATCCAGCCGAGGTTGATTGCACTGCCTGAGACGGGCTGACCGTAGGTAGCGGGACCGAGTTGAGCCGGCGACAGGGTAAGGTAGTTACCCGGCACACCGGAGATCGCCGGTGCGCCCGCACCCAGGATCTCCCAGCGGGAACCGGCCGGTTCACCCGTCGCTGACCACCGCCACGTGGGCTGCGTTCCCGTGCCCATGGACGGTGGCGTGGTGAATCGGAGCGTGACCTCCTTCCAGCCGTCGACACTGAGTGCGGGCAGCGCGTCGAACTCACTGGGTAGGATCTGCACCGATGACGCGGGAATGGCGGGACAGTCGAGCACCAGCGGCCGCGTGGTGTTGCCCCACCGACGCGCGTAGAACCTGACCTGCGGGTAGCTGGTCGCACCGCCCGCGAGGTTGTCTTGGACCTCCTGCGTCGCGGTGACGGATCCCCACACCTGCGCGATTGCCTGCCGTCCGTAGACGTGGCCCTCCGTCAGTGGTGCGCCGCTCGTACCGTGCAGTGAGATCTGCGGCAGCAGCGGTGTGGCCTCCTGCGTGAACGTCTCATCGAGGTGGTCCTCCACGGGAACCGGAATGTTAACCTGCACACCCGGCTGCAGCGGCATCGCGTAGAGCTCACGGTTCTCGTTCAGGATCGGGAACGCGGAACGTGACTGGTCGGGCAGCAGTCGGCTGCCGACGTTCGAGGACGACAGCGTCACGGTGTACTCACCGGCCGCGATGACCGGGTCGACGGTCTGCGTCTGGATGACACGGAGTGCCGCCACGTTGGCGCCGATCTGCTGCGGCGACGACCCACCCAGCCGGGACATCACGCCACCCGTGGCGAGCCGGCGCTCCTCGCAGAAGATCACGCGGAGTGCGGCGTACTGCCACGTGATGGAGTTACCGGCGAGCATGTTGCTTCCGACGAGGAGGAAGAGTCGGCTACCCGCTGCGGCCTGGAATCGCTGCAGGTCGCTAAATCGCCAGGGCTGAACACCGTTTACACCCCACAGCGGATCGACCACCTCACCTAGTGATGCTACGGAGATGGGTGTGCGTGTGATGCCGCCGAACGTGCCGTCGCTGTAGATTCCGTCGGTGAGCTGACCGTACGCCGCCAGGTTGAAGTTCGCGTCACTCGCGACGTTGAGGTACGCGAGCTCCACACTGTTGGATGACGAGTTGCCGACCGCCTCACCGGTCGTGTTGTTCTGTGACTGCGCGCTGAACAGGAACTGCACGTCGAGGAAGCGCTTGCCGGTCAGCAGCTGAATGTACCGGTCGACGTCGAAGAACAGACCCATCGCTTGCGTACCCGCGCCGTTGAATAGGATCTCCTTGTCGTCATTCGGGAATGCGAGCGCCGATACCGCGTTGGGTCCGACGACGATGACTCCGGAGCCGCCCGTTGTGTTCACCGTGCTGACGGGGATCGTGACGGATCGAATCGGTCCGACGTCATCCTCCGCACCCTTCGGGTAGATGGCGACGAGAAATGCCTGCCAGTTCACGGCGGATGCGAGGTCGTTGATGTAGAACCGCGCGTCGCGGATCGTGCGACTCTGCAGTAGTGTGAAGCCGTGTCCACGCTCGAAGGCGTTCACAACCGGTGACGTGGTGAAGTCAGTGTCCCGGATCGGCACCCACTCTTGTCCCAGGTTCTGGGGTGCATGCGGGTTGTACTCGCCCATCCTACATCGCCCTCACCGCGAGTCGTACGCCGCGCGTCTTAAGTACGTCGGCGATGCCAGCACCTACCTGCGTCCCGATCTGCCTCGCCCGCTGGGCGGAGACGTCGCCCGCGACGTTGACGACCACCGAGCCGGGACCGAACACGATCGACGC
>Ga0066905_100000226_pt1 | contig 13561 bp, 9 predicted proteins | sample PanSoiMetaPlot36_FD_67483 | JGI IMG/M metagenome (GOLD analysis project Ga0066905, IMG submission 67483) | Tropical forest soil microbial communities from Panama analyzed to predict greenhouse gas emissions - Panama Soil Plot 36 (version 2) | ecosystem: Environmental > Terrestrial > Soil >... | reverse complement strand
AGCTTGAAGCGGATCTCGACCGACTATTCGACGATTTGGTTTCGGGGGCTCACGCCGAGCTCAAGGAAGAAGGGATCGAACTGAGGCGACGTGAGCTGTTTCGCGCTGCGGATATGCGCTACGTCGGCGAGCAGTCGAGCGTGAGCGTGCCGGTCGAGGGCACCGGCGTCGGCTGGCTTGCCGCAACAACAAAAGAATTCCATGCCATTCATGAGCGGCTCTACGGCTTCAGCGTGCCGGATGAACCGGTCGAGGTGGTGAATGTGCGGCTCAGGGCCGTCGGGCGTCTGCACCGCGGCGACCCCGTCAGGGCTGGCAAGCTGGCGGGCGCGCGGCAGAGCGCCGAACCGACAGGAATCCGAAAGGTCGGGTTTGGAGCAACCAAAGCGGATCGGCTCGACGTGCCGGTCTATGCGCGCGCCGCTCTCCTCCCTGGAACACACTTCGTGGGACCGGCGATCGTGGAGCAGAACGATTCGACCCTGCTCATTCCACCGGGCAAGACCGTCCGGGCGGACGCCTATGCCAATCTCCTCGTGGCGGGCGCGCCATGAGCCAATCAAAACTCGACGCCATTACCTTAGCGGTGCTGCGCTCCGGACTCATCAATGCTGTCGCGGAAATGAAGGCCGTGGTCGTCCGCACCGCCTATTCGAATCTCTGGAAAGAGGCCGGTGACTTGTCCTGCGGTCTCTTGACCAGTCGGGGCGAACTTGCGGTGCAGGGGATAGGCGATATCCCGATCCACCTCGCCTCGATGCCGATGTCACTCGGCGCGTGCCTCGTCCGCATCCCACCCGAGACCCTCAAGCCTGGGGACGTCGTCTACCAGAACGACCCTTATCAGGGTAACAATCACCTGCCCGATTTCATCATGGCGAAGCCAGTTTTCTTCAAGGACCGGATCGTCGCCTACACGGCAGTGCGCGGTCACTATGTTGATGTCGGCGGCGGCGGTCCCGGCAGCTATTCAGCGACGATGCCCGACATCTATGCGGAAGGCTTGCGCATTCCGCCGGTGCGCATCTTCAAGGAAGGCGTTCTCAATCAGGATATCGTCGACGTGTTGCTGCACAACACGCGCAACTCGCGGGAGCGTTTCGGCGACTTGCGATCGCAATTCGCGGGCTGCCTCGCGGCCGAGCGGCGCGTTATTAGCTTCTGCGAGAAATACGGCGTCGAAACATTCGAGACCGCGATGGAACATATCGTCGATGCCTCCGAACAGCTGACGCGGGCTGCGATCGCCCGCATCCCGGATGGTTCATATACGTTCGAGGACTATTGCGACAACGACGCGATCAGCGATGATCCGATCAAGATCGCCGTACGCGTCACCGTCAAGGGCAATGAAATCAACGTTGATTTCACCGGGTCGTCCCCGCAGGTGCGGGGCGGAATGAACGCTCCGCTCGCCGTGACGGTGTCGGCCACCTGCTATGCGATCAAGTGCCTGACTGATCCGGAAAACCCGCCTAACTCTGGGTCCTACCGGCCGATCAAAGTCGAGGCGCCGTTCGGGACGGTGGTGAACCCGATGCCGCCCGCGCCCGTCATCGCTGGGAATCACGAAACCGCGTCACGCATCGCAGACGTCATCATCGGAGCGCTGGCGAGCGCCGTGCCGGAAAGAGTCTGCGCGGCAGGAAGCGGGAGCTCCGGCGTGCTGTCGCTCGGCGCACGGGTGCGCGACGAGCGGCGCGAACGCGAGTTGTTGATGGTCGAAACGCATGGGGCCGGGCAGGGTGCGAACCTAATTGGAGACGGTGTTAACGCACGGCGCGTGAATGTGGGCAATACCGGGAACACGCCCAGCGAGGCGCTCGAAATGAGCTTTCCGATTCATGTCCTGCGCTATGCAATCTCCGAGGACTGCGGGGGCGCCGGACGGACGCGCGGCGGCACCGGCATCTTGCGCGAGATCAGGCTCGACCATGATGCGACGGTGACATTCACCGCCGAGCGGGCAAAGTTTCCGCCTTACGGATTGTTTGGCGGCCTCCCGGCGCCCACGGCGAAGTTTTGGGCCAAATTGCCGGAGGGAATGCGCCGGATGCTGAACTCGAAGACGGCGCCGATGCACTTTCCCAAAGGAACAATCATCCACTTCCGTGCCGCTGGCGGCGGTGGTTATGGGGCACCGGCCGAGCGCGACCTGGAGGCGATCCAGGCCGATCTCGACGACGGCTACGTCAGTCCGACCGCGGCGCACGAATATTATGGAGTTACAGTCAATCACGATTCCAACCGAGCCGAAGGCTCCTGGGTCGTGGTGCCGCGGCAACCTGGGCTCCCGAAATGAACGCGCATCCAGCGACCGCGCACGCCGAACTCATTCCCGGCAACTGTTTTGGAACCTTCAAGTTGCCCGACGAAGTCGCCTTCGTCGCCGATCGAGGTGAGGGGAGCAATCTGTGGACCACCGATGGGCGGCGGCTCATTGATTTCGTGCTCGGATCCGGGCCAATGATGATCGGCCACGCGCATCCCCGCGTCGTGTCCGCCATTCAGGAACAGGCTGTGCGCGGCACCACTTTTTACGCCATGAACGACGTCGCACCACGCCTTGCCGCGCGCGTCGCCGATATGGTTCCTTGCGCGGAAGCGGTGAAATTCGTCGGCGACGGAGCGGAAGCGACGTTCTATTCGCTCCGCCTTGCGCGCGCCTTCACCGGACGCGATCTAGTGCTCAAGTTCGAGGGCGCCTATCACGGCCATCATGATTACGCGCTGCACGGGCTCAATCCCCCGCACGGCGCCAACTATCCCGTGGCCCGGCCGGACTCCGCGGGCATTCCGGGCGAGGTAAGCAGCACAATGCTGGTCGCGCCCTACAACGACCTCGAGACCACGACTCAACTCATCGAACCGGTTGCGGAGCGCCTTGCGGCCATTATCGTCGAGCCGGTACAGCGATCGTTGTTGCCACGACCGGGCTTTCTTGCAGGCCTTCGCACCCTCTGCAGCCGTACCGGCGCGCTGCTCGTCTTCGACGAAGTCGTCACTGGATTCCGCCTCGCGCTCGGCGGTGCGCAGGAGGCGTTCGGGGTGAAGCCTGATCTCTGTTCGCTCGGTAAGGTGATCGGCGGTGGCCTGCCGCTCGCGGCCGTTGCGGGGCGTTGTGACGTGTTGGAACTCACCGTCCCCAACCGCACCGAGGACGGGCGGTCCGTTTACATGAGCGGCACGCTCAATGGGAATGCGATCGCAGCCGCGGCTGGGCTCGCCACGCTCGATGTCATTGACGAGGAGAACGGACCGGCTCGCCTAATCGAGATCGGCTCGGCGCTAGCCCGAGGCTTCCAGGATTGTGCGCACAGGCTCTCGGTCCCGCTGCAGATGATTGGTCCCCCCGCCTTTGCCGATCCGGTATTCGGAGACGGCGAGATCCACGATTATCGCAGCTATGCGGCAACGAACCGCGCAGCGGCGAAGCAGTTCGGCATCGAACTCTTGAAACGCGATATCTTTGTGCATCCGGCAAGCAAGATCTACATCTCCACTGCGCATAGTGACGATCAAGTGGAAATCGCCTGCAATGCGGCCTACGAGGCCATGCGCTCGATCAGAGATAGGAGACTGCTCGAATGAAGTCCTGGGCTCCGCTGTCCGGAACGCAGGTTGTGGAGGCGTGTCAACGGCTGGTTGGCCCGTTCGCGGGATGGCATCTCGCGATGCTCGGTGCCAACGTAGCGAAGGTCGAGCTGCCGTCGGGGGACATCGCTCGGTCCTGGGCCGGCGGTCACATGTTTGATGTTATCAACGGACAGAAGCTGTGCGCTGCACTCGATATCGACAGCCCGGCGGAGCGTACCACATTTGAAAAACTGTGCGCCGGGGCCGACATTGTGATCGCCGACGCGAGTTGGAGCGAGCAGGCGGCTCTCGCCGGGAGCCGCCAGGACGACGCGCGTACGCGGTCAGTCGTGATCGTGGATGACGGATCGATCCCAGGCGGTTCCGGCAGCAGCGAAACTCTCGCGCAAGCCGCAATGGCAGTGACCGGATACATCGGAGAACCCAGCGGCCGGCCGCTCCGGCTCGGTGCTGACCTTGCTTCCGCGTCGGCCGCTGCGACGGCGGTCCAGGCGGCGCTGGCGGGACTGCTTCGGAACGACGACCGGGGGCCGCTCCTCTCGCGCATCTCCATCGATCGCGCGACCGCCTCCTTGAAAACCATCCACTGGGCGGCGCGCACCGATCCGGATCGCTGGCTCGGCTATCACCTTACCGCGATCGCACGTCAGCCAGATCGCGGGTATCGCGTTCGCGACGGTTGGGTCACGCTAGATTTTCTGCCAACCCAACGCGCCGCGTGGCGCGCGCTATGCGAGGAGCTAGGCCTGGCGAAGTTTGTCGACCAGATGGGCGAGGACTGGTTCAGCACGATTGGCATGGAGGATCGCGTCGACTGGGCGCGACCACAATATGAGCGAGCATTTGCTGGCTACACGCGGCACGAAGCGATCGCGCTGATCCGCAAGCATGGCGGTTGGTCGGTGCCATTCCAGGAGCCCGCCGAGGCGCTTCATCATCCGCAGTCGCAGCTCTATGCCTCGGTCTTCTTTGACGACGGCGAGGCGACCGTGCGGCTGCCGTGGAGGATAAACAATCGGCCGCAAGGAACACACCGGCCTACCGCAGCGCCGCCGATCGGCGCGCACACGAAAGATGTGCTCGCATTGGTATCGAAAGGCGGTGTGTCGTGAGGGCACGCCAGCTGCCGCTGCGCGGCACCCGCGCAGTCAATTTCGGGGTGGGCGGGGTGGCGCCGTGGGCAGCTTCCCAGCTCGCGCAACTCGGCGCGACCGTCGTGAAAATCGAGGCGCCGAATGAATTCATCATGTACACGCTGCCGCCGTGGCGGGGGCTCACCACTACCTATGCTGCGCTGAACGCCAACAGTCATTCGGTCAAGCTCAATCTCAAGGATGAAGGCGATCGGCAGCTTGCTTGGCAACTCGTCGAATCGGCCGATGTGATGATCGAGAACTTCCGCTCGGGCGCCATCGATCGCATGGGTTTTGGTTTTGATGTGGTGGCCGTCCGAAACCCCCGCATCGTATTCTGTTCTTCGAGCGGCTTCGGCCGTGAGGGAGAGATGGCCGGACTGCCCTGTACCGACCCGCACATCCAGGCGTTCTCAGGCTTCGCGACTCTGAACGGGGATATAAAGGGCGGCGAGCGCGTGCGCTACTACGGGATGATTGATCTCTATTGCGGCCAGCTCATCTGCGAGGCCGTGTTGGCTGCGCTTGTCGACCGTCGCTCCACCGGCAAGCCACAATATATCGAGATGACCATGCTGGGCGGCGCCACCAGCATGTTGATGACCCAACTGGCCAGCCATCTCCGCGGCGGCCCGGCGCCAACTCATCGCGACGCGCGCCATTCGGCACCCGACGGGCTTTATTCGACCTCAGATGGTGCGATTGCGATAACGGTGGAGAGCGACACTGTATTCCGAGCGCTTTGTGCGGTAATCGAGCGCGATGATCTCGCGCAAGACACGCGCTTTGCGATGGGTCACACGCGGCTCGCCAATATGCAAGCTCTTGATGCTGAGTTGCAAAAGGCGTTCGCGGCCGCGCCGAGTGATTGGTGGCTCGTCGCCCTTGGTCGTGCCGGCATCGCTTGCGCCCGCGCGCATTCGGACCATGAGGCCTCGGCGCATCGCGACACTTGGGCGCGCGGACATCTGCGGGAGATCGCGGTTCGCGACACCGGAACGTTGCGCGCTGCTGCCCCGCCATGGGACTTCGAGGGGATTGATCCAGTGAAGGGCCGAGCGCCGCGCCCAGGGGAGCACTCGGACTTGCTGCGTAAGGACCCCGCAAATTTCTGGGTAGCCTTGGAAAAAGAGGAGTAACGATGGCCATGGAAGCAACCATGCGAGCCGTGGTCCAACGTTCTGTCGGCAGTCCAGACGTCCTACGGGTCGAGAGCTGGCCGACGCCCTCGGAGCCGCGCGGCGACGAGGTGCTCATCCGTATCCGCGCCGGCGGCGTCTGTTATCACGATCTCTTGGTTCGCGACGGCACTTACCGTCATCTAGTGGAGCTTCCTCTCGTTCCAGGTCACGAGATAGCAGGCGACGTGCTCGCGGTCGGTGAAGCGGTGACACGGATCAAGATCGGCGACCAGGTCGCCAGCACCAACCGCGAAACCTGCGGCCATTGCAACATGTGTCGTTCCGGCCAGGAAGGGCTTTGCCCCAACCAAAAGTTCTTCGGGCACAATGGTCCTGGTGCCTACGCGGAATTTGGCTTGGTGCGCGAGAACGCGCTGTCTGTGGTGCCTCGATCGATCCCGGCCGAAGTGGCGTGTATACTCTCCTGCACAATTGGCACCGAGCTGCACGGAATTCGCGAAGTCGGACAAACCAAGGCAGGTGACACGGTCCTCGTCACCGGCGCCGGCGGCGGCCTCGGTATCCACGGTGTGCAGGTCGCAAAGCTGTGCGGCGCCTTCGTGGTCGGTCTCACCACGACGGCCGCGAAGGCCAATGCCATTTGCGCGACCGGCGCCGACGAAGTCGTGGTCGTCGAGCGGGGCGAGCGCTTTGATAACAAGCTGCGGGAAGTCGCGCCGGGCGGTTTCGACGTAATTTGCGACAATGTTGGTCAGCCTGTGTTCGACTCCTGTTTCCGTGCGCTCGCGATCGGCGGGCGCTACGTGTTCATCGGCCAGCTCAACGACCGTTCGATCTCATTCAATCCTGCTTGGCTGTTGCTGCGCAACACGCGACTACTCGGCTCCAATTCGAGCACTCGGCGCGAGCTCGACGAAGTGGTGAAGATGGTCGATCGCGGGCTGATCAAGCCTGTCATTGACCGCAAGATGACACTGGAGGACGCACCGGCCGCGCATCAGCGGGTGATGATGGCCGAGGCAACCGGTCGCGTTGTGCTGATGCCCTGAAGCATATTCGGGCGCATCGGTTCGGGGTTCACCGACCTTCGAAATAGGCCGCCTCGATCGCTTCGCGCGTGAGTATCTCGCGCTTCCGCCCGGCGTCAAGCATACGGCCGCGGCTGAGGATGTAGATGCGGTCGCATAGGTCAATCACCTCCTGGGCGCGCTGCTCGACTAGGATGATCGATAGGTTCTGGTTCTGGCGAAGGCGCCTAAGCGCCTCCATCACCGCTTCCACCATAATAGGAGCCAGTCCTATCGACGGCTCGTCCACTAGGAGCAGACGTGGTTTGGACATCAGGGCCCGCCCAATCGCCAGCATCTGCTGCTCGCCTCCGCTCAGCACCGCCGCGCGCGCCTGCAGGCGGTCGCGCAGCCGCGGAAAATGATCGATGACGTAATCGAGAAGCTGAAGGAGCTCCCGCTTGCGTTCAGCAGAGGAAAGCCGCCAGGCGCCCATCATTAGATTCTCTTTGACCGTGAGCGAGGGCCAGACGCGCCGCCCTTCTGGGACATGAGCGACGCCGAGCGCGGCGCGCTCGTGGTCCGGCTTGCCGTTGAGCGGCTGGCCGGCAAGGAGCATGCTGCCGCCATACACGCTGCAGATGCCCGCGATGGCGCGCAGAAGCGTCGTCTTGCCCGCACCGTTCGGCCCCAGCACTCCGACGGTTTCGCCGGTGGCAACAGAGAGAGTGACGTTGTGCAGCACCCTCACGCGTCGATAGCCGGCATGAAGATTTTCAATCGCGAGCATGGTTCCACCTGGAGCCGAGATAAGCCTCGACCACGTGCGGCATACGGGTGACCTCCGTCGGCGCTCCGTCTGCAATGAGGATGCCGTTATCGATGACGACCAGCCGCTCGACGATTTTCGCGACTGTCCCGATCGCGTGGTCAACTATGACGATGGTCAGTCCCTCTGAATGCTGGCCGCGCAGGATGTCGATCAACTCGTGCACCTCAGACGCATCGAGACCGGCCAGGGGTTCGTCGAGAAGGAGCAAGGTCGGACGCGATACCACGGCGCGCGCGACCTCGAGCAGACGAATCTGCGAGGGCCCAAGCGAATCCGCGGGCTTGTTCGCGAGATGCGCAAGCCCCACCGCCCGAAGCGGCCGCCAGATCGCCTCATCCATGCTGGCGGCGATCTCGGTTGCACCGACTAGACCGCCGAGCACCGCATTCTCATAGACGCTGAGCCGCCCGAAGGGTCGCGGAATCTGGAACGTGCGGCGGATGCCGGATCGGGCCAAACGGTAGGGGGCGGCGCAGGTGACGTTCTTCCCGCGCATGTAAAGCCGTCCCGAGGTTGGCCGCTGGAACCCAGTCAACAAATCGAACAGCGTGGTCTTTCCCGCGCCGTTGGGGCCGACGATGCCGATGAACTCATGCTGCCGGATTTCGAGGTTGAAGTGTCGAAGTGCAATCACACCGCCATAAGCCTTGCCGAGCCCATCGGCTTTGAGCAGCACCTCGCCCTTCGCCAACGGCGCGCTAGCAACCGCAGTGAGCACGTCAGATTCGGGCGGCGGCGTTGCGTCGGTCGTACCGCGCGCCAGCCATGCTTGGAGCTTGCCAAGCGTCGGATGTTGGACCGGATCGATGCGCCGCAGTTCGTCGATCAGACCGCGCGGGATCGTCAGCACGACGATGATAAGAACCAGCCCGTACACCAGCTGCGCCGCGCCCGAAATCGATCCGAACTGGGCCTCCAGCGCCTGCGACATGGGAACAGTAATCAGGGTACCGAGAAGCGGCCCGATCGCGTATCCGACGCCGCCAACTAGGTTGATCACCAGCGCCTGCACCGAAACACCGATGCCAAACATGGTCTCAGGCGTGACCACGAACAGCATCTGCGCATAGATCACACCCAGCATTCCGGCGACCGATCCGCTGATCACAAAGGCCCACAGTTTCACCAGCCAGGTATTGATGCCGACAGCGGACGCTGCCGCTTCATCCTCGCGTACAGCGGTGAGCAGGTAACGCCAGTGCGACCGCTCCAGAAAAACCGTAGCGAGCCAGCAAAACATCAAGATCGTGCCAAAGATCGCCGCGTACCATCGATTGTCGCGCCATTGCATGAACAGGAACGGGCTCTCGGGATGCGCGGGGATCAGTGCTTCCTGGTAGCCCCAATAGGTGAAGAGAACCTGCAGAATGAGCGGATAGGCGAGCGTCGCGAGGCTGAAATAGATGCCGGATAACCGCAGCGTGGGCGCGCCTACAATGAGAGCGGCCAAAGCTGCTGCGGCAGTGCTCGCCAGCAGGCCGATCCAGGGTATGATGCCGAATTCCTGCTGGAGCACGAGCGCGACGTAGCCGCCCAGACCAACAAAGGCGGCATGCCCGAGCGAGAGTTGGCCGGCGTAGCCGCCGATCAGATTCCAGGTCATGCCTACGGCGGCCCAGAACGCGACTAAGGCTGCGAGCCGGCTCAAATAAAAATCGGTGATTTGGCTAACAACGGCGATAAACATCACAGAGGCGATCACCGGCACGGAATAGGCACGCAGGCGCGACTGCAGCGTCTCCAGCTGTGCCGCGCGAACGCCGCTGGCCGCCATGCTCAGACCCGCTGCCGTAGGCCGAACAATCCTTGCGGGCGGACGAGCAGGATCAGAACGAAGACAACGAAGAGCATGACATTCTGCAGTTGGAGCGGCAACAGCAGCCCCGAGATCGATTGCACTAAGCCGACAACGAAGGCGCCGAACGTGGCACCCGCGACGCTGCCAAGCCCGCCCAGCACGATCGCGAGGAACATAATGATGATGAAATCGTTCCCAATCGACGGAGCTGCAGCCATGAACGTCACGATCAAGGTGCCGGCAACGCCGGCAAGTCCCGTGCCGACCATGAAGGCGAGCACGTGTGTGCGCCGAACATTGATACCAACACCGCCGGCTGCCACCGGATCATCAGCGGTGGCGCGCATGGCGCGGCCGGTCCAGGTGCGCGTAAGAAACAAATACAGCGCAATCATGATGACGAGGGAGGCGAGGCAGGCGAATAGTCTCGCCTCATTGATGAACAGCTCGAACGGTGTCCAATAGGAATTTGTATAAGGACGGACCACCGGTCGCGGAGTCGGCCCGAATACGACGAGCGCGAGATTCTGCAGCACCAGTGAGACGCCGAGCGTCAGGATGAGCTGAGCGTTATGATCGCCGCGCGGCACCCGTTCGAGCAGCCCTTGCGCCATTACCATGCCGAGCAGAGCGAGGGCTCCACCGATGGGCAGAGCAAGCAGTAGCGGATCGATGCCAAGGCCGGTGGTGATCACGTATCCCGCGAACATGCCCAGCATCATGAATTCCGCCTGGGCGAAATTGATCACCCGCATGACGCCGAAGATCAGCGTCAAGCCGGCCGCGAGCAGCGCATAAATCCCACCGAGCAGCAATCCTCCTACGATCGCCTGCAGGATCGTCGTCAGGCTCATGGAAGGTCGCTTAAGATGGCCACTTCAGTGGGGCGACCGCAACCTCGGCTGGCGTCACCAGGACTGGCAGGCCGTTCTGCCACTGGACGATAAAAGGAGGAGCGAGCGTGTTCTGGCCATTGACATCGAACTTGATCTCCGAGCCGTTGAAGGCGGTCGGCGGCGGCGTTGTGATGTGGAGTGACGAAATCGCGTCACGCACCTTCTTGGGATCGGTCGAGGCAGCCTTCTCCAAGGCCTCCTTAATGATCCAGCTTTCCGAATAGACCGAGGTCGTGTCGTGTACCGTCCAGGAGGTCTTCGTTCGTTCGCGGAAACGTTTCAGGAAGTCCGCCGCGTAGGTATCCTTCGTGATCGCCGTCCCTTGCGTGGTCATAAGCCCTTCGACTTGCGCTGCGCCCATGGCTTGCAGGTACTCGGGCGTGATGTACTGGGCGCCGTTACCGAGCATCAGCTTCTTCACGCGCGCAGCGTTGAGGCCGCGAACGATTGCGACGCTGTCGTCGAAGGTGGTGGCTCCGAGGAATATGATGTCGGGATTTGCATCCCGCAGAGCCAGCGCGACGGGTATCGCGTCAGTGAGCGGCGGCGTCCATACCCGGTTGAGGACGATCTTCACCGAGTTCTGCGGCAGCACCTCGTTGAGGCTCTTGAAATAGGAGACGGTGGCGCCGGTATTGTCGCCGATCAGTGCGGCGCTCTCGATCTTGCGGCCGTTGGCCGCGGCCTGGCCCTGAAGCAGCTTGATCGCGGCTCTGACCTGGATGTCGGCGCCGCTGCTGTCGCGGAAAATGTACTTGTAGCCGCGGCGCACCAGTTCGTCGCTGTAGCTGAAGGTCAGCATCGGTACCTGCTGGCGCTCGCCGATCTCGCTCGCGGCGAGCGAGAAGGAGCTGAGAAAGCAGCACATGAATGCGGATAGCCCCCGTTGGCTGAGCAAGCGTTGTGCCGCATTGGTTGTTGTCTCGATCGAGGGACCGGTATCCGCCACCACGAGGTTGAGCTTGGCGCCGCCGAGCGACTTGATCCCGCCCTGCTTGTTAATGTCCTCGATCGCCATCTCAGCCCCAATTCGCATCAGCTGGCCATGCTCGGCCCAGGGTCCGCTGAAGGGACCCATCAGGCCAATATCGATCGTGGTCTGCGCTCCGGCGCCGGAGAGACCGACTGCAAACATGCTGGTCATACCCGCGAGCAACGTGCGACAAACCCGAACAGAGACTGCGGCCATCATGAACTCCCCTGCCTTGCGACCCCGGCCGGAAAAGGCCAAGCTCGACCCGTTAAGGCTACACCACCGGAGTATCATTGACAGTAATTTGATCCGATTGTAGCAGTGTCAAACAACTTCTAGCATTCGGCGAGTGGAAAAGCGAGGTCGCCTGGCAATGGCCTCGATCCGGAGCAGTTCTCCGCCAATTGGGTTCGCTAGCCACGACTGCAGGTTGGGGCAGGCGCGAAAATTCAGCTGACTCTTGCACCCGTGCCGCCGTTTACAGTGATCTTTCGACACAGCCAGCAGTCCGGATTCATCCTTCGGCGTCGACATGCCCGTGCAACAAGCACCGGGCGGAGAATCGAATAAAGAATGCGATGCTCGATTACTCCGCAACATACGGCGCCTTTCGCTGGGAGGTCCCCTCTCACTTCAACTTCGGCGGCGACGTCATTGATGTTTGGGCGAAGGATTCGAATAAGCTCGCGCTGATCTGGTGTGACGAGCAAGGTCGCGAGCGCCGCTTCACCTTTGCCGAAATCAGCGGCCTCTCCAACCGCTTCGCCAATCTGCTGCAGCAACTCGGTATCGGCCGGGGAGACCGCATCCTCGTCATGCTTCCGCGTCTGCCAGAATGGCAAATCGCGATGGTCGGTTGCCTGAAGCTCGGCGCGATTCCAATTCCTTGTATCGATATGCTGATGAGTGGCGATGTTACCTACCGCATCGAGCATTCGGGTGCGCGCGGCGCGGTCACCACCGCCGCGAATGTCATGAAATTCAACGGGCCATGGACACTCGATGCTCGAGTGAGCGTCGGCGCGGCGGAAGGATGGATCGAGTTCGAACAAGGTCTTGCGGGCTGCTCGGACCGCTTCGTACCCGTCCCGATCGAGGCCGACGAACCGGCCATCATCTTTTATACATCCGGTTCAACCGGAAAACCCAAGGGCGTCACCCATGCCAGCCGGGCGCTGTTCGCATGGAGAGTGGTGGCAATGTACTGGCCGGCGCTTACTTTGTCAGACCTCATGTGGTGTACGGCGGATACCGGTTGGAGCAAGGCCGGGACCAGCATCTTATTCGGCCCATGGAGCTGCGGCGCCGCTGTCCTGTTCTACAATGGCCGCTTCGATCCCAAGAGGCGCTTCGAGCTTCTCGCCAAATATCGGGTCACCGTATTCTGCGCCGCTGCCACCGAACTTCGCCAGCTCGTCCTGCAAGATGTGCGCCTATACGACCTTTCCGCGCTTCGGCTCGCCATCTCGGCCGGTGAGACCGTCAATCCAGAGATCATAGAGCGTTGGCGCAACCTGATCGGCGTCCCGCTGCTCGACGGCTACGGACTGACAGAAACGCTGATGAACGTGGTCAACTATCCCCAGATGTCGGTGAAGCCTGGGTCCATGGGACGTCCGTTGCCCGGCACGGAAATTGCGGTGTTCGATCTGGAAAACCGGCCTGCAATGGTGGGACAGCCTGGACGTTTGATGATCCGGTTGCCAAATCCGCAGGCCATGATCGGCTACTGGAGCGATCGGGAGTTGAGCCAAGCCGCGATTGTACACCGCGACGGCGAGGAATGGTTCAACAGCGGCGACGTCGTCAAGGTCGATGAGGATGGATATGTCTTCTATCTCAGCCGCTCCGATGACGTGATCAATTCCGCTGGCTATCGTATCGGGCCGGTCGAGGTTGAGAACGCGGTAATAGAGCACGAGGCGGTGCAGGAATGCGCGGTCGTCGGCAGCCCCGACGCCGAACGCGGCGAGATCGTGAAGGCATTCGTCGTTCTACGGCCAGGAATCGCAGGGAGTGATCTCCTGGCCAAGGAGATTCAGGAACACGTCAAGCGCGTCACCGCACCGTACAAGTACCCGAGGAAGATCGAGTTCGTGGACGGGCTGCCCAAAACCGCAACAGGCAAGATCCAGCGTCGCGTGTTGCGCGAACGTGAGCATGCCCAGACAAGGCAGAGGACA
>Ga0066905_100000225_pt1 | contig 13618 bp, 6 predicted proteins | sample PanSoiMetaPlot36_FD_67483 | JGI IMG/M metagenome (GOLD analysis project Ga0066905, IMG submission 67483) | Tropical forest soil microbial communities from Panama analyzed to predict greenhouse gas emissions - Panama Soil Plot 36 (version 2) | ecosystem: Environmental > Terrestrial > Soil >... | reverse complement strand
CGAGCTGCTCGCGGCGGGGCGCCTGGGCCCGCCGTCGCACATCTACGTGCGGATCAACCGGCCGGGGCCGGCACGCTACCCAGCCTGGGATTGCGCCTGGATGCTCGATCCTGCGCAGGCGGGCGGCGGCTGCCTGCGAAACCTGGGCCCGCACGGGTTGGACATGTTCCTTCACCTGACCGGCGAGGAGGCGCAAGTGACCGGCGCGCAACTGAGCCGGCGCGCGCATGAACACGCGGTCGAAGACTACGCGTCGGTCATGCTGCGCTCGGCGAGCGGCATTCTCGGTACCGTCGAGGTCGGCAATGGCTTTCCCCGCGACGGTACCGACGGCGAGTGGAAGATCGCAGGCCGCGACGCCATCCTCACAATGAAGGACGGGATCATGAAGCTTGCGACTGCCAACGGCGATGAGATCCTGCCGAGCGCCACCACCACCCCGCTCTATTTCACTGCACTGCGCGACGCGCTCGACCGCTGGCAGCGAGGCGAAGCGCCAAGGATCAGCGTGCACGACTGCGCGCGGGTCGTTCGGTTGATCGACCAAGCGTACGCGCGCGCAGGGTGACCCGATCCGGCCTATGAAAAGGCAACATGATGGAATGGCGCAACCAAGTGGCGGTGGTGACCGGCGGTGCCCGCGGCATCGGCCGAGCAACGGCGCGGCTCCTGGCGCAACGTGGCGCCGCAGTGTGCGTGAACTATGCCGCGCATGCCGACGCGGCTGAGGCACTGGTCGCGGAGATTGCGACCGCGGGCGGACGGGCGATCGCGGTGGCGGCAGACGTGGCCGAGATGGCCGCGGTCGAGGCGGTGGTCGCCCGCACCGAAGCAGAGCTCGGTCCGGTGACAATCCTGGTGAACAACGCCGGCGTGAGTTGGCAAGGCACGCTGGACACCTACGAGGCGGAGCAGGTCGCGCGCATGCGCCGAGTCAACGTGGACGGCCTGATCCATGCCACGCGCGCGGTGATCGGGAGCATGCGGGCGCAGCGCTACGGCCGGATCGTCAATGTGGCCTCGATTGCGGGGATCGGCACGGCGCTCTCTGGGAACGCATTTTATGCGGCAACCAAGGCGGAGGTGCTGATTCTCACGCGGCGCTTTGCCCTGGAGCTGGGCCAGCATGGCATCAGTGTAAACGCCGTGGCGCCAGGCTTCGTCCGAACCGATATGACGCAGCGCGGCCGTGGCGCAGCGGACTGGGCGGGGACGGAGAAAAACTTCGCCGCACGAGCGATGATGGGCCGCATCGGTGAACCTGAGGACATCGCCAATGCGGTGGTGTTTCTCGCTTCGCCGGAGTCAGGTTGGATTACGGCACAGGTGCTGACCGTGGACGGTGGGCGGATGGACTATATTGGTCACGGTTAGATCGAACGCTGTGGCTTTCGACCCGTGCCGCTATATTTTCTGCAGGTACGGCGGTAGCGCGGAAATCATTGCCAAACCCGCGAACCTCGGTCAGCCTACGCCGCAAGGTCGAACATCCTGTTCGTCGCTTTCAGCGATCGGCTGTAGCGCGCCCCCGCTACCAGACTTACATGCGGAGTTCCTGCGATGGCAGCGACGCTTGCGGCCACAGAGGCGCCCGGCGCCGAACGAGCCGCCGCCTTCGATCTCAAACATCTCGATCGTGCGTTTCTCGACGACCCGTACCCCACTTATCGGGCATTGCGTGAGTACGACCCTGTTCATCGCATGCCGGATGGCTCCTATTTTCTCAGCCGCTACGACGATCTCGTCGACGTTTACCGCGACGCCAGGACGTGGAGCTCCGACAAGAAAATCGATTTCAAACCGAATTTCGGTGACAGCCTTCTCTATGAGCACCACACGACAAGCTTGGTGTTCAACGATCCCCCGGTACACACCAGGGTCCGCAAGTTGCTTGCCCCGGCGTTTTCGCCGCGCGCTCTAAAGGCACTGCAGCCCCGGATCGAAGTGCTGGTGGATCGGCTGCTCGATGCCGCAGCCGAGCGGGGCACGATCGACATGATCGACGACTTTGCCGCCGCCATCCCAGTGCAGCTGATCGGCGACCTTCTCGGCATCCCGGAGACCGAGCGCGGCCCCTTGCGCAAGTGGTCGTTGGCGATCCTCGGCGGATTGGAGCCGGTTCTTTCCAAGGAACGGTTCGAAGCCGGCACGCGAGCGGTGGCTGAGTTCAAGGATTACCTCAGCGCTCTCATCGCGCGCCGCACGCGGGACCATGCCTATGATGGGAGGGAGATACTCTCGACGCTCATCCGCGGCAGCGAGCTATCCGGCGGCGGCGATGCAGAAGAGCGCCTCTCCGAGCTTGAACTGCTTCACAACTGCATTTTCCTGCTCAATGCCGGCCATGAAACGACAACCAATCTCATCGGCAACAGCGTCCATCTCTTGTTGCAGCACCCCGATGCCCGGCGCGAGCTATCCGCTCATCCGGAGCTCATCGCTGGCGCCGTGGAGGAATTCCTGCGCATGGAGAGCTCCAACCAGCTTGGCAATCGGCGCGCCACCTGCGACACCGAGATCGGCGGCAAAAGGATTCCCGCCAGCACCTACGTGCATTTGTGCATCGGCGGGGCGAACCGCGACCCCAGCCAGTTTCCGGAGCCCGACCAGCTCGACATTCGCCGGCATCCAAACCGCCATCTGGCATTCGGCCTCGGCATTCACACTTGCGCCGGAAATTCGCTGGCACGGATGGAGGGGCAGGTTGCCATTGGCAAGCTGGTCGCGCGGTTTAAGTCGATCGAGCGCGTCGGCGACTTTGTGCGGGGCGGCCGCGCACGATTCCGCGGATTCTTGCACTACCGCGTTGCCGTCAGCTGATAATGACCACCTGCGCTCAGGCCGGTCTTGGCCGTTCCATCTGCCACGTCAGATGTGCCTTCACGGTCGGCCATTCGCTGGCAATAATGCTGTAGACGCAGGTGTCACGGAGGGTTCCGTTCTCTGCCAATTGATGGTTGCGCAGCACACCATCGAGCTTCGCTCCCAGTCTCTCGATCCCACGGCGGCTCTGGTGATTGAAAAAATGCGTCCGAAACTCGACCGCGATGCAGCGCAGCGCCTCGAAAGCATGCTCAAGAAGTAGAAGTTTGCACTCGGTATTGAGGGGTGAACGCTGAACGCTGTTGCGGTACCACGTTCCGCCGATCTCCACGCGGCGATGGTCTGGCTCAGCGTTCAAATAATTCGTCATCCCTACGGCTTTGCCTGTCGCGTTCTCAAGAACCGCAAAAGGAAGCCAACGGCCCGTCGCTTGGGCGGCGAGCCGCTGGTCAATGAATTCAGTCAATTTGTTGGGCGTCGGTATGGATGTGTACCATAGCCTCCAAAGTTCGCCGTCGTGCAGCGCCTCGAGAAGGTCGTTCGTGTGGCTATGACCGAGGGGCGCAAGAGTGACTCGGGAGCCTTGCAGCAGAATAGGTTGCAACCAGCTCATCGTATTTGTCTTGAAGATCGATCGAGGGAAGGCGGCTGACACTACCACAGTTACACGGCAGAGCTGATCCGCAATGCTACCACGGATCATCGTACTCACCACTGTCGGTATGCTCGGCAGTTCTAGCTGTGGTCTGCGAAGATGCGCGCGGTCGGAGTACCGCGCCGAATGGGCCGAGGTTACTTGCGCGCCGCGAGCAACCGGTGAAGCGTGGCGACCAACCGCTCGAACTCGATCGGCTTCGTATCGAACTCGTCGGCGCCCGCAGCGAGCGCCTTGTCGCGCTCGCCGGCGAGTGCATGGGCGGAGAGCGCGATGATCGGAATATCGCGGGTTTGCGCATCCGCTTTCAGCCTCCGCGTCGCCTCCCAGCCGTCGACCACAGGCATTTCCAGATCCATGAGGATGATGTCGGGCCGCTCGGCGAGCGCCATGGCGCAGCCCTTCTCGCCGTCCTCCGCGGAAACAACCTCGAAGTCGCCCAGGAGCTCGAGGCGCATCTTGAGCATGTAGACGTTGTCGTCGTTATCTTCGACGTAGAGCACTTTGGTCACGACGCTGCTTCCATCCCGCTTTCGACTTGAGGTTTGCTTCGCGCGAGCCGCCGGATGCGCTCCACCAGCTCGGCCGGCCGGAACGTCTCCTTGACCAGAACCGATTGGACGCCGGAATTCAATCGCTCGCGATCCTTGGCGTCGAGGTCGCGCGCGGTGACGACAATGACCGGAATGTCGCTCCAGCGCGGCTCCTTCTGCAGTGCGGCCACCACCGCAAAGCCGTCCATCTCCGGCATCATCAGGTCAAGCAGGATCACGTCTGGTTTTTCCGCTTGCACGCGCGCCAGCGCCTCACGCCCGTTCGCGGCCTCCTGCAGCGCCCATTGCGCGTCATCGAGCCAGCCGCGCAGGCGCTCGCGCTGATCCGCATCGTCTTCCACCAGCAGCACCCGCGTCGGCCGCGCGGGTACGCAGAAGCGGCCGACCAGCCGGCGCAGCCGTTCCCGCTCGATCGGTTTGGTGAGATAACCCGCCGCACCGAGCGAGGCGGCACGGCGCTGCTCGTCGAGGATGCTCACCATGATGACCGGTATCTCGGCAAGTTGGGCGTCCTGCCGCAGCGCCGCCAATACCGACCAGCCGTCGAGGTCGGGCATCATCACGTCGAGCGTGATGGCGATCGGCCGCAGCTCCTTGGCGAGCTTGAGCCCTTCCAAACCGCCGGCCGCTGTCATCGCGGAGAATCCCTCGGCCTTGAGGTGCTCGGCAATCAGCTCGCGCGCGGTCGCGTCATCGTCGATGACCAGCACGCAATCTCGCCCTTGCGGCTGGGCATCGGTCGCGCTGGCTGCGCTGGCGGCGCCACTCCGTGGCAGGCGCACGGTAAAGACCGAGCCCTTGCCGGCCTCGCTTTGCACAGTAACGTCGCCGCCCATCATGCGCGCGAGCTTGCGGGTGATGGCAAGTCCTAAGCCCGTGCCGCCGTAACGCTGCGCGGTGGAGGATTCGGCCTGGGCAAATTCCTCGAACAGCTTGGCCTGCTGCTCGCCCGTCATGCCGATGCCGGTATCCGCCACGGCGAACTCGATCCAATCGAGGCCATCCGCGACCTTGCGCACCCGCAGCGCGACCTCGCCCTGTTTGGTGAATTTGCAGGCGTTGCTCAACAGATTGAGCAGGATCTGCCGCAGCCGCATGGCGTCGACGATCAGCGTGCCGAGGTTTTGCTGCGCCTCGACCACGAGGCGGTTCTTGTTCTGCTCGGCGAGTTGCCGCCCCGTGCCGGCGACCTCGTCGACCAGCGGCGCCAGATTGACGGCCGTAGGATTGAGCTCGAGCTTGCCGGCTTCGATCTTGGAGAGGTCGAGCACCTGGTTGATGAGCCCGAGCAAATGCGTGCCGGCGCGGTGCACGCGGTTGAGCGGCTCCAACGCCTTTTCCGTGCCGAAGCGCGCGGCGTTGGTCACCATCATCTCGGTCAAGCCGATGATGGCGTTGAGCGGTGTGCGCAGCTCGTGGCTCATGCTCGCGAGGAACTGCGATTTGTGCTGGCTCGCCTCCTCGAGCTGGCGGCTCTTGTCCTGGATCTCGTCGAACAGCCGCACGTTCTCGATCGCGATCACGGCCTGGTCGGCAAACGTCGTCACCAGCTCGATTTGCTTGTCGGTAAATGGCAGCACCGACTTTCGTGCCAAGGCGATGACGCCAATTGGCGTTCCTTCTCGTAGGAGTGGGACGCCAAGACAGGTGCGAAAGCCGCCACTTTTCTGCATTCCCCAATAAGTGTATTCGGGATCAGCCAGAACATCGGGAATATGAACAATTTTGCGTTCGAGCAACACTCGTCCCGAAACCGTCCCTTTGTCAATTTGAGCAGGGTGATTTGCTGCGAATTCGGCGAACGCAGGCGAGAATCCATAGGTCGCTTCAAAATAATAAGTTGCGCCTTTCGGTCGGCCTATCGCCACCATGTCGGCCTCGCACAGACGGGCAGCCGATTCGACCAGCGTGTCGAGCACCGCCTGCAGATCGAAGGTCGAGCGGCTGATGACCTTGAGCACGTCGGCGGTGGCGGTCTGTTGCTGCAACGATTCGCGCAGCTCATTGAGGAGCCGGACGTTCTCGATGGCGATGACAGCTTGTGCGGCGAAATTCGTGATCAGCTCAATCTGCTTGTCAGTGAACGGCCGAACTTCTTGCCGGTAAATGCCGATCGCGCCGATCAGTTCGCCCTCTTTCAGCATAGGTACATTGAGAAGACTTCGAGCGCCCCCAAGCTCGGCGGTCGCGACGCGCAAAGGTTCGCGATCGCTATAAGCCTGTTCGGCCTGCGTATCCACGATGTGGATCGTCTGCCTGGTGCTGGCGACGCGACCAAGGCCGGTTGTGGCCCCGGGCCGGATCGGTCCGCGATTGAGGTATTCGGCGTATGCCGGCGTCACGCCAAGCGTTGCGACGGCGGTGTAGGCGCCATTCTCATACCGGAACAGAATTCCGATCTTGGCCTCGCAAATCCGGGTCGCATTCTCCAGCATGGCCTGGAACACCGGCTCGAGCTCACCCGCCGAGCTCGAGATGATGCCGAGAACCTCGGAGGTTGCTGTCTGCTGCTCCAGCGCCTCGCTCAGATCGTCCGTGCGTTGCCGCAGCTCATTGAGCAGCCGCGTGTTCTCGATGGCGATAACGGCCTGGTCGGCGAACGTCTTCAGGACCGCGCGCTCCTTGTCGGAGAGCAGGCCAGGCACTCGGCGCACCACGCTCAGCGCGCCGATAGCGACCTCGCCCCGCATCATCGGCATGATCGTCACCGCCCGATAGCCGGTCGGGGCGAAGTTGCGGGCTCCGACAGCCAATTCGGCCGGCGGACTCTCGACATCGGGAATGTCCACGATCCGGCCGTCGAGGATGGCCGTGCTGTGCATGTACTCGCGTGTCAACGGGAACGGACACCTGCGTCGCACCGCTTCGATGCCGGAGGGATCAGGCGCGGCGACCGCCGCGACGTCGACCTTGCCCGCCTCCGCGAGCGCGATGATGACCGTGGCGCCGGGGAACAGCTTGAGCCCGCTCGCAACGATGGCGTCGAAGACAGGCTGCGTGTCGCTCAGCGAATTGCTGATGACGGCGAGGATCTCGGCGGTCGCGGTCTGCTGCTCCAGTGACTCGGACAATTCGGAGGTGCGCGCCTGCACCTCGTCGAACAGCCGCACGTTCTCGATCGCGATTACCGCCTGGTCAGCGAACGTTTCAACGAGCTCGATCTGCTTTTGCGTGAACGGGCGCACGGCGGCGCGGTGCATGGCGAGGAGCCCAATGGGAAGGCCCTCTCGCAGCAGCGGCACCACGAGGATTGTGCGAAAGCCACCCAATCTCTGTGTTTCGTGGGCAGTGTATTCGGGGTCGGCAAGAACATCCGGAATCTGAACCGACTTCCCCTCCAGCATGACGCGCCCGACGGTAGTGCCGCGCCCTGGCGCCCAAATTTGCGCCCGCATGTGTTCAAGGTATTCCGGCGAGTGACCATAGCTCGCGGCGGAATAATAGCTGCCATCCTCTCCGGTCGGACGCAGGATCTGTGCCTTATCCGCCTCGCACAGCTGCGCTGCCGATTCGACCAACGCGTTGAGCACCGTCGGCAAGTCGAAGGTCGAGCGGCTGATGACCTTGAGCACATCGGCAGTGGCGGTCTGCTGCTGCAGCGATTCACGCAGCTCGTTGAGCAGGCGCGTATTCTCGATGGCGATGACCGCCTGCGCGGCGAAGTTCGAAACGAGCGCGATCTGCTTGTCGGAGAACGGCCGGACTTCCTGGTGGAAGATGCCGATTGCGCCGACCAGCTCCTCGTCCTTAATCATCGGCACGACGAGCAAGGTCCGCACCCCGCCGAGTTCGACGCCGGCAACGGCCAGCGCGTCGCGCTCGATATAGGCTTGATCGATACGATAGTCGGCGATGTGAACGTTTTGCCGCGTTTTGATGAGCCGGGTCATCGGGTTGAACGGCCCCGGCCGATGCGGCCCGCGATCTAGGAATTCCGCGAAAGCCTGCGGTATGCCGCAGCTCGAGACGATGCGGGCGCTGCCCCCCTCCAACCGCCACAGCACCCCGAAGTGGGCGGCACAAATGCGCGTCGCATTTTCGAGGATTCTCTCGAAGACGGGGTCCAGTTCGCCGGGCGAGCTGGAAATAACCTCGAGCACCTCCGATGTCGCGGTCTGCTGCTCTAGGGACTCGGACAATTCGTGCGTGCGCGCCTGTACCTGGTCAAATAGCCGCACGTTCTCGATCGCGATCGCCGCCTGGTCGGCGAAGGTCTCGACCAGGGCGACCTGCTTGTCGGTGAACAGCTTCACCTCGAGCCGATAGATGATGATGACGCCGAGAAGGTCGTCGCCCTTGAGCACCGGCACGCCGAGGACGGTGCGGACCGGATCGACATCTCTCGAGCCGTAGGAGAGCTCCGGGTCTGCCTGCATATCCGGGGTTTGGAACGTGCAGCGGTCGCGCGCGGCGCGAGCGGTGACGCTGTGCCGCCACTCTGGGCGGATCGGATTTTGCCGCAGGAACTCCACCAGCTCGGCGGATGCGTTTAAGGCGGCGGCCACGCGCAGCAACTCGCCGTCGTAGCGGAAGAAGAAGGCCTTATCGGCCTCGCACAGCCTGACCGAGCTTTCGATAACCGTATCGAGCACCGGCTGAAGATCGAATGCCGAGCGGCTGATCACTTCGAGGACGTTGCCGGTCGCCATCTGCTGCTGCAATGATTCGCGCAGCTCGTTGAGCAGCCGCGTGTTCTCGATAGCGATGACGGCTTGAGCGGCAAAGCTCGAGACCAGCGCGATCTGCTTCTCGCTGAATGGGCGCACCTCCTGGCGGTAGATGCTAATGGCGCCGACCAACTCGTCTTCCTTGAGCATGGGAACGGTGAGCACGGTGCGATAGCCGGCGCTCTCGACTGCGGACACGACAAATGGATCGCCCGCGATGTAGGCCGGCAACTTGGTGGCATCGGCGACCTGGGCGGCCTCTTTGGTTCTAGCCGCCTGTCCGAGGCTGGAATCCGGCGGCGGGTGAACGATTGCCGCGCGTGCTTTGGCGTAGGAGGGCGGCGCGTTGTGCATCGCCAATGCGCGAAAACCATCGCCCTCGCAGAGGTAGAGCGTCCCGAACTTGGCCTCGCAAATGCGCACCGCATTGCCCAGCATGGCAGAGAACACCGGCTTAAGCTCGCCGGGCGAACTCGAAATGACGCGCAGTACCTCCGACGTCGCGGTCTGCTGCTCCAGCGCCTCGCTGAGATCGGTCGTGCGCTGGCGCAGTTCGTTCAAGAGCCGCGTATTCTCGATGGCGATCACGGCTTGGTGCGCGAAGTTCGTGACCAGCTCGATCTGCTTGGCGGTGAACGGACGGACCTCCTTGCGGAAGATGACGATGGCGCCAACGACCTCGGTGTCCTTGAGCATCGGCACGGCCACCACGGTCCGTGCGCGGGCGAGCTTGGCAAGCTGGGCACCCGTAGTGCCGGACGGTGAACCGACGTAGGCCGGTTCGTCCTGGATATCGGCGATTTGAACCGTCTGCTTTGTGGTCACCGAGCGTCCGAGCGTCGTATCGGGGCTGGGGCGGATCACCGGGTTGCGCCGCCGCTCTTCGGCCCACAACGGCGGTGCGCCGTGCAGTGCGACCGCGCGAAGCGCATCGCCCTCGCGGAGATAGAGGCTGCCGAATTTGGCCTCGCAAATGCGCACGGCGTTCGCGAGCATGGTCTCGAAAACGGGCTGAAGGTTTCCCGGCGAACTCGCGATGACACGCAGCACTTCGGAGGTCGCCGCCTGCTGCTCTAATGCTTCGAAGAGTTCGCGCCTGAGCGCGACGACGTCTTCGCCGTCAGCGCCCGAGCCGCCGGACGGGGGCGCGCGCGGCGCAGTGCGCCGCGTTTTGGCCGAAGCCGGGGACGTTCGCTTTTTGCGACGTTTGGCCATTCAAGGACCGCCGTCGGCCGATGATGTCACTTCCCGTCCGGCAGCAGCCGCCGCATGGTCGCGACCAGCCGGTCGAACTCGACGGGCTTGGTATCGAACTCGTCGCAGCCGGCGGCGAGCGCCTTTTCCCGCGATCCGCCGAGCGCGTGTGCGGAGAGCGCGATGATCGGGATGTCGCGCGTTTGCGGATCGGCCTTGAGCCGCCGCGTCGCCTCCCAGCCGTCGACCACCGGCATCTCCAGATCCATCAGGATGATGTCGGGTCGCTCGGAAAGCGCCATGGCACAGCCCTTCTCGCCGTCCTCGGCCACCACGACCTCGAAGTCGTCCAACAATTCGAGCCGCATCTTGAGCATGTAGACGTTGTCGTCGTTGTCCTCGACGTAGAGCACCTTGGTCACGACGCGGCTTCCATCTCACTGCCGACTTGAGGCTTGGTGTTGGCGAGGCGCCGAATGCGCTCCACGAGGTCGGCGGGCCGGAACGTCTCCTTGACCAGCACCGACTGCACGCCTGAGTTCAGTCGCTCGCGATCCTTGGCATCGAGGTCGCGCGCGGTGACGACGACCACCGGAATGTCGCTCCAGCGCGGCTCCTTCTGCAGCGCAGCCACGACCGCAAAGCCGTCCATTTCCGGCATCATGAGATCGAGCAGGATCACGTCGGGCTTTGCATCCTTGAGCACCGCGAGCGCCTCCCGCCCGTTTCCCGCCTCCTGCACCTTCCACTGATCGCCATCGAGCCATCCGCGCAGCCGCTCGCGCTGGGCGGCGTCGTCTTCCACCAGCAGGACCCGCGTCGGCCGCGCCGGCGCGCGGAAACGGCCGATCAAGCGGGTGAGCCGCTCGCGGTCGATGGGCTTGGTGAGATAGCCGGCCGCGCCGAGCGCGACGCCGCGGCGGTGCTCGTCCATGATGGTGATCATGATGACGGGGATCTCGGCGAGCTCAGGGTCCTGTCGCAGCGCCGCCAGCACCGACCAGCCGTCGAGGTCCGGCATTATCACGTCGAGGGTGATCGCGATCGGCCGCAGCTCCTTGGCGAGTTTTAGCCCCTCCAATCCGCCCGCGGCGGTCGTCACGGAAAAGCCCTCCGCCTTGAGGTGATCGGCGATGAGCTCGCGCGCGACAGTATCGTCGTCGATGACGAGTACGCAGTCGCTGCTCGGCGCTCGGCTGCCGTTGGTCGCAGCTCTTGCAGCGGCCTCGGCGCCTGCCGGCAGCCGCACGGTGAAGACCGAGCCCTTGCCCGGCTCGCTCGCAACGGTTACGTCGCCACCCATCATGCGCGCGAGCTTGCGCGTGATGGCAAGGCCTAAGCCCGTGCCGCCGTAGCGCCGCGCGGTCGAGGAATCGGCCTGAGTGAATTCCTCGAATAGCTTGGCCTGCTGCTCCGGCGTCATGCCGATGCCGGTATCGGACACGGCGAACTCGACCCAGTTGCGACCGTCGGCGACCCGGCGCGCCTTGAGCTTGATCTCGCCTTGGCTGGTGAACTTGCAGGCGTTGCTAAGAAGGTTGAGCAGGATCTGCCGCAGCCGCATGGGATCGGTGGTCACCATGCCGAGGTTGTCCTGCGCGTCCACCACGAGCTGGTTCTTGTTCTGCTGTGCCAGCTGACGCGCGGTGCCGATGACCTCGTCGATCAGCGGCGGCAGGTTCACCGACTCGGGGTTGAGCTCGAGCTTGCCGGCTTCGATCTTGGAGAGGTCGAGCACCTGGTTGATGAGGCCGAGCAGGTGCTGGCCGGCGCGGTGCACCCGCTTGAGCGGCTCGGCGGCTTTCTCCGTGCCGAAGCGCGTCGCGTTCGTGACCATCATCTCGGTCAAGCCGATGATGGCGTTGAGCGGCGTACGCAGCTCATGGCTCATGCTGGCGACGAACTGCGACTTGTGCTGGCTCGCCAGCTCGAGCTGGCGGCCCTTCTCCTCGATTTCCTGGAACAGCCGCGCGTTTTGGATTGCCAGCACCGACTGGGCGGCAAACGTGCGCAAGAGATCGATCGTAGTCTTGGAAAATTCGCCCGGAGACTTGCGCCGCACCACGAGCGCACCCATGACTTCGTGGAAGCGCAGCAGCGGCACGAGCAGCCGCGCACGATAGCCTTCGCGCAGCATCAGATCGTTTGCGGGATTCGGCTGCTCGGCCCGCATGTCGGGCACTTGCACCGGCTCGGCCTGCTTCGCCGCCTGGGCGACGGCCCCAGAAATATCAAGATGATGGTCCTTGAGCGCGGCAATCAAGTCGTCGCTCATGCCGTAATTGGCCTGCAGCTGGAATTCCTGCTGCGTCTCGTCGTGCACGTAGATCGAGCCTGCCTCGGTGTCGGAGAGCTGAACCGCCTTGGCGACAATCGTGGAGAGCACGGTCTGCAAGTCGAGGGTGGAGTTGACGGCCTGGGTGACTTCGCCCAGCGCGCGCAGCTCCTCGACCGACTGCCCGAGCTCGTCCGTTCGGGCGCGCAGTTCACTGAGCAGGCGCACGTTCTCGATGGCAATGACCGCCTGGCTGGCGAAGTTCGAGACGAGATCGATCTGTTTGTCGGTGAACGGCCGTACCTCCTGGCGGTAAATGGCGATGGCGCCGACCAGTTCGTTCTCCTTGAGCATCGGCACCAAAAGCAGCGTGCGAGCACCGCCGACATTGGCGAGGTCGATGAGCGGTCGAAATCCGTCGGCGTAGCCCTGCTCAGCCGTAATGTCAGCAATGTGCACCACCTTCTTCGCCTGCGCGAGGCGACCAAGAGGAAGCTCGGGGCCGGGGTAAATGATCGGCTCCCGCTGCCGGGCATCGCTCATGGCGGGCGGCACTCCATGCATTGCGACCGAACGGAAGCCGTCCCCCTCGACCAGCCACAGGAAGCCGAATTGGGCTTCGCAGAGGCGGGTCGCATTCTTCAGCATGGATTCGAAGACCGGCTGCAAATCACCCGGCGAGCTGGAAATGACGCGCAGCACCTCGGAGGTCGCCGTCTGCTGCTCGAGCGATTCGCTCAATTCGTAGGTGCGCTGCTCGACCTTCTTTTCCAGCCCCGCATAGGATTCTTGCAGCTGGCCCGCCATGTCGTTGAACTGGTTGGCGAGGGCCTCGAGCTCGTCGCCGGTCTTGATCGTGATGCGCTGCGAGAGGTCGCCCTCGCCGATGCGCGCCGCGCCGGTCTGCAGCACCTGGATCGGCCCCACCATGCGGCCGGCGAGAAACATTCCGGCGAGCACGGCAAAGCAGAGTGCGCCCAAGAGCACGAAGCCGAGCCGCTTCAAGGCCGCGTAGAGCGGCGCATAGGCTTCCTCGGCCGGCAGCTCGACGAACATCAGCCAGCCGAGTGGCGCCACCGGCGCATAGGCGGTGAGCACCTTGCGGCCCTCGATATTCTCGGCTTCCTGTACCGTTTCCGCCGGATTGTCCCCGGCCGCGGCGCCACCGCCGGAGGTGGCGGCGCGGGCCGCGCGCACTTGCGCAAGCTTCGACATGTCGGTGTTGCGCAGCACGAGGCTGATGTCGGGATGCGCGATCAGGCGACCCTGTGCGTCCACCACATAGGCGTGGCCGCGCTCGCCGACCTTGATCTGCGAGACCACGTCCCAGATGAGCTTGAGATTGACCTCGGCGACGCTCACGCCGGCGTCACGCCGCGTCCCGGCAATGGCGAGCGTCATATACGGCTCGGATTCGCGGCGGAAATAGACCGGGCCGTAATAGACCTTG
>Ga0066905_100000224_pt1 | contig 13618 bp, 9 predicted proteins | sample PanSoiMetaPlot36_FD_67483 | JGI IMG/M metagenome (GOLD analysis project Ga0066905, IMG submission 67483) | Tropical forest soil microbial communities from Panama analyzed to predict greenhouse gas emissions - Panama Soil Plot 36 (version 2) | ecosystem: Environmental > Terrestrial > Soil >... | reverse complement strand
AAGGCCGGTAAGGCCGGTAAGGCCGGTAAGGCCGCTAAGGACCGCCGCGGGCGGGCCGGCCGAACGGGGTTCATGGAGCGGCTGGAAGAGCGCTGGCGCCGCCGCCAGGAGGGGGGCCGGTAGCCCCCGCCCCGCCCGCCTAGGCCTGCCAGGAGCGCGCGGCCCGCTCACCCTGGCGGTGCAGCCCGCTGGTGATCGCGTCCATCCAGCCGAACACGTCGAGCGCGTTCGTCAGTGCCGTCCGCACCGGCGCCAGGGCGGACGCGGGCAGCGCCGCGGCCACGTACCTGGCGGGCAGGCGGCACGCCTTCGCAAGTGCCCGCCTGACCGTGGCGACGTCCCTGCGGAGCTGCGAAGAGGCCAGCGGGGCCGTCGCATAGCGCGCCGCTTCCTCGGCGCGGGCGATCCGCTGGAGGGCTTCCCGTTCGGCCGCGGCGAAGCCCAGCGACGTGCCGACCCGGCCGGCCAGGGCACGCGGCGTTTCACTGGCCCGGCAGGTAATCCGGTGGTCGGTCAGGTCGTCACGGAATTCGAGCCAGGCCGCGTGCGCGCGGCCAGCATCGTCGGCCGCCCTGAACCACCGGCGGCGCCGGGTGAGGGAGCGGGCGGCCCGCGGAGTGGCCGCGGCCACCGCGAGCACCCCGACGACCACCAGCAGGGCCGGGAGGGGCCCCGAATTATTGCCGCCGCCGCCGCTGCTGCCGCCGAGCGACTTGATCGGCGGCCCAAGCCTGCCCCTGGACGGCGTGGCCTTGGGCTGGGCGCCCGAGGTGGGTGTGGACGAGCTTGGCGTCGGGCTCGCGCCGACGCCGCCCACCGGCGGGACCGAGTACGCGGGGGCGGACGCGGTGGCCTGGCCGTTCTGCCCGCCCGAGCTGGTGGGGGTCGGCTCGAACCGCAGCCAGCCTGCTCCCTTGAAGTAGAGCTCCGGCCACGCGTGTGCGTCGCTGCTCTGCACCAGCCAGCTGCCGTTCCCCTGCGGAATGCCCTGCGTGTATCCAACGACCACCCGGGACGGGATGCCCTCCAGCCGGGCCATCACGGCCATCGCAAAGGCAAATTGCTGGCAGTAGCCGCGCTTGTTCTTGGTGAGGAAGGCGTAGAGCGCGTTGGCTCCGTGCGGCTCGGGCGCGTCCAGCGCGTAGGTGAAGTTTCCCGGCGCGGTGAACCACTCCTGCAGTGCGACCGCCTTGCCGTAGGCATCGCTCCGGCCCGCGGTGATTCGCTCCGTGAGACGCTTCAGCCGCTGGAAGGGTGGAGGCACGCTGAGATAACCCTGCATAGCGGCGGGGGGAGGCCCGGTATCGCGGAGTTGCTGGGCGGACGGGTCGATGTCGCGGCTCGTCACCGTGTACTGCAGGCCGGCCAGCGCGGTGCTGGTGGTGAATACCGACAGCGAGTTCTTGTCCACGCGCCACTCGCCCGGCACATCGAGTGACCTCGGGGCGTACGGCACGGGAAGGTAGCCCACCACGTCCTTCCCGATGCCTATGGTGCGGGCGAGAGTGATCGTTTCGCGGACGGTAAGGGCCGTTGTCGTGGCCGCGAGCCCGGGCACGGCGGGAAGGGCGCCGCTGCCGACGGCGGCGGTGTCGGTGGGCTGCGCCAGGCTCCAATCGCTGGTGGTGAGCCTGCCAAGGACGTAGACCTGGAGATAGGGCGGGGTGGAGTTGCCGGTGCGATAGGTGAGGATCTTCTCCGGACGGGACATGTGCAGCTGCTCGTTCATCGCCACCAGCGGGTCGGGCAGCGTCGGCGCGTGGCCGCTGCCCGTCCCCCCGGGGACGCTGTGGTCTCCGAACAGCCGGTGGTGCCGCAGGCCGGGCAGGATGAGCGGCACGCACAGCGCGAGCGCCACGGTCGCGAAGCCGACCCGCCGGCCGGCCGCCGTGAGCTGCCGGGTATCGGGTCCCTTGGCCTCCGACCTGCCCGGCCAGGTGTTGACGAGCCGCCCCCATAGCCGGACCCGCTCGCGGCCCTCCGCGGACAGCAGCGCGAGATAGCCGCTGATCGCCAGGGTGAACACCACCACGTCGCTGACCCAGCCGGGGTTGGCGGTCGTCGTCAGCGGCACGCAGAACAGCACGAGCAGCGGGAGGCCCGCGATCGCGGGCCTGCGCAGCCGGACCGCGAGGAGGTCGGTGGTGGCGGCGACGATCCCGATGCCGGCCGTGGACAGCACCAGGATCCCGCGGGTGGGCGGCACCGGTGGTGCGAAGCTCGCCATCTGGGAGTTCGCACGCTGCGCCAGCACGGCCACATGGTGCAGCGAGGCCGGGGTCGGTATCAGGCCGAGGAACGACTGCGGCCCGGCGAACAGGAGATTGACATACAGGAGGACGCCGGCCAGCCCGGCCAGGTAGCAGACGATCACCGGCAGGGTCCGCAGCCGGGTCAGGCTGCCCACCGCGGCGGTCACGATCACCGCGCCGATGCCTGCCCAGAACCACCCCGTCTGCGATATCAGCGGGTGCAGGGCGATCGATGTCAGCACGGTCGCCATGGCCGCCGTCACGGTGAGCCGGTTGTTCATCGCGCTGCCTCCGCCGGCGCCTCCGCGCCGAACTGCGCGGGCTGGCCGGCCCGATGATTGAGTATCTCCCAGACCCCGGCGAGCGGCATGTCGGCCGTGACGGTTGCCACCCGCCATCCGGCGGCCGCCAGGATGCTGGCAGCGGCGTCCGTCTCGCCCGCTATCCGGTCACCGGGACGCTGCGCGCTCCAGGTGGAGACGGCCAGCAGCAGCGCCAGCGTCGTGCCGGCCGAATGGCGGGTGGAGGCAAGGCGCCGCGCCTCGTCCGGGAAGATCTGCCCCAGCACCGCGATCAGCAGGCCGGCGTTACGGCGCGGGCTCGCGGTCAGGGCCGGGACAAGGGTGGTGATCCGGGACGGCCGGATGACCGCGAGCGAGTCGAGCAGCACATCCTCGAACGAGGAGGTGGCGCCCACCGGTCCGGTGTCGGTGACGAACTCGCCGTCAATGCCCTCGCGGGCCAGGTGCACGCCTATCGACGCGGCGGCGCTGACGGCGTACTCGAAGGAGGAGGAGGGCCCCCGGCCGCCGTGGGCAGACGCCCGGGTGTCCAGGAACAGGACCGCGCGGTTCTGCCATCGCTGCTCCTCCCGGCGCACCATGAGCTCGCCGTAGCGGGCGGTGGAACGCCAGTGCACCCGCCGCAGTTCGTCGCCGTCCCGGTAGGCGCGGGGGACGACGTCGTCCTCCCCGGCCGCCGCCGCGGTGCTGGCCCGGGTCCCGCCCTCCCTGAGCCAGGCGCCGCCGAACGGCGTCCACGGCAGCACGGTGATGGCCGGGGTGACCACTAGCACGCCCGGCAGGGCCACCGACCTGCCGAGCCTCACCAGGCCGAAGGCGTCGGCCACGCGGACATACAGCGGCCCGATCTCGTACCTCCCGCGGCGATCGGACTGGAGGCGGTAGGTGATCCGGCGGCTGCCGCCGGCTTCGATCCGGTCGAGGACGAACCGGGGACGGGTGCCGAGCGAATACGGGATGGTGTCCTCGGCGAGCAAGAGGCCGGTGGGCAGCCGGGTGACGTTATCGAGCTGGATCGTGACCGTGGCCGCCTGGCCGGCCGGTACCCGGGCTGGCTCGATCTTGCGCAGGCACCGCACGCGGTAGCGCGCTCGGCTGGCCGCGAGCGCCGAAAGCAGCGGGAGGAGGATCAGCACCCCGCCAAGGCTCACCAGCTCGCGCTCGCCCAGGCCCAGACCGAACGCACCGGCGGCGATGCCAGCGGCGATGAAAGCCCTGCCGCGGGTGGTGATTCCGGTCAACAGCGACCGCATCCCGGTACCTTCCTTCCACCTGCTCTCAACCTAAGGCCGGTGCCAGGCTCACGCGAGCGCAGGCCTCCCCTGGCCGTGCCACCTACCGGAACTGCGGCAATGGGACCTGCCCAACGATGGCAGCCAGCACCTGCTCGGGGAGTTGGCGGGCGACCAGGGCCTCCGCGCTCGGCAGCAACCGGTGCGCGAGCACCGGCAGCGCCAGCGCCTGCACGTCGTCCGGGATGACGAAGTCGCGGCCATCTAGCGCGGCCCGCGCCCTGCTGGCGCGCAGCAGGTGCAAGGTGGCCCGCGGAGACGCTCCCAGCCGCAGTTCCGGGCTGGACCGCGTCGCTGTGACCAGGCTGATGACGTACTTCTTCAGGACATCGGCCACGTGCACCCTGCGGACGGCGGCGATGAGGTCTCGCATGTCCTCCGCCTTGGCGACGGGTTCCAGCGCCTCGAGCGGGGAGGACGAGCCGTGCGCGTCGAGCATCGCCAGTTCCGACTCCGCGCTGGGGTACCCCATGGCGATGCGGGCGGTGAACCTGTCCCGCTGCGCCTCGGGCAGGGGATACGTGCCCTCCATCTCGATGGGGTTCTGGGTGGCGATAACCATGAAGGGCGGGGCCAGGGGATAGGTCGTGCCGTCCACCGTCACCTGCCGCTCCTCCATGCACTCGAGGAGCGCGGACTGCGTCTTGGGGGAGGCCCGGTTGATCTCGTCCCCGACCACGATGTTGGCGAACGCCGGCCCGGGCTTGAACTCGAACTCACCGCGTTCCTGGTTGTACGCGCTGACCCCGGTGATGTCGCTGGGAAGCAGGTCCGGCGTGAACTGAATGCGCCGAACCGAGCAGTCGGTGGACCGGGCCAGCGCCTTGGCCAGCATGGTCTTGCCGACCCCTGGGACGTCTTCGATCAGCACGTGCCCTTCGGCGAGCAGGACCGTGAGCGCGAGCCGGACGGCGTCTGCCTTACCTTCGATGACGGACTCGACCGCGGTAGCGACGCGGTGGGCGGCCTGCACAAGATCGTCGAGAGTGCGGCCGGTGTCTCGCCCGGTATCGGTGACCAATCGTCCTCCTTGTGTCGGCTGCCTTCCCGCCTGCTGCCGGCCTCACCGGGGAGTCCGTTCTGCCACGACATTACCGGGCGCACTGAAGGCGCTGCGTACTGACAGTACGTCCTGGTCGTTTCACGTGCGATTCGCGCCCCGGGTTCAGCGGCCCGATGCCGCGCTCCGCCCCGGTTCCACCCCTGCTCCACCGGTCTGAGCTGGCCATTTCACCGCCAGTGGAGCGCCGGGGGAGCGCGAGGCATTGACGGTGGGGGATTGTGGGGTACAGTGGTGCGCGGTGGGGTGCAAGGGTTGCCCGGTGGCGGGCACGGCCACCCGGGGGTCTGGAGGTGAGTGCCGGTGTTCTTGGGCACTCACACGCCGCGACTGGACGAGAAGGGGCGGCTGTTCCTGCCGGCCAAGTACCGCGAGGAACTTGCGGGAGGACTGGTGATCACTAAGGGCCAGGAGCGCTGCCTCTACGTCTTTCCCAGAGCGGAGTTCGAGCGGCTCACCGAGTCTTTGCGCACCGCGCCCGTTACCGCGAAGGCCGTGCGGGACTACAGCCGGGTCTTCTTCGCCAGTGCCTCCGATGAGGTGCCGGACAAGCAGGGCCGGGTGACGATCCCGCAGGGACTGCGTGACTACGCCGCCCTGCAGCGCGACTGCGTCGTCATCGGCGCCAACACCCGGCTGGAGATCTGGGACGCCGTCGCCTGGCAGGCCTATGAGGCGGACCAGAACGAAGCGTTTTCCGCCGCGTCGGAGGAGGTGCTGCCAGGCGTTTTGTGAGTGGTGCCGGCTGACCGGCGCCACTGTGCTCGGCGAGGTCTCCACCCGCGCCTGGGTGATCAGATCGGCTGACGTCACTTCCCCGGCGCCAGGCGATGTCCGGGCCGCCCGCGCACCGCGCGGATGGAGACCTGGCCGGGTACCCCACAGCGATCAGCGGCACCGATCCCGGCGTAACGGCGGCGGGTGACACGGCGAAAGGGGGCTCGATGGGCACGGCGCCAGCGGCTCACTTGCCGGTCATGGTCGACCGGGTGCTCGCGCTCTTCGCGCCCGCCCTCGATCCGCCGGGAGCGGTCCTGGTCGACGCGACCATCGGCCGGGCCGGGCATGCGCAGGCGCTGCTGGCCGCCCATCCGGGTCTTGCGCTGGTCGGGCTGGACACCGACGAGAGCGCGATCGAGGAATCAGGCCGGCTCCTTGCCCCGTACGGCGGCCGGGTCACGCTGGCCCACGCCGTCTACGACCAGATCGCCGACGTGCTCGCCCGCCAGGGTGTGGCGCAAGTTCAGGGCGTCCTTTTCGACCTCGGGGTGTCCTCGCCCCAGCTCGACGAGCCGGATCGCGGCTTCGCCTACTCGTACGACGCCCCGCTCGACATGCGGATGAACCGCAGCCAGGCACTCACCGCGGCGGAGGTGCTCAACACCTATACGGCGGCCCGGCTCGCCCAGGTGCTGCGCGAGTACGGCGAGGAGAGGTACGCGCGGCGGATCGCGGAAGCGATCGTGCGCGCGCGGGCCGCGGGACCACTGACATCCACCAGCCAGCTCAACGAGATCGTCCGCGACTCGATCCCCGTCCCGGCCCGCCGCAGCGGGGGACATCCCGCCAAGCGGACGTTCCAGGCGCTGCGGATCGAGGTCAACGCGGAACTGGAGGTGCTGGCGCGGGCGCTGCCCGCGGCGCTGGACGCGCTCGCCGTCGGCGGCCGGATCGTCGTGCTGGCGTATCACTCGCTAGAGGACCGGGCCGTCAAGCGCGCCTTCACCAGCCGCGCCGTCGACGCCACCCCGCCCGGGCTGCCCGTTCCGCTTGCCGAGGCCAGCCCGCAGTTCAAGCTGCTGACCCGGGGAGCCGAACGGCCATCGAGCGCGGAGGTGGCCGCGAACCCGCGGGCCGCATCGGCCCGGCTCCGGGGCGCCGAACGTATCAGGGACGCCGCATGACCGCGGCAACGCCGGACCCCGGGCCGGACCACCGCGGAGACAGGCACGACAGGGGGGAAGCGCCATGAGCGGCCGCACGGAGGTGGCGACGGGGACCAGGCGCGCACAGGAAGCGCCACCGGGACGACGAGCACGGCGCGCGTCCCCGCCCGCCGGGCGGGGACGGCCGGCCCGGCCCGCGTCCCCGGGCGGCCGGACGCGCTCCGGCGCCGCAGCCCCGGCCCGTGGCAGGCCCGCGGTCCGGCCAAGCCCACCGAGGACCAGGCCTGCTCGCCCAGCACGCACGGCACGCCCGGCCGGCACTCCCGGCCCGCTACGGGCACTGTCCGCACAGCGACGCCCGAACGCGGCGGCCGCCGACCTGGCGCGGACCTCCCGCACCCCCTTTGTCTTCCTCCTGGTCGGGCTGCTCGGCGGCGGCCTGCTCTGCCTGCTGCTGATCAACACGATCCTGGACACGGGCTCATACCAGATCACCCAGCTCCAGCAGCAGAACGTCACGCTGGCGCAGCGCACCCAGACACTCCAGGCGCAGATCGCCTACGAAGAGTCACCAACGGTGCTCGCCAAGCAGGCACGCCAGCTAGGCATGCGGGAGCCGGGGCGACTGCACTTCCTTGACCTGAGGAAGGGCCAGATCGAGGGCGAGCCCGGTCACGTGCCTGGCGTGTCGGTCTGGCCGCCCGGATACACACCGTGACGCCAGCGGGCGGCGGCGGGCGGGAGAGCCGGGAACGCCCGCGCGGAGCCACGCGCCCGCCAGTCACGGCCGGGCCCAGGCGGCCAGGCGGGGGCCGGGCCCGCGACCCGCAGGCGCGCCGGGCCGGCCCCGCCCACGGCCTGGAACCACCGGCGCGCGGCGAGAGCCCCGGTCCCCGGCGGGAGGCCCCGCCGCCCAATGGCGCTGGTTCCGGGGGCCCACGGCCCAGGAGCCGGCGGCCCGGGACCACGGCGCCCGCGGGCACGCGGCAGGGAAACACGGCGCCTGGAGGCCCCCAGCCGGGAAGCACGCCACCGCCAGGCCCACGTTCGGGAAGCACGCGACCGCCGGGCCCACGTTCGGCAAGCGCGGCGCGGGGGGGCCCGCGAGCCGGGACCCCCCGGCCAGAGGGCCTGCGCCCGGGGAGCCCACGATCTGGGCGCCCGCGGCCACCGCGCCCTGGGCCGCTCCGCTACGTGCACGGTGGTCCCGGGCGCGGCGCCCCGCGACGTCGCGCCATCCAGCGTGCCAGCCCCGCCCGGCGCCTGCGCATCGGCCTGCTGTGTGCCGCGTTCGTGCTGTCGCTGATCGCGGGCAGGCTCGTCCAGCTCCAGGGCCTGGACGGGGCGAAGTACCGGGCGCTGGCCGAGCGCCAGCGGGTGCACACCGTCTCCGTGCCCGCCGAGCGGGGCAAGATCACTGCCTCGGACGGGACGATCCTGGCCATGACCGTGCAGACCAACACGGTCTTCGCGGACCCGACGCAGATCGCCGGACGGACACCGGAGCAGACGGCGATGGCGCGGCAGCGGGTCGCCGACGCGCTGGCCGGGCCGCTGCAGATGGCGGCCACCGACATCGTGAACCTGCTCGACAGCCCCACCTCCCGGCGGTATGTGGTACTCGCCAAGGGCGTCGCCATGGCCGCGGCGCACCAGATCACCACGACCCTGAAGAACCTCCACGCGGTCGGGGTCTACATGACGCCGACCTACACACGGAGCTACCCGGGCGGCGATCTCGCCGCCAACCTGGTCGGGTTCACCACCGCCACCAACATGGGCGACCTGCGTGGGCAGGGGGGCATCGAGAACTCATACAACCGGCTGCTCGCCGGCCAGGACGGCCGGGAGGAGGTCGAGACCGGCACGAACGGCCAGCCGATCCCGGTCGCCACCGATCAGATCAGGCCCATGGTCCCCGGCGGGGACGTCCGGCTGACGATCCTGTCCGGCCTGCAATGGGAGGCGCAGCAAGCCTGTGCCCAGCAGGTCCGGGTGAGCCGGGCGGATTCCTGCACGGTGGTGGTCATGCGCCCGGACAGCGGCAAGATCCTCGCGCTGGCCCAGTACCCCAGCTACCAGCCCTCGCACGTGACAGACCTGGCCGCCACCCAGGACCTGCCGGTTTCGGCCGTGTTCCCCCCCGGCAGCACCGCCAAGGTGATCACGGCCGCGGCGGCGCTGGAGCGCGGGCGCCAGACGCCGATGAGCCCGTACACCGTGCCGGAACAGATCACGGTGGGCGGGGCGTACACCTTCCACGACGCCGATCCGCACCCGACCGAGCGGCTCACCCTGGCGGGAGTCCTGGCGCACTCCAGCAACGTGGGCATGGTCCAGGTCGCCGAGCGCATCAGCCCGCAGGTGCAGTACCAGTACTTCCGGGCGTTCGGGATCGGGGCCCCCAGCGGGCTGCCGCTGCCGGGCACCAGCCCGGGCCTGCTCGTGCCGCTGTCCAAGTACTGGGGGCAGGAGCGGTACACGCTCGCCTTTGGCCAGGGTGTCTCCGTGACCGCCGTGCAGATGGCCAGCGTCTACGCGACGATCGCGAACCGCGGGGTCCGGGTGCAGCCGACCATCGTGGCGGGCACCACGTCCGCGAGCGGGCAGTACGTGCCGGCCCGGCGGCCGCCCAGCCACCGCGTGCTCAAACCCCAGACGGCGGCCGATCTCGTCGCCATCCTCCAGCAGGTGCCCGTGCTGGACGCGACCCTGGCCGCCCAGCCGTGGGGGATGATCCCCGGCTATTCGATTGCCGCCAAGACCGGGACCGCGCAGGTGGGCAAGTGCCAGTGCCGGTACGGGTCGAGCTACATCGGGATGGCGCCCGCCAGCAACCCGCAGGTCGTGGTCGCGGTCAACGTCCAGAACCCGCGGCGCGGGGGCTACTTCGGCAACGCCGTGGCCGGCCCGGTGTTCTATCACGTGATGAAGTTCGCCTTGCAGGCGCTGAAGATTCCGCCGGATCACGGCAAGCCTCCCAACGTCCGGCTCACCGCGCCCTGATCGGCGGTAGCCTCTGCCCGTGCTTGCCGATCTGCGCCCAGCCGGCGCCAAGGGCCGGCCGCTGGCCGGGCTCGCCGAACAACTCGGCGTCGTCATGACCTGGCCGGGCCAGCCCGGCGCGCCCAGCGGCCCGGCCGGCTCACCGATGGTCGCCGGCGTCGTCCACGACTCACGCCGGGTCCGGCCCGGCGACCTGTATGCGGCGCTGCCCGGCAGCCATCACCACGGGGCCGAGTTCTGCCAGGACGCGGCGCGGGCCGGGGCCGTGGCCGTGCTCACCGATGCGGCCGGGCGGAGCAGCGCCCGCCGGTGCGGGCTGCCGGTGCTCGTGGTCGCCGATCCCCGGGCCCGGCTGGGGGAGGCAGCGGACTGGGTGTACCGGCACCCATCGGGAGACCTGCTTCTGATCGGCGTGACCGGCACCAGCGGCAAGACCACCACCACCTACCTGCTGGAAACGGGGCTGCGCCGGGCCGGTCACCGCACCGGGCTGGCGGGCGGGGTGGAGACCCGGGTAGCGGACCTCACCGTCGCGAGCCACCTCACCACCCCGGAGGCGACCGATCTCCAGGCGCTGTTCGCCATCATGGCCGAGCGGGGCGTCACCGCGGCGGCGATGGAGGTCTCCAGCCACGCGCTGGCGCTCGGCCGGGTGACGGGGACCGCCTACGACGTCGCGATCTTCACGAACCTGTCCCAGGACCACCTGGACTTTCACGGCAGCCTCGAGACGTACTTCGCCGCGAAGGCCACGTTGTTCACGCCTGCCTACACCCGGGTGGGCGTGGTGAACACCGACGACGCCTACGGCCGCAGGCTCGCGGAGACCGCGCACATCCCGGTTACCACGTTCTCCGCCGAGGGTGACCCGGCCGCCGACTGGCGGGCCGCCGACGTGCGGACGGGCGCGGACGGCAGCACGTTCCGCATCATCGGGCCCGGCGGGGTGGAGGCGGACGCATCGGTGTCCCTGCCCGGGTTCTACAACGTCGCCAACGCCCTCGGCGCCGTCGTCGCCCTGGTGGAAGCGGGCGTGCACCTGGCAACGGCGGTCGCCGGGGTGGCCGCCTGCCCCGGGGTTCCCGGCCGGATGGAGCGCGTCGAGGAGGGCCAGGATTTCACCCTCCTGGTGGACTATTCTCACAAGCCAGGAGCGGTGGAAGCGGTGCTGCGTGCGCTGCGCCCGGTCACCGGTGGCCGCCTGAGCATCGTGCTGGGCTGCGGTGGTGACCGGGACCGGGCCAAGCGGCCGCTGATGGGCGCCGCTTGCGCCCGCATGGCGGATGTGGCGATTCTCACCAGCGACAATCCGCGCTCGGAGGATCCACTGGCGATACTCGCGGAGATGCTAGCCGGAGTGCTCACCGTGCCCGAACGGCAGCGGGCCCGGGTCATCGTCGAGCCCGACCGCGCCGCGGCGATCGGCCTGGCTGTCGCGATGGCCGGCAAAGGGGACGTGGTCGTGGTTGCGGGCAAGGGGCACGAGCGCGGCCAGTACGTCGGCGCCTCGGTCGTCCCGTTCGACGACCGCGAGGTGGCCGCCGCGGCGATCAGGCGGCACCACCACCAGGCACCGCCGGCCGGCGAGCCGCCGCCGTGGGAGGTGCCGGAGTGATCCCGCTCTCGCTGGCGGCCGTCGCCGAGATCACGGGCGCCCGGCCGCATCAGGTCGATCCGACCGCGGTGGTGGACACCGTGGTGATCGATTCACGGGACGCCGGGCCCGGGGCACTGTTCGCGGCCCTGCCGGGCAGCCAGGTGGACGGGCACGATTTCGCCCCGGCCGCTGTGGCCGCGGGAGCGGCCGCCGTGCTGGGAACCCGCCCGGCCGGCGCGCCCACGCTCGTCGTGCGGGACGTGCCGGCCGCGATGGCCGCCCTGGCCGGAGCGGTGGCCCGCCGGCTGCCGGGCCTGACCATCGCCGCCATCACCGGCTCGGCCGGGAAGACCACGACCAAGGACCTCGCGGCGCAGTTGATCGAGCGGCTCGGGCCGACCGTCGCGCCGTACGGCTCCTACAACAACGAGATCGGGCAACCGCTGACCATCCTGCGCGTCACCGCCGCCACCCGGTACCTGGTGCTCGAATTGTCGGCGCGCGGCAGGGGCCACATCGCGAGGCAGTGCCAGATCGCGCCGCCATCGTTTGGCATCGTGCTGTGCGTCGGCCACGCGCACGCGGGCGAGTTCGGCGGCCTGGCGGAGGTGGCGCGCGCCAAGGGTGAGCTGCCCGCCGCGCTGCCCGCGGACGGCGTCGCCCTGCTCAACGCCGATGACCCGAGGGTGCTGGCCATGGCCGGGAGCACCGCGGCGAGGGTGATGACGTTCGGCCGCGGGCCTCAGGCGGCGGTCCGGGCGGCCGGCGTCCGGCTGGACGACCGCGGCCGGCCGGCATTCACGCTGGTCACACCCGAAGGCTCGGCACCGGTCCGCCTGCGGCTGTTCGGCGCGCATAACGTGACCAACGCGCTGGCCGCGGCGGCGCTCGCGGGCGAGCTGGGCCTCCGGCTGCCGGAGATCGCCGACGGGCTGTCCGCGGCCACGGCCCGGAGCAGGTGGCGGATGGAGGTCACCCAGCGGCCGGACGGGGTGACCGTGATCAACGACGCCTACAACGCCAGCCCCGAGGCGATGGCGGCCGCGATCGAGGCGCTCGCCGTCATGGCGAGGGGAAAGCGGGCGTTCGCGGTGCTCGGGCCGATGCACGAACTCGGCGGCCGGTCCCGTTCGTTCCACGAAGAGGCGGGACGGCTGGCGGCCCGGGCGGGTGTGGCCGGCCTCATAGTGGTCGGGGAGGATGCGGCGCCGATGCTCACGGGGGCCAAGGCCGAGCGTTCCTGGCACGGGGAGCTGCTCGGCGTGCCCGACGCGCGCAGCGCGGTTGAGGCGCTCGCCGTGCGCCTCACCCCGGGTGACGTGGTCCTGGTCAAGGCGTCCCATTCGGCCGGGCTGGAACGCGTCGCGCTGGCGCTGACCGGAGAGGCCGCCCAGTGAAGACGATCCTCGTCGCCGGCGGCCTGTCCCTGCTGCTCGCGCTGTTCGGCACGCCGCTGGCGATCAAGGTGTTCACCCGGCGCGGCTACGGCCAGCTGATCCGGGAAGAGGGGCCGGCCGGGCACGCGACCAAGCGCGGCACGCCGACGATGGGCGGCACGGTGATCGTGGTCGCCTCCCTGGCGGGGTACTTCGCGGGGAACGTGGCGACCGGGCAGGTGCCGTCGATCTCCGGGCTGCTGGTGATGATGCTGATGACCGGCCTGGGCGTGGTCGGGTTCATCGATGACTTCATCAAGATCTACAAGCAGCGGAGCCTGGGGCTGCGGAGCAGCGCCAAGCTCGCGGGGCAGGCGGTGGTAGGCGCGGTGTTCGCCGCGCTGGTGGTCCTGCCGCGGTTCGCCGACGGGTTCGATATCACCCCGGCCGATGCGCACCTGTCGTTCCTGCGGGATTTCGGCCCTGCGCTGGGCCTGGCCCCGTTCGTGCTGTGGATCGTCATCTTGATCGCGGGCACGTCCAACGCGGTGAACCTGACCGATGGGCTGGATGGGCTGGCGACCGGGTCCGCCTGCCTGGTGCTGGCGGCCTACGTGCTGATCGGGAACTGGCAGCTGCGCAACGACTGCACCGCGTTTCTGGCCCCGCGGTGCTACCCCGTACGCGACCCGCTCGATCTGGCCGTGGTCGCCGCCGCCGTGCTCGGCGCGTGCTTCGGGTTCCTGTGGTGGAACGCCCCGCCGGCCCGCATCTTCATGGGCGACACCGGCTCGCTCGCCCTCGGCGGGGTGCTGGCGGGCCTGGCCGTCTGCACCAAGACCCAGCT
>Ga0066905_100000222_pt1 | contig 13632 bp, 15 predicted proteins | sample PanSoiMetaPlot36_FD_67483 | JGI IMG/M metagenome (GOLD analysis project Ga0066905, IMG submission 67483) | Tropical forest soil microbial communities from Panama analyzed to predict greenhouse gas emissions - Panama Soil Plot 36 (version 2) | ecosystem: Environmental > Terrestrial > Soil >... | reverse complement strand
TCAGTTCAGCTGCCATAGCGCCGCCCCCGACCCTAGTGCGGTGGCTCTGACGTTCCGATCAGTCTCGCAGCACGTTCTTCATCGGAACGTCAGAGCCAAAACCGCACTAGAACCATAAACTTGCTAGTGTCCCTTTGTTTCCGCAGCCGCGCTGGCGAGCGAAGCGAGCGGCCAGCGCGGCCTCTTTCAGAGGTGCGCGCGCCGGACACTCGCCTGAACCGGCTCGTCGGCGCGCGTTCGCAAAAGTGCGTGCTACAAAGTGATGCGAACGTCGGAAACGGGACACTAGGTCAGGGGCGAATTCGTTTCACGAATCGGATAAGCCCGATTGCATGAGGTACCGATTGCTACCCGGTGCGGCAGCAATGCTCGTGCTGGCCTTCGCCTTGCTGCCGCGCGGCGCCGCGGCCCAATCGTCGACGCTGGAAGCGGCCTATGTCGTGCTCGGCGCGCAGGGCGCAATGGCGCGCGCGGTCCTCGCCAACACGACGCAATGTCCCGCGATCACCATCGACGGTGCGCAGCGGACGATGAGCGTGCGCGCTCTGCCCGACACCGGCCCCAATGCGTTCTTTCCGGTCCTGGTCTGCGAGCTGCCGCTGCCGCCGGGCGCGAGCTCGGCCAGCATCGAGAATGCGCCGCTGCCCGTGCCGAAGACCACGCTCCGGTCGATCGCCGCCTTCGGCGATACCGGCTGTCGCCTCAAGGCCAAGAAGAAATCGAAGGCCGACGACGAGGATTCGGGCAAGTTCCAGGATTGCAACGTGTCGTCGCTCTGGCCGTTCGCGCAATTGGCCGCAAGCGTAGCTGCGGCCAAGCCCGACCTCGTCATCCATGTCGGCGACTACGTCTATCGCGAGAGCGCCTGTCCGCCACGCGACGCCGGCTGTGCCGGAAGTCCCTACGGCGACGACTGGGCGACCTGGAAGGCCGATTTCTTCGCGCCCGCTGCGCCCGCCTTGCGCGCAGCGCCCTGGATCGTGGTGCGCGGCAATCACGAAATCTGCAAGCGCGCGGGCGCCGGCTATTTCCGCCTGCTCGACCCGTCGCCGGCAGGATCGGCGCCGCCCTGCATCGATCTCATCCGGCACTACACCGTTGCGGTGGCAGGCCAGTCATTCGTCGTGCTGGATTCGAGCAACGCCGCCGATTCCTGCCCTTGCGACACCGCCGCCTATGCCGCGGAGTTCGCCAGCATGCGGCCCGCGGCCGGGACCTGGCTCGTCAGCCACCGGCCGATCTGGGGCTTCCGGACGCACCGCAAGACCATCAATGCCACCTTGCAGCAGGCGCTGCCCAACGGCCGGCTGCCGGACGGCATCACGCTGGCGCTGGCCGGTCACATTCATGTCTGGGAGGCGCTGAGCTTTGCCGACAAGCGGCCGCCGCAATTCGTGCTGGGGACCGGCGGCACGCTGCTGACCGGCAAGGTCAAAGGCGATCTCACGGGCGGCAAGATTGGCGGCACCAACGTGAGCTACGGCCGTGCCGATTTGCGCTTCGGCTTCACGACGCTCGAGCCCGCAGCGCAGGAGAAATGGGCGGCGACGTTCCGTGACGTCGCCGGCAAAAGCTATTTCGGTTGCAAGATCGCGGCCGGGCAAGTCTCTTGTAATTAAGCCGTCTCGCCTTCCTTCACCGGCACGCCCTTGTCCTTCAACAGCCCCTGCAATTCGCCGGCCTGGAACATCTCGCGGATGATGTCGCAGCCGCCGACGAACTCGCCCTTGACGTAGAGCTGCGGGATGGTCGGCCAGTTCGAGTAGGTCTTGATCCCGTTACGCAGATCGTCCGATTCGAGCACGTTCAGACCCTTGTAGGTCACGCCGAGGTGATCGAGGATCTGCACCACCTGCCCGGAAAACCCGCACATCGGGAACTGCGGGGTGCCCTTCATGAACAGCACCACGTCGTTGCCTTTAACCTCATTATCGATGAATTGCTCGATGGCCATGGAATCCCTCGTCTCGCCGGCGGGGCGCGGCGCCCCGCAACCTTAAGGCTATATGTAGCCCAGCGTCCTCCGAACCCCAAGGGGGCCAGCGGGGCCGCCCCCTCACTTTTTCATAGGTGCGTAGAAGGTGCCCTCGACCTCGAAAATGTCATCCTGATTGAGCCGCCGGACCTCGACAATGGTGCGTGGCGGATAGGGTCCCGTGCCCCAAAGCTCCTCCTGAACCTGGTTCACGAGCGGGCGCAAGCGAAGCATGTCGGTCACGTAGACGACGATACGCACACAATCACGCAGGGTCGCCCCCGCAGATTCGGCAATCAGCTGCATGTTGAGGAAGCCCTGCCGAATACGCGCCTGGTCCCCTTCGACCAGCGTGTTGGTCTTTGGGTCGATGCCACGCATACCCGCTACGTAGACGAAATCACCGGCACGGGTGCCCAGCGCCCAGGTACCGGTGCTGTTGATCGCCCCCGCGGGCGTCAGGGTCTCGACCCCATTGGGCGATATCGACCGAGCGCCGGTCATCTAGCCGCGTCAATGCTCCGGAGTGCCGGTCTGCAAGGCGAGCGCATGCAGCTTGCCACCCATCTCCGACTTGAGCGCCTCGTAGACGATCTGGTGCTGCTGAACGCGCGATTTGCCGCGGAAAGATTCGGACAGCACCGTCGCGGCATAGTGATCGCCGTCGCCGGCAAGATCGCGGATCGTCACCTCGGCATCCGGAATGCGCGCCTTGATCAACCGCTCGATCTCGTTCGCGTCCATCGGCATGGCACTCTCCCGTAACGTCTCAGCAAAGCGTCGCAGAAACGCGTCACAACGCAACAACTCCGAATCAGGCGGCCCCGGCCGCCACATAGGCCGGCAGCCAGCCTTCGAAGCGCTCGCGCAGCTTTGCGACCAGAATGGGGCGCTCATCCTGCAGCGTCAATGCATCGCCGCCGGTGATGCCGAGCGCGCGCGCCGGGATGCCCGCGGCGTGGGCGCGCGCGATCACCTTCTCGGCGGCCCCCGCTGCCACCGTGACGATGTAGCGGGCCTGGTCCTCGCCGAACCAGAAGGCGTGCGCGGCGAGCGGCGCGTGATCGAGCTCGGCGCCGATGCCGGATGCCATCGCCATCTCGGCGAGCGCCACGAGCAACCCGCCGTCGGCGACGTCGTGGACCGCGGTGGCCAAACTCTCGCCGATCAGCGCTCGCACGAGATCGCCGGTCTTGCGCTCGACCGCGAGATCGACCGGTGGCGGCGCTCCCTCCTCGCGCTCGCAGATCTCGCGCAGATAGAGCGACTGGCCGAGCCAGCCCGCGGTCTCGCCGATGAGCAGGATGGCCTCGTCCGCCGCCTTGAAGGCGAGCGTCGCGGACTTCTCGAAGTCGTCGATCAGGCCGACGCCGCCGATGGTCGGGGTCGGCAGGATCGCGCGGCCGTTGGTCTCGTTGTAGAGCGAGACGTTGCCGGACACGACCGGGAAGTCGAGCGCCGCGCAGCCCGCGGCGATGCCGCGGATGCAGCCGACGAGCTGGCCCATGATCTCCGGCCGCTCCGGATTTCCAAAATTGAGATTGTCGGTCAGCGCAAGCGGGCGTGCGCCGACCGCCGTGAGATTGCGCCAAGCCTCCGCCACCGCCTGTTTGCCGCCCTCGAACGGGTCTGCCTCGCAGTAGCGCGGCGTCACATCGCAGGTGAGCGCGAGCGCCTTCGGACCATCGTTCACGCGCACCACGGCAGCGTCGCCGCCCGGCCGCTGCACCGTGTTGCCGAGGATGACGTGATCGTATTGCTCCCACACCCACCGTTTGGAGCAGAGGTCGGGCGAGCCGATCAGCCGCAGCAGCGCCTCCGCGCTCGGAACCGGCGGCACCACGTCGGACGCCTTCAGCACCGCAGCCTTCGGCGTCTCCACGTAGGGTCGCTGGTAGACTGGCGCCTCGTCGCCAAGCTCCTTGATCGGCAGGTCGGCCATGACCTTGCCGCCGTGGCGTACGATGAAGCGCCGGGTCGGCGTGGTCTCGCCCACGATGGCGAAGTCGAGGCCCCATTTGCGGAAGATCGCCTCGGCCTCCTGCTCCTTCTCCGGCTTGAGCACCATGAGCATGCGCTCCTGGCTTTCCGAGAGCATCATCTCGTAGGCGCTCATCCCGGTTTCACGACAGGGCACCGCATCGAGATCGAGCGTGACGCCGAGATCACCCTTGGCGCCCATCTCGACCGCCGAGCAGGTGAGCCCCGCAGCGCCCATGTCCTGGATGGCGATGACGCAGTCCTTCGCCATGATCTCGAGGCAGGCTTCGAGCAAGAGCTTTTCCGAGAACGGATCGCCCACCTGCACGGTCGGGCGCTTCTCCTCCGAATCCTCCCCGAACTCGGCCGATGCCATGGTGGCGCCGTGGATGCCGTCGCGGCCGGTCTTGGAGCCGAGATAGACGATCGGCATGCCGACGCCTGAGGCGGCGGCGTAGAAGATCTTGTCGGTTTCGGCGAGGCCGACGGCCATCGCGTTGACCAGGCAGTTGCCGTCGTAGCGGGTGTGAAACCGCACCGAGCCGCCCACGGTCGGAACTCCAAACGAGTTGCCGTAGCCGCCGATGCCGGCGACCACGCCGGAGACGAGGTGCCGCGTCTTCGGGTGCTCCGGCGCTCCAAAGGACAGCGCATCGAGGCACGCGATCGGCCGCGCCCCCATGGTGAAGACGTCACGCAGGATGCCGCCGACGCCGGTCGCCGCGCCCTGATAGGGCTCGATGTAGCTCGGGTGGTTGTGGCTCTCCATCTTGAACACCACCGCCTGCCCATCGCCGATGTCGATGACGCCGGCGTTCTCGCCCGGCCCCTGGATTACCCAGGGCGCCTTGGTCGGCAGCGTGCGCAGATGGACCTTGGAGGACTTGTACGAGCAGTGCTCGTTCCACATCGCGGAGAAAATGCCGAGTTCGGTCAGCGACGGCTCGCGGCCGATCAGCTTCAGGACGCGATCGTACTCGTCCGGCTTGAGGCCATGCGCGGCGACCAGTGCGGCGGTGATTTTCGTTCGCTGCGCGGGCTTCGACGTTTTGGCAGGCCGCCGGGCCGCTTTGGCTTTGCGGGCGGGCGGTTTTCTGGTCGGTCGCGTCGGCGGTTTGCGGGATGTCGATTTGCGGGATGTCTTGTTGCGGGTCTTGGCCATGGGCCTAGATGTCATTGCAGATCGGGCTCCCGCAATCCACCGCGACGATGGTTCCACAGCATCCTGTTCGCGCGTACTAGCTGCAATGCTCAATAATGAGGCAATTGCAACGGCTTGCGTGGCTTGCTTGAAGTGATGACGCGTCAGGTGCGGTCGGGCGGGCCGTCGAGCGCCGACGGCGGCGGCGCCGGTTCCGGAGGTTGCGTCGGCTGGCCCGGCTCGACATCGACGATTTCCATGGCGGCGGTGAACTCGTCGAAATTCCGCTTGGCCTCCGCCCGGTCCGACGAGGTGGAAATCAGCCGCACCCGGAAGAGGCCGATGAACAGCTCACCGCGCATGACGAAGCTGGCCTTGCCGTGGCTCGTCCGCTTCGATTCGGCGATGATCGCGGGGTAGCCACGGACGTCAGTCACGCGGCTCGACAGCGCCGTGATCCGCTCGTCGCCTTCCGAGGCCGCTTCCGCCATCAAGTCCTGGGCGCGAGTCTGAACCGCCAGGAGCTTCGCCGCCTTTTCCAGCGCCTTGCGGTCGGGATGCCGCGTCGGACTGGGCGAGTTCAGGGCTCCGACGGCAGCCTGCCCACTGGCGCAGGCGAGCGGGCGACAGACCCAGAACAGCATGCTAGTCGTCTTCTGCTGGCCCTGCGGGGCTTGCTGGCCGGCGGGCCGGACCGCCATCCATTTCGCGTCGTTGGGATTGCGAATGGTGATCCGCGTGCCGGGTCTGTCCGGCGTGGGATCGCCCTGCACACCGGCAAGCTGGCCGGTGGTGCAGCCCGCAAGCACCAGACCGGTCGCGGCCAGGATGAGACCATGTCGCACGGATACGCCCCCAACACCGGAACCCACAATACGGCACAACCGGACATTGGTCGAGCGGGGCAAAACCGAATCTTCGGGGGCGTCGACGCGGAGCGAACGGTAACGGGAGCCGTCCGGGGAAAGCCGGACGAACGGCTACATCAGGCCGCCCGCTTGAAGTGATCGGTCAGCCCGGCGAACAGCCCGCGACCGTCGGTCGGCCCGAGCGCCGCCTCCACGTGGTTTTCCGGGTGGGGCATCATGCCCAGCACATTGCCCTTCTCATTGATGATCCCGGCGATGGCATTGGTGGCGCCATTGACGTTCCAGGACGGATCGAGCGCGCCGTCGGGCGCGGCATAGCGGAACAGCACCCTGCCCTCGCCTTCGAGCCGCGCGATGGTCGCCTCGTCGGCGACGTAGTTGCCCTCGCCGTGCGCGACCGGCACGCGGATCACCTGGCCGGCATTGTAGCCGCGGGTGAACGGCGTATCAGAGCGCTCGACCCGCAGATAGACGTCGCGGCAGATGAACTTCAGCGCCGTGTTGCGCATCAGCACCCCCGGCAAGAGGCCCGCTTCGCACGCGATCTGGAAGCCGTTGCAGATCGCAAGCACGAGGCCGCCGCGGGCGGCGTGGGCGCGCACCGCGCCCATGATCGGCGCGCGCGCCGCGATCGCGCCGCAGCGCAGATAGTCGCCATAGGAGAAGCCGCCCGGCACCACCACGAGGTCGGTGCCCGCGGGCAGCGCCGTATCGGCGTGCCACACCATGGCCGGCTCACGGCCGGAGATGAGCTTGAGCGCGCGCGCCATGTCGCGCTCGCGATTGATGCCGGGGAAGACGATGACGGCGGATTTCATCAGAGACCGAGCTCTCTCTCCGCCCAGCGCAGCACCAGGTCGCCGTTGAGAAAGCCCAACGCGGCCTGTTCGGCGGCGGGAATGTGATCGGCGACGACGGTCGCAACCACCACGTCGCACTTGTCGTTGAAAGCGATGGCGAGCGCGTTCACCGGCGACCCATAGCGGATCGCGACTTGATAAGGCCGGCTGCGTCCGTTCATCCAACCGACCTTGACCGGCCGCCCATCGCTCAAACCCTTGAACTTGTCGCTGAGCAATTCGAGGTCGCCGACCCGGTCGAGCTCGGCGTCGTCGGCCACACCGGTCGTGCAATTGCAGAAGCCGAGCTTGGCGCGCAGGTAGAGCTTGGCCTGCGCACCGCAGTCCCGGCACTCGAATGCCCGCCCGACACCCCACTGATCGAGCGGGAACGGCCACTTGATCTCGATCCAGCTCGCCGCCTTCGCACCTTCCGACGGCTCGCGCCCGACACCGATGGTGGCGGCATCGCCGGCGAGCAGCCCCGCAACGCCAATGCCGAGCGCGGCGACCGCGATGCCGGTGCGCAGCGCGGTCATTTCAACTCGACCTGGTAGTTCTCGATCAGGGTATTGGCGAGGAGCTTGTCGGCCGCCTGCTTGAGCGCGGCTTGCGCCTGCTTGCGGTCGCGGCCCTTGATCTCGATGTCGAAGACCTTGCCCTGGCGCACGCTGGCGACGCCATCAACGCCGAGCGACTTCAGCGCCCCCTCGATCGCCTTGCCCTGTGGGTCGAGGATGCCAGTTTTCAGGGTAACGGTGACGCGGGCCTTCATCGGGGATCCTTCGAATGTCGCTTTCGATATGGCACGATTCTATCGGGCCGCAAGCGATATGGCGCGCGATCCCCGCTTGATTTCAGGCGGGAACCGCACACCGGGCCGAATTTACGCGCAAATCGCCTCAGTGCACAGGGGTTGCTGCGGTGGACCGCTCCAGGAGCCGCCCGCGGCCAGCGACATGGCCGCTTTCGCCCACCAGGCGCAGCGCCGCCCAGAACGCCGCCTGGGTGCTCGACACCACCGGGATGCCGTGGCGCTCTTCCAGGGGCTTCGCCACGCCCAGCGTACGCAGTCCGCCGCAGGAGATCAGCAGTCCCTCGGCTTTCGGCGCCTGGGTGCATACTTTCGAGCCGAGCGCGATGATGTCGGCCTCGCTCTTGTTGCCGGGTTCGCCGAACCCGAACAGGCCGAAGCCCTCCAACGCCAGCACGTCGAAACCTTGCGCCGTGAGAAATCCTTTCAGCCGGTTGTTGACATCATCGGCATAGGCGGTGGCGACCACGATCCGCCGCGCGCCGAAGGCACGCAGCCCATCGACCACCGCCTGGCTCATGGTGCTCACGGGCAGGCCGGTCGCCGCACGCAACCGCTGCATGAGCTGATCGTGGAAATCGGAGCCGCGATAGAAGGTCAGCGAGGTGCCGATTACCATGATGGCGTCGACGTCCTGCTTGGCGAGATATTCGGCCGCCGGAAGAATAGCCTCGCAGGCGCTGTCATAGCCTTGCGGCGTGAGCGAGCGCACGCCGACACCGCGCGGGATGAAGCGCACGTTTGGATACATCTGCAGCCCCTCGTCGGGCACGGTGTCGCTGGCAAACGGCACGACGAGTCCGATGGTGAAGTCCTTGGGCATTTCATTTTCCTCCAAACTAATCTTCGGTGGCGCCGGCGGCCTTAATGACCGGCGCCCATTTTCTTATCTCCGCGCGCAGATAGGCCGTGAATTCCTCCGGCGTGCTCGACATCGGCTGCATTCCGAGCTGCAGAAAATGCGCCTTGGTCGCTGGCTCCGCAAGAACCCCGGTCAGCGCCCGGTTGAGCGCGGACAGCACCGGCGTCGGGAGGTTCGCAGGCGCGACCATGCTTTGCCAGGAGTTCGCCTCGTAGCCGGCGAGCCCCGCCTCGACCAGGGTCGGCACCTCGGGGATGGTCTCGACGCGCTTGCCGACCGTCACGCCGAGCGCACGGACGCGGCCGCTATGATGCAGCGGCGTCACCGGCCCGACATCGCCGAACATGATCGGGACATGACCGGCAACCACGTCGTTGAGCGCCGGCCCGCCGCCGCGATATGGAATATGCTTGATGTCGGCGCCGGTCACGCTTTTGAACAGCTCCATATAGACGTGATGCGGCGCGCCCACGCCACCCGACGCATAGCTCAGCTCGCCCGGCCTGGATTTGGCGAGCTTGACCAGCTCGAGCACCGAGTTGGCGGGCACCGACGGATTGACGACGAGCACGAACGGAACCGCCGCGATCAGCGAGATCAGCGAGAAATCCGTCAGCGGGTCATAGGCGAGCTTGCGGTAGACGCTGGGATTGAAGGCGAGCGTCGAGCTCGTGGCAGCCAGCAGCGTGTAGCCGTCGGGGGCCGAACGGGCGACATAGGTCGCGCCGGTGGCGGTCCCCTGTCCCGGCCGATTCTCGATGATGAAGGGCTGCCCCAGCCGCTTCTCCAGGCCGTTCGCCAGGAAGCGCGCCAGTGCGTCGGTGCCGCCGCCCGCGGCATAGGGCACGACGATGCGCACCGGCTTGCTCGGATAGTCTTGCGCAGAGGCGGCGGCCGCCCCGACGAGATAAAGGGCGCCGATAATGGCGCCCTCGATCATCTTTCGGGACCAATGCGGCTTCATCGCATCGCCCTTGGTGGCAGTGGAGCGGCGTCAGCCCTTGACCAGGATCGGGCCGGTGCCCTGCGGCCGCTCGCCTTCACTCATGATACCGAGGCGCTTGGCGACCTCAGTATAGGCTTCGAGCAGTCCGCCGAGATCGTGACGGAAGCGGTCCTTGTCGAGCTTCTCGTTCGACTTGATGTCCCACAGCCGGCAGGAGTCGGGCGAGATCTCGTCGGCGACCACGATCCGCATGAGATCGTTTTCCCACAGCCGCCCGGTCTCCATCTTGAAGTCGACGAGCCTGATGCCGACGCCGAGGAACAGCCCGGAAAGGAAATCGTTGACGCGGATGGCGAGCGCCATGACGTCGTCGATCTCCTGCGGCGTCGCCCAGCCGAAGGCGGTGATGTGCTCTTCCGAGACCATCGGATCGCCGAGCTTGTCATTCTTGTAGTAGAACTCGATGATCGAGCGCGGCAGCTGCGTGCCCTCCTCGATGCCGAGGCGCTGCGACAGCGTACCCGCCGCGACGTTACGCACGACCACTTCGAGCGGGATGATCTCCACCTCGCGGATCAACTGCTCGCGCATGTTGAGGCGCCGGATGAAGTGGGTCGGAACCCCGATGTCGTTGAGGTGTTGGAAGACGTATTCGGAGATCCGATTGTTGAGGACGCCCTTGCCTTCGACGACTTCGTGCTTCTTTGCATTGAAGGCAGTCGCGTCGTCCTTGAAGTGCTGGATCAGCGTTCCGGGCTCCGGCCCTTCATAAAGGACCTTCGCCTTGCCTTCATAGATGCGGCGACGGCGGCTCATCGGAGTGTACCGTGGTTTGTTGATGTCCATCTGGATGCCGTGGCTCCGGTTTGTGTGATGTCCGCGGCGGCGGGACGTGACGGCGCTACAAAAAACGTGAACATGCGACGCGTCCACGAGGGCCAAGCTACCCGATCGCGCTGCGCAGCACAATCGCGACGGCAAGATTTGTTCCGCACGCTCCACGCGAGCGAATCACCACGACATCGGTTGCCTTGACGATCACGGCCCGCTATGCAAGGCCGCGCGCGGTTGCGATGGTGTATATCTGTTCATCATGTCGAAACCACGCAAGAGGAATTGATCGGGTCGGAACAGCAGGTCGGATGCGGGTGCGCGCGCGACGCGACTGCGCTATATATCCCCCGGCCGCCCCTGAGACAGTGAGGCAAGCAAGCATGACGACGTTCGACAAGCGCGAGGAAGGCTTCGAGAAGAGGTTCGCCATTGACGAGGAGCTGAAGTTCAAGGCGAACGCGCGACGCAACAAGCTGCTGGGCTTGTGGGCAGCGGGCAAGCTCGGCCTTGCCGGCGCCGAGGCCGAGGCCTACGGCAAAGCGGTGGTGATGGCGGATTTCGAGGAAGCCGGCGACGACGACGTCTTCCGCAAGATCCGGAAGGACTTCGACGCCAAGGGCGTGACGGACTCCGATCACCAGATTCGCCGCACCATGGACGAGCTGATGGCGAAGGCGATCGAGGAGATCAAAGCGTCCCGCTGACCGCACCGATGCCGGTACGTCAATCGTATCGGCTGGCGACCGCCGAGGCCTGAGACGGTCCGGCGGTCCGACATTCGACGCTTTACAGCCTCACCGCGAATGGGTCAGATTGGCGCACCCGCCCGCCATTCGTTCGAGGTCACCCAACATGTCCTCCGGTCCCGCCTTCTCCCTCGCCCGCCGGCTGCGTGCCGGCGAAACCGTCTATAGCGGCTGGTGCGGCCTGGCTTCTCCCATCGTCGCCGAGCTCGTCGGCCGCGAAGGCTTTCCCGCGGTCACGCTCGACGGCCAGCATGGGTTGTGGGACACCGCGTCGGTGGTGACCGCGGTCGCCCAGATCCGGCTCGGTGGCGCGGCCCCGATCGTGCGCGTGCCCGTCGGCGAATTCGCGAGCGTGAGTCGCGCGCTCGATTTCGGCGCCGAGGGCATCATCGCACCGATGATCAACACCGTGGCGGATGCACGCGCGTATGCTTCCTACGCGAAGTTTCCGCCGATCGGTGAGCGCAGCTGGGGTCCGCACCGCGCCACCACGCTCGGCAACATGCCGGACCAGAAAGTGTACCTGCGCGAGGCCAACGACCTTACCGTCACCTTCGCCATGATCGAGACCCGCACCGCTCTCGACAACGTCGAGGCGATCGCCGCCACGCCGGGGATCGACGCGCTGTTCCTCGGACCGGCTGACCTGTCGATCGCGCTCTCGAACGGCGCCGACGTGGACCCGATGGCGGCGGTGGTCGACCGCGAGCTCGACCGCATCACCGCCGCGGCGACCAAGGCCGGCAAGATCATGGGGGCATATTGCCACAACGCCGAGCGCGCGGTCGCACTCGCCAAGCGCGGCGTGCGCTTCCTCGCCGTCGGCAGTGACATGGGCTTCCTGCGCGCGGGCGCCGCCGCTGCACTGAAGGCGTTGAAAGGCTAGCGCCGCGAAGTCGCAAAGAGTGCGCCGCGGGTCCATGCGAACTTCGGAATCGGGACACTAGCCCACCGCGACGGCCAGCCGGCCCAGCACCCCCGCCAGATCCGCTTCGACATCGGCCGCCGCCACGTCCAGCACGCGATAGCCGCGCTCGGTGAGCCAGGCGCGGCGCTCGCTGCGCGACTTTGTCGCGATTTCGGTGTCACTCGCAGGTACCAGGTCGATCACCACGCGCAGCGGGAACGAAACGAAGTCGACGATATGCGTGCCGACCGGCGTCTGCCGCTTGAAACCGCGACCGGCGAAGCGCCGGTCGTTGGTCAGCGCTTGCCACAGCTCGCGCTCGGCGTCGGTCGGATTGCGGCGCAGCAGCCGTGCCAGTCCGCGCACCGGCCCGCGCTCGCCGGGCACCCGGCCCTCGCCGTATTCCGCGAGCAGGGCGCGCAGCGCCTTCGCCTCCTCGCCGTCGAGCACGCCGCCGCGCGCCGGTCCCTTGCGGCCCTCGGTCAGCGCCACCACGATGCCGTGCAAGGTCTGGATGTCCTGCTGCGTCGGCTGCATGCGCGCGAAGATGTTGCGCAGGTTCACGAGCATGGTGGCGCGCTTGTCCAGCGGGCGAAAATATTCGATCAGGTCGAGCTGGCGCTCGAGATTGGCGAAAAACGCCTGGATCTGCTCCTTGGGCGCCGGCTCCGACTTCTGCGGCATGGCAAAAGGCAGCACGCCGTCGGACGCGAGCTTGAACCACTCGTAGGCCACCAACGCCACCGCCTGCGCGAGGTTGAGCGAGGCGAAGGCGGGATTGACCGGAAAGGTGACGATGCGGTCGGCGAGCGCCACCTCGTCGTTCTCGAGCCCGTAGCGCTCGCGCCCGAACAACACCGCGACGTTCTCGCCCGCCGCTACGTGCGGCGCGAGGAAGGCCGCGGCCGCGTCGGGACCGAGCACGGGCTTGGCCTGGTCGTGCGCGCGTGCCGTGGTCGCCAGCACCACGGTGCAGTCGGCGATCGCCGCCGCAAGCGTGTCGAACACCACCACCTCCTCGAGGATGCGGTCGGCGCCAGAGGCCGAGCGTTGCGCCTGGAGATTGGGCCAGCCGTCGCGCGGTTTGACCAGCCGCAGCCGCCCCAATCCGAAATTGGCCATCACCCGGGCGGCGGCGCCGATGTTCTCACCGAGCTGCGGTTCGACCAGCACGATGGTCGGTCCCGCCGTCTCGATCCAATTCCTTGTCTTGTCTGTTCCTGCACCCGGCATTGCCTGCTCCGCCGGCTAGTGTGGCGGATTTGACGTTCCTATCAGTGCCTGCTGCGAGTCGTTCATAGGAACGTCAAATCCAAAGCCACACTAGAGTCATAGAGTTGCCAGTGTCCCTTGGTTCCGACGTTCGTACTCGAGCGTGCTGCAAAGTGATACGAACGTCGGAACCGGGACACTGGGTATACTGGGCATCGGGCCGGCCCAAAAGGCGGGCCTAAAAGGATCGCAGGATGCGCCGAAGGACGGCTTTAACCCCACGGGCGCGGGTGCTATAGGGCGCCCGCCGAACTCCCGTCAGCCCCCGGTTGGCGGTCTCCGCGCCGAGAACAATTCATTTGAGGGCCCGAGGGAGAAGTCATTCACCTCGCCCATCAATGTCCAGTTTTCCGGTCGGCCCAAACAACACGGCGACCAGAGGTGCTCGCATGCCAAATCTCGAAATCATGTGGACAAAGGTCGATGAAGCCCCGGCGCTCGCGACCT
>Ga0066905_100000221_pt1 | contig 13647 bp, 12 predicted proteins | sample PanSoiMetaPlot36_FD_67483 | JGI IMG/M metagenome (GOLD analysis project Ga0066905, IMG submission 67483) | Tropical forest soil microbial communities from Panama analyzed to predict greenhouse gas emissions - Panama Soil Plot 36 (version 2) | ecosystem: Environmental > Terrestrial > Soil >... | reverse complement strand
GACCTTGTCGGCTGTGATGGCGCCGACGCTCTTGACGGTGATCCACGGGTAGCGCTCGTGGAACTTTGCGATGCCCTGGTCCATCACGTGGAGCTCGCGGGCTGTGAACGGGCTCCAGAACGTGAGCGTGACCGGGGTCTTGTCCGCGGCCGCGGTGTCCTTCGACGACGAGTCCTTCGAGCCGCCGCCTCCGCAGCCGGCGAGGGCCAGGGCACCGAAGACGACGGATAGAGCAGCGGCAACGCGGATCATCGAGAGCCTCCTAGGCGGGTATTTCTCGTTAAGTACCTTTACGGGATCGATCATGACGTAGGCCGGATGTGGCGTCAACTCGCATCTGTCCATGAGATTTGGTAAGTCTTGTTGACGAGATGGCGGAATCCCGACCGACTCCCGCGGCTCCGCCGCTCCTCAAGCGCCTGAATGAACAGACGGTTCTCGGCCTGGTTCGCGACCTCGCGCCCGTCTCACGCGCGGAGATCTCGCGGCGCGCGGGGATCTCGAAGCCGACAGTCTCACTCGCGCTGCGGTCGCTCGTCGAGTCCGGGCTTGTGCGCGAGAGCGCCGAGGCTCCCAGCGGCCCAAGCTACGGCGCTGTCTATTTCGAACCAGTTCCCGAGGCAGCGCTCGTGCTCGGCCTCGACCTCGGCGCGCGGTTCTTGCGCGGGGCGATCTGCGACCTCACCGGCACCATCCGCTCACGTCAGGACGTCGAGCTCAGAGGGGCCGACGCGGAGCGAGCGCTCGCGGCCGTGGACGAGCTTCGAGACGCGCTCGTCTCCGCGACCGGACTGCCCGGCGAGCTGATCGACGGCGTCGTCGTCGGCGTGCCGGGTGTCACGGGCGCCGCGGACGGGACGCTGCAGCTGGCCGCGAACGTCCCCGGGCTCGAAGGAAGGCCGTTCGAAGCCGAGCTGAAGGCGCGCCTCGGGTTGCCGATCACACTCCAGAACGACATCAACCTTGCGGCTCTCGGGGAGCGCGAGCTCGGAGTCGCGCGCGGGGTGGACGACTTCGTCTTCCTCTCGGTCGGGACGGGCATGGGCGCCGGGATCGTCCTCCGGGGTGAGCTCCACACCGGGCGTCACGGCTTCGCCGGGGAGATCGACTTCGCGCTCGACGCGCTGGACGAGGACGTCGACCCGTCCGCTCCCCAGGTGTCCGAGATCGCCGTCGGGCTGACACAGGGGACGGAGACGAGTCTGCGGGCTCCGTTCGACGCGCGGTCGGTCTTCGACGCCGCCCGTCAGGGAGATGAGGCCGCTCGGCTCGTCGTGGAGGAGGTCGCCCGCCGGATCGCGCTTCACCTCGCGCCGGTGGCCGCGGTCGTCGACGTCGAGCTCGTCGTCCTCGGCGGCGGGATCGGATCGAACGGCGACCTGCTGCTCGAGCCCGTCCGGGAGCTGCTCGTCCGCTGGCTCCCGTTCCCGCCCCAGGTCGAGGTCTCGACGGTCGGCGACGCCGCGGTCCTCACCGGGGCGCTCGCGGTCGGCGTCCGCGCCGCGCTCGAGAACGTCGCGCGCAGAGAGATGGCCTGAGCGGGGACCGTTCCCGCTTGGCTACCCAGTCGAATCGCGTTACAACGTAGACGTGCGGTCGGCGAAGGGCGCCATCGGTGTGGCGTGCGTGGGGGGAGCGCTGCTGGTGCTCCAGGCAGCCGGCGCGGGCCCAGGCTCGACGACCCGCGTCAGCACCGCGACCGGAGGCGGCCAGGCAGACGGCCGCAGCTTCGTTCCCGGGATCAGCGCGGACGGGCGCTACGTCGCCTTCTACTCGGACGCGTCGAACCTCGTCTCCGGGGACACGAACCGTGCGCGTGATGTCTTCGTCCGCGACCTGCAGACGGGCGAGACGACGCGCGTCAGCGTCAGCAGCTCCGGCGCCGAGGCGAACGGGGACAGCTTCGCGCCCGCGCTCAGCTCCGACGGGCGCTACGTCGCGTTCGCGTCGGCGGCCACGAACCTCGTCGACGGCGACACGAACAACGCCAACGACATCTTCGTTCGCGACCGTCAGACGAACACGACGACGCGGGTCAGCGTCGGCTACGACGGCAGCCAGGCGAACGGTGGTAGCGACCAGCCGTCGCTGAGCGGCGACGGGCGCGTGGTTGCGTTCACGTCCACGGCTTCGAACGTCGTCAACGGGGACACGAACAACATCCGCGACGCGTTCGTGTACGACCGCCCGACCCGAACCGCCGCCGTCGTGAGCGTGAACACCGACGGCACGCAGGCGGATCTCGAGAGCGCCACGCCCGTGGTGAGCGCGAACGGAACGTTCGTCGCGTATTCGTCCTTCGCCGACAACCTGATCCCCGTCGACGAGAACGAGGGCTCGGACATCTTCGTCCGCGACCTTCAGGCGAACACGACCGAGCGCGTGAGCGAGTTCACCGGGCACTACGAGGGCGAGGGAGACAGCCTCAGGCCTTCGATCAGCGCGGACGGGCGCTACGTCGCGTTCGACTCCGACGACTGGAACCTCGTCTGGGGCGACACGAACGACGCCTTCGACGTGTTCGTCAACGACCGCACGACCACGGTCACGACCCGCGTCAGCGTGGACGACTCGGGCACACAGGCGAACGGCGAGAGCTTGCGGCCCTCGATGAGCGCGGACGGGCGCTACGTAGCGTTCTACTCGGAGGCACCAAATCTCGTCTCCGGCGACACGAACGGCGCCACGGACGTGTTCGTCTACGACCGGCGCAGTGGCGCGCTGAAGCGGGCGAGCGTCGCCTCCGGCGGAAGCGACGGGAACGGCGACAGCCTGCGGCCGGTGATCGACGCCAGCGGCCGCCTGGTCGCCTTCGAATCGGACGCGACGAACCTCGTCCCCGGGGACACGAACGGCTTCACGGACGTCTTCGTCCGCGACCCGCTCGGCACGCCGCCGCCCTCGGCTCAGGTCAAGTGCGTCGTGCCCCGCGTGATCGGGATGAGGCTGGCGGTGGCACGGAAGAAGATCGGGAAGGCCAACTGCCTCGTCGGCCGTCTACGCCGTGCCCGGTCGGAACCGACCCGCGTCGGCAAGGTGCTCTCCCAGAGCCCCAAGGCCAGGGCCATCCGCCCCCGCGGGACGAAGGTGGACCTCGTCGTCGGCCGGCGCTGAGTCCCCGCGCGGGCGACTCCAGATCGACACCTCCACCAGATCGTTCTTCAACTAGGGTGTCGGAAGCACACTCCAGGGAAGAAGGCTACAGGTGAGGGCTCGTAACGAGCCGCCCGGACGGGACATCGTCGTCGTCGGAGCGTCCGCCGGCGGTGTCGAGGCCTTGCGCACGCTCACGGCCGGCCTCCCGGAAGACTTCCCGGGCGCGGTGTTCGTCGTGCTCCACGTCCCGCCGACGTCGAGCGTTCTGCCGGCGATCCTCACGAGAGCGGGCAAGCTGCCCGCGGCGCACGCCCGCGACGGCGATCCCGTCGAGCACGGCCGTATGTACATCGCGGCGCCCGACTACCACCTGCTGATCGACGGCGACGTGATGCGGCTCGAGCGCGGGCCCCGCGAGAACGGCCACAGACCGGCGATCGACCCGCTCTTCCGAACCGCGGCGATGCGCTACGGCAACCGCGTGGCTGGCGTCATCCTCTCGGGATCGCTCGACGACGGCGTCACGGGACTGGGCGCGATCAAGCGGCTCGGCGGCACGGTCATCGCTCAGGATCCGGACGACGCGCTCTACCCGACGATGGCGAGGAGCGCGGTCGACGCGGGTCTCGCCGACCACGTCGCCCCGGTCGCGGCGATCCCTGACCTGCTCGTGCAACTCGCGACTACCCAAGTGGCGGGGAAGCGGGCAAAATCTATGGCGATGGACGCGGACCCGACTCAGCTCGATCCAGAGACGATCACCGCCGAAAACCGCGCGAAGGGCGAGCTCTCTGGATTCGTCTGCCCCGAATGCAAGGGGCCGCTCTGGGAGCTCAGGGAAGGGAAGGTCGTCAAGCTGCGCTGCCGCGTCGGGCATACCTACACAGAGGAGGCGTTGGAGCGCGAGCAGGCGCTTGCGCTCGAAGGCGCGATGTGGACGGCGCTCACGGCGCTCGTCGAGAAGGGGGACTTCTCGCGCCGGTTGGCGGAACGATTCCGCCGCGGAGGTCACGTCGAGATGGCGAGACGGTACGAAGGGCAGTCTCGGAACGCGGTCGAGCAGGCGAACCTGATCCGCACGGCCTTGCGTAACCTCGAGGTGACTCCCGCGGCTGACGAGCTCAAGGTCTCGTAATGCCCGATACGAGCCTCGGGACCGAGTCCGAGTTCGAGGTGCTTCTCAAGTTCATCAAGGAGAACCGCGGATTCGACTTCAGCGGCTATAAGCGGCCGAGCCTGCACCGCAGGATCGAGAAGCGGATGCAGGACGCCGGAGTTCCGACCTATGCCGAGTACCTCAAGCGGCTGAAGAGCGACGAAGAGGAGTTCGCGCAGCTCTTCGACACGATCCTCATCAACGTCACGGGGTTCTTCCGCGACCCGCCGGCCTGGGAGTACCTGCGCAAGGAGCTCGTGCCCAAGATCGTCGCGGCGAAGGGCGGCGACGATCAGATCAGGATCTGGTCGGCCGGTTGCGCGACGGGCGAGGAGGCGTACTCGCTGGCAATGATCTTCGCGGACGAGCTCGGCGACGACAACTTCGCGGACCGGGTCAAGATCTACGCGACCGACATCGACGAGCGGGCTCTCAGCGAGGGCCGCCACGGAATCTTTGCCGCCGATCAGGTCAAGGACGTGCCGCCGGAGCACCGCGAGCGCTACTTCGAGTCCGCGGACAGCCGGTTCGTCTTCAGCATGGACCTCCGGCGCGCGGTCATCTTCGGCCGCAACGACCTGCTCGTCGACCCGCCGATCTCCCGGATCGACCTCATCTCGTGCCGGAACACGCTCATGTACTTCAACCCGGACGTCCAGCGGAGGATCCTCCTGAACTTCCACTTCGCCCTGCTGCCGACGGGCTACCTCTTCCTCGGTCGATCCGAGACCCTCCTCACGCGATCGAACCTCTTCGTTGCCCTCGACCTGAAGAAGCGGGTCTTCTCGCGCGGAGTCCGCGAGGACATGCAGGAGCAGCTGCGGGAGATGATCGAGGGCGAGCGCCCTCCCATCGTCGCGCTTCCGGAGGCCGAGCGAATCCGTCAGGCGAGTTTCGAGGCGGCGCCGATCGCGCAGCTCGTCGTCGACCCGGCCGGCCACCTCGCGGCGGCGAACATGCAGGCCCGCGCGTTGTTCAGCCTGAGCCAGCGCGACCTCGGGCGCCCGCTCCAGGACCTCGAGCTCTCGTACCGGCCCGTCGAGCTGAGGTCCGTGATCGAGCAGGCGTACGCGGCGCACCACACCGTCAGCCTCCGCGACGTCGAATGGGTGCGAGGGAGCGACGCGCGCTCGTACGACATCCAGGTCGGCCCCCTCCACGCGCATGACGGCTCACTCGTCGGGATGTCGATCACGTTCGCCGAGACGACGCGCTACCGGAAGCTTCAGGAGGCGAACGAGCTCCAGAAGGAGCGGCTGGAGACGGCGTACGAAGAGCTGCAGTCGACCGCGGAGGAGCTGGAGACGACGAACGAGGAGCTCCAGTCGACGAACGAGGAGCTGGAGACGACGAACGAAGAGCTCCAGTCGACGAACGAGGAGCTGGAGACGATGAACGAGGAGCTCCAGTCGACGAACGAGGAGCTGAACACGATGAACGACGAGCTCCGGCTGCGGACCGAGGACCTGCACGCCGTCAACTCGTTCCTCGAGTCGATCCTCGGCGGCCTGCACGCGGGCGTCGCGGTGACGGACCGGGAGCTTCGCATCCAGGCCTGGAACGAGCGCGCGCGAGACCTTTGGGGCCTGCACGCGTCCGAGGTCCACGGCCAGCACCTGATGAACCTCGACATCGGGCTCCCGGTCGACCAGGTGATGCCCTTGCTCCGCGGAGTGCTCAACGACGGCTCGCAGGACGGCGAGATCACGCTCGAGGCCACGAACCGCAGAGGCCGACCCATCCTGTGCCGCGTGCGGGTGTCGCCGATGAACGGCCCTGAGGGCGGCGTCAGCGGCGCGATCCTCGTCATGGACGAGGTCGAATCGAAGCAGGCGGAGTGACCGACCTACACGTCGAGGACTGGGGTCTTCGCGAGGAGGCCTCGCGCTACCACGATCTCTTCGAGTTCGCGCCCGTCGGCTTCGTTCTGACGGACGCCGCCGGTTCGATCGTCGAGGTGAATCCGACGGCCGGTGAGCTGCTGGGCGTCCCGCCGTTTCGGCTCGTCGGGAAGCCGATGACCATCTTCGTCCCGGTCGCGAACCGCCGGCAGTTTCGCCGGACGCTCCTGGGCCTTGCCCACACGGCGACCGAGGCGGAGTGGGAGCTCGATCTCGAGACGAGAGACCGCGGTCGCCTCCACGTCCAGCTGAACGCGTCGCGCTCGCCCAGTGGTCAGCTGAGGTGGATGATCCAGGACGTCACGGAGCGCGTCGCGACCGAGCACCGCCTGCGGACATTGGCCAGCGCGCTCGAAGAGCGTGTCCTGGAGCGAACCGACGAGCTGGAGCAGGAGCGTGCCAGGCTCGCGTCGATCGTCGACCAGATGCCGGGCGGGCTCGTGGTCGTCGACGCTCCCAGCAGGCGTGTGCTCACGGTCAACGAGCAGGCGCACGAGCTGCTCGGAACGATCGACGAGATCCCCGCGTTCGACGACGACTCGCCGCTGGGTCGAGCTCTGGACGGGAGCACGGTCGTCTCGGAACGGGTCGAGTACGTGAAGCCCAGCGGCTCTCGGTGTGTTCTCAGCGTGAGCGCGGCACCGGTCCGCGACCGGGCCGGGCGTATCGCGGCCGCAGTGTCGATCTTCGAGGAGGTCACTCAGCGCGAGGCGCGCGACCGGGCGGAGCGAGAGTTCGTCACGAATGCGGCGCACGAGCTCCAGAGCCCGATCGCGGCGATCACGAGCGCGGTCGAGGTGCTGCAGGCGGGTGCGAAGGACACACCGGATCGGGACCTGTTCATCGAGCACATCGAGCGCCAGTCGCAGCGGCTCGTGAGGCTGACCACGGCGCTCCTCACGCTCTCGCGCGCGGAGACCGACGTCGAGGAGCCGCGAACCGAGGTCGTCGACCTGTACGCGATGCTCAGTGCGATCGCGGACCGTGCGGAGCCGGCCGAGGACGTGTCACTGACCGTCGATTGTCCGCATGAGCTCGCGCTCGTCGCCAACCGCGAGCTGCTCGGGCAAGTGATCTCGAACGTCGTCCGAAACGCGGAGAAGTACACGGATGACGGGTCGATCCGCATCGAGGCCGAGCTGCACGAGGGCGGGGTCGAGATTCGAGTCGTCGACACGGGGATCGGAATCTCGAGGGAGGCGCTGCCCCGGGTGGCCGAGCGCTTCTATCGCGGAGAGACGTCGAAGGACGGGTTCGGGCTGGGACTGTCGATCGTCCAGGCCGCACTGGACGTGATGGGCGGCGCGCTGCGGGTGGCGTCGCCAGGCCTGGGCCAAGGGACGACCGTGACGATGTCGCTGCCACACGGCGCCACGCAGGTGGCGCGTTGACCCGCGTCCTGGTCGTCGACGACGAGCCTGCGCTGCGGGACACCGTCAGCTACGCCCTCCGGCAGGAAGGCTTCGACGTCGAGGCCCGCGAGGACGGAGACTCCGGCCTGGCCGCCGCGCTCGGCGACGGCTTCGACCTGGTCATTCTCGACCTCATGCTTCCCGGCCTGACCGGGACCGAGGTGTGTCGGCGACTGCGTGCGGAGAGCCCGATTCCGATCGTCATGCTGACGGCAAGGGGTGCGGAGCTCGACCGAGTCCTGGGCCTCGAGATCGGGGCGGACGACTACGTGACGAAGCCGTTCTCGATGGCGGAGCTGGTCGGACGCGTCCGCGCGATCCTGCGCCGCCGGGACCTGGACCGCGCGAGCCCCTCCGACGTGCGGAGCGTCGGCGGTCTGGAGCTCGACCTGGTCCGGCATCGAGTGCGGTTGGACGGTAAGGACGTGGGGCTGACCCCGTCCGAGTTCAGGGTGCTCGAGCTGCTCGCCGGCGAGCCAGAACGTGTCTTCGGCCGCACGGAGATCATGCAGCACCTCTGGGACAGCTCCTACGTCGGCGACCAGCGCGCGTGCGACATCCATATCTCCAACCTGCGCCGCAAGGTCGAGGAGGACGCTTCGGCACCGAAGCGGATCGTCACCGTGCGCGGGATCGGCTACAAGCTCGTTCCTCTGTGAGTGAATCCGTACTGAGCTGAGGGAGAACGCTCAGCCCCGGCTCTCTAGCCTCGAAGCGTGTCGGTCCTAGGCTTCGAGATCCGCACCGCTCAGCTCACGCCGAGCATCTACGTCGTCTCCGTGACGGGGGAGATCGACGCATTCACCTCGCCAGCGCTCGAGCAGGAGTTGGAGCTGGTGCTCGGCGACGGTGCGCGCAACGTGGTCGTGGATCTCGGAGAAGTGGCCTTCATCGACTCGACCGCGCTCAGGGTTCTGCTCAGGGCGCTACCGAAATTCTCCAGGCGTGGGGGGAAGCTCGTGCTTGCCACTGACGACAGCCGTGTGCTGAAGACGCTGGAGATCATGGGGCTCGACATGAAGTTCACGGTCGAGCCGAGACTCGCGGAGGCAATCGCCCAGCTCGCGGATGGCCGCTCCCCCGACCGCGACGGAGACAAGGCCGGATGACCTACGTGGCGGCGGTCACGCCCGGCCAAGCTCCGAGATCTACCCGGAGCAACGATGCGGACGGCGGCGAGGTCGCCCTCCTTCCCTCCGGTGCCTCGCCGCTCCGCATGTCGCCGTCCTCGACGGTGGGAAACTGGTCCTGTGAGTGTGGCCAGGAATATCGGGTACGCATCGAGCCCTTGACGTTCTGGGCGCGCAACTCTCAACGCGGGTTCCGCGCGGACCCGACCACGGCGTGCCTCGCCTGTGGTGCGGATCTCGAGGAGTGCATCGCGCTGGACACCGCGCGGCTCGTCAGCGCCGCGATGATCGGCTGACCGTCTCGTAGAGCCCCTGAGGATCGACCTTGGCGGCCGGTGCGCTATGCCGCTGTGGTCGGACCGCCTCCGGCGATCATCACCGCGTCCTCGTTCATCGCAACGCTCCGCCAGGGTAGGTCGATAACAAAGGCGGAGGGAGTGGCGGGACCTCTCGGATGGGATTTGGGAGCCGCGTGTCCTGCCGAGCACTGTGCGTGACACGACTCCGGCAGAGGGGCGACATTCCCGCCTCTCCCTCGACTCGAGCGTAGGGGCTATGAGCCGAGTGTTCCGTCGGATTTCTGTTTGGTTCTGCTCACACTCGGCTACTTGCCGGGAATCGTGCTCGGGGCGTTCGCGTAGCAGCTGTCTCTGAGGTTCTTCGGATGCCCTTCGGCGGCGGCTGCATAGCTCGCCTTGATCCGGTCGAGGCCGCCGTCGTGCGCGAACACGGCATACGGGACCTTTGGCGGGTTTGCAGGGCGGTAGTTCTCGGGAGCACCCGCCGGCGCCTCCAGGATGTTGTTCGCGAGGAGCGCGTTCAGCGCGGCATGAGCGCGGGCCTGGGCGGCCCCGTCGCCGGTCCGGATCGCGCGCACCCAGTAGCACTCCCACGCGTTCTGCGCGTTCAGGACGGCCATTCCACCGCCGGCGCCGCGACCGGTGACGCTGTTCGAAGGGCCGAACCCGATGTGGGGCCACGTCGCGCCCGGCGGCAGCTCGAGTTGGCTCTGCGCAGCGAGGTACTCGGCCTGTGTGACGTCCGGGCCGACGACGTCGTCGGCGATGATCCGCGAGATCGCGAACGCCGTCGAAGCGAGGAGCGCCGCGACCGCGAACGCGACGGCGAGCGCCAATCCGCGCCGGCGGATGAGCGGTCTCCGCGCGGGGGCGCTCAGCCTTGGGTCACCGGGCTCCCCCGTGATCCGGTTGAAGAGGTCGAACGAGTCGGTCTGCACGATCAGCGGCTCGGGGTTTGCGGCCTGCAGTCGGGTGAGAAGCGAATCGTTCTTCATGTCCTCTCCATGGTCAGCTTGGTGTCAGGCGCCAGCGCGGATTCGGCGAGCTTCGCCTCCACTCGTCGTCTCGCTCGGAGGAGTCGCACGCGGAACGCCGTCGGCTTGATGCCGAGCGCGCGGGCGGCCTCTTTCGGCGTCAGCTCCTCCCAGGCGGTCAGCAGGAGCGCCTCGCGATCGACCGGGGAGAGCTCGCTCAGGGCGGCACCGAGTTGCGGATCGAGCTCGAAGACCTCGGGCGCCCGCTGCGTCTCCGCGAGCTCGTGCTGGTGCCGGCGCGCGGTCTCGGCCTTGCGGAACTCCGCGTGGACGAGGTTTCGCGCCGTGGTGTAGAGCCAGGGGCGCGGGTCGTCCTCGGGCACGTCGGCGAGCCGGCGCCACGCGATCGTCATCACCTCGGCCGCGATCGCATCGGCATCGGGGCTGCCGCGTCGGCGCGCGTACGCCGTAACCGCGCCGAGGTGGGCGAAGACGTTGCGGAACCGGGCTTCGGGAGTCCCACTCGATTGCACGCCCATACCTCTATCTGTTGAGACGCGCCGCCGGCGTTACAGCCTCGTCAAGCAGCTCATCACGCTGCCCGGACGAGGCGGTCGCCGCGGAGGTGGTCGGCGATCCGGTCCGCGTCGAGCGGGAGCACGGCCAGCTCGGGCGGGGGACGACGAATGAAGCCGTGCAGGAGCATGAGGTCCTCCGCTTGGCTCGCGGACAGGGCGTCGTCGAGCTCGGGGCCCGATCGGCAGAGCGAGATCCCTGCATCGACCTCGAGCCTTGCACCCGACCCTGGCGGCAGCGAACGGACGGCCCGGATTGCGCCTCCCGAGACGAAGAACGCCTTGTGCCAGCCGGCCTCGATCGCAGGCGTCATCAGGCAGAGCTCGAGGCGGCGCAGGCGATCCAGCCGGCGCAGGCGCTCGACGACGTTCTCGAGTGCATCGATGCGGTCGCGCAGGCGGGCCGCCTCCTCGTAGCGCTGGCTCGCCGCGAGGTGGGTGAGCCGTTCGCGCAGGCGCGGGAGCGGCCCGCCCTGGAGCAGGCCGTCCAGCTCCACGTCAGTGCTCGACGCGAGCGCTCGCGCGGCCAGGGAAGCCTGCCGCCGGGAACCGATCGGCCCCAGAGGGCCCGCCGTCTTCGTGACGACGACCTCGTCGCCTCGGCGGCGCAGGTAGACGCCCTGCTCCCTGCGGCGCCCGCGTGAGTTCGCCGGAGGTGCGAGCTCGCGGATCAGCCGCAGCTCCTCGAGGGCGGCCTCGAGCTCCGAGCCGAGCACACGCCACTCGATCCGCACGAGGGCGAGCAGCGCGGCCTCGACCGACGGCCGCTGGCGCTCGCTCCGGAAGTAGGAGCGGAGGCGTGCGCGCAGGTCGCGGGCCCGGCCGACGTAGAGCACCTGGTCGTGGCGGTCGCGGAACAGGTAGACGCCCGGTCGGCTCGGGGCGCCCCGGGCCAGCTGCCGCTTGGCGTGCACCCTGCGCTTGCGCGGCGCGGCCAGAGCCCTCAGCTCCGAAAGGCGCCTCGCGCCGATCTCCTGCGCGAGCCCGATCAGGTGCACGAGCACCTGGGCCGTCGCCTCGGCGTCGGGCAGCGCGCGGTGGCACGGCTGGGTCGGGACTCCGAAGAAGTGCGCGAGCGAGGCGAGGCCGACGCGGCGGAGCCGCCCTTCGAGCAGCCGGCGGGCGAGCGCGGCCGTGCAGAGCGGCGGTTCGGAGAGACGGCGATCGCCCAGCTGCCGCTCGAGGAAGCGCTGGTCGAACCGGGCGTTGTGCGCGACGAGGAGCTCGTCGCCCGCGAAGACGAGAAAACGACACAGGACCCTCGAGATCGGCGGCGCGCCTCGCAGCTCTTGTTCGCGCAACCCGGTGAGGCGGGCAATCGGCTCCGGAAGCGTGACCTTCGGGTCGACGAGCGACTGGAACGAGTCGACGAGCTCGAGCCCGCGCACGCGGACGGCGCCGATCTCGCAGATCTGGTCGCGCCCGGCCGCGAGCCCGGTCGTCTCCAGGTCGAAGACGACGAGCTCGGCCTCCTCGAGCAGCGGGTCGGGGCGGCCGCCGACGAGGGAGACCGTCGCTCCGGTGCAGACGACCCGGCTGTCGCCCGCGGTGACCTCTTCGAGAAGCGAGCGGGCGAGTCCGTCGGGGATCGACGTCGTGGCGAAGAGCGCCCGCGCTGCGTCGACGACGGTCAGCGGCCCGCGCTCCTCGAGCGTGTCCACGAGCCGGTCGAGTGCGTCGAGCGCGAGCTGCACCCTTAAGATCTAAGCGAACATACGTTCGTCTTGCAACCGGAGTTCAGTCCGGGAGCAGCGGAATCGCGAGGCCCTGGCGGCGGCCGAGGAGGACCGCACGGGTGATTGCCTCGGTTCCGAACCGCAGACGCACCTCGTCGAGGGCAGCGTCCAGCGTGTCGCTCCAGCGGCCGTCGAGCGGCAGTCGAAGCTGGCCGAGGTCGTCGTCGAGGTTGCTGATCGAGACTCCGACGAGCGTGATGCCCTGGCGCTCGACCAGCGGTAGCGCCACCTCGAGCAGCTCCCTGGCCGCGACGAGGATCGTTCGGGTGTTCGCGGTCGCATAGGGGAGTGTCTGCGAGCGGGTCGCCCGCGACGAGTCGTCGAACCGCAGCCGCAGCACGACGGTGCGGCCGAGCCGGTCGGCGGTCCGCATCCGCCGCGTGACGCGCTCGACGAGCCCGATCAGCGAGGTGTCGACCTCGCCGAGCGACTTGGGCCGCCAACCGAGAGCCCGCTGCGCGCCCATCGATCGCCGCCGCCGCCGGGCCTGCACGGGTCTCGGGTCGCGGTTGTGCGCGAGCGCGTGCAGGTGACGGCCGGCCGCGCGGCCGAGCATCGTCACGAGCGCGTTCTCGGGAAGCTCGGCGACCTGGTGGACGGTCGTGATCCCGGCGTCGTTGAGCCTTCTGGCGGTCACGCGGCCGACGCCCCAGAGGCGTTCGACCGGCAGCGGGTGGAGGAACTCCAGCTCGCGGTCCGGTGGGACGAGCAGCAGGCCGTCCGGCTTGGCGACGCCGCTCGCGACCTTGGCGAGGAACTTCGTGCGTGCGATCCCGACGGTGATCGGCAGGCCGACGCGTTCGCGAACGGCCTCGCGGAGGCGCGTGGCGATCACCAGCGGAGATCCTGAGAGGCGGCGCAGCCCGCGCACGTCGAGGAAGGCCTCGTCGATCGAGAGCCCCTCGACGAGCGGTGTCGTGTCCTCGAAGACCCGATACATCGCCTTGCTCGCCTCGGAGTAGGCGTCCATCCGCGGACTGACGACGGTAGCTCCTGGGCAAAGCCGTAATGCCCGGCGCACCCCCATCGCCGTCTCGACGCCGCGAGCCTTCGCTTCGTAGCTCGGGCAGAGCACGACGCCTCCGCCGACGAGCACGGGCCGGCCGCGAAGCCGCGGGTCGTCACGCTGCTCGACAGCCGCGAAGAACGCGTCGACGTCGGCATGCAGGATCGTGGCTTCCGTCCGCACGAACGTATGTTCGCACAGAGTTGCGCTAGGCGAGCTGCGCGAGCACCACGATGAACGCGATCACGAACAGGATCGCGAGCGCCGCGAAGCTCCCGAGCACGAGCTTCACCTTGCGCAGCACGACCACCCAGGCGACCCAGGACAGGAGCTCGGACGCGGTCCGTGCGCGCTGGAACCAC
>Ga0066905_100000220_pt1 | contig 13703 bp, 13 predicted proteins | sample PanSoiMetaPlot36_FD_67483 | JGI IMG/M metagenome (GOLD analysis project Ga0066905, IMG submission 67483) | Tropical forest soil microbial communities from Panama analyzed to predict greenhouse gas emissions - Panama Soil Plot 36 (version 2) | ecosystem: Environmental > Terrestrial > Soil >... | reverse complement strand
ATCGCGGTCTTCTGCGACGCCACGAACTTCACCGGCCGGGCACGGGATGGCACCACCTCGATTACCACCGCATTTGCCCAAACGGCAGCGGCGGTGGCCGATCAGGCGTGGCGGCATGTCGTCCTGACCTTTACGCGGACTCCGGATACGCTGACGCTCTTTATCAACGGACAGCAGATGGTCCAGAACACAGGCACGATCGGATCGATCAGTTCCACGACCGGGACCGGGTTAGGGTGCTCCAGTGGGGGAACCCTGTGGTACCTCAATGGAGCGCTGGATGACTGTGCCATCTACCCGACCGCGCTGACCGCCGCCCAAATCAAAGCGCACTACGACGCCGGACTCGCCGAGTTCGCCGCAGGCGTACCGTGGTGGATCACGAATACCTTCGATGAGGATGGCTACATGCAGAGCTTCAACAACTGGACGCCGATTACGCCCAGCGACACCGTAAATCTCGCCACGCTCGCGGATGCGATCTGGGTGGGTGGCGGGGGCAATCTCGCGGTGGTATCGCAGGGCGGGCAGGTCACGATATTCACCGCCGTGCCTGCGGGATCATGGTTGCCGATTCGTGCGCGTCGTATCAATGCGACCAACACGACGGCGTCGAACATTCTCGCGCTGAACAGCGTGTAGAGGAGCACGATGGCGATACGCACGCCTCCGGCTGAATTTAGCCCGACGGATCTCGGGAATATGTCCGCGATCATTGCGGTGGGATGGGCGGCGCAGCGGAATCTGACGACGATGACCGAGGAAGAGATGGATCGCATGGCGTTGACAGCGGTGAATTTTGCGGTCGCTGTGGCGCTGGCCGTGAAGACGCTGTATCCCGTCGGCACGACGCAGCCCACGTCATAAAGGAGAGCCGATGCCTCCCGCTCCCAAGATTCCGATGGATCAAGAACTGGCGGCGCCGCCGCCGCCCGATTTCACGGTGCAGGATTTGGCGCAATTGGCTGCGGCCGTCGCGACGGGATGGGCCGCGAACCGGAACCCGCTGATGATGTTGACGACGCCTGCGGAAGTCGAGACGGCGGCGGAAGCGGCGGTGGCGTTCGCGGTGCAGATTGCGTTGGAAGCCAAGCGCGTGATGACGCCATGAGGTTCCTGCGTCCCGCCACGGCGTCGGTGTTGGCGCAGACGGCGCTGACAGCGGGCATGACGGCCGGGCAGATTGATCAGTTTCTGGCCGATCTGGTCGGCGCAGGCCCGCAGGCGTCGGGGATGGATCGGCGCACGTTCCTGAAAGTGCTCGGGATGGGCACAGCGGGTGTCGCCGCCGCGCTGTGGGTGCCGGGACAGAAGACGATCCTGTTGCCGCCGGAGCGGTCAGTGGTCGTGGCGACGGTCGATGATCTGAAGGCGCTGCGCGCCGCGTTTCCGGGACCGTTCATGACGCATTGGCGGGCGCCCGTGACCTTTGGCCATCTGACACCCGAAGAGGCGCTGCGCTGGTTGTCGGACGAGGAATATCGGCTCGTGGTCGAGTGCGGGCAGCAGTTGCTGCGACCGGGGGTCCGCCGCACACGGCCGAACGACTGGTACGGCGGGTTCCGGCCCGCCACGCGTGTGAAGAAGGGGTAGTAATAGTAGACTGTGCGGCCTATGCCGTACAAGGACAAAGCCCAAGCACTGAAACACGCACGCGAATGGCGACGTGAACATCCAGAGGTCAGCGAGCGATGGCGAACACGACACGCTGCGCAAAATTTACGGGTGCATCGTGATTCTGATGCGAAGCACCGCTACGGATTCGCCAGTCATCGTGAGTACATCCGCACGCGCTCGCGGCCATGTGAAATTTGCGGACAACGCGCGAAAAAGATGTGCATTGACCACGATGGGCCTGCTGGAAAATTCGACGGCACATATCGTGGTGTTCTGTGTCATCAATGCAATGTTCGGCTCGGTTGGCTCATGAGGCGTTGGACAGCTATCGAGAGGTATTTAAGTCGGGAGCCGAAAAATGCCAGCAAAATCAAAGGCGCAGCAGGTAGCAATGGCCATCGCGCTTCATGCCCCTGAGAAACTCTACGCGCGGAATCGGGGCATGTTGAAGATGTCGAAGGGCCAGTTGCATGACTTTGCGGCGACGAAGCGCAAGGGCTTGCCGCGCCTGAAAGGGCCGCGCCGTCAGCGGCGGATGGCGGATTACTACCTGTAATGCCTGTTCGTCAGCCAACCGCCGCCGAACAACAGCAGCGCGAAGCGTATCTCTCGCTGCTGCCGGACTGGTTGCGTCCCGAACGCATCGCTGACCCGAGTGTGTTCGATCCGTGGTATCGGCGGCCCGTTCGCGAGATTGCGCAGTTTGTTGGCGCGGAGGAACCGCAGCGCCTGATGACGAATCTCACGGCCGGGCAGATGCCCATTGCGGGTGCGATGGACACGGGCCCGGCGCAAGGCGTGGCGTTGCGAGCACTGGAGAATCTGGCCGAACGGTATCCGGGTGTCGCGTATTTCTTCAACCGCTTTAAACAAGGGATGCCGCCCCCGCGTGGGACGCTCGCCGCGACCGTCGCGCCAGAAGAATCGCTGATCCTGCGCCCGAATCTCGGGCAGACCATGCGCTACGGCGTGAAGCCGGACGTCGCCGCGCGCATGGCGCATTTCTACGGCGCAGGCGCGGAACGGTTCGCCGATTGGGACAACACGATTCACCAGTTGACCGAATCGATGGGCGGGAATCGCGAATTGGCGCAGCAATGGGCGCGGCTGTGGGGCGCGGTGTCGCCGGGGAAGACGCCCGTGCCGACGAGCACGCGTGAGGCGCTGGCGGTGTGGGCCCGCTATCTGCGCGATCCGACGAAGCCGATGACCGTCGAAGAAGCGCGCACGCTGTATCCGCGCAACATCACGATGGCGAAGACGAAGGTCAGCAACATCAATGCGGCGCTGGCGGGGGAACGCCTGAGCGGCGAGAAGGCTGAAGCGATGTCCGGCTTCATGGTCGGCGAGCGGCGCATTCCGTTCGACGTGCATACGATTCACGGTGCGGGCGGCACGACGAAGGAAGCGGCGTTCACGAAAGAGATGCCGGACCTGAAACGGATTTTCACCGAAGCCGAAGGCATTCCATACAAGCGCGATCCGCGCACTGGACAGGGCGGGATGACGGTGCAGGAGGTCTATCAGCGGTACGAGGATCCGGTCATTGACATCATCGAAGCAATGGATCCGGCGAAGACGTTTCACAACGTGTTCGGCCAGACATGGGAAGGGTTTCGTCGCGTGAAAGGTCGTGCGCAGCAAGGCGGGCCGCTTGACTTGATGCGGATGAAGGGCTTGCTGCAGTACGAAGCGATGCTTGACCCGGATCGCATCATCAAGGCGCTGACGACCAGCGGGTGGACGAAGAAGGCGATTGGGATCCTGATGGCCGATGCGGCGCGGCGGGTAGCGGGACAGGCGCCACTTGCGAAAGAAGAAGAGCCCGATGAGACGCCCAAGGGGCCGACCGTCGGCAAGTTGTATCAGTAACGCCGGGCTGCTTCGGGTGTTCATCGGGCAGGGTAACGTCGTCGGGAACTCGTGGGTTGTGTGCATCACAAACACGCTGTGTTCGGTGGGGTGGTTCAGCGCAGCTAGGAGTAGAGTCGGCCCATGAGATGTGCGATGGCCCCGGCAGTTTATGAGTGGTGAGGCGTTTACGGCACTCGACTATGCGTTGTTGGCGTTGACGTTTTTCTTGGTGGCGTGCGGCGTGGCGATCTTGAAGCAGTTCGTGTTCTAACGGTTCAGAAGTACCAACTCGCCCGGTTCAGACCTGACAGGTTGCCGTCGGTTGCGTGCGGATTGTCTGGGTGTTGTCCAGCGCACGTTGCCCGGCTCGTAGTGCCCGTTGTTGTCGATGCGGTCGATGACATGCGAGCGTCTGGGTTTTGGACCGATATGGTTATAGAACGCCATGAAGTCGTGCCGCCATGCATCACAGACGGTGATGCCGCGCCCGCCATAATCCTTGTACCTGTTGTTCTTCGGGTTCAGGCACCGCGTCTTCAGTTGCGTCCACGCGCGATATTCCTGCGAAGCGCGGTGGTGCTTACCGCTGGTGTGGCCGTGTGTCGTGACGACTTCGCGATGCCAGCATCCGCAACTCCGTGTGCGCCCGGAGAGCAGCGAAGCGGTATTCGTCGTGATGGCGTGGCCGCAGTCGCACTGGCATCGCCATCGCGACTGACGATCCGAACGCGACTTCGCGCGGGCAAGGACCACAAGACGATCAAAGCGTCGTCCTGTCAGGTCGTATCGCAGGACAGCGTGGCTGTCGCTATTCCAGCACCCGCAACTTTGCACATGACCGTCTCGCAGATGATTCCCAGCGACGGTCGTTTCTGCTCCGCAGTCGCACAAGCAGCGCCACCGCACGACAGGTTTTTGTCCAGTGCAGCGGTCGGATATGCGCCGCAGCACAACGAGCCGTCCGAAGCGTTGCCCAGCGTGGTCGATAAATGGCGGCATGGATGCCGTGGGAGTATATAACACATTTCGAAAGCAATAATTTCCGCCACGTGGGAAGACGCGCCGCATCTGACGCCGAAGCAGAAAGCGGAGATGCTGGCGTCGATCCCCGAATATCAGCGCGATGCCCGGTCCCGTGGCATTCCCCAACTCGGTGAAGGACTGATCTACCGCACCCCGCCGAAAGACATCACCGTCAGTGATTTTCCGCTGCCCAAGCATTGGCCCCGTGCCTATGGGCTGGACGTGGGCTGGAACTGGACCGCTGCGGTGTGGGGCGCATGGAATCAGGAGGCCGACGTCGTCTATCTCTACTCCTGCTACAAACGCGGACAAGCCGAACCGTCGATTCATGCCGACGGGATTCGCGCGCGCGGGAAGTGGATTCGCGGCGTGATTGATCCGGCGGCGCAGGGCTCGAATCAGATCGATGGGATTCGTCTGCTCGACCTGTATCGCAGCCTGTTGCTGGATTTGGAACCGGCCGACCATGCGGTGGAGAGCGGCATTTACGAAGTGTGGAATCGCTTCGCGACGGGTCGGTTGAAGGTCTTTGAATCGATGCAGGAATGGTTCGCCGAGTACTCGAAATACCGGCGGGACATGAAGGGCCGTGTGGTCAAGGTCGATGACCATGCGATGGACGCCACGCGCTATCTGATTTTGTCCGGCTTGCAGCGCGCGTGTGTCGAAGTGCCTGTGGTCGAGAAACCGGAATACGACTACGCAATGCCGGGCAATCAAATTTCGTTGGGCTGGATGCAGTAACCAAGGAGAGCGACATGGCTTCTGAAGCACCGGACGTGAAACCGAACATGAGCAAGTGGCCGTTGCCAACCGAGAAGACGAAGGATCTGCGCAGCGATGACATGAGCAAGGTCAAGACGATTGCCGGGGGCACGCTGGGTCCGCGCGCGGGCAACAACAGCGATGCGGGGAAGAAGCCGAACGAATCCCTGCGATGAGGCGCTGAATGGCGACACGACCATTACGCTATGACCGCCCGGTCCCTAATCCGGGCCCGGTGCGCGTTCCGGCCGGGCAGAGCGCGGCACTGGCCACCGATCCACGGATTACTACGATGCCTGCGGAACGGTTGCGGACGCGACGGCGGACGGCGGGGGACGGGGCGGATGACGTGCGGCAAGCCGGGATTGTCGCCAGAGGCCCGACCAGCAAATCAACCAAAGAGGATGACGCTGCGATTCTGGCGCTGGCGCGGATTCGGTTTGAGACGGCGTCGAACGCGGAAGCGACGTTGCGGTCGGAGATGCTGGAGGATGTGCGATTCCGTAGCGGCGAGCAATGGCCGGACCAGATTCGGTCAGAGCGGACGATTGATCGACGGCCGGTCATCACCATCAATCGGCTCCCGCAATTCATTAAACAGATCACCAATCCGCAGCGGCAGGCGCGCCCCGCCCTGCAGATCAATCCGGTCGGGGACGGGGCCGATCAGGACACCGCCGAAATTCTGCAGGGGCTCATCCGGCACATCGAACAGTCGTCGCACGCCGAAGTGGCGTTCGATGAAGCCTACGACGATGCGGTCACGTTGGGCCGGGGCTGGTTTCGGATCCTGACTGAGTATGAAGACGAGGGCGACGGGTTCAATCAGGAAATCGTGGTGCGGCGCGTGCCCAATCCGTTCACGATTTATGTCGATCCGGCGTCCCATGAACTGGACTACAGCGATGCGCGGTACATGTTCATTGTCGATGATGTGCCGCGCGATGAGTACAAGGCGCTGTACGGCGAGGCATCGATGCAATCGCTGGAATTGTTCCAGACGCAGGGGGATCGCATTCCGGATTGGTTTCCGGAAGGCAAGGTGCGGATCGCCGAGTACTGGTACATCGAAACCGAGAAACGCACGATGGTGTTGGTGCGTGATTTCGATGGGCAGACACTGACGATGCCCGAGTCGCAAGTCCCGAAGGAGTTAAAACCCAACATTGTCAACCGTCGCGAGTTTCAGGATCGGAAAGTTCACTGGGTGAAGATGAATGCGGCGCAGATTCTGGAGCATTCGATCTGGCCGGGGAAATGGATTCCGATTGTGCCGGTGCTCGGCGACGAGATCAATGTCAACGGTAAGAAGGATCTCGTTGGTGTCGTCCGCTATGCGCGTGATCCACAGCGGATGTACAACTTCTGGGTGAGTGCGCAGACCGAAGCGATTGCGCTGGCGCCACGCACGCCATTTATCGGCGCGGAAGGGCAGTTCAAGGGTCATGAAGCGGAGTGGAAACAAGCGAACGTCCGGAACTTTGCCTATTTGGAATATGCTCCGGCGACGATTGGCGGCGAACCGGCCCCGCCACCGCAACGGCAAGTGGCCGAACCCCCCATCCAAGCCATCATTCGCGCCACACAGCAAGCCGACAACGATTTAAAAGCGGTGATCGGGTTCTACGACGCGTCCTTGGGCGAGCGCGGCCCACAGGAATCCGGACGGGCGATTCTCGCGCGGCAGAAGCAGGGCGAGACGGCGAACGTCAACTACATCGACAATCTCGGGCGGGCGCTGTGGCACTACGGCCGCATTTGTTTGGATTTAATCCCAAAGATTTACGACGCCCCGCGCACGCTCCACATTCTGGGGCTCGATGACCAGCGGCGACAGGTGCGGTTGAACGAACCGACCGTTGATAAGGGCGTCGAACGGCTGTATGACGTGACGCAAGGTCGCTACAACGTGACGTTGTCGGTCGGGCCGACCTATCAGTCGCGGCGACAGGAAGCGGTCGCCTCGATGCTGCAGTTGGTGGCGGCGGCGCCGAACATGTTGCCGATCATCGGGGATCTGCTCGTCGGCGAGATGGACTGGCCGGTGGCGCGGCAAATCAGCGAGCGGCTCAAGAAGATGCTGCCGCCGAATCTGCAGGAGCCAACCGATCCGTCGCAACAGCCGACGCCGCAGCAACTGCAAGGGCAAATTGCGCAGTTGCAGCAGTTCCTGCAGACGCAGGGCGCGGCCTTACAGGAAGCGCAGCAGCAACTCAACAACAAGGTGCTGGAGGCGCAAAGTCGTGAACGGGTGGCCACGATTTCGGCGAATGCCCAGATGGCGATTGCCGCCGCGAAGATGGGCGGCGAACGCGATCTGGCGCTGTTGGAAGGCGAGATCGCCGCGCAGGCGCAGAAGCTGGACATGATTCACGAAGCCACACTGGCGCAGATGGAAAACGCCAACGCGCAAGGGCCTGAAATGCCGCCAGATGAAACGGCCCAGCGGGCGTATGACGCGCTGGAAGCCGACAAGCAGCGGCACTTCGACCTGATGCACGGGGATCGCGAACGCGCGGCGAAGGCGGTGGAAGCGGAGCGGCAGCGCCAGCATGACCGGCAAATGAAAGCGATTGACGTGCGGCAGGCGCAATTGGAGCACGTCGCGGACTTTCAGCGGGCGCGAGACGACCGGGCGGCTGAGACACAACGGGCACGGGAAGACAAGGCGCATGAATCGCGGATGGCGGAATCGCAGCGGCGGTCGGAGTCGGCGTCAGCGGTCAGTCAGCGGCGACATGACGCCCGACAGGCCGATCTAGAGCGGCGGCACGCGCGCACGCTGGCCGAAACACAGGCACGCACGCGTGCGAAAGAGCGCACGGCGCAGAAGCCGACTGAGGAAGGACAGGAGTAAGCATGGATGAATTGATCATTGCCTCAACGACGGATACCGAAGCCCAGATCAGGGCGGCGCTGGAACCGCGCGAAGACAAGACGCCTGCCTTGTCCGAAACCGACCGCACCGACGAATCGGCGCCGCCGCCGCCGACACCCGCCGCACCAGAGGAGACACCTGAACAACCAGCGGAGGCCGCCGCCGCCGCGCCGACGGAGGGTGAGCCGCCGCCGCCGCCGAAGAAGAAGTCCCGATCCGAAGAGCGCATCAATGAACTGACGCGTGAGAAGTATCTGGCGCAACGGAAAGCGGAGCGGCTGGAAGCGGAACTCGCGTCCGTGCGGCAGCAACAAGAGCAGGCGTACCAACAACAGCAACAGTATTGGCAGCAGCAACAACAGCACCAGCAGCAACCAGCGGCGCCAACCGCCATTCGCAAGCCCGACATCAAGGACTACGCGGTCTACGAAGATTTCGTGGATGCCACGTCCCGCTGGAACGCGCAACAGGTGGCAGGCGAAGCGATGCAGGCGCTGCGGATGCAGGATGCGCAGGCCGTGGCGTATCAGCAGCAGCAAGCGGTGTTGACCCATTTTGAAGCCGCGAAAACCGGCGCGCGTGAACGCTATCCCGATTTCGATCAGGTGATGACGAGCGACGTCGCGGTGCAAATGCCCTTGAATGACCAGATGCAGTCGGTGATTACGACATCGCCGGTCGGGCATGACATTGCCTATTACTTGGTGCAACACCCGGATGTGGCGGCGGCGATCCAGCAGCAGGGGCCCGATGATGCGTGGCGCACGCTGGGGCGGTTGGAAGAGCGGATTGCGCTCGCGTTGCAGGTACCCGCCGCTGCGTCGGGCAATGGCGGCGCGCGCCAGCGCGTGACCGGGGCGCCCCCGCCGGTATCGCCGGTTGGGGGCGGGCATTCGACGGCGACGAGCGTGCCGGACGATCAGTTGTCGTATCGTGAATTCAAGGCGAAGCGAGATCGAGAAGAGCATCAGCGCCGGTTGTCGCGGCGCTAAGCGGTTCAGACTGGACGGAGGCGCAGCAATGGGACAGTGGCGGCTGGAAATTTCAGCCATCGGCGGACATGGCTGTGAACGGAAGGCGCGTCGGGGTGAAAAGCTCTACAACCGGTGTGGCAAGTTCGGTTGTGCAGATTGTTTGGCGTACGACTTCGTGCAGATGTTGCGCGTGAAAGGTTTTTCAGTAGAGACGGCCCGATTCATCCACTTTCCGGGGGCGCGTCAAGAGGTCGTAGACGATTTATTGTCGAACGAACGGCGGATGGGTGAGTTTTAGCGACGAGACGATTTGGGCGCAAAAACCGACTCAAATGGCGTGTTTTGAGCGTGTTTGAACGCGTTTCGGATGCCTGCTCGTGGGCGGCAAAGGGCTTCAAGGGGGTGAAGCACAGGCCGCACAGGCGCGGCATCCGAACGCAGCCCTATAATACGGCACCGCAATTTTTCGCGAGCGTCTGTGACGCCACGCGCCGCTCGGTTTTCTCTTTGTATCAGCATTGATGTACCCGCGCAGCGTACAGCGACCAGATCGCGGGCTGGTCAAGCGCGAGTGATATGAGCCGCTATCGCGCGACGGCATCCACACGTCACGTCCGAGTGAAGTCTGATGCCAAATACGCTGTTGACCATTTCGATGATCACGCGGGAGGCGCTGCGTGTTCTCGAAAACAACCTCACCTTTACCAAGTTAGTCAATCGCCAATTCGATGATCGGTTCGGCGTGGAAGGCGCCAAGATTGGCACCACCCTGAACGTGCGCAAGCCGCCCCGCTATGTCGGCCGCACGGGCCAGCCGATTTCGATTGAGGATGCGACCGAGACGCAAGTGCCGGTGGTCCTCAATACCCAGCGCGGCGTGGACATCCAGTTCTCGTCGCAGGATCTCGCGCTCTCCATCGATGACTTCTCCGACCGTTTCATCAAACCGGCGATTGCGTCGGTGGCGAATGCCATCGATTTCGACGGGTTGAAGCAGTACACGGCGGTTTTCAACAGCGTGGGGACGCCGGGCGTGGTGCCGAATGCGCTGCTCACCTATCTCAACGCGGGCGTGAAGTTGAACAACAACGCGGCGCCGCTGGATGGTGAGCGGTACATCGTCATCAACCCGCAAATGCAGGCGACGATTGTCGATGCACTGAAAGGGTTGTTCCAAGCGTCCACGCAGATCGCCGAACAGTACCGCAAAGGCGAGATGGGCGAATCCATCGGCTTCTCGTGGTATATGGACCAGAACGTCGCGACGGCGGTCATTGGTCCCGGCGGCGGCACGACGCCTGCGGCGACGGTGTCATCGGTCGGCGCGGGTGGCACGACGCTGGTGACGGCGGGCTGGACCCCATCGTCCGGTTCGATTCTCAACGTCGGCGACACGTTCACCATCGCGGGCACCAATGCGATCAATCCGCAGTCGCGGCAGTCGGTGGCGCAACCGCAACAGTTCACGGTGACCGCAGCGGCGACAGCGACCGGTGGGGGCTCGACCATTTCCGTCTCGCCCCCGCTCATCGCGGCGCCCGCGCAGTTCGCCACGGTGGATGTGTTGCCTGCGGGTGGCGCGGCGATTACCGTGACAGGCGCGGCGGGTCAGCAGTCCCCGCAGGGCCTCGCGTTTCATCGCGACTGGATTACGCTGGCGTGCGCGGATCTCCCGCTGCCCGGTGGTGTGGACATGGCGGCGCGGGTCAGCGACCGGCAACTCGGCATGAGCATCCGGCTCGTGCGGGCGTACAACATCTCGACCGACCAGTTCCCCTGCCGTCTCGACATCCTGTACGGCTGGGCGCCGCTGCGGCCCGAATTGGCCTGCCGGGTGCAATCGTGATTACCGATGTCAGTAATCGCTATGGGTACCTGCCGACCATCACGGTCGGCGGGTCCGTGACGGTCGATGTGGCGCAGGCGAGTGCCGATGCGATCCGTCTGAACGTGACGGCCGCATCGACGCTGAACTTCACCAATGGTGTGCCCGGGATGCGCCTGCTGGTGCTGATGGTGGCAACCGGCGCTGGGACGCCGCCGTTTGCGATCACGGTTGGGTCCAACGTCAAGACGTCGGGCGCGATCTCGCTGGCCACGATTGGCAGTGGGCTGGGCTTGACGTTCTTGTACGACGGCAAGAACTATCTGGAAATCGGGCGGTCAGCCGCTGCCGTCGTGATGCCTGCGTGATATGGCTGACGCACCGTCGTATCCGCACTGGCGCCATCACCGGACGAAGCCCGCAATCATTGTCCAGAACGCAGAGGACGAAGACGCGCGGGCTCCGTCGAGTGACGGGTGGGCCAACAGTCCGTTCCCGGATTTCCCACTAGAAGACGACGCTGGGGAGGATGCTCCCGTACCGGTGGAGGATCCTCTGCCACCGCCACGAACCAAAGCTGATCGGCGCCGTTAGCGGCGCGTCTCATGCCTCCGAAAGAGAAACCGCGCCCGGGGTTCCCGTTGCCGAACGCGATGGTCATCGATCCACGGACGATGACCGTCACGCAGCCGTGGCGGCTCTATTTTCAAACGCTCACCGATCTCTTGATGCCTTCGACGGCCCTCTCAGTTCCGGTCCAGCCGGATGCGGGGGGAACGGGGCTCACGTCGTATGCCATCGGCGACATGCTGTACGCCTCGGCGCCGACGGTGCTCTCACGGTTGCCGGTTGGTCCGGCTGGCGCCGTGATCGTTAGTAATGGGACGAGGCCGGTGTGGGGGAGTGGCGGGACCGGCGGCATCGGCGATGTCGTCGGCCCGGCGTCGTCGGTACTGGATCACATTGCCACGTACGCGGATGCGACCGGCAAGGTCATCAAAGATTCCGGCATCCTGATTACGACGCTGGCACCACTCGCGTCCCCGGCCTTCACGGGGATTCCCACGGCGCCCACGGCCGCGCCGGGCACGAGTACGACGCAGATCGCGACGACGGCGTTTGTGGGGGACACCATCACGGCGGTCACGGGCGATTTCGTCAAAGGGCCCGCGACGTCCATCGATAGCACGGTTGCGCTGTTCGATGGCACGACGGGCAAGTTGATCAAGGATGCCAGTCAGGTCACGGTCGATCCGACGACGGGCAATCTGGCCACGCCCGGCATGATCTACGTCGGCGGCAGTGGCAGCGGCGCCTATCGCTTTGGTTCCGGTACCTTTCCGCAAATCTGGGCAGAAGCCACCGGCACCTTGCATCTGGATCTCGGTCCCACTGGACAGAATGTCATCATTAACGGCGGTGGGCTCGATGCTACTGGGGATGTTCGGCCTGCGAACGACAATCTCTATTCGTTGGGACAGTCCACGTTTCGCTGGAAAAATCTCTATCTCACCGACACCATCGCGTTCGGAACGAGTGGTGGCGAAGGGCCGTTCATCATCGGTGGGACGGGGAATCTGTTTTTACGCGCGGCGACGGGACAGACCGTCGGGTTGGGCGATGCGACGGGGGACCGTGTCTATCTGACGACGACGGAGTTTCGGCCGACCGTCGATAACGTCCTCGATTTAGGGATCCCGAGCGCACGCTGGAAAAACTTATATCTCTCCGGTCAGATCAATGCGGCCGGACTGGGTACGACCCCCATCAACGGCTCCAACATCACCACCGGCCCGATCCCGGATACGTCCATGCCTGCCTTCGTCGGTGGCGACGTGACCAGTACCGCCGGATCGGTGGTCCTGACCATCGGGGCAGGCAAGGTGACCAACACGATGTTGGCTGGGCCGATCCCGTTCAGTAAGTTGGTCGGCAGCGACATCATCATTACCGAATCGCAGGTCACGAATCTGGTGAGCGATTTGGCGCTCAAAGCGCCGCTCGATTCACCAGTCTTTACCGGCACACCATCAGCGCCCACGCCTGCACCCGGCACGAATACGACACAACTCGCCACCACAGCGTTCGTGACGGATGCCGTGACAACAGCCACGAGCGGATTCGTGACACATACGGGCGGCGCGCTCACGCTCAATCGCGTCATCTTGGGGTTGGGCGGCGCAGACGTCAAAGCCATGGCGTCTGCGGGGACCGTCGTGACGGTGCTTCATGGCAACGCGGGTGGCGCACCGTCGTGGAGTGCGGTCAATCTTGGAACGGACGTCACGGGATCGTTGCCGCAAAGCGCGGTCACGAATCTCGTCAGTGATCTGGCATTGAAGGCGCCGCTTGATTCGCCCAGCTTGACGGGTACTCCCATCGCCCCGACGGCGACTGCGGGCACGAACACGACGCAGATCGCGACGACGGCGTTTGTCACCAATGCGGTCACGACCGCCACAAGTGGCAGCGTGACGCATACGGGTGGCGCCCTGACGGCGAATGCGCTGGTGCTTGGCAACGGCACGGGTGACATCAAGGTCATGGCGTCACTCGGCCTGTCCACGCAAGTCCTGCACGGGAATGCGAGCGGGGCCCCGACGTGGGGCGCGGTGGATCTCGGCGCGGATGTGACGGGTTCGTTGCCGCAGGCGAGCGTCACCAATCTGGTGAGCGATCTGGCGTTGAAAGCTCCGCTGGCGTCCCCGACGTTCACAGGCGTACCTGCGGCGCCGACGGCTGCGCCCGGCACGAGCACGACACAACT
>Ga0066905_100000219_pt1 | contig 13707 bp, 8 predicted proteins | sample PanSoiMetaPlot36_FD_67483 | JGI IMG/M metagenome (GOLD analysis project Ga0066905, IMG submission 67483) | Tropical forest soil microbial communities from Panama analyzed to predict greenhouse gas emissions - Panama Soil Plot 36 (version 2) | ecosystem: Environmental > Terrestrial > Soil >... | reverse complement strand
GAAAGCGCGGTACGCCGCGAGGTACAAGGACAAGTACGGCAAGGCGCCGCCGGAGCCGGATGAGAACCCGCCGGCCAAGAACCCGGAGAAGAAGTAAGCGTTGGGCGAGAGGCTCAGACGCCGGCCCGCTTGCCCTGAGAGATGGGTACGGTCTTTTCCTCGAGCAAGCCGCCCTGCAAGGTCCGCGACGCGGACATGGTCCGGGCCATGGCGTCCAGGTCGCCGTGCTGACCGAACTGTAAGGTCGGCAACTCCTCGGCCGGCGGGGCCGGGACGACCTTGAACCACGGCCGCAGGAACTCGGCGGCCGCCAGGGCCGACGCGGGCCGTTCGGCGGGGTCCTTGGCCAGCATCCGCCGGACCGCGTCGGCAACCCCGGCCGGCACCTCCTGCCGGAAGTTGGCGACCGCGGCGGCCGCGGTCGTCTGGTTCAAGGCGAGCTTCTGTGCGACCGACCCGCCGTGGTACGGGGTCTGGCCCGCGAGCATGAAGTACAGAGTACAGCCGAGGCTGTACACGTCGCTGCGGGCGTCGGCCTGGCCGGCGTCCTGGGCCTGTTCCGGGGCGATGTAGTCGGCGGTCCCGAGCAGGCCGGCCTGGGCGCTGGTATCGCCGCTTTTGGGTCGGCCGTCGGCAAACAGCGCCAGGCCCAGGTCCAGTACCTTGATCACGCCGAAGCGATCGAGCAGCAAGTTGGCCGGCTTGACGTCCCGGTGAACGAGCCCGGCCCGGTGGGCGCAATGCAGACCCTGAGCGGCCTGGACGGCGTAGTTCACGGCCCGGAGGACCGGCAGCGGGCCCTGCCCCTCGACCAGCCGCTGCAGGTTGACCCCGTCGATGTATTCCAGGACCAGGAAGCAGACCGAGCCGTGGTGGCCGACGTCATGGGCCCGGACGATGTTCGGGTGGTCGAGCCGGGCGATCGCTTCCGCCTCGCGGTAGAAACGTTGGAGGACCGACGGGGAATGAATGCGATCAGGGGGCAGGATCTTGACGGCCACGCGGCGGCGCATGAACCGGTGCTCGCACAGGAACACCGCCCCCATCCCGCCGGCCCCGAGCTGGTCGAGCACCTTGTACTTGCCGCCGAGGAAGAAGTTCTTCCACTTGCCTTGCAGCAGGATGCGGGCCTGGAACTGGGTGAGCAATCCGTCGGCGACGAGCAGCTGACCGCACGCGGCCGCGTCGGTCGGAACCGCCCCCGCGGCGCGGACTCCTTCCCAGTACGCCTCCAGCCTGCCACGATCGAGCAGTTCACTCTGAATGATGAGCTGGAACAGCTCGGCAGGCGTTGTCGGGGCGCGCATTGGCTGCCATGGATCCGTTAGGGTGGGCCGGACGGGCGCAGCCGGGGTCGAGAGGGGGACCGGCGGCGTGAGCGGCCGGGGCTCCTGCCCGGCGCCTGAACGAGTGTAGAACACGGGCGCGGGGGTGCCAATCCGCGGCGGGGGAATCGGCCGGCAAGAGCGAATTGTTACCCCGCCACCTCGCCGTTCGCCCCGGTCACCATGGACATCGTCTTCATGATCAGGGCGCGGCTCGACTTGGACACCATGGCCGCGGTCGATTGCCGGGCCTGCGTGTCGACGTCCCGGTGCGGGCTGTAGCGGCTCGGGATCTCTTCCGGCGTCGGCGCCGGCACGTCGGTCAGCCACGGTTGAAACTCGGTCAGCACGAGGGCCGGCGTCTGCGGCCGCCCGTTCGGCGACTTCGACAGCATCCGGGCGATGACGTCGGCGATGCCGGCCGGCACGTCCGGGCGCTCGGCGTCCACCCGAGCTGGCACCTCGGTCTGGTGGCGGATAAGCTTCTCCTGGACATCCCCCCCATCGAACGGCGGCCGGCCGACGAGCAGGAAGTAGGCGGCGGCGCCGAGGGAGTACACGTCCGCCCGACCGTCCACGGTCGAGCTCCGGGCCTGCTCCGGGGCGAGGTAGTCGGCGGTCCCGAGGACGATGGGCACGTCCGGCGCGTCGGGGCGACGGATATGCGACAGTCCGTCGGACGCCCGCGTCGAGATTCGCGCGAGTCCGAGGTCGAGGACCTTGACCGCCCCCGTCCGCTCCAGCATCAGGTTGCTCGGCTTCACATCCCGGTGGACAAGGCCCTGCTCGTGGGCGTGCTGGAGACCGCAGGCGGCCTGGGCCACGTAGTTAATGGCCCGGTCGACCGACAGCGGGCCGCGGGCGTCCACGAGGCGCTGCAGGCTAACGCCGTCGATATACTCCATGACCAGGAAATGCACCCCGGCCTCCTGGTCGATGTCGAAAGCGCGGACGATGTTCGGGTGGTTGACCATCGCCACCGCCTGGGCCTCGCGCATGAACCGCTTGAGCTGAGTCGGGTCCTGCTGGTCTGGGGGGAAGATCTTGACAGCCACGCGGCGGCGCATGTGCCGGTGCTCGCACAGGAAGACGTTGCCCATGCCGCCGGAGCCGAGGTGTTCCATCACCTTGTACTTGCCGCCCAGGAAGAAGTTCCGCCACTTGCCCTTGAGGAGCAACCGGGCCTGGAAGTACGTGATCAACCCATCCTTGACCGCGACCGCGGCGAAGGCGGCCGCGTCCGCGGGCACCTTGCCCGCCGCCTGGAGCCGGGCGCGGAACTCGTCCAGGAGCTTCAGGCCGACGAGTTCGCTGCGGACCAGCATGTCGCACAGGTCCACGGCGGTCTGCGGCGGCGCCACGGTGCATTCCTCCGGTCGCGGGACGACGGCGACAGCACGGGTCCGTGAAGCGGCGGGTCGCCGCGCGCAACGCACCGGCAACACGGACGGGCCCACCGACCGATTTATTGCAGGTTTAGAACGACCTGAACGGGCAAGAGCGGAGAAAAACAATTGCGGTGCGCCCAAGGTCGGCCGCGGGCAATAAAGTCAGTCGCCGGACGAAACCCGGTCAAAAAAACGGCTCCATTCAGCTGGGCGCAAACACTGGCCGCCGTGCCGGGCGATTGCCCGAACACGGCGGCCGTGGCAATGGACCTTCTACTTGATCGACTGCAGGGCCTTCTTGGCCAACTCCTGGTACTCCTTGGGGAGCTTATCGATCGACTCGGCCTTGGTCGTCTTGCCGTTGGCCTCGACCTCGATCGACTCAGCTTTTGCGGCCCCGCCCTCCTCCTTCGTACCGGTGACCGTCAGCTTGATGCCGTCCTTCTCATAGAAGATGGTGAACGCATCATTCACCTGCTCAACGCGGACCGACTCGCCCGGCCCGGCGGTTGCGCCGACGTGCCGGCGCACGTTACCCGCGCCCGGCGGGACCGCATCGGTCCCGGGGTTCGGCGGTGCCGGGAGCGGCTTCAGACGCAGTCCGGGCGCGCGGCCCGGGAGCATCGGAACGTCAAGACCGGGGAACCCCGGAATCTCGAGGCCCGGGAAGTCTGCGGCCGGGGGCTCCTTCGCCTCGGGCAGCTTCAGGCCCTTGATCGTCTCCTTGCGCCCCTTCCGCAGCACCACGGCATCGACCGCGGCGTCCGGCTTGACGTCCTTCAAGTTCTTGATGAACTCGGCGACGTCGTTCGGAACCGGCTTGCCGCCGACTTCGAGCAGAATGTCGTGCGGCTTGATCCCGGCCTTGCCCGCCGCGGAGTCGGCCGGGACGTCCAGGCAGACCAGGCCCTGCCCGCTCGGTAGGTCGAGCTGCGACTGAAGCACATCGGACGGCTTTTCGACGCGGACGCCGAGCCGGCCGCCGCCCGTCAGTCCGCCGATCGGCCGCAGGGCGCCGTCCGGGCCGATCATAATGCCGCGAGCCCCGCCGCGACCAATCGCGTTGCCCCGAAGCTGACCCATTTGCTCGATGTACTTCCGCATCATCTCCTGGTACATCTGCATCTGCTTGTCGAGGTCCGCGGGGCCGATGAGGCCCGGCGGGACCGCGACCGGCGGTGCCGGGACCGCGGGCACGGCCGGGGCGTCACCGGCCGGCTTGTCCTTCTGGAGCGTCTTGAGCAACTCCTCGAGTTGCTTGACTGCCTCCGGGTCGCCACCGACGTCCTTCTTCAGCTTCTCGATCGCCTCCTTGAGCGGGTCGGGCTTGGCAGCCGGCTTCGGCGGCTCGCCGGCCATCGCTGGCCGGGGTTGGACGTAGAGTCCGGCGGCGAGGACGGCCAACGCGATGAGCGCGCCGCCGATCGCCAGCGCCCACCGCCGCGGGCAGCGTCCCTCGACGCGCCCGGAGTTCTTCAGCAACATGGTTACCCTCCGGTACAGTTCCGACCTGGTTCCCTGGGCCCCGGCCGCCCCGAGCGGGGCCGGCCGCGGCCGGGTCATGCGAATCAACAGTTCCGCGTAATCGGCCGGCCCGGCCGCGTGCGGCGCGGCGTCGGCATCGGCCAGGAATTCCTGCGACAGCCGCACCTCGCGGCGCAACCCCCCGAGCCACGGCCAGACAAAGTAGACAACCCGGGCCAGCCCGAGCAGCCAGCCGGCCAGCGGATCGCGCCGGCCCAGGTGCCCCAGCTCGTGAGCGAACACGCACCGCAGCGCGGCGGCATCGCCCGCGACCACAAGCGCGGCGGGGATCAGCACGCGCGGTCGAATCACGCCGAAGCAAACGGGCCCGGAAGCCCGCGTCGATACCCGCAATCGGGCCCGCGGGCAGGCTGAGGCGGCAAGATCGTGGAAGATTCGCTCGGCCCAGGCCGGTGCCGGCCGCGCGGCGCGCCACAGGCGGGCCAGTGCGATGTGTCCGAGCAACAACCGTCCGAGTAACACCGCAGCGACGAGCCCATAGGCGGCCAGCGCCAGTTGACCCCACCCGGGGGCATTGGACATGCGGTCCGCTTCCGACGTCGGCGCGGCACTCACTTCGGGTGCCGAGTGCGGAACGGGCGGTCGGGCTGATTCCAGCTCCGGCGCGTGTGGGACATCGGCCGCGGCGGCCGGGGCCTCGTCCGGGATCAAGACAACGACAAACTCATCCGCCTGGTCGGGTTCCCGCGCGGCAACGACCCGCCCCGGAGTTTCGGGTTGGGCCGGAATTGCGGCCACCGCGATAGGCGCCGGGGCGGGGACGGTCACGGGCAGCCAGCCCGGAAGCAACGTGAGCGGAATCGCAAGCAGTGCGGCGGCCACGGCCGCGGTCCCGATGAGGACGCGCCGCGCGGGTTGCCGGGTGGCGAGCAAGAGTAATCGACCGGCCAGGAGCACCGCCCCGCCGACGAGTGCCACGCGGGCGGGCCACAGCTCGGGGGAATCCCACGGGATGTTCATGACCTCCCTCCCCCCCGCCGGCCGCCGCGGGCCTCGGCAATCAGCACGTGCATCCGGTCGAGCTCTTCCGCCGTCACCTTCTCAGCACGGATCAGAGTGAGCATCAGCTCCGACGCCGCGCCATCGAACACGCGATCCAGAAACCGCGACGCGCTCTCTTCGCGGCTGAACACTGGCGTGTAGATAAACGTCCGCCCCGCCGCGTGATGCCGGACCAGATGTTTCGCCTCCATGATCCGAAGCAGCGTCTGCACCGTGTTGTACGCAACCGGCTCCCCGGACTCCTCCCGGATTGCCGAATGCACATCGCGAACACTCGATGGCCCCTGGTCCCAAAGGACCTTGAGGATTTCCATCTCGCGCCCGGTCGGGGTCGGTAGGTCGTGCATGGCGACAGCCCGGGGTTCACCTAACACCTAAAGATTTAGGTATGGTACAACGGGCCGGATGGCCCGTCAATCCGGATTACAGCCCGCGTTACAGAAACACTCGGGATTCTCCGGAAAACCGGCCGGTGCGCCCCGACTGCACCTCCAGACTCCTGTACGAGAGGCGCAAAGGCCGGTCTCGCGGCCATTATCAACAGGTCGATCCGAGATGGCTCGACGTAACCGAATTGGTTGCGTCAGTGGCATCGATCGTGCGGCCACCAAACGCGTCGCGCCCGCTCGCTTCCTCCGGAAGCGGGCCGCGGGCTGTCCGCGCCGCGCGGAAAATGTCTGATAGCCGATCGCGCCTGGGGTTACTCGATGCGCCGTCTCTTCCGCCGTCGAATCGTGCTTTCAGCAATCGCGCTGTTGCTGTTAACCGGCCTGGCTGGCTGTTGGCTGTACTGCCATTCGGATGCAGCCGCGTCCCTGGTCGCCCGGAAGCTCGAGGAACAATTTGGCACGCCCGTCCGAGTCGACAGCCTGTCCATCGGCGTGTCCGGCACCTCGGCCACCGGAATCCGCGTGTACGAGCACGGCACGGATCCCACCGGGCAGCCATTCCTGGCAGTCGGGTCGGCCGATGTGGACGTCTCGGCCGTCGGCGCCGCGACCGGCGCCATGCCGTCGGCATTGCACCTGCGCGACGCCCACGTAGTCTTGCGGTTTGACAAGAATGGCAACCTGGTCACGCGATTGCCGGCGGCCGGCGCGCATGGCGGCTCGGTACCTTCGGTTCGGATCGAATCGGGGACGCTGACCCTCCGTCAGGAGGGCCGGGCCGACTCGGTCTTCCACGGCATCGACCTGACCATCACGCCCGTCGACGGCCGGCTGACCGTGAGCGGGACCGTCGAGGACGAGGCCTGGGGGAAGTGGACGGCCGAGGGCGTGATCCCGCTCAGCGGCTCCGAGGCCGCCTGGCTCACCCTGCGCACGGTCGCCCCGCAACGAGTCACCCCGGACCTTCTTCGTCAAGTCCCGTTCGTCAACCCGAACGCCTGGACCCACGTCGTCCTCTCGGGCGACACGCCGGCACAGCTGGAACTGACCTTCGACTCCGAGTCGCGGCGGGTGAAGTACCGCGTGGCCCTCGAGCCGACCCAGACGACGGTCCACATCCCGAGCATCGGACTGGTAGCAACCGACGCCGCCGGGTCCCTGGTCGCCGAGGCGGGAGTTGTTACGCTGGCCAACGTTCGCGGCCGGACGGCGAACGGCGGGATCCGCCTCGACGCCCGGCTGGACTTCTCCACACCCGACAGCGACATGTCGTTCAAGGCCGAGGTGACTGACCTGGATGTGCGGAAACTGCCGCCCAACTGGCAGCTGCCGACGCAGGTCGAAGGCCGGCTGTCGGGCAACCTCGAGTTCCGGGTGATGATCCCGGCCCGCGGCCGCACGCGCTACGAGGCGACCGGCAAGGCGAACCTCACCGACGCGCGGTACAACGGCGTCCGGACCGACCCCATCCCACTGGACTTCAGCTACACATCCGACGGCCGATTCCAATTCACCGAGCGAGTGCCGCGGAACGGGCCGCACGTTGTCCGCAAGGCGGACGAACCGCCGGGCCCGCGGGCCAAGCGCAATCCGAATCGGCCCGGGCTCGTGTCGTCGATCCTGAAGCTCGCGGCCCGGATCGTCAAGCCGCCCGGCGCGGCGCCCGAGGAGAAGGCGTACCTGCACATCAACATGACATTCCGCGACGTGGACGTCGCCGAGTTGCTCAAGGCGGCCGGGGTCGAGGTGCCGGTTCGCGTGGCCGGCAAGGTCACCGTCCACGTCCAGGTGGACGTGCCGACGCAAACTCCCAATGACCTGAAGGGTTACCGGCTGACCGGCACCGTGGCATCCCGGCGGGTCACGATCGACGAGCTCACCGTGGAGGCCGTCGCCGCCAAGGTGAACCTGCGCGACGGGAAGTTGACGGTTGCGGATCTCACCGGCCGCTTGCCCGGCTCGTCGGGCGGCGAAGGTGGCGGAGCCTTCAAGGCTGGCGGGGAAGTCGAGGTCGGCGGCAAGTACGCGTTCCGCGCGTCGGTCAAGCTCGACAAGGTGGCGCTGGAGCATATCGAGCAGTTGAAGAACTTGCTGCCGGTGTCCTTTCGACTGACCGGGGAGGCCAGCGCCAATGGGAGCCTGGAGGGGGCGCTTAACCCCTTGGCCGTCAAGTCGAGTGGGGAAGCACAGGTAGTCAAGCTGCGGGCCGGCCCGATCCCGGTCGAGAACCTTCGATTCCGGTGGGAGAGCGACAAGGATGTGATCCGGTTCCGTGAGGCGTCGGCGACCTTGTTCGGGGGCGAGGTGTCCGGTGAGCTCGAAGTTCCGATCCGCGAGTCGGTCGCGGGCACCGGGTCCCTCAAGCTCAAGGACCTGGACCTGGCAGAACTGTCCAAGGCCCTCGTGGCCGGGGCGAATCTGGGGCTCGAAGGGAAGGCCGGGGGGACCGTCAAGCTGCGGGCGCCGGCAGCCGGCGAGGGAGGATCGCGTGGGACGACGGCCGAACTGGAGTTACAGGCCGCCGCCCTGAAGGTCCGCGGCATCCCGGCCAAGCGACTTCGCGGGACCGTCACCTATTCCGACCGGTTCGCCGAGTATAAGCTCGTCGCCGATGCCCTCGGCGGCCAGATCGAGGTCGAAGGCCAATACCCCCCGGGGGCCAAGAAACCCGCGCCCAAGGCAGATCCGAAGGAGCCGGCCAGGAAGGACCGGGCTCTCAACCTGGGCCAGATCAAGTTCCGCAGCCTGCAGCTCTCCCAGCTCTGGGAGCTCGTCGGCTTGAAGAATACGCTCGGTCCGCTCGACGCCGACATTAGCGGGGACTTCCCGCTCACGACGGACGATGCCGGCCGACTGGTCGGGACCGGCCGTCTGCGGGCCGACCGGTTGCGCTGGAACCGCAATCCGCTGGCGAGTACCGGCCAGGCGGTCATCCGACTGACGTCCACGGAAATGACCCTCGACGAGATGACGTACTGGGTCGGCGAGGGTGTCGCACGGGCCCGGGCCACGTTCCATCGCACCGACCCCGAACGGAGCTGGGCCCGTTTGACGCTTTCGAACGTACCGGCCCGCCGGCTCCTGTTCATGTTTCCCGACATCGCCCCCAGGGTGGACCTGAACGTGGACGGCCGGCTGACGACGACCATGGGCCGGGAGTGGCGTGGGTCCGGGGTCCTGACCGGGTCGAGGGGAAAAGTCTACGGCATTCCGGTGTCGGAGGTCCGACTGCCGATCGACTGGGTCGCGCTGCCGGACCGGGGTCGGAGTGAGATCCGCGTCCGCGACGCGACGGCGACCGCAGCCGGCGGCCGCATGACCGCCCGGGCGCAGGTCAACCTGTTCGCCGACCTCCCCCCGCGATTCTCCGGGGAAGTGCAGTTCCAACAGGTCAACCTGTCCCAGGCATTCCGGGAGGCCGGCAAGTCGGTCGGCAACCTGATCGCGTCCGGCAAGTTCGAGTTCGCGGCCGACCAGTACCGCGGACCGAACGATTTGACCGGGACCCTGCGGGCCACCCTCGGCGAGTCCCAGCCGTTCGCCCTGCCGGTGTTCTCGGCCCTCCTGCCCTACCTCGGCTTCGGCCGCGACTCGTCCACGCAGATCAGGGAAGGTGACGTTCGCGCGGTACTCGGCAAAGGTGTATGGCGGATCGAAAGGCTGACCCTGACCGGATCATCCATCGACCTGTACTCGACCGGGACGGTGACGACCGGCGGGCGACTGAACCTGTCGGTCACAGCCACGGCAAGGCAACGGCCCGGGGAAGCGATCCTGCGCCGGTTCGCGCCGGTGTCCGCCTTTGCGCCCGGCTCGACCCAGCCGATCAGCCGGACCACGCTGGCCGACGCCCTTGGCATCCTCGGTAACTATGTCGTGTACCTCGAGGTTACCGGGACCGTAGAATCGCCCGTGGTCCGCATCGGAACCCTCCGCACGTTGAGCGAAGATGCCGTCCGCTTCTTCCTGTTCCGGTTCCTCGCGCCGGCCTGATCCGCGATCGCTGGCGCTTGCCCTCATCATCCCCCTCCTCGCCGGTTGTCCGTCGTCGGACTCGCGGGTGGTGCTCTATTGCGCCCAGGATCGCGAATACGCCGAGGCGATCCTGGCCGACTTCACCGCGACCACGAAGCTGCAGGTCGCCCCGAAATACGACACCGAGGCGCAAAAGTCCGTCAGCCTGTACCAGGAGCTGGTTCGCGAGGCCGACCGCCCGCGGTGCGGCGTGTTCTGGAACAACGAGATCCTGAACACGATCCGCCTTCAGCGGCAGGGATTGCTGGAACCCTACGCGAGTCCGTCGGCCGCCGCGTACCCGGAGTGGACGAAGGCGAAGGACGGCACATGGCAAGCGTTCGCGGCCCGGCCGCGCGTCCTGATCGTGCACACGAGTGTGGCGGAGGCGGACCGTCCGCGGAGCGTCCTCGACCTAGCCGACCCGAAATGGAAGGGGAAGATCGCCATGGCCAAGCCGCAATTCGGGACCACGGCGACGCAGGCCGCGTGCCTATTCGAAGTGCTCGGGGCCGACGCGGCGAAGGGGTTCTACCGAGCGCTTGCGGCCAACCAGGTCACGGTCGCGCCCGGTAACAAGCAGGTGGCGCAGGCGGTGGCCGACGGCCGATTCGCGGTCGGTCTCACCGACTCGGACGACGCGATTGGCGAGCTGAACGCGGGCAAACCGGTGGCCATCGTGATCCCGGACCGCGACGGCCACCCCGGTCACCCGCGGGTGGGGACGCTGTTCCTTCCGAACACGGTCATGGTGGTCAAGGGTGCAGCGAATCCGGACGGGGCGAAGAAGCTGGTGGACTACCTGCTCACTACGGATGTGGAGCGACGGCTCGCGGAGGGGGGCGGCTATCAGGTTCCGCTCAACCCGGAGACGCGCGCGGCCTTGCATCCGTCGCTTGTCCGCCCGGAGCAGGTGAAGGTCATGGCCGTGGACTGGGAGAAGGCCGCGGACCTGTGGGAGGAGGCGCAGGCGTTCCTGCGCGGCGAGTTTGCCCGCTAGGTGCCGGAACTGAGTTTCGGCCGGAAGGAATCGATGTCTGGACAGGTGGCCGCCAACTCATTCAACTCGTCGAGCCGCTCATCATCGAGCACATTCTCAAGTTTGGCCTGAATGTCCTCGGGGACGCTTCCAAACCGACGAATCAAGACCCGGCGGATTGCCCGGTGCATCCGCTCGGCAAAGAGTTCTTTCACAATCACGGAGTCATTGATCATGGGCTTGTCTCCAAGAATGCGGCGGATCAAGCGAGTGTCGCTCAATCGCAGACCGGCAAACACCTGGGCCACTGCCAAGAGGCTCGGAATCTCCGCCGGCGACGCCGCCTGGTCAATCACCTTCCGGCATTCTCGCAGAAGCGTCTCCGGGTCGCCAGCGTAGTTCGCGAGAGGAACCCAGGGCATCAGCGCTGGCTCGCCGGTGCGAAGTAGATCCTGCGCATCGAGGGTCCACAGTTCGACGACTCGCCACCCGGCAGAGATGTACGTTGAAGCCTGCCGCACCTCGACAGTTGATGCAACGCGCACGTTCCCCTTTGGCCGTAACACGAAAACTACCGCCTCGGGCAACCGGCGCTGACTCTGGTAGACCAGCGTCAGGTCATCGAGAACCTGCGCCGGGACTCGATTGTCGGAGTACGTCGAGACTTCAATGAGGTACAGCATCCGCCCGGATGGTCGCTCGACCTCAAGCAGCCCATCGGGAAGTTGACGTGGTTGGACGACCTCGGTGCTCACCGGACGCCAGTTCGTGATGTCGGTCACACCAGCGACGCGCAACAGCTGGTCGCCGTGCTTCTCGATCAGCCATTTGCTGCCCCGATCAAATCGCTGGCGCTCCATGCCATTCACTCCGTCTCATTCGGCAGCGGGTTCTCCGCGAACACCCACTCCGCGACTGGCTTGCCCTCGATCAGGTGCTGCTGCACGAAGAGCGGGATCCGCTCGGCCGTCAGGCCGGCGTACCACGTCCCCTCCGGGTACACGACCGCGATCGGTCCCCCCTGACACACCCGCAGGCAGCCGACCTTGGTCCGGTAACACGCATTCGGCCCGGTGGAGATCGAAAGGTTCCGGTCTTTCAACTCTCGCTTCAGGGCCTCCCAGGCCGCGAGCCCGACCTCGGTCGTGCAGCAGTTGTCCCCCACGCACAGGAAGACGTGACGGTGGTACGACCCGATCAGCAACTTCGCCGCGACCTCGGTCAGCGTGCCGGACTTGTCGAGCTTGTCCATGTCCCCCTCACGCCGGCTGTGCCGGCGCGCGCGTGCGCCGCAAGTGTCGGGCGAGCTCCGCAAAGACCAGGACCGAAGACGTAGCCAGGGCGATCACCACCCAGTCGAGCGGGTAAAGCGGCTCGACGGCGAAGATCCGCCCACCCAGGGTGATGATCAGGAGCTGCCCGATCACGATGGCCGCCATGATCGCGAGGAACGTCCGGTTCCGCCAGACGCCCCGCAACCCGCTCATTTCGGGGGTGAGCGACCGGCAGTTGATGGCATTCCATACCTGGAACAGGACGTACACGGTGAAGAAAATGCTCACTTGCCGGATGGTCAACGGGGCGAACGCGGCACTGATCGTACTCCCCTCACCCAACCACCCGGCCTTCATGCCGAGGAGCACCGCGAGCATGACCACGACGAAGAACCCCGCCGTCGTCAGGATCGTCCACCGCATCGAAGGGGTGACGATGCTCTCGTCTTTCCGCTTCGGTCGCTGCCGCATCAAGCCCGGCCGCGGCGGCTCACTGCACAGCGCGATCGCCGCGAACGTGTCCATGATCACGTTGATCCACAAGAGCTGAAGAACCGTGAACGGAGGTCGCACTCCGAAGAAAGGACCCAGGAACGCGATCACCAGGGCCGAGACGTTGATGGTGAGCTGGAACTGGATGAACCGCTGAATGTTCTCGTAGAGCGATCGGCCCCAGTGAACCGCCTTGACGATCGTGGAGAAGGCGTCGTCGAGGAGCACGATCTTGCTCGCCTCCTTGGCCACCTCCGTGCCAGCGATTCCCATCGCCAGCCCGACGTCTGCCTTCTTCAAGGCCGGAGCGTCGTTGGTCCCGTCGCCCGTGACCGCGACCACGTGACCCTGGTCCTGAAGCAGACGGACAATCCGGAACTTGTCCAGCGGTCGGGCGCGGGCCAGGATGCGCAGCCGCGGCAGGCGCTCCTTGAGTTCCTCGTCCGACAACTTGTTGAACTCGTCCGAGGTGATCGCGATGGCGTCCGGGGAGTCCAGCAAGCCGATCTCGGTGCCGATCGCCCTGGCCGTCTCGATGTTGTCGCCCGTGACCATCTTCACTTCGATGCCGGCCCGTCGGCACTCGTTAATGGCCTCGGGGACGTCCGGGCGGAGCGGGTCGCGGATGGCCACGAACCCATCCAGTACCAGGCCGTGCTCGAACTCCTCGCGGCGATCGTGGAGCGCGTCCTCCTCCCGGGGACTGTCCGCGGGCAAGTCGCCGTGAGCGAAGGCCAGCGTCCGCATGGCCCTCCCGGCCGCGTCCCGGAGCTGGACGGCGAGTGCATCGCGGTCGGCGCCTGTCAACGGCACGACTTCGCCGGCGGCGTTCAGTCTACGGGTACATTTCTCCAGGATGATCTCCGGGGCACCCTTCATGAAGACCACCGGCCGCCCGTCGAGTTCGGCCACGCTCGTCATGCGCTTGCGGTCGGATGAGAAGTGCATCTGGTAGCGGAGCGGGAACGACGACCGCCGCTCCCCATACTCGACCCCCGCCTCGCGCGCCCAGCGCAATAGGGCCCCCTCGGTTGTGTTGCCGATGACGACCGTCTTCCCCTCCTTCTCCTCCAGGTTGGCCGTCGAGTTGATCGTCCCGTTGAGGGCCACCCAGTCGGCCGGGGTGCGCAGGCTTCTGCTCGGCCTGGGCCACTCGCCGCCGCGATCGTAGACCGTGCCGCCCAGGCCGAGCTGATCGACTTGCATTCGGTTCTGGGTGAGCGTCCCGGTCTTGTCCGAGCAGATGACTGTGGCCGAGCCGATCGTCTCACAGGCGACGAGCTGGCGGACGAGGCTGTT
>Ga0066905_100000218_pt1 | contig 13715 bp, 9 predicted proteins | sample PanSoiMetaPlot36_FD_67483 | JGI IMG/M metagenome (GOLD analysis project Ga0066905, IMG submission 67483) | Tropical forest soil microbial communities from Panama analyzed to predict greenhouse gas emissions - Panama Soil Plot 36 (version 2) | ecosystem: Environmental > Terrestrial > Soil >... | reverse complement strand
GGCAAGCAAACAGCGCAGCAACCTCGAGGCAGCCTGCCGGGCCGCCGGCTTCGCCCCGCGGATCGTCGCCGAAACCAGCGACCTCGGCGTCATCGTCCAGCTCGTGCAGCAGCAGATCGGCGTCGCCGTGCTCCCCCGGTCCGCGCTGGACGGCGTGACCACGCTCACACAGCTCAGCCTGACCCGGCCCAGGCTCGCCCGCCGCATCGTGCTCGCCTGGCGCCCAGCGAACAGCCCACCGGCCGCGCGGGCCCTGCTCGCCCTGGCCCAGCAGCACCTCGCGGGCCCAGGGACGACCGCACACGATCCTCCAGCGCGATGATCAAGACGACCGGGCGGCAGGCGGCTGCCGTGGCCATGAGTCATCGAATGCGGCGCTCAGCGCGCGGGGCCGGCGAGCGGGTAGACCACGGCGGCGGCCACCGCCACGACGGCCACCGCCCACCACCCGAGGTACTGCACGATGTGAATCAGCGGGGCGAACCCGGTCTGGACCAGCCGCAGCGCCACGAGGATCACCAGCGCGCTGCCCGCGTACGCGGCCACGGTCTTGAGGGCGACTTGGTGCGCGCGGGTCCGGCGGGTCCGGCGGGCGATGGCGGTGAGCACGACCAGGGCACCGGCGACCGCGGCTAGCCGGTCATCCACGCCGGCGGCGGAATTGGCCGTTTGCGACCATGCGGCCACCGGGTCTGGCAGCCACGACGTGAACTGCCTGATCGTGTCCTGGACGTTCCGCGCGGACGCCAGCCACGGCAGCCGGGCCGGTCCTCTGCGCTCTGCCAATGACGTCCGGCTCGCTACTTCGGCAAGTGCCACGACGCTCAGCAGCAGGGACAGCGCCGACCACCGCCGCAGGCCCGCCTGCCTGACGAGCGGCCACTGCTCGGAGGCCGTGGCCATCCTGGCTGACAGCGCCCGGTAACGGTGCCGCCGCTCCGCCAGGGCTCCAGCCGGCCGCGACGGCACCCCGCTGGCCGGCTCCGCCGCCCCACCCGGTCCATCCTGCGGCGGCGGCGTGGCTTTCCTGCCGTTCAGCAGCGTGGTCACGCTGCCCTGTTGCTGGTGCGCCCTGGTCCGCACGAACGCCGCCGCCGGCTGCGGCAGCCAGTCGTTGAGGCGCGGGATGCCGGAGTGCCCGCACTCGCCGATGACTTCCGCAAGCGTGGCACGCAATGCCGGGTCCGGCCGCAGGCACCGCGCGATCAGGGCCCGCACGCCCGGTGGCACGTCGCCCAGTCCGGGTGTGCCCCACCGGCCGTTTCCCGCGTCCGTGGTGATGGGTCGCTGCGGAGTCTTGCCCGCCGAGGCATACACCAGCACCGCGCCGAGCGAGTAGACGTCGCTCTGCCCGGTCACCTCCCCGCCGGCGAGGTGCTCGGGTGACATGTAGTTGACCGTGCCGAGCAGCTCGTCGGTGGCCGTCATGCCCGTCCCGTCCAGTGCCCGGGCAATCCCGAAATCGATGACCCGGGGCCCGGTGACGGACAGGATCACGTTGGCCGGCTTGAGGTCGCGGTGGACGATCTGCCGGGAGTGGATGTCGCTCAGCGCCTGCGCAAGCCCGGCCGCGAGCGCCCGGACGCTCGCGTCGGGCAGCGGGCCGTATTCGGAGACCAGCTGGGCCAGCGTCGGCCCGGGAATGTATTCCGTGACGAGCCACGGCGTTCGCTCGTCGACCCCCGAATCCAGGACCCTTGCGGTGAAGCGGCCGCTGACACGCATTGCCGTTTCGGCTTCGCGCTTGAACCGTTCCCGGAACGCGGTGTCCCCGGCGTACTGCGGATGCATCACCTTGACGGCGACCTGGCCGCCGTAGGGGGAGATTCCAAGGTAGACGCGGCCCATGCCGCCGTGCCCGAGCAGCCCGATGAGCTGGTGACCGCCGAGCCGCTGCGGGTCGCCCGGGGCCAGCGGCAGTATCAGTGGCTCGGTCATCCGCCCTCCGTGCTCCGCGGGCCGGGACAGGTGCGCTAGGCGGGGCAGGAACAGCAGTGTAGGTCTCGCGCCGCCCCGGGAGCGAGGGACCCCTGGCCAACTTCCAGATGTCTGGAAGCCGCGCGCAGTCCGTTGACCTGCGCCACCGGCCGTCTCCATGCTCGAAAGACCTACAGGATGCCGTGCGTGGCTTGTCGTGCAAGGACGGTATGCGATGACTGATCGCGGGGAGCCCATGGGCCGCCCGCCCCGTGCCCCTATGCCAAGACGGATGCGCAGGCGCTGGGCGCTGGCGGCCGGCGTGGCCGCCTGCTGGTCGGTGGCGCTCGCCATGACCGGGTCCGTCGTCGCTGGCACTGCGCTTGTGCTGTTCGCCGCGGCGCTCGGCACCGCGTTCGCGCTGGCGATGCGGGCCTTGGGGATCAGCGCGGCGCATCCGTGGGTGCAGCGGATACGCAGCCGCCCGTGGCGCGACGGGCAGGACGTCCTGCAACTGGGCCTGCGTCACCTGCCCGAGGTGTTCGTGATAACCCCGGGTGGCTCGCTGCTCGCGCCGAACTCGATCGAGCTGTGGCTGAGCCCCCGTGACTTCGGCTCGCTGTGCGAGCTGATGGACATCAACCTGGTCGACGCGAGCGCTGCGGAGGTGTACCAGGAGCAGGTCGCCGCGCACGGTGCCCGGTTCGCCCACCCCGGCGCGGCTGAGGTGCGGGTCGTCGCGGATCCCTCGGTCCCGCCCGGCCGTTACCGGCTGCGGCAGGCCCGTCCGCTGGACACGGCGCCCGCCCTCCAGCCCGTTGCGGACTCTCTGCTGGTGCCGGCGGGCGGCTGGCCCTACGCCCACGATGGGAACACCCACGACGAGCCCGCACCGGCCGGGAGCATCATGACCGGCCTGCCGACGGTCGCCGAGCGTGACGAGCGCCCGATCCCGGTGCTGCGGCTGGTCACCGGCGGCTCCGCGGCGGAGACGCAGCGATCAGGTGCCCGCGCGGGGCGCGGGGATGTGGAGCTCCCCCTGCCCGAGGTGCCCACGGTCTCCAGGGAACACGCCCGGTTCACCTACGCCGAGGGTCAGTGGTGGGTCACGAACCTGGGCCGCAACGGGCTGACCCTGAACGGCATGCCGCTGGCGGGCCGGCGCCCGGTCCGCGACGGCGATTCGATCCGGTGGGGGAGCAAGGCGGACGCGCCCACGTCCCGGGTCGAGGTCCGCTGACGCTACGGTCTGCACCGGCGGTGCCCGGGCCCGGATGCCACGGGTCTGCCGGGCCGCCATCGCCAGGCATCATGGATCTCGTGAACCGCAACAGCACAGACAGCGCTGCGGACGGGGTGATCAGGGCCGGGGAGGCGCCGGCGGGCCTGCTCCTGATCTGGCCGTCCGAGCACGGTGAGTGGGTGAGCTGCCCGGCCGACGAGATCACATGGCTGGACCGGAGCTTGCTCAGCGGCAACCGGGACCTGACCCTGCACCGCCCTCCACGCTGCGCGGGTCTCCGCCACGTCCACCATCAGTGGGAGCTGTTCAGCCGCGACACCACCCACGCGGTGTACCTGGCGCCCCATGAGGACGAGACCCCGCTGGATCACCAGGCGGTGCAGCTGACGGCCCGGCACATCCTGCCGGTGGCACCGGCCCAGCATTACGAGACGCTGCCGGTCGTCCTCGAAGAAGGGGACTGGCTGGTCAGCGTCGGTACCTGGGTACTGCCGCTGCGGCTGGAGGCGTCAGCCCGCCCCAGCGACCGGGGACCTGTGGCGGGTGACAACGAGCAGCCGTCCACCCAGGAGGAGACGGTCCGGACGGGCGCCGCGGCGGCCCGGCGGGGCAGCCGGCACCGGCCGGAGGCGGCGGCGGACGTCCGCGCCTACTTCGACCGCAACGGCACCGCCGCTATGGCGATGGCCTTCCACTACCAGGAGTACATTCTTGGCCTGCCCGCCCCCCAGCCGGTGCCGATGGCCGAAGTCGCCATCGCGTTCGACCTGAGCGGCGAGGGCGCGGTCTCCGACTACAAGAAGCTGCTGCAGGACCTCATCTGGTCCGAACGCGGTCACCCGCGGGAACTGGCGGAGTTCTTGCTCGCCAACGGGCTGCTGACCCGTGCCGATCTCGAGTCAGCCAGGAAGACCGCGCTGGCCAACGAGCGCAGCGGCAAGAGCGAGATGACCAGGCGGCGGCTGCAGTACCTCAAGAGGAAGTAAGGCCGGCACCGTCCACGCCGATGGCATCGAGCTGGCCGGGCCGGCGGCCCGCTTTGTCGTGCGCGGTGGGTTGGGGTGTCGTGGGCCGGGGTGGGTTATCGTGGCTGTGGCGTGGTAGGGCGCCGCCGGGTCCGCGGGCAGGACTTAGTCCACCTTCTGTTCCTGGACGGCTGATCGCGGGCGACTTCCTGACCGGCCTGGATACGCGGACCTCCGGGGCGGTAGGGAGACGTCATGGCAGTGCTTCCGGCCCAGCCGCACCTCGACCATCTGCGCCGCCAGGCACGAGACCTGCTGCGCGCGGCACGTGCTGGCGACGCCGCCGCGACCGCCCGCGTACTCGCGGTGTCGGATCGGCTCACGCTGGGCGCCGCTCAGCTGGCTGTGGCCCGCGATTACGGGTTCACGAGCTGGGCGAAGCTCAAGGTGGAAGTCCAGGCTCGCGCCCACGACATGGCCCGGCTTGCCGAGCAGTTCTGCCAGGCCAGCATCGGCGACTGGACCGGGCGTGCGGCCAGGATGCTCGCCGCACGGCCGGAGCTCGCCGATTACAACTTCGCCACCGCCGTGGTGCTCGGCGACGCCCGCAAGGTACGCAACGCCATCGGCGCTGACCCCGCCGTCGCGACCAGGCCAGATCCGCGGACAGGCTGGACGGCCCTGCATGCCGCCTGCGGGTCACGGTGGCATCGGCTGGACCCGGCCAGGAGCGAAGGACTGCTCGCCGTCGCCGCGCTGCTGCTCGACGCCGGAGCCGCGCCCAACGGCCGCGCTGCCGGGCATGTCGCTCAGTGGACGCCCCTGCGCTGCGCGGTCGCAGGGGCGGCGAATCCCGCGATCACGCGGTTGCTGCTCGACCGGGGCGCGGTGCCGGCCGACCACGACATTTACCTGGCTGGCTTCGCCGACGATGATCATCAGTGCCTGCGGATGCTGCTCGACGACGCCGGTGACGTGCGGGCCATCGCGAGGATGGCGCTCTCCGCGCCGATCAGCGGCAACGACATCGAGGGGGTGCGGCTGCTGCTTGACGCCGGCGCTGACCCCGGCCGGTATCTCGCCGACAGCGACCAGCCATGCCCGGTGATCTACGCTGCGGTGCGGTCAAACTGCGCCGCCGAGATCGTCGACCTGCTGCTTGCCCACGGTGCCGAGCCAGCGGCCCCAGGTCCGGACGGCAGATCGCCGCATGCCCTGGCGGCCAGCATGGGACGCACCGATCTGGCGGCGCTGCTTCGCCAGCACGGTGCGCCCGATGATGCGACCGATCTCGACGTCTTCTTGTCGGCTTGCCTCCGCGCCGACCGCGCCGGCGCCGAACGCCAGGTCGCCAGCCGGCCAAGGTTTCTCAGCCAGCTCACGAGCGAGCAGCGGGCCGCCGCGATGATTCGAGCCGCGGAGACCGGCAACACCGAGGCGATGCGGATCATGCTCGACATGGGTTTCCCCGCCGATGTTCACGGCGGAGATCACGGCAGCACGGCGCTGCACGCCGCCGCCTACTCGGGTAGCGCGGGCGTCGCCAGGCTCCTGATCGAGCGGGGCGCCGACGTCGAGGCCCGCGACCATAGATGGGAGAGCACACCCCTCGTCTGGGCAGCCGTTGGAAGCGGCGAAAAGCCGGCAGACAACCCGGGCCCCGACTGGCCGGCCACGATCGGCGTGCTCATCGAAGCCGGCGCCTCCCTGGACGGCATGACGATGAGCCCCGACGACCCCAAGCCGCCCAGCCCGGCCGTCGCCGAGCTGCTGCGCCACTACGGCGTCCCCGACGAACAGCGCTAACGGGACGGCCTGCCAGGGAATCACGCCCAGCTCCCGCTCGTCGTGTGGAGGGCTTGGTTCGTTTACAGCGAGTTGGCGCGGCTGGGTGCTGGCACAGCGCCGGTGAGCGCCGGGCGGGTGGCGCTGAATGCGCTGATGGGGAACCGGCTTGAGCCGTCGAGGGCGAGTTCGGTGATGATGCGGCCGAGCAGCGCGGCGAACTTGCCGGCGTGTCCGGCGCCGGCGCAGATCAGGATGCGCTCTGACCCGGGCAGGTAGTCGGCGATGAAGTCGCGGTCGGGCGGGAAGTCGTAGCAGCAAGTGCGGGTGTAGAGCTCCGGCCCCACCGCCGCGGGCAGATAACGTTGCAGGAAGGCGAGCACCCGGCGCACCCGCGCTTCGTCGCGGGCGAAGGTCCGGGTCTGCGGGGTGACGACCGGCCCGGCGCCGTCGATGGCGGCCTTGGTGGCGACCTCGCCGTAGACCGGGAAGCCGTAATACAGGCCGTCGTCGGCGAGGTAGCCGTAGATGCCGAACCGGTCGGGGGTGAATTCGGCGACCTTCGGCGTGGCGAAGTAGGTGACCTGCTCTTCGGTGAGCATGATCGGCAACTGGGTGCCCAGCATGGCCAGCAGCAGCGGATTCCAGGCGCCGCCGGCCAGCACCACCCGCCCGGCCGTGTAGTCCTGCCCGGCCGCGGTGACCGTTACGCCGCCGGCCGACTCGGCGATCGCGGTGACCTCGGCACCTGTCACGATGGCCGCGCCGTGGTCGCGGGCCAGCGCGAGATGCGCGGCGGTGGCCCGGCGGATGTCGAGGATGCCCGATTCGGGGTCGTACAGCGCGACGTGCTCGCCGCCGAGCCGCCACTGCGGCCAGCGCCGCGTCACCTCGGTGCCGGTGAGCTGCTCGAACGGCAGGTTCGCGGCGCCCATCGCGTCAGCGGTGGCGGCCAGGTACGCCACGCCGGCGCTGCCGTCCTCGGCAACGATCAGCCCGCCGGTCCGGTACACCAGCTGCAGCCCGGTGCCCCGCTCGGCGATGTTCCAGCTCTGGTAAGCAGCCGGGGTCAGCGCCGTGTACTCGGGCCGGCTGTAGGCGTGCCGGATCACCCGGGAATGATCCTCCGACGCACCGCGCGAGTGCCCGAGCCCGTACTGCTCGAGCGCCAGCACCCCGCCGCCGAGCCGGCGGCTCAGCCAGTAGGTGACCGCGGCGCCGATCGCGCCGCAGCCGATCACAATCGTCCGGTATTGCTGTGCCATTCGCGTTCCCCGCAATCAGCCGAACGGATGGAGCGGCGCCGGGTCGCCGCCCGGCGGGCGCCCATCGGCGGTGATGCCCATCAGGGCGCGATACCACGCGTAATACCGGGAGATCACCTCGGACTCGCTGCGGGGCGCACGGCTGGCCGGCCGTGCGCGCCTCGATGGGCCGGGCGCCCGGGTGGGCCGGGCGCTAATACCGGCTGAGTGCGCGCCGGAACGTTCTGACCGCGGCGGGGTGGCCTTCCAGCCGCCAGTTCTGATGGTAGGGACCGGAGTTCTGAGCCACGTCGAACCAGACGAACCCGAGCAGACGGAAGCCCCTGATCAGCGAGAACAGGCCCGGGATCTTGGCTGTCTGCCCCGCCACCTGGCCGACGGCGGTCTCCGAGATCAGGATCGGCCGGTGGGCGAACCTCCGCACTGCCCTGATTGTCGGCCGGTAATTACGGACGTAGGTCTCCCCGGGGAAATACACATATCCCGTGATGCCGACCCAGGTGACATACCGGCGGCCCGGCCAGAAAGCGCGCAGCGGCCCATCGCCGGGCCCTTCCACGTTGGCCGTCCAAACCCAGGTCACGTTGCGCGCCCCGGCACGCCGGAAAACCGTCACCACGTGCCGCCAGGCGGCGACCCACACCGCCGGGGAAACATGAGTCCAGCCCCACGGATACCAGTTGCCGTTCATCTCATGCCCCAGCCCCAGCAGCACCGGGTACCGGTAGGCAGCGACAGCACGCGCGTAGGAGGTCAGGTAGGCGTCGGAGCGCCCGGCTGCTATCGCGGCCATGGTGGTGGTCCAGGGCTCCATCTGGACGAACGGGACCGCATTGTGCGCGCGGGCCTGCTCGGCGAAGCCAGCCTGGAAAGGGTCATCCCATTTGCTGAAATACAGCACCACATTCGGCTGACGGCCGATCGCGTGCGCAAAGGCCTCTACAGGTGCATAGGAATGCGGAACGCCGCGCTCGTACACACCGAGATATGAGCCGGGCTTGGCAGGCAGCCTGACGCGTATCGGCGCGGCCGCGGGCGCCCCGCTGCGGTCCGGGGGGCCCAGGGCTGCTGGGTGAGTCGGCCTTGTCAAGACGATGGTGGCCGCTATGGTCGCCGCGACCAAGGCGATGCCAACGACTGTGATCGTCAGCGACCCCAGCCTGTCCCTGACGGTCCGGCGTGGGGCGCTCGGCGGGGTTTTCCTCCTGCCATCTGGCAGGCGGACAGACGGTGGGGTGTTCTGTCTGCCGCTCATGATGCACTCCTCGCCAGAAGATCATGCGGTGGCTGCGGCTGGGGTTCGGCAACCCGCTATGTGCGGCGATCGCGAACCCACGCGGGCGCAGTGGAAGCTGGCCGTGCCGCCCTCCCCGGAACGATCAGCCGGCCCACGATCAGCAGGTTCGCCAGCCCGAACAGGAACACGACAGCGAACCGGTTACTGCCGGTCTGGTGCATCCGGTACAGCGCCAGCGCAAGCCACGTGACCGCCAGGGAGCCGTTCCAGGTGATGACGCACCACCAGAACCGGCGCGTGGTGTCTGCTGGCCCACGCGACGCTTTCCAGGACATGACCTTGCCCCGGCCGTAGTCCCAGAGGGCGATGGCTTGCGCCCAGCCGACGGCGACTTGCAGCGGCCAGACTCGCGGTGAGTAAGGGGCGTTGTGCCACAGGGGGTACAAGATCGTGCCGGCGATGATGGCCGGGATCAGCAGGAGCGCGTTGCGGAGCTGGATCTCGTCGGGCAGGAACGCCAGCATGGTGACCGGGATCAGCGGAAGGATCAGGGTCCGCAGGGCCGTTGTGAGGTTCCACATCCAGCCCGCGACATACGGCAGCCGCGACATGAACGGCATACGGACCCGCCACATGTGCCGGGTCCAGATCAGCGATGTGGCCCCGCAGCACCACCGGTACTGCTGCCGCATGAACGCGTCCAGGGTCGAAGGGCAGACACCTGCGGCGAGGGGCACCGGAAGGTAGATGAGCTGGTAACCGAACCTGCGGGCGTCCAGCCCCGTGTGGGAGTCCTCCGCGTAGGGAATGAGGGTGAACCCATCGTTCGGCTCCAGTGCTCTGCGGCGGTAGACGGCGTTCGAGCCGACGCACAGCGCGGAGCCAAAGCGGTCGCGAGACACCTGAACCGCACGGTAAAAGATCTCCAGCGTCGCGGCTGCCGCGCGTTCTACCCAGCTCTGATTCCGGCTGACGCGGAAGAACTGCGGGGTCTGCACAATGCCCACGCTGGGGTCGTCCATGTAGGGCAGGGTCTCGGCCAGGAAGTCGGGGCGGGTGCGGAAGTCGGCGTCGAAGATGACGATGTGCTCGCCATTTGTGCGTTTGAACGCGTAGTTCAGGTTGCCCGCTTTCTTGTGCTCGTGGAGCGTGCGGCGCATGTAGGTGAACCCGAAACTCGCCGACATCTGCAGGACGGGGAAGCTGTCGCCGTCGTCCAGCACGTAGGCACGGGCGACCCCGGGATAGGCGTGAATCATCTCGAACACACCGATCCAGGTGTTGCGGAGGACTTCCAGAGGCTCGCCGCAGACGGGCAGGAAGATGTCCACGGTGGGATAGCGCCGTGGCCGCCAGGCACGTACTACGGCTTCATGCGCATCGAGGTCGAAACTGCGGCCGCAGAAGTTCACCGGCAGGCTGACGGCCTGGTAGATCAGGTAAATCAGCGTGTAGCCGCCGAAGAGCAGCACGGCTGGGAGCAGGATCGCGAGATTGCGAATCTCCATGAGCGCCTGGGCGAGGACGATACACACCGCGCTCAGCGCGAGTCCCACGCTCAGGTACGGCATGGCGCGCCACGCGTAAGACGTGCGCTCGGCGTCATCGGGGGGCTCCGGCAGAACGACATCGCGCCGGCGACGGCGCGCCTCGGTGACGCCGGTCACATGCGCTCCCAGATGACGTAGCTGCTCGCGCCATAGGGGACCCGGCTTACCAGCCTGTAGCCGTGGCTGCGGGTTATCGCGTTGATGATCTCCTGGTCAAGGCCGGGGGTCGCGTCGGCGTTCAGCGCTACCAGTGTGAAGAACCCGTGAGTGATCAGCCGCACATACACGCGCGCCACCCCGGGAGCGTCGACGCCGGGCTGCGCCCCGATGCTCTTGCCTGAGGGGGTTGTGACGGCCCAGGTGCTCGACCACCGCTGCCAGGGGATCGCATCACCAAGGTAGTAGCGAGCGGGGGACGGGGTTTCCACCAGCATTGGGCCGGTGGAGTGTTCGGCGAGCGGGCGGAACACGGCGGCGAACTGAGCCGAGTTCGCCCACCCGTACAGGCCCTGCGCCTGGGCATAGGCGGGCACGGCGAGGAGCACGGCCACCCCGCCACAGGCCACGCAGGCAGCGGCCCGCATCTTCGCGCGGCCGGGAAGCCGGGTGAGCTTGGCGAGCGCGTACCCGGCGGCAATGGATGCGAGCCATGCCCCGAAGTCCACGTGCTTGTCCAGGGAAACCGTGGTGTGGATCCGCGCCTGCTCAACGGGAACCAGCAGTGCGGCGGCGGTGAGGACGGCGACCAGGGTACGGCGGCTATGGGGACCCTGCGCGGCCAGGCCGAACACCGTCCCCGCCACGGCGACGATCACAACGGCGGCGGTCCATCCCGCTGCCTGGGCCAGGACGACGGGCAAGGGGTCGTCGCCGCTTGACCGGGACAGGACGGTCTGGCCGATCCCTGTCGAGTACAGGCCGCCCGCGGCGGTCGCGAGCAGGATCAGGCCACTCACCGCGTACGCCCCAAGGCTCGCCGCTCTCATCATCGCTACCTTGACTGTGGGCCGAGGCCACGCGGCCAGCAGCGCGACCGCGACGATGACGGGGTCGAAGATGGCGGAGGAGTAGGCGGCAGCGTTCGCGGTCACCATCGCTGCCGCACCGAGCACAGTCCAGCGGGTGAACTCCCGGGATGCCCCGGTCCGCACCGCGCACCACGCTGAGGCCGCCAGCAGGCACGTTGACAGGGGGTCGAACGTGGCGAACGCCCCAAGCTTCAGTGTCGGCCCAAGCAGCGCCCATAGAGCGGCGGCGAAGAACGCGGCCCTCTTCCCGAACAGCCGCGAGGTGGTGGCCCACAGCAGGCACGTAGCCCCCAGCATGAAGGCCAGGGACAGAATCCGTGCCCCCGTCAGCCCGCCGATGCTGTCGGCCAAAGCCCCGAGTGGTGGATAGATCACGGGGGCACCGGAGAAGTACGTGGGGAACGCAGGGATCGGTGTCCCGTGCATCCAGTGTGCCCACTGCAGGTGGCCGGCCCACAGGTACAGCGCCTCGTCGGTGAAGGCGGTGTTGCTCCAGGCCAGCCTCAGCGAGAGCACAGCCTGGACCGCGAGAACACACAGCACAGGCCAGGGGCCGCTGACGAGGCGTGCCCAGGGCATATGCCCTGGCTTTACCGCGGTTTCCGGCCCCGGGCGGCCTCGCATCGCGCCAGCGCGTGCGGTCGCCGGAACCGTGATTGTTCCCGCTGTCGCGTGCGCGAGGTCGGTCAGTACTCTGACCCCGTTAACCTGCCGCGGCGCGGGCGCCCCTGGCTTGACTGGGCGTTGCGGCGGCCGCCGCGCTGGGGATTCCACGCTCGCCCAGGCCGAGCTTCCTCGCTGGACTGGGATGGCCCCCGCGTGCACAGGTGGCTGTCTGCCGGGGGCGCCGCCGCTTCCCTGACGGGGCAGCTGGACCCCGTCAGGGAACTGTTTGCCGGGTGCAGCAAGAGGGTTCATGCATCCCTTCCGCTCCGCTACCTACGCGCGGTCGAGGTTGTTCCCGGGCATGAACGCCGCAGCCGAAGTGCCCTCACCGCCAGCTGACGGTGAGGGTTACTCGAGCGGGGACGATCTGGTTCTCACAGGAAACCGCCGATGCACCTCGTGCCGTTACGCCATCGCTTGATCCCTGCCAGCGCGGCGCGATGGCCGGTGAAGGCTGGATGCGGTTCCCCTACGGGCTGAGGATGACCGGCAGTTCGGACAGGCCTCGCAGCACCAGCCCGTCGCCGTGGCCCCAGCGCAGCGCCGACCGTGGGACGGCCAGCCGCATGGTCGGGAAGCGGCCGTGCAGGGTCGTGAACGCTATCACGCCCTCGAGCCGGGCCAGCCGGGCGCCCAGGCAGTGGTGAATGCCGTGGCCGAAGGCCAGGTGGCTGGTGTCCGCGCGGGCGATGTCGAGAGCCTCCGGGTTGCCGTACCGGGCCGGGTCCCGGTTGGCCGCCGCGAGCGAGATGATCACCTGGGCGAAGGCCGGGATGACGGTCCCGTCGACGGCGACGTCCTGGGTGGTGTACCTGAACGTCGAGTGCGGGACCGGTGCGTCCCATCGCAGGATTTCCTCGATCGCGTGCGGCACCAGGGACGGGTCGGCGACGAGTGCGTCGCGCTGTTGCGGGTGCAGCAGCAGGGCGACCGTTCCATTGCCGATCAGGCTGGTCGTCGTGTCGTGCCCGGCGACCACCAGCTGGAAGATCGTCGAGAGCATCTCCTGCTCGGACAGCGCGCCGTCCTGGTCGGCCGCGCGTACCAGGTCGGTGACCAGATCTTCGCCCGGGGTGGCGCGCTTGCGCGCGAGCAGCTCGGTCAGGTACCGCACGATGTTCGCCGATGCCGCCACGGCCTCGGCAGGTGGCTCGGGCGCCGACGACGGCGTGAGCAGCGTCGTGAACCAGTTTCCGAGGCGGTCCCGGTCCGGTTCGGGGACGCCGAGCAGTTCGCTGATCACGGTGAACGGCAGCGGGAAAGCGAAGCCCTTGACCAGGTCGACGGCGGTGTCGCCGCGCGCCTCGAGGTCGTCAAGCAGGCTGTCGACGATCTGCTGGACACGTGGCCGAAGGGCCTCCATCCGCCGCCGGCTGAACGCGGCCGAGGCCAGCCGGCGCAGCCGGGTATGGTCAGGCGGGTCGACGCTGAGCATGTGCCGGGCGAAGGCGGGACCGGGCAGGCCCTCGGCGACGACCGCCCCGTCACGGGCGAGCGCGGCGTGCATGTCCTTGGACAGGGCGGCGTCGTTGAGAGCGGCCCTCGCCTCCTCGTGGCGGACGATCAGCCACGCGCGGTGCCCGTCGGCGAGCGTGACCTCGTGCACCGGGCCGTCCGCCTGAACCTGCGCGAACAGTGGGTACGGGTCGTCTCGGTCGTAATCGCCCCATGCGTCGAGTGCCGGGTTGCGCATCTGGATCACCTAGATCTCGCGGAAGCCCGAGCACAGCAGGTCGATCGTGGCCAGCCGGCCATCGATGATCTTGCAGACCGAGGTGTGTGTGCAAGCCCAGCGGGTGTCGCGCTGCGCCAGGTCCAGCCGGTAGTGGATCAGAAACCGGTCGGCCATCGCCTCGCCTGCCGACTCCACCAGGTCCACGGTGTCCATGTCGGCGAACCATCCGCCGAAGCGGGAGACGACGGCATCGCGGCCGTGCTCTTCGATCGGGCCGCCGGGCAGCAACGCCCGCAGCCGGACAGTGTCGGTGACCGCAGCGGCCAGCTGGACGCTGTCCCGGTCGGCCACGGCCTCGGCGATCGCCGTGGCCAGGGGATGCTC
>Ga0066905_100000216_pt1 | contig 13723 bp, 12 predicted proteins | sample PanSoiMetaPlot36_FD_67483 | JGI IMG/M metagenome (GOLD analysis project Ga0066905, IMG submission 67483) | Tropical forest soil microbial communities from Panama analyzed to predict greenhouse gas emissions - Panama Soil Plot 36 (version 2) | ecosystem: Environmental > Terrestrial > Soil >... | reverse complement strand
ATGTATTTCCGCTGCTATTCGATTGACCAGCGCCATGTCCGGATCATGCCGTACGAGCCACGGAATCCGTTTCATTTACGTTACCGAACGGAGTGGCACACACCGAAGGAAATTTTGCAAAGAGTTGAGGAGGGCGTTCTCCGATTGAATCAATTCCTCGGTTACGATCTTAACACCGTGGAATTCGCCGTGCGCGACGGCGTGCCGGTTGCGATTGATTTTTGCAATCCCGCCCCAGATTGCGAAGCGGCGTGGATCGGTGAGCACAACTTCGAGTGGGTAGTGGATGCAGTCGCTGAGATGGCTATTCGCAAGGCGCGCGAGCACGTTCCCGGTCTAGACAATCTAAGCTGGGGCAAGTTCCTGCAAGCGGCAGTCACGCGACGTTCGTTAGGCCAGCTCGTGTAATAGTTTCCGCGAAAGCTATTGCGGACGCAGGATTTCAGTTTGTCTGGGTAGGGCTCGCCACTCTTGTGCGAGCCATTTCGGCGTGCAGAGCACTGCCCGCCCTACCTTTCACAAATAATCTGTGTAAAACTGTAAAATCTGCCGATGTTTTCTCGGCTATCGCATGAAGCAGCACACATTCACTCTGGGAATCGAAGAGGAGTTCGCGATCATCGATCCCGAGACACGTGAGCTGCGTTCGCATATTCAGGAAATTCTCGAAGGCGGAAAAATCACGCTCAAGGAGCAGATCAAGCCGGAGATGCACCAGTCGGTCGTTGAGCTGGGCACCGAAATTTGCGATTCCATTGGGTGTGCGCGCGATCACGTCATTGAGCTGCGCACGAAACTCGCGGAGTTGGCGGGACGCAGCGGATTAAAAATCGCATCGATGGGGACGCATCCGTTCTCACATTGGCGCGATCAACTCATCACTGAAGGCGAGCGTTACCAGGAAATTCTCAAGGACATGCAATCGCTCGCGCGTGCCAATCTGATTTTCGGATTGCATGTGCATGTCGGCATTCCCAATCGGGAGACGGCAATCCACGTGATGAATCAAGCCCGCTATTTTCTGCCGCACATATACGCACTGTCCGTCAACTCACCATTCTGGGTGGGTCAAAACACGGGACTGAAAGGTTACCGCCTGAAAGTATTCGAGCGTTTTCCTCGCACCGGCATTCCGGATTCGTTCGAGTCGCTCTCGGAATACGAGGATTACTGCAAGCTGCTGGTCAAAACGGGTTGCATCGACAACGCCAAGAAAATCTGGTGGGACATCCGGTTGCATCCGTTCTTCGACACTCTGGAGGTGCGCGTGTGCGACGCGCAATCGCGTGTCGATGACACGCTGGCGATCGCAGCACTCATCCAGGCTGTAATTTCAAAATTGCACAAACTGCTGCACCAAAACATCACCTTTCGGATTTATCGGCGACGTCTTCTGGATGAGAACCGCTGGCGCGCCGCGCGCTACGGAATCGACGGAAAATTGATCGACTTCGGGAAGGAAGCTGAAGTAGACGAACGGAATTTGCTGAACGAGCTGCTCGAATTTGTCTCGACCGAGGTCAAAGAACTTGGCAGCGAGAGAGAAATGGCGCACATCGAGCGGATTATTCGCGACGGCACCGGCGCCGACCGGCAACTCACTGCGTGGGAAAGCACGCAGGATATGAAAGCGGTCGTAGATCATATCGTCACGGAGACGTACGAAGGGCTGTCATTGCCTCAGTAACTCCGACTCAAATCTTGCCTTCGCTACAAGACGCGGCAGGGCGTCACAACGCCTTGTAATTCACAGAAATGGTCCGGTAAATGAGGTTATCGTGTTGCGCTGAGAAATAAAACAGCTCCAGCATCGTGGTCCCGACCATCCATTGATATCCGACCAATGTTTGAATTACCTCAGTGTCGTGATCGCGAGAACGTGACACCAGTTTTCCCGTGCCGTACTTCTCATCAAAATATTTGCGAATTTCTCCCATTCTCTGGTTGTAACGTTCGATGGTCCAGTCGGGGTATTCGTATTGCAGCTCTACCGCCACGAGCGCTCTCTCTTTAAACGTAAACACGGTGCGCTTGAGTCCGGGATGAATCAATCCCTCCACAGTCCAGACTTCTCGGTTCTCTTTCTTTTCGCGCGAAACTAATTTGGCTTTCGCGCCATGCAGCACCGCCTCGACGCGAGCCATTGAATCGTTCCAACGAAACCCGAACGGCGGCACCAATTCATCAGCGGCACGTGCGTATCGTAAGGAAAAGATGAAAGAGGCAATTAGGCCAATTAGAAAAATTTGGCCGATCATTGGCAGATTCGAACGAGTTACCCACATCGAAACACGCCCGGTGGTATCGGTTGCCTCCATCTACAACTTGGTGAGCGTTGCCCCTCCGCTCGCAGCGGCGGGAAATTGCGCGCACAGGCCAAGTCGGTCAACTAGGGATACGCAGACAATTAGCGGCCAAGTCTGTTCCGCCGCGATGATTCCGAACGGTCCGCGATTTGGGTTTCGCGAAATTTTCGACGCACCGTTCCTGTTTTGACGCCGACACGCGCGCTTCATTTTTCAGTCAAGAAAATTTTCTGGCCATAATCGAAAATTAAATTCATTTTTTTCTTGTCGCTCTCGCAACTGATTTCTAGTCTCAAGCCCGCTGGCGAGAACAACAACAAACCCTGTGTGAATAAGTTGTGAACATGTTTGAGAAACTTCCAGCAGCGAGAATGAACAACAGGGAAAATTCCTCGACAGGACGATTGATTGCGGCTTCAGGGGAGTCTCGTAGTACACATACACTGCACGAAGCCTCAAGGCATTTTCCCTCGTGTTTACGCCTTTTTGGCAATTTTTTTGGACCGTTAGCCTCCGAATCACAATGGGGAGCAGCTCGATTACTAGCCAGCTGCTGCGGGCGATTTCCCACGGCACAGGCGCATGTGGCGTTTCTGTAACACTGTTAACAACTTCCGTATGGATAAAAAATGCACGCAGCTGTGGCAACGATTGTCGGCTGCCCTAAGGCCACAGATAAGCACGGATAGTTTTAAACGCTGGTTTTCTACCGTCGAGTTAGTAGAGGCAAAGGAAAAATCGCTCACGCTTACTGTTCCAAACAACATTTACCAGCTCTGGATCGAGAGTAATTACATGCCGGCATTGCAGAATGCGATCATTGCCACTCTCGGCAGTCCGCGTTCGGTAAAGTTTTGCTCCCCGTCGGCGGCTCGCGCGCAAACATTCGCGGAAGATTCTGCCAGCGTGACAGAACCGTTGCCCTCGCCGCAAGTGGACGCGCGGCCAGGGGCGACTGTTCCCGGACTTAATCCACGAAACACCTTCGAATCTTTTGTCGTCGGTCCGAACAACGAAATCGCGCATGCAGCGAGTCTCGCTGTCGCGCAAGCTCCGGCGCGCACGTATAATCCCCTCTTCATCTACGGTGGCGTCGGTTTGGGTAAGACCCATCTCATGCAAGCCATCGGCCAATTCGTCTGGGCGAAAAAGAAGAACATGAAGGTGATTTATGTCTCCAGTGAGCTGTTTATTAACGAGTTCATTGACGCGATTCAGCACAGTAATTTAGTCAAGTTCCGCAAGCGTTATCGGCAGGCCGATCTTCTTTTGATTGACGACATTCAATTCCTCGGTGGTAAGGAGCGATCGCAGGAGGAATTCTTTCACACGTTCAATACACTGTTTGACGGACATAAACAGATCGTGCTGTCCAGCGACCGGCCGGCTTCAGAAATAGCGAATTTGGAGCATCGCCTTGTTTCGCGGTTTGAATGGGGTCTAACCGCCGAGCTTCAGCCGCCGGACATCGAAACGCGGCTTGCCATTCTCCGAAAAAAGGCGAACACCATGCAGATCAAATTGCATGAAGATGTTTTTCAATTCCTCGCCAGCCGTATCCGGACAAACGTGCGTCGCTTGGAGGGCGCACTCATGCGTGTCGCTTCCTTCGCATCACTCAGCGGCAGGGAACTGACGAAGGAAACGGTTGAGCATTTGCTGAAGGACATTTTGCAGGAAGAAGGACGGCAATCGATAACCATCGAACAAATCCAGCGGCGCGTAGCGGAACATTTTGACGTGCGTCTTGCCGATATGACGAGCAAGCGGCGCCCAGCTAGCATCGCTTTTCCACGTCAAGTGGCGATGTATCTTGCGCGCGAACTCACAAAGGCGTCCTTGAATGAAATCGGCGACGCGTTTGGCGGACGCGACCACGGCACTGTCCTGCACGCCTGCAAGCTAGTGAAGAAACGAATGTCCGAGCAGGACAACATTCGCCAGACGATCTCGTACATTGACAGCTCCCTCCAGCGGTAGGGCGGCAGCGCGTGCAAGCCTACAAGGGCCGAGATGAGAGATTGCGGTTGCCGAATAAAATCGAAGGCTTTACATCTTAGGCTGCTTGCTGGTCACCATGAAATTTAGCGTTACGAAGGAAAAACTGCTCGAAGCCCTGCAACAGGTACAAAACGTAGTGAGCACGCGGACAACGCTGCCCATTCTTTCCAACGTTTTGCTGCAGGCTAACGAGACCGAATTGTATCTGACAACTACTGATCTGGATGTTGGGGTGCGCGGCACTTGCGAAGCGCACGTGGATAAAGCGGGCGCGACGACTCTACCCGCGCGGCGTGTTTTCAACATAATCCGCGAACTTCCGTCGAGCGAGATTCAGATCGATGTAGATGGAAAAAACGCCGCGTCCATCCGTAGCGGTCAAAGTTTCTTTAAGATCCTCGGTTTGCCGGAAGACGAATTTCCGCCACTGCCCAAATTCGAGGGCGCGAAAGTCGTTACGATGCGGCAGAAAGATTTGCGCGATGGATTGCGCAAAACTTCCTACGCGATTTCTACCGATGAAACGCGTTACGTGCTCAACGGCGTTTTGTTCAGTTTCAAGGACAACAAGCTCACGCTGGTGGCGACTGATGGCCGGCGGCTCGCTATGGCGGAAATTGAACTGGAATTTCCGCGTAGCCACGAATCGGACCTGATTGTGCCGACCAAAGCAGTCACGGAATTGCAGCGTCTCCTCATTGATGATGGCGACGTCAAGGTAAGCATGAGCAACGGCCAGATCGCATTCGATCTGAACAAGACGCTGCTCGTCTCCAAATTGATCGAAGGCAATTATCCTAATTATCGTCAGGTGATTCCGGGCGAAGCGAAAGAGCGCGTAAAACTCGAGCGCGAAATGTTTTTGAATTCACTGCGGCGCGTTTCGCTTCTGGCAAGTGACAAATCGCACTCCGTGAAGCTCAATTTCAGCAAGAACAATCTCGATATCACTGCCAACACGCCGGAGGTTGGTGAAGCGAAGGAATCACTGGCCGTGCCTTACAAGGGGCGTGAATTTTCAATCGCGTTCAATCCAGAATTTCTAATGGCACCGCTGCGCGCGCTCGCGGAGGATGAAGTGTTTCTTGATCTCATCGACGAGATGAGCCCTGGCGTTTTGAAAATTCAAACGCCATTCCTCTACGTCCTGATGCCGATGCGCATCAGCTCGTGACAAATCGATCGACGTGCTCTAGCGACCAGCCCAGCGGCCGGTGAATGGGAAATGCTTTTTGGCTCATAGAGCCGTGCAACAGGTAAAATCGTCCGAGGCTCAGTTACAAAACGCGCCGTTGCGGCATCGCGGATTGTACCATCATTAATTCGGTGACATTCTCCGGAGTAAGTAAGCCGACCAGCCGCTTCATGCGATCCAGCACGGGCACTGCTGGGCAATCGGACTCCTGCATGATGCGAAAGGCGTCCTCGAATCGTGTGCCGGTTGTTACCGTCGGAATGTCGCGCCGCATCACATCCCCAACGCGAAGTGTTGGATCGTTTTTGCGCAACGCCGCGATCAGGTCGTGACGCGTCAATAAACCGGCGACGTTCCCGGTTGCATCCATGACCGGAAAATCGTGCTGCGAAGTCGCAAGCAATGCATCCACTGCTTCCTCGAGCGTTGCATCGTTTGCCAGCGTGCGGAACTCGCGCACCATTGCGCTGGAAACTGGAAACCGGCGCGAGACATCTTTCATTTGCGCCAGCGCCGCCTCTTGCGTCGCGCCAATGTAAACGAAAAGAGCAATGAAGAGCAGGAACGGGTTCCAGAGCAGTCCGAGGAACCCAAACACGAACGCAAAGCCCTGTCCGACCGTTGCGGCAACTTGAGTGGCGCGGGCATAGCTCATATGTGTAGCGAGGAGTGCGCGTAGCACCCGGCCACCGTCCATTGGAAAGGCCGGCAGCAGATTAAACAAGAGCAACATAACGTTCATTGTGAACAGCAAGTCTGGAATGCTGCTTTTCGTGCTTAGCGGATAATCCCATGAACCACCGCCGATGAACGCACCGAGCGCGATTAGCGCAGTCACAGCCGGACCTGCTATAGCAATGACTAGTTCCTGGACTGGCTCATCCGGAATACGTTCCAATCGTGCCACGCCGCCGATCGGCAACAACGTGATGTCAGGCGTGTTGATTCCGAAACCTTTCCCAGCCAAAGCGTGGCCGAACTCGTGCAACACCACGCAAGCGAACAACAACAGAATGAATAAGACGCCGCCCACCGCCGCCGACGAGCCGCCCTGCGTATAATAGGCAAATGCGATCCACGCGATTAGCAGCAGAAACGTGATGTGAATCCGCAATTGGATCCCGGCAACACGAAAGATTGGAATCGACCAGCCCATGCGAAATTAGTGTCCTCCCTGATTAAATCGCGCGCCAGCGCTGTTTTCTGAATCAATTAACTCCATGCAGCCTTTTGACGTTGCAATCGCCGGCGGCGGGCCAGCCGGATCAAGCTGCGCCGCGTTTTGCGCGATGGCCGGGCTGCAAACGCTCGTGCTCGAGCGGGAAAAATTTCCGCGCGAGAAGGTGTGCGGCGACTGTTTGAATCCCTCGTGCTGGCCTGTTTTGGAGCGGCTTGCACTCGGGGAGAACGTGAGGGATTTGCCGCATTCGAAGCTATGTTCGGTCGCGTTCATCGCGATCGATGGCCGCGAAGTGAATGTAGATCTTCGCTCGGGTCGCGATAGCGAGTTTTCGGTGAAACGCAGCCTGTTTGACGACCTGCTCTTGAAGCGGGCTCGCGAGCTCGGCGCGAATGTCCACGAACAAACCACCGTGACCGGGTTAACCAGAAACGATGATTGGAAGATTGAAACTGCTTCAGGCCAAACGTTTCACGCGCGGATGTTGATCGCTGCGGACGGACGAAACTCTACGGTCGCCCATTTATGCAATTTGTTGCCGCGTCCTGCGCGCGAACGCGTGGCGTTACAGGCGCATATTCCGCTGCCCCGAGACTTTGGGAACCGCATCGTCTTACAATTTCTGCCAGAAGGTTATTCGGGTCAGGCTCCGGTAAATGAGAGTCAGTTGAATCTCTGCCTCGTCGGCACGCCACCTACAATTTCCAAGCTGCGCAAATGGGCGGAGCGCCAATTTGATCTGCCTGCAAATCAATCCTGGCGGACAATCACGCCGCTGACCCGTTCGCCGGTTGCATCCGTTCATGAAAATCTGTTTTTCCTCGGGGACGCAGCTCGTGTGGTCGAGCCGTTCACGGGTGAAGGAATTTATTACGCCCTGCGGTCCGGCGAACTGGCCGCAAAGGCGGTCGCCAAAATTCGTCGCGGCGATGATCGGAACTTGGCGTTGAGCGATTTTGGCCGTAGTTACGCCCAAATGTATCAGGGGCGATTATGGATTAATCGTCTCTCGCGCGCGGCGGTGTTACGGCCCCGGCTCGGCTCGCTCTTCGTTCACATGGCGCGAACTAGTCCGTCCATATTGAAATTGCTGACTGCAAAAATTGTTTCCCCGGGTGCCCGTCATTCTGAGCGAAGTGAAGCGAAGCGGAACGAATCCGAAGTTGCAACGCAGCGGACGAATTCCGCGAGGCCAGGTTTTCAATCCCGTTGAGTACTCGTATGGTCGCGCCACGGGATGACTCGACTTAGCTCGGGATGACAGTTCAGAGCGATTGCGTCGCCGCTTTCACTGTGTTGGCCATCAGCATCGCGATCGTCATCGGCCCAACGCCGCCCGGCACAGGTGTAATCGCCCTCGCCTTTTTCGAGACCTCGCCAAATGCAACGTCGCCCACTAGCCGGTAGCCACGCTCGCTTGCCGCGTCTTCGACTCGATTAATTCCCACGTCAATGACCACTGCGCCTTCCCTGATGTGATCGGCTTTCAGAAATTCTGATCGTCCAATCGCGGCAACAACAATGTCAGCGGAGCGCGTAATGTGTGCGAGATTGCGGCTGTGCGAGTGCACGACGGTCACTGTCGCGTTGCCATTTTTGTTTTTCTGCATCAGCAGTAGTGCCAAAGGTTTGCCAACGATCATGCTGCGACCAATGACCACAGCGTGCGCGCCGTTGACCTCGATGTCGCTATCCAGAAGCAAACGTTGCACGCCGAGCGGTGTGCACGGAACAAATCCGCTGGCGTCCTCGAGCACGAGCTTGGCGACATTTTCCGGGTGAAATCCGTCCACGTCCTTCCGCGGGTCCAGCGCGCGCACGATTGCCGCTTCATCGATATGCTCGGGCGGCGGCGACTGAACGAGAATGCCGTGAATGGTCGAATCGCGGTTGAATTCCTCAACGCGTGCAAGCAGGTCACTCTGCGTGGTTGAAGCCGGCAGCTCCAGTTTTGCGGAGTGCAAGCCAAGCGCCCGGCACATTTTGTCTTTCGAGCGCACATAAGCGCGCGAGGCTGGATTGTCTCCCACGAGAACTACGGCAAGACCTGGCGTTACGCCTTTTGCTTTCAGTTCTGCAATGTCGTTGCGAAGATCAGCGTAAACTTTTTCCGCGACAGCGTGGCCATCGATGAGCGTTGCCATAGGTGAAGGGCAACCGTGCCTGCGAGTACGAGGCACGCAAGTGACCTTTCGTGTAGCCGCGTCCGTGTGGGACGCGCAATGCTAGCATGGCAAACGTCTCAGCGACACGCTTGCCACAAGTGGCTACAGGATCCTCCTAGCGCATTTCAACCAGCGACATCAGCGCGTTTTGCACACGCAGGCGTTCAGCTTCGAATTCCTCCGGCGCGCCAGTCGGGTTGACGTGGTGCGGTTGGCTGATCAGCACGCGCACTCTGGAAAACGGTTGCGGGATGATGAAGCGATCCCAGCTTCCAAGCCGCCAGCAGCGCGAATACTCCAGATTCATTGGCAACACCGACGCACCGGATTTCTGCGCGAGAAAGACGATTCCAGGACCAACCTCGTAAGCCGGCCCGCGTGGACCGTCAGGTGTGATGACTACGTCGCGCCCTGACGCAAGTTCCTCTGTAAGCTGAAGGATTGCGCTCGCACCCAGGCGCGAACTGGAGCCGCGAATCACATCGTAGCCAAAACGGTGAATGGCATCCGTCAGCAAATCACCATCGCGGCTGGCGCTGATCAGTGCCGCACCGGGACGATTTGGGAAAAAGCGTCGCAACACCAAGGGGAAAATTAGCAACCGATTGTGCCAGAGCGCGCCGATGTAATTTTCCGTCACCGGTTTCCCGAGAATGCCCGCCCGATCATCAACCTGGTAACGCAGCGAACGCTCCCAGGCACGTAACAAACAAACTCCAAACGCGATCAGCCATCGCGCAAGCCTGCCTTCGATCTTCAACTTTTCTTGCGCGACGTTTTCACCGACGCCTTTTGTTCACCCCAACGATATGCACCCTGGCTGGGCAACCCGATTTGGTCGAGGATGCGCCAAACCACTGTGTCGACGACGGCGGTGAGGGAACCAGGCCGACTGTAGAAGGAGGGAATCGCTGGGAGAACAATCGCGCCAGCCTCGAGCAAAGTCACGACGTTGCGTGCGTGAATCAAATTCCACGGTGTTTCCCGGGGAACGAGAATCAATTTCCGTCGTTCCTTTAGGAAGACATCAGCGGCGCGCAAAAGGACGCTGTCGCTGGAACCGGAAGCGATTCGTCCCAGCGTGGCCATCGAACAAGGGACGATTACCATCGCATCGAAACGCGCCGAGCCGCTAACAAACGGCACGTTCATGTCACTTTCAGCATGGCGCGAAACTTCCGCAGGAATTTTGAAATCATCCAACTCCTGCTTCGCAACCTCCCTTGCGTACGCACTCATCACGAGATGCACCTCGTGAACCGCGCAATCGATTTGCTCAAGCAAGCGTTGCAGATAAATCGCTCCGCTCGCACCAGTCGCGGCGACTACGAGTTTCATGTTTGCCTTTCTGTCATTTCGACCGAAGCCGAAGGCGAAGTCGAGAAATCTCTGGACCTTCCGAATATCAGCCAAAGATCCTCGACGTCCCTCGACTTCATTGAGAAGGACCGAGTTTCATTAACACTGGGCTTCAGCCCAGTGATTTCCGTAGCACGCGCAATGAAGCCGTTCCAACGGTTTTGTCCAGAATGCGAGTTCAAGAAAGCTGTTGAAACAGCTAGGGCAGCACGAAGTCTCCGAGCACCCGGCTTAAGCCAGGTGTTACTGAGAAGTAACGGCCGAACGAAGTCGGAAAAATGATCAGCGGGAGTCCACCACCATTTCCGAAAACGAGCATCTCAAATTCACGACTCAGCGAGGGCGAGTACCATCTGAGGTAACGTTCATTCATTTTGAAGTAGCGCCGACCATCTTGGTTGTGCCTCCGGAAGATGGCAGTCAGGCACGCGGGTTCGTTCTACAGCGATCCAAGACGCTTGCGCTGCGTTTCTTCTTCAACGAAGCGTTTCGATTCGATGCGCAAACATACGCTGACCGGAAACATCAAAGTGCACCGCGCGTTTCCCTCGAAATTTCTGGGGAACCGGCGGGACATTCTGGTGTATCTGCCGCCCGGCTACCGTCGATTCTCATGGCGGCGGCATTCGGTCCTTTATTTGCACGATGGACAAAACGTCTTTGACGCAGCGACTTCGTTCGGCGGCGTCGAATGGAGTGTGGACGAGACCGCGGAACGCCTGATTCGTATCAAAGTTATCGATCCGCTCATCATTGTTGCAGTCGCGAACATGGGCGAGGACCGCGTACACGAATACACGCCCACACCCGGCGTCATCGAAGCTAAAGGCAGGCGGAAGAAGCGCAGCCGTGGTTTGGCGAGATTGTATGGCCGTTTTCTGATGGAGGAACTGAAACCGTTTATCGATCGAAAGTATCGGACTCGGCGTGGTCCGACATTCACCGGGCTAGGTGGCTCATCTTTGGGCGGTCTTGTGACACTGGCGATTGGCCTTTTGTACCCGCACAAATTTCGCCGGCTCATAGTGATGTCGCCGTCCGTCTGGTGGGATAACTTCGCGATTTACCAGCTGGTCGATTCTATTGAGCAAAAACCGCCATCAAAAATTTGGCTCGACACGGGGACAGCGGAACCTGGCTGGGAACAAACTCGGGAACTATGCAAGCGGCTCATCGAGAAAGGCTGGAAACCGGGTAAAGACATTCAATACATGGAGGCTGACCACGGCGATCACAGCGAAGCAGCCTGGGCAGCACGAGTGGAACCGGCGCTGCGGTTTTTGTTTCCACTGGGCAAATAACGCTGTAGCCGCTTCCCTGTGGGAAGCGTGAGCCTGATTTGGGCCGGATGCCGCGTCGCCCACGGGCGACGGCTCCAGTTTAACCGGCCGGCGCCGGCGACGGATTCGGCGGCAAAGGTTCAGGTGGAGGCACAGGGCACGGCGGAGTTGGTGTTGGCGGCGATGGATTCTCTGGCATGGAGTTCTCGTTAGATAATCGCTGTTATTGCAGTGGTTTGCCGTAAACCTGATAAACGCGAACAAAGCCGCCGATAAAATCCCAATCTTTTTGATATGAGAAAGCGCGATCGTGCGCAGACCAGGTGAGATCGCGCGGCGACTCTGGATGATTAGGATCGTAGACGAGATAGTGATCAACCCCGGGATTGGGCGACGAGGATTTCAGCTTATAAATCAAAACCGAGTGATTGATGCTGAACCGGGGATAAGTTGTAAGAAATGCGACGAACAACTCGCCGCGCGCCAACGCCTCGTTCAGCCGAGCATGAGTCCGTTCCTGGTAGCCGGTACCGTCTTGAAACATCATCCGAGCATTGCTGATTCGGAAGTAACTTGGCCAGCCATGGCCAATGTTTAATTGCACGAGTCCGCGACGGGCCCTGCTCATCTCCTTCAGGTCCTTATATCCCGGAAACACAATTCGTTGCTTTTCCGGCAGCGGCTCCGCCCAAGTCGCCTGGCGCGTCACATCGCCAATGCGAGCCGCCAGTGACGCGTCATCCAAGGGAGGGTTGCGCGGCTCGAACCGCGCGAATTTCTTGAATTGGACGGCCGTGCGGGACATCACAAAGCAGTGACGATTATATGCGTCTCGCTTTGTCGCCGACGATTTTCGCAAAGAAGCGTGTCCTTCGTGGTATTCGAAAACCGTTTGATTAGCGAACGCAAAGGTGTCGCGATCGAAACGGAACTCCGACGATGTCCCACCGGCGCGCGCGAATGCGACAACCGCAAAGGCACCGAGCCAGCAAGCCCCCACTACTTTGCCCCAAGTCCCAAACATCACATCAAACGCGAGCCTGGGCAGCGACAGTCTTGCCTTCGGAAAACACACCTAATCGCCGAAATTTTTGATATCGTTTCTCCAACAATTCAGCGACTGGAATTTGAGAAATTCGCTCCAGATTCCGGCGCAGCGCTTCGCCGAGACTCGCCGCGGCAGAATCATAATCGCGATGCGCACCGCCCTCCGGTTCGCGGATAATTTCGTCCACGACCTCCAGTTTCAATAGATTCTGAGCAGTTAATTTGAGCGCCTCAGCGGCTTCAGCAGCATGTCGCCGGTCTCTCCACAAAATTGCAGAACAGGCTTCCGGACTGATCACTGAGTAGTAAGCGTTCTCCAAAATCAATACATGATCAGCGACGCCGATACCCAACGCACCTCCTGAGCCGCCCTCGCCGATCACCGCGGCGATTGCGGGGACGCGCAGCTTCATCATCTCACGAAGGTTCACAGCGATTGCTTCCGAAATGTGGCGCTCCTCCGATCCAATTCCTGGAAAGGCCCCTGGCGTGTCGATTAAAGAAATCACCGGCATCCCGAATTTTTCGCCGAGACGCATCAAGCGCAGAGCCTTGCGGTAGCCCTCAGGATGCGCGCACCCGAAATTGCGCATCACGTTCTCCTTGGTGTTGCGCCCTTTTTGGTGAGCGATAACGACGCAACGCTGGCCGCCTAGCATGGCCATGCCGCACGGCATCGAGCGATCATCGGCAAAGCAGCGATCGCCGTGCAATTCGACCCAGTTCGTAAAACAACGCTGAATGTAATCGAGAGCGAACGGCCTCTGATTGTGCCGGGCGATTTGGACCCGTTGCCAAGCCGTTAGATTGTCGTAAACGTGACGGCGCGTTTCGCGAAGTTTTACCTCAAGTTCTTTCACCGCCGAGCCGAGATCGACGTCATGCTTTGTAGAATGACTCTCCAAATCCTGCAGCCGCCGTTCCAGTTCGTATACCGGCTTTTCGAAATCGAGCGGTTGCCATTCCATGATCAGGTTAAAAGGGTTACAGCGTTAAAAAGATTACAAGGTAGTGCTCGCAACATCAGGTCGGTTTGGGCTCATTTTTAATGATTGTAACTCTTTTAACTGTTTAGCTCAGTCAATAATCGTCACTGAGGTGTGATTGTTTACAAGCGTGCTTAACTCCTCGAGATCAACGGCCGCCAGACCTAAACCCGTCGGCGGAGGCGGTTGATCAAGATTGGGGTG
>Ga0066905_100000214_pt1 | contig 13740 bp, 11 predicted proteins | sample PanSoiMetaPlot36_FD_67483 | JGI IMG/M metagenome (GOLD analysis project Ga0066905, IMG submission 67483) | Tropical forest soil microbial communities from Panama analyzed to predict greenhouse gas emissions - Panama Soil Plot 36 (version 2) | ecosystem: Environmental > Terrestrial > Soil >... | reverse complement strand
CGAGACGGCCTTGGCCGACGCCCGCAGCGGAAGCTCCCGGTCCACCCCCCGCTCGAACCGGTAGGACGCCTCGCTGAACAGCCGGTGCCGCCGGCTCATTCTGGCGGTCCCGGGCGCCGAGAAGTGGGCCGCCTCGATGACCAGATCCCGTGAGGTCTCCGAGATCTCGGTGGCCAGTCCGCCCATGGTGCCGGCGAGCGAGATCGGCCCTGAGGAGTCGGTGATGAGGATGTCGTCGGGGTCCAGGGCGCGGACCACATGGTCGAGCGTCTCCAGCCGTTCGCCGGGCCGGGCACGGCGGACCACGATCGGCCCGGTCAGCCGGGTCCTGTCGAACGCATGCAGCGGCTGGCCCAGTTCCAGCATCAGGTAGTTGGTGATGTCTACCGCGAGCGACACGCTGCGCAACCCGCACCGGGCCAGCCGCACCCGTATCCACAGCGGGGTCGGCATCGCCGGGTCGAAGCCGCGCGCCTCGCGGAGCACGAACCGGTCGCACGCGGTCGGGTCGTCGATGCTGGCCGGGTAGACGTCCGGCGACACCTTGTCCACGTCGTCAGGCAGCCCGGTATCGGCCGGGTCGGTGTATGCGGCGCCATAAGCGATCGCCAGTTCGCGGGCCACTCCCCGGATGGACAGGGCGTAGCCACGGTCCGGCGTCACCGCGATGTCGAAGACGTGGTCCGCAAGCCCGGCATAGGCCACGAAGTCGGCGCCGAGCGGCGCGTCGGGCGGCAGCACCAGGATGCCAGTGTGGTCATCGCCGATGCCCAGCTCCGCGGGCGAGCAGATCATCCCCTCTGACTGGCGGTCGTAGGCCTTCTTGACGGTGATCCGGAACCCGCCGGGCAACTCGGCCCCGGGTGGGGCGAACGGTACCCGGTCCCCCGTTGCGAAGTTAACCGCGCCGCAGATCACCCAGCGCGGCTGACCGCTGCCGGTGGACACCTGGCAGTAGCGGACCGGCTTGCGGAAGCCGGTCAGCTCCTCGATCGCCATGACCTCGGCGACGACCACGCCGGTGATGTCGTGCCCGACCTGCTCGAACGTCTCGACCTCCAGGCCGGCCGCGGTCAGCCGCCTGGCCACGTCGTCCGCGCCCGGGAGCGGCGTGCCCAGCCCGGCGTACTCGGCGAGCCAGGACAGTGGCGCGCGCATCAGGCCTCCATCCCGAACGCCCTGCTGAACCGCACGTCGCCCTCCAGCGTGTCCCTGATGTCGGTCAGCCCGTTCCTGATGATCAGGCTGCGCTCGATGCCAAGGCCGAACGCGAAGCCGCTGTAACGGCTGGGGTCGATCCCGCACGCGACCAGCACCTTGGGGTTGACGATGCCGCAGCCGGCGATCTCGATCCAGCCCTGTGACTTACACACCCGGCACGGCTCCGCGCCGGGGCGGGTGGACGCGCCACGGCAGACGTGGCATTCCATCGACACGTCCGCCGACGGCTCGGTGAACGGGAAGAAGTCCGGCCGCAGCCGTGTCCGCAGTCCTTCGCCGAACATCACCCGCACGAACGCGTTGATCGCACCGCGCAGGTCGGCCATCGTCAGTCCTTCGTCCACGGCCAGGCCTTCGATCTGGTGGAAGACCGGGCTGTGGGTGGCATCCTGGGCGTCGGTGCGGAAGCACTTGCCCGGGCTGACCACGTACAGCGGCAGGGGACGGGTCAGCATCGCCCGGACCTGCACCGGCGAGGTATGGGTGCGCAGCACCACGCCGGACCGCTGCGCAGCGTCGGGCCCCTCCACGAAGAACGTGTCCTGCATCTCGCGGGCCGGGTGGTCGGGTGGGAAGTTCAGAGCGTCGAAGTTGTACCACTCGGCCTCGACCTCGGGCCCTTCGGCGACCTCGTAGCCCATCGCGACGAAGACGTCGGACAGCCGCTCGGAGAGCGTGGTCACCGGGTGCCGCGCGCCCTGCCCGGTCCGGTCCCAGGGCAGCGTGACGTCCACCGTCTCCTCGGCCAGGGCGCGCCGGTCACGGTCGGCCTCCAGCTCCTCCTGCCGCGCGGCCAGGGCCTGGGCTACCTCACGCCGCGCGGCCCCGACCCGCCTGCCGGCCTCGGCGCGCGCCTGCGGGGGCAGCGCGCCGATCTCCGCGTTGGCGAGAGCGAGCGGCGAGCGGTCCCCGGCGTGCGCGAGCCGGGCCGCCTTCAGTTCATCCAGGTTGCCGGCGGCTGCGATGGCGGCAAGCGCCGCGTCGCGCATCCCGGTTATCTCCTCGGGTGACAGCACAGCCACCTCCACCGGGTCGTAATGCTTGTTCGGTGCGGACATCGGGTCCTGCTTTCCTGGGGCGCGATGGTCAGGTAACTCATCTGCGGCGGCCCGGCGGTTCACTTGCACAACGTATGGCGCGTGGAACTGCCCCGGACGGCGCCGCCGTGTGGAGCGCCGGTGATCCGCTGGGCCGGAGCCCGCCGCGCTACCCGAAGTCGGGCAGGCCGGCGGGCATGGTAAATCGGAATTCGGCGCCGCCGCCGGGGGCCCCCTGGACGGTGATCGTCCCGCCGTGCGCCTCGACCAGTCCCTTGACGATGTAGAGGCCGAGCCCGGCGCCACCGCGGCGCTTGGCGCGCCAGAACTGGCGGAAGACGCTCGGCACGAGCTCGGGGGAGATGCCGTCGCCCTCGTCGCAGACCGAGACCGCGACGCCCGGCACGCCGGTCGCGCGGGGGCCGCGCAGGCCGTCCGGCGCACCGGGGGCCGCACCCGCGCGGCCTGGTGCACGGGTGGCAACGGTTTCGACCGGCGCTACCACAATCGTCACGGTACCAGCACCATGCCTGATCGCGTTCTCCACCAGATTCCCGAGTATCTGGTCCACCTTGTCGGCATCCAGCCAGGTCTCGGGCAGTTCGCCGGTGAGCACCACCCGGAACCGCTCCGCCGGTTCCCCGGCCGCGACCCGTCCGGCGACGATCTTCTCCACTCGCTCGGGGATGCTGACGAGCTGACGGTGGACCTCCATCCGCCCGGACTCGATGCGGGACACGTCCAGCAGTTCGGTGATGAGACGGGTGACCCGGTCCGCGTCGGCATTGACCGTCTCCAGCATGACCCGCTTCTGGTCGTCGGTGAACCGGGTCCACTTGGCCAGCAGCGTCGCCGTGAACCCTTTCACACTCGTCAGCGGTGACCGCAGTTCATGTGCGACGGTGCTGACCAGGTCGGCCCGGCCGCGCTCCAGCCTCGCCCGCTGCTGGGCTCCGCGCAGGCTGATCACCAGACGCTGCAGTGGGCCCGGGCCGCCGGGCTGCGGCGCCCCCGGCGTGCCGAGCCGGGGGCCGCGTACGTAAGCCACAGTGACCAGAAGCTCGGTCCCATCGGGGAGATACAGCGACATCTCGGGATGGCGGGTCCGGGTGGGCAGGCCTTGGTAGGGATCGGCGGACATCCACCAGCAGCGGCCGTCGGCGTCCCTCAACGGCAGCGCCTGCCGCACATCCGTCCCGATCGCGTCGGCGGCGGAGATGCCGGTCAGCCGCGCCGCGGCCCGGTTGAAAACGCACACCCGCCCAGCGTGGTCGGCGATCACCAGGCCGTCGGGAAGTTCGTCGGGGCCCGTGTGCCAGCCGGCTGGGGCGCGAGCCGCCGCGGCCATGCTCGCCAGGTCTGCCGCCCGCTGACCCGGGCTCAGCCCCTCCACGCCTGCACTGCCTCCATCATCTCGACCCTGACCTGACGCGAAGAGACCCGGCGATGGGACCGCCGGGCTCGCGGGTCCCGCTCCTGATCCAGCCCCCCCACTGCCTGAGGCTCTCAAATGACGCAACGTGATCAGACTCTAGCGTGTTGCGGATGGGGAAGGGCAGCCCCCCTGTCCTCATCGTCACCGCTGGACCCGGGTGGCCTGGCTCGCCCGGATGGCGTGAGCGGAGGCGTAGAGGCACACCGCGGCGGCCGCGGCCAGATTGAGGCTCTCCGCCTTTCCGTAGATGGGGACCGCCACCACGTCGTCGGCGAGAGCCAGCACGTCGGCCGGCAGCCCCCAGGCCTCGTTCCCGAACAGCCACGCGGTGGGCCGGCCGAGCGGGCCGCCCGGCTCCTGCGGCCCGGCGGGACCGGTCTCGTCGAGAGACCGGCCGGCCCGGCCGTCCGCCGCCACGATCCGTAGCCCGGCCTCCCGCATCGCACGCACCGCCTCCGCCACTGATGCACCCGCCACCAGTGGCAGGTGGAAGATGCTCCCGGCGGTGGCGCGGACGCACTTGCTGTTGTAGGGGTCCACCGAGGCGTCCGAGAAGATCACGCCGCCGGCGCCCGCCGCATCCGCAGTTCGCAGCACGGTGCCGGCGTTGCCCGGGTCCCGGACGTTGGCGAGGATCGCCACCAGCCGCGGCGCGGCGGCGGCCAGGCGCTCCAGCGGGATGTCCACGTACCGGCATACGGCGAGCACCCCCTGCGGGGTGATGGTCTGCGCTATCCCGGCCATGACCTCACCGCTCACCGCCTGGACGTGGGCACCCTGACGGGCGGCCCGCTCGGCGAGCTCGGCGTGGCGGGCGCGGGCGGCGGCGGTGATGAACAGCTCGGAGACGACACCATCGCTGGCGAGCGCCTCCCCCACCGCCTGTGGCCCCTCGGCCAGAAACGACCGTGCCCGCAGGCGCAGCGCGCGCTTGGCGAGCCGGCGTGCGGCCTTCACCCTGGGTGAGCGGATGCTCGTGAGCTCGGAGCCGAAGGGTTCGCTCATGTGTTCGCGTGATCCTGAAGACTTTTCCGCGCATGCAGCGGAAAATCCTTCAGGATCATGGAAACGGGCGGTGTCAGGCGGCAGCGCTTGTGGACTCGGCGCCGGCGGCCGGCGGCAGGGCGTTCTTCGCCACGTCGACCAGTGCCGAGAACGCCTTCGGGTCGGATACCGCGAGCTCGGCGAGCATGCGGCGGTCTACCTCGACCCCCGCTGCCTTGAGGCCCTGGACGAATCGGTTGTATGTCATCCCGTCCGCCCGCGCGGCGGCGTTGATGCGCTGGATCCACAGCCGCCGGAACGCGCCCTTGCGGTCCTTGCGGCCCGTGTAGGCGTAGGCCATCGAGTGGAGAACCTGCTCCTTGGCCTTGCGGTACAGGCGCGATCGCTGGCCGCGATAGCCGCTCGCCCGCTCAAGGACCACCCGGCGCTTCTTGTGGGCGTTCACAGCCCGCTTCACGCGTGCCATCGTTATGTCTCTCCTTGAGGCGGTCTTGGCTACTTCGCCAGCAGCTTCTTGATCCTGCGGACGTCTGCGGGGGAAAGCGTCGTTTCGTGTGCCAGGCGGCGGGTTCGCCTGCTCGACTTGTGCTCGAACAGGTGGTTCCGGTTCGCGCGGCGGCGCATCACCTTTCCGGTGGCGGTCAGCTTGAACCGCTTTCCGGCCCCACTGTGGGTCTTCATCTTCGGCATGGTCGCCGTCTCCGTCTCCTGCGCGCCTGCGGCGCGACCCTTTCCTGCGCGCCTGGCGGCGCGAGTCTTCTCTACACCGCTAGACCGGGGTTTCCGCCCTCAGCGGTGTGACGCTCTGTCTTCATCTGCGGCCCCGCCAAGCGTTGCCTCCACGGGCCATCGGCTTGGCGTCGCCGCATCGGCTCAGCCTTCGGCGGCTGCCTCCGGTGTGCTCCGGGCCTCGGCCTGTTCGGGCCTGGCGGACCGGTCAGCGGCCGCGGCGGACCGCGCCGCGCGCTGCCGCGACGCCGCACGCTCACCGTGCTGCGCCGGCCGTTCCGCCTTGGCCTCGCTCTTCCTGCGGTGCGGCCCGATGACCATGATCATGTTGCGGCCGTCCTGCTTGGGCTGGGACTCGACGAAGCCAAGTTCCTCGACGTCTGCAGCGAGGCGCTGAAGCAGCCGGAACCCGAGCTCGGGCCGGGACTGCTCGCGTCCCCGGAACATGATCGTCACCTTGACCTTGTCTCCCTGCCTGAGGAACCGCTCGACGTGGCCCTTCTTCGTTCCGTAATCATGCGGATCGATCTTGGGCCGGAGCTTGATCTCCTTGATGACCGTCTGGGCCTGGTTCTTGCGGGATTCCCTGGCCTTGAGCGCGGACTCGTACTTGAACTTGCCGTAGTCCATGAGCTTGGCTACCGGTGGCCGTGCCGTGGGCGCGACCTCGACCAGGTCGAGGTCGGACTCCTGGGCCAGCCGGAGCGCATCACCCAGGGCAACGATCCCTACCTGCTCGCCGTTCGGGCCGACGAGCCGTACCTCGGGAACCCTGATGCGCTCGTTGATACGGGGTTCGACGCTGATGTGACCTCCTTGGGCTTTTCTTCCCCCCGGCATCCCCGGGAGGGTGTGCCGCGACCATCCCCGCGGGCCCCGTTCCGGGTTGGCTGCCCGGACATGCGAAAGGCCCCGCACGGTATGCATGCGGAGCCACCCGACCCGGATCGCCTGGCGGGCAGTGAGCCCTGCCAGCCGACGCCAAGCCGTCCACGCGACAGGCCCGCCGCACGCGCCCCGCGCGTGCCGGCCCATCTCGTCAGGCCTACCCGCCGACCAAGGGCCGACCAGGTGGGAGGTGGTCCTCCGCTTGCACGTCCAGCACCCGGCAGGTGCCGGGCTGGTCGTCAGCCAAGACTAACAGCAATCTCCGGCCTTCTGGTATTCCTAGCTGGGTCTCGGATGGCGCTGCGCTGGGCGCGCCGTCGTCACGCGCACGCGGGCCCGGCATACGAAAACGCCGTGCCCGCGCGCCCGTGCCGTCGTCATGTTGCGGTTCTGTGCGTCGCCGCTCATCTGGAAGGGAGGTTGCGGTAGGATTCTTACTTGTAAGAGTAAGACTCGCTCGTCGGCGAGGGATGCTGGGGTGCTAGCGAAGGAGGCTGGGATGGATGCGGATTACTTCTAAGGGGCAGGTGACTATTCCGGTGGAAATTCGGGAGCTGGCGGGGCTGTTGCCGGAGACCGAAGTCGATGTGATTTATGTGAACGGGGTGGTGCAGATCGTCAAGGCGGAGTCCCACCGGGGAGAGAGCCGTGGCGAGCGGCTCGTTCGCCGGCTGCGGGGCCGTGGGGGGTACAGCGGCATGACGACTGACGAGATCATGGCCTTGACTAGGGGCTGGGGCGAAGACGAGTAGGGTCGGCATGGCTGCGGTCCTGATCGATAGCAACATCATCCTCGACCTCATCACCGACGACCCGGAGTGGGCTGACTGGTCGGAAACCACGCTGGCCGCGCTGGCCAACGAGGCTGTACTCGTGATCAACCCCATCATCTACGCAGAGGTCTCAGTCGATTTCGACCGGATCGAGCACGTCGACGACGCCCTGCCCCCGGCAGTGTTCACGCGCGAACCGCTGCCCTATGAGGCGGGGTTCCTGGCTGGCAAGTGTCATCGCGACTACCGGCGGCGGGGCGGTCCCCGGGCATCGGTGCTGCCGGATTTCTACATCGGTGCGCACGCCGCCGTCCGCGGTTACCGTCTACTCACCCGCGACAGCACCCGCTACCGCACCTACTTCCCCACCCTCGAACTCATCGCCCCCCAATAACGATCTGCTTGTGCACCACCACCAGCGGTCACGTTCCGGCGGGCGGGCCAAACCCCAGCCATGACGCGATAGCTGCACGGCCGCGGACCTCAGCCACAGCACGGCGGCAGGGCGGGTGTGCTGTCCCGGTGTTTCTGTATGCCGGGACAGTGCATCCGGTCTACCGTCGCTCACCCATCAGCCCGAAGGGCCCCGCGACCGGCCGCCCGCATCGTTTCAAGCGGCGCGGACATCCCGGTCATGAGCTCGAACTGACCACCCGCCTGGTGCAGGAGCAGGTCGAAGCCGTCCGCTACGGCGGCTCCGGCTCTCCGGCCGGCCACTGCCAGTGGGGTGGGCCAGGGGTGATAGACGATGTCGATCAGGCACCGTGGCAGGAGGGCACGCCCGGACATCCGTTGCGCATACTGATCCGCGGCCCCGGCGGGGACGGCGGAAATCAGCAGGTCCGGTGGATCGCCGACGGGCGCGCCGAAGGCGGTGAGCGTGACCTTCACGCCCAGCCGGTCCGCCGTGGCCAGCAGGTCGCTGGCGCGCGCGGGGTCGCGGGCCGCCACGCTCACCTCGCCGATGCCGAGCCCCCGCGCGGCAGCCAGGCTGGAACGGGCGGTCGCACCGGCGCCGAGGATGAGCGCCGTTGCGCCGGGCGGGAAGAAGGTGCCGGTCACGCCCTGCTCGGCCAGGGCCGCGATCAGCCCGGGAACATCGGTATTGTGGCCGTGCCGCCGCCCGCCGCGCAGCACCACCGTGTTCGCCGCGCCGACCTCGGCCGCCAGCGGCTCGGTGCGGTCGAGCAGCGGCAGCACGGCGCGCTTGAGCGGCATGGTCAGCGACAGGCCGGCCCAGTCCGGGCCGCAGCCGGCGAGCAGCCCGGGCAGGCCCGCCTCGTCGCACTCGATGGCCTGGTAGGTCCAGCCGCTGAGGCCGAGCGCCCGGTAGGCCGCCCGGTGCAGGGCGGGTGAAAGGGAATGCGCGATCGGGGAGCCGAGGACGGCGGCTTTCAGCTACTTCCCCTTGGCGATGTTCGCCGCCAGCTCGGCCCGGAACTGCTGGAACTCGGTGGGGCTGCTGGTGAACTTCGTCAGGCCGGTCTTGGGATTCACCGTGACGAAGTACATCCAGGTCCCGTGCGCCGGGTGCAGCGCGGCCTTGATGGCGTCGACTCCCGGGCTGTCGATCGGGCCGGGCGGCAGGCCGGTGTGCCGGTAGGTGTTGTAGGGCGAGTTCACCTTGATCTGCTGGGACGTGGCGATGATGCCGTATCTGTGCAGCGCATACATCACAGTGCTGTCGAGCTGGAGCGGGATCTGCGGGCTGGTGTTCAGCCGGTTGTAGATCACCCGGGCGATCTTCGGGAAGTCGGACGTCCGCCCGCCCTCGGCCTGGATCAGGCTCGCGACGGTGATGACCTCGGCCCGGGTGAGTTCCGCGTGGGCGGCCGCGGAGGGCAGGCTGATGTTGGCCGCTTCCTTGCCGAACTGGGTGACCATCGACTGCAGCACCTTGATCGGCGGCGTGTTGGGCTGAACGTTATAGGTCGCGGGGAACAGGTACCCCTCGGGGTTGCCGTGCGCGAACGACGGCAGGTTCAGCGCCTTGACGTCCTTGATGGCCTGCTGGTAGCCCCGCGGGTTACCGGTGTCACGGCCCAGGGTGGCGATGATCTGGGATAGCCGCTGGCCCTCCGGAATGGTGATCTTCGTCTGCACCCGGGCCGACGGCTTGAGCAGCAGCGCGAAGGCCAGCGCGGCGCTCATGTGCAGGTGCACCTTGTAGTACCCGGGTTCCAGCGCGGTGCCGTGGCCGCTGGCCTTGGCGGCATTGGAGAACGCACGGGCACTGGCGACCACGCCCACCTTCTGCAGGCGCTGGCCGACCACGCCGGCGGTATCACCCGGGTAGATCCGCACGACCATGGTGCCCGTGCCGGCGCCAGAGAAGTCGGGTGGGTGCAGGTAGGTCCGGTACACGTACAGGTAGCCGCCGCCGGCCCCGATCAGCAGGACGAGGAACACGCCCAGGGCCAGCCACGGCGCCATCCGCCGCATGCGGCTCTTACGCTTGCCGCCCCCCGCCTTGCCCGTGCCCGCCTTGCCGGGTCTGGTCTTGCCGGGGCCCTGTCTGCCCGGGCCCGTGTCAGCCGGCCGCGTGCCGCGGCCGCCACCCGGACGGCGCTCGCCGTCCCGGGTGCCGGTGCTCATACCCGGCAGGAAGCTGCCCTCGTCGTCCTCGGGCCAGCCGCGTTGCTCGTCCACGTTCCCGTACCAGCCCTCGTGGCCAGGATAACCATGGTCGTGGCCCGGGTCATCGGGGCCGGCCGGGTGGTCGCCGTACTGCAGGTACTCGTCGCCGTGCTCGTCCGGGTAGCCGCCCGTTCCGGGGTACCGGCCCGCCTCGGCCGTGAACGGGTCGCCGCCATGTGCCGGGTGGTCATAGCCCGTGCCGGGGCCGGGGAAGCCGCCAGTGGCCGCCGGGTAGTCGTCGCCCGCCTCGTGATATCCGGTGCCCGGATCGTCGTAACCGGCGCGGTAGTGCGCCTCCGGGTAGCTGCCTGTGTCGTACCCGGGGTCGGGGTACCCCGCGTACCCGTAGCCGGTGTCGTCGTCGGCAGCACCGGCGTAGCCGCCTTCCGGATGACCGCCGGTACCGGGATAGCCGGGCTCGTGGCCGGGATAGCCGGGCTCGTGGCCTGGGTAGCCGGGCTCGTGGGCGTTATCGCCGAAGTAGCCGCTGTCCGGGTAGTCGGCCTCATGCCCGGCATCGTCGCGGTATCCGCCCTCAGCATGGCCGGCACCGCCCGGGTAGCCGGGCTCGTGATCGGCATAGCCGAACGCTAGCGGGGTGTCCGGCCAGTCGCCCTCATGCATCGGCTGCGAGGGCAGCGGGTCCGAGGGGTGCTTTCCGGCCAGAGCCCCCGTGCCGCCCCAGCCCGGTTGCTCCCACGGCGGGCCGACGTCCTCCCACGGTGGCCCGGTCTGGCTGTCGTCGTCCGGTGAGGTCTGCATGGAGGTACGCGGCCGCCGCTGTGCGCCGGATCCCTGCCCGGGTGAACGGCGGCCCGGGCCGCCGCCCGCATCCCGCTCGGCCGCATACCCGCCGGGAAGCCATGTCCCGTCGCCGTTGGCCCCGTCTGTTCCACGTCCGCCGCGGCGGCTCATCCTCCGGCTCCGGCCGCGGACCCGACCAGCTCACCGGCTGGCCTGCCCGTGGTTCGCTCGGTATCCAGTGCCCCCTGCAGGATCAGCGCGGCGGCGGCCTTGTCCACCACCGGGCGCCGTGCCCGTGAGCCGCGCCCGCCCCGGCGCAGCACGTCATGGGCGATGACCGTGGTGAAACGTTCGTCTACCAGGCGCACAGGCAGCGGCGCCAGCCGGGCCGCCACCGCCCCGGCGAACTCCCGGGCCTGCGTCGCGGCGGCGCCTTCCCGCCCGGAAAGCCCGGTGGGCAGCCCGACGACGACCTCGATCGCGCCCTCGTCGGCCGCGAGCGAGGCCAGGCTGTCCAGGTCCCCGGGACCCCGGCGGATCGTCGCGAGCGGGCTGGCCAGCAGGCCGTCAGGATCGCACCGTGCCACGCCGATCCGCGTCGATCCGACGTCGACCGCGAGCCGGGTTCCGAACCTCAACCACCACCTCCGTGCCCTGTGGTTCTCACCAGCACAGAGGAACCCATCGGCACGATGGGTCTCACTGGCGCCACGAAATGGCTGCAGCACGGTCTCACGCTAGCCCACCTGATCCCAGCGTGTCTCTCACAACAGCCCGAACTGCACCAAAAGCCTCGTCAATAGCTGCTGCGGAACGGTCGCCAAGGGGCGCGCCTCCTCCCTGGGCGACGTCGTCGCGGCCACCTCCGCCGCCGCCGAGGCGGCCCGTGGCCTCACGCACCAGTGACCCCGCGTTCAGGCCAAGCTCGCGGGCACGTTCGTTGACCGCGACCACCACCGCCGGCCGGTCGGCCGGGATGCCGGCGACCATCACCACCGCCGGCCGCTCGGCGGGCACCCGTCCCCGGATGTCCAGCGCCAGCCTGCGGATGCCGTCGGCGGGGGTGCCGTCGGCGACCCTGTGTCCGACGAACGCCGCCCCGCCGATGTCCTCCGCGCCGCGGGTCAGTTCCTCGGCCGCGCCGAGCAACTGCGCGGACCGCGTCCGGTCCAGTTCCCGCTCGGCGTCGCGCACCCGCGTGACCAGCGCGGCCACCCGCTCGGGCAGTTCTTCCCGCCGTGCCTTGAGCTGCTCGGACAGCTGGCTCACCAGGACGCTCTCGGTCGCGAGGAACCGGAACGCGTCGGTGCCGACGAGCGCTTCGACCCTGCGGACGCCCGAGCCGATGGACGACTCGCCGAGGATCTTGACCAGCCCGAGCTGGCCGGACCTGAGCACGTGCGTCCCCCCGCACAGCTCGCGCGAGTAGTCGCCGACCTCGACCACCCGGACGTGGTCGCCGTACTTCTCACCGAACAGCGCGATCGCACCGATCGCCTGCGCCTCCTCGATGGGCGTGACGAACGCGCGCACGTCGAGGTCGGCGATGAGCACGCTGTTGACCTCGTCTTCGGCGTCACGCACCACCGAGGCGGGCACGGCCCCGGCGGCGGTGAAGTCGAAGCGCAGCCGCCCCGGCGCATTCTCCGAGCCCGCCTGCGCGGCCGACTCGCCGAGCGCGCCGCGGAACGCGCGGTGGACCAGGTGGGTCGCGGTGTGCGACCGCGAGATCGCCCGCCTGCGCTCGACGTCGATCTCCGCGTACACGGGGTCGCCGACCAGAATCTCACCGGCGGTCACCTTGCCCCGGTGCACGATCAGCCCGGGCACCGGTGCCTGCACGTCGCGCACCTCGACCTCGGCGCCGGCGCCCGCTCCCGACCCGGTGGCCCGGATCACGCCGGCGTCGGCGAGCTGGCCGCCGCCCTCGGCGTAGAACGGGGTCCGGTCCAGCACGACCTCGACCTCGGTGCCGGCGCCCGCGGCCGGCACCGAGGCGCCGCCGACCACCAGGCCGGTGACCGTCGCGTCCCCGGTCACCTGCTCGTACCCGGTGAAGTCCACCGGGCCGGACCGGTCGACGAGCGCGGCGAGAACCGAGATGTCGGCGTTGCCGGTCTTCTTGTCGATCGCGTCCTGCTTGGCGCGCTGGCGCTGCTCCGCCATCAGCCGCCGGAACCCCTCCTCGTCAACCATCAGGCCCTGCTCGGCGGCCATCTCCAGGGTGAGGTCGATGGGGAAGCCATACGTGTCGTGAAGCTGGAACGCCTGCTCACCGGTGAGGCTGCCGGTGCCACGGCGCTTGACCTCGCCGACGGCGGCGTCGAAGATCGCCGACCCTGTGCGCAGCGTCGCGCTGAAGGTGGCCTCCTCGGCGTCGAGGACACCGTGGATGCGGGGTGCGTCCCGGCGCAGTTCGGGAAACTGCTCACCGAGCGCGTCGATCGCGGTGTCGGTGAGCTCGTGCAGATAGCGCTCGTCCTCGCCGGCCCGGCGCGACCCCGTACCGCCTCGCTGCCCGCCGGCGAGCAGCCGAAGGTTGCGGATGCTGCGCCGCAGGATGCGCCGCAGCACGTAACCGCGCCCCTCGTTGGAGGGCAGCACCCCGTCGGACACCAGCATGACCGAGGCGCGGACGTGGTCGGCGACTATCCGCAGCGCCACATCCGAGCGGTGGTCGCGGCCGTATCTCTGCTCGGTCAGCTCGGCCGCCCGGTCGAGCACCTTCCACATGGTGTCGACCTCGTAAATGTTGTCGACCCCCTGCAGGATGACCGCCATCCGCTCCAGGCCCATCCCGGTGTCGATGTTACGCGACGGCAGCTCGCCGGCGACGTCGAAGTCGTCCTTGGCGCGGACCGCGCTGAGCACCTCCTGCATGAAAACGAGGTTCCACACCTCCAGGTAGCGGTCCTCGTCCACCTCCGGGCCGCCCTCTTTGCCGTATTCGGGCCCGCGGTCGTAGTAGATCTCCGAGCTCGGGCCGCCCGGGCCGGGCACACCCATGTGCCAGTAGTTGTCTTTGAGGCCGCGGCGCTGGATGCGGCTCTCCGGCACGCCGACCACATCCCGCCAGATCTTCGCGGCCTCGTCGTCGTCGAGGTAGACGGTGACCCACAGGCGTTCCTCCGGGAAGCCGAACCCGCCGTCGCGCTCGGACCGGGTCAGCAGTTCCCAGGCGTACGGGATCGCCTTCTCCTTGAAGTAATCGCCGAACGAGAAGTTGCCCAGCATCTGGAAGAACGTCGCGTGCCGGGTGGTCTTGCCCACC
>Ga0066905_100000213_pt1 | contig 13766 bp, 15 predicted proteins | sample PanSoiMetaPlot36_FD_67483 | JGI IMG/M metagenome (GOLD analysis project Ga0066905, IMG submission 67483) | Tropical forest soil microbial communities from Panama analyzed to predict greenhouse gas emissions - Panama Soil Plot 36 (version 2) | ecosystem: Environmental > Terrestrial > Soil >... | reverse complement strand
GTACCGGCCGGCGCGCCGAGCGGCGGGTCGACGCGAACGACGAACTGGCGCGCCGCTCCGATCTCGAAGTCCTGCTCCGAGTCGCCAACGACCGAGAACCAGTCCGGGGGTGCGCCGGCGGCCGGCGTGATCCGCGCCCGCGCGCGGAGCTTCCGGTTGCTGACGTTCGTGACGGTGAACGGCACCTCGCCGATGCGGTTCTCGGCGAGCGTCACGGTCACAGACGGAGTGGTGACCGCAAAGACCGGGTCCGCCTTGACCGCGCTCACGTCACGCTCCCTCCTGCTCGAGCGCGACCGTCGCGATGACATGGGCCGGCTTCTCGTGTTCGACGATGCGCCGGACGAGATCCTGGTACTGCTCGGCCTGACGCGGGACGACGACGCGAACGCGGAAGGGAAGCGGTTGCTGCGACTCGTCCGTGACGGTCTCCTCGACCCGATAGCCCTGAACGCCCGTCGCGCGCTCGAGGAGCCTCACGAGCCCGGCGGAGGTTCCGCGCCACTTCGATTCTGCGGCGGCCCAGGCGACCAGCTCGCGCAGCCGCCCGAGGCCTCCCGCAAACGGCCGTTGGACGTCGGCGTACGGGTTGTCCGGAGGATCGAGGAGAAGCCAGGCGTAGTCGACCCAAGCGGCGAGGTACGGAACGAACTCGTCCGTCGTCCGGCGGGGATCGACGTAGCGCCCGAAGCCCGCGAGGATGTCCTCGTCGCGGGCATGCAGCTCCTCCATGACGCCGAGCACGCCAGCGAGCGGGTTTCCCTCGCCCGTCGCGGCCTGCTTGAAGACGTCCGGCAGCCGTTCGACGATTGCGTCCCGCTTCACGAGGACTGCTCCCCTTCGCTGACGACGGAGATCTCATGCGTTCCGGAGACGAACAGCCACGTGCTCGGCAGCGCGACGGTCTCCGTGAACTCGGTCTGCGACCGCGAGCTGTACTCCTCGCCGTCCGTGCTCGCGAACACTCCCTTGTCCCCGCCGGCGAGCACGAGCCCGCCCGGGCCCGCGGCCACGGTGTCGAGCTGCTCGAAGAGGAAGCGGGTCGGATCGCGCAACGGCAGCCCGGAGTTGATGCCCGGAGACGTCCACGCAGAGTCCGCGCGCCGAGCGTCGAGACGGGCGACGCCGCCGTGATGGGTCGCGGCGAAGACCGTGCCCTCGTGGAAGGCGAGGCCCCAGCAGCTTCCCGCCTGCCAACCGCTCCCGAATCGGACCCAGCCCTCGGCCGGGTCCTCCCCGCCGCGCAGCTCCCAGCGCCAGGCGCCCTTGCCGGGATCGTCGCTGCCGGCGGCCGCGGCTCCCGCCCAGAGGAAGGCGCGCGGCCCGTCGCGCTGGATCGCGAGCACGCGGATGTCCTCGTTCGTGAGCGTCTTCGTGTCACGAAAGGTCTGCGGTGCCCCGCCTTCGCTCGAAAGCCAGACGCCGCCGCCGGCCTGGGCAGCAACGGCGACGTTGCGGGCGCCGAGCGCGTCGACGGCGACCGCGACCGAGTAGAAGCCCCGCGTCTGCTGCGGTGTGACGAGGATCTGGACGAAGGTCGCGCCCGAGTCGAGCCCGATCTCGTACAAACCGACATCGGAGGCCAGCAGTAAGGTCGGCGCTTCGCCCTGCATGCTCCACGCGACGTCGTTCACGACGAACTCGGGCTTGCGCAGCACTTGCGCGTCCCAGTTCTCGCCGGTGTCGACGGACACGTGGAGCCGGGAGCCACCGGCGACGGCACTGACGACCGCCACATGTCCCGAGAGCTCGGGATGACTCTCGATCCTGCGCACGGTCTCGCCGGGGAAGCTGGCGACCTGCTCCCAGCTCGCCGCGTCGTTGAGCGAGCGAAAGACCGTCTCGCCCGCGCCCGCGTACCACGTACCGGGCTGGAACTCGTCGCGCGCGATGGCAAGGACATTCGTATCCGGAGCGCTCTCGACGAACATTCGCACGCCGTCCACGAAGCGCACGCCGGGCTCCTTGAGCAGGATGTCGTAGACGTGCGACGCGCGCAGCGCCTGACCGAAGGCCCACCCGGGCGAGCGGTCGTGCGGCGACGGGAGCGGGTTGATCGTCGCGTACAGGCGCTGCTCCAGCCGTTGCCCGACCGCTTCGAGATTCTCCTCGCGCCGGACGACCACGCTGGCCCGCACGTGAACGGTCTTGTAGCTCGCCCAGTTGACCTGGCACGTGGTGCCGAGTGGCCGGCGCTGGTCGATCGCAAGCTGGATCTGCGTCCTCGCCGTGTCGGTCTCGTGCGCGTGCAGGATCTCGGGCGTCACCCGGCCGCCGCTCAGCTCCTGGTCGTCGACGTAGGGGACAAGCAGCATCTCGACGGTGCCGGGCAAGGCGTGCTCCCAGATCGCCGCCTTCGTGAACGCCCGCGCACGGGCGACAGCTCCGCCGGCCTTCAGGGCGATGGCCTCGTAGTCGTCCGCGGTGACTGCACGCTCGACGCCGTGCAGCTCCTGCGGCCCGCGGATCAGTGCTTCGTCGAGGATCTCGGCCGGCCGCCCACCCGTCGCGGCGGCCGGGTTGGTGACCTTCCGCACTCCGGGCACGGTGTCCTTGAGGACGGAAATCGTTCCGGCCGGGATGTTCCCCGCCGAGCCGCCGCCGCGTCGGTACCAGGCGCGGATCTCGCGACCCGCGGCGGGAACCGCGGCCAGCGGAGTGCCCGGCGCATTCGGATCGGCGTCTTCACCGGGCAGGTGCAGCGCAGGCGCGAATACGATGCGGCCGGTGAAGCGGTCGGCGACGTAGACCGTGTCGTCGGGCGACCTGTTGACGAAGCTGTCCACCTCCTGCCAGATGCGGAACGGCTTCCCCTCGTAGTTGCGCGCCGGCACCCGTTCGCTCAGCTCGCCCGGGCGCGCCTCCACGCCGACGACGAGGTCGAGCTCGTTGCCGGTCGGCGCGATGATCGGAGGCCGTCCGACCGCGACCGCCTGAGCAGGCTGGCCCGTGCCTGTGCCGATCAGCTCTCCGTCGACGAGATCGCAGTGATGTGCCAGGACGGTGACGGACTGCCGTCCGACGTCGATCGAGGCCGGATCGTCCGTCGTGTACAAGGGCGGCTCGGTCCCGCCAGAGATGCGGTTGACACTGATGCGCACGCCGCGCGGGATGGGAATCGGAGCCGTCGCGGGCTGGTCCGACTGGAACTCGAGCTCGACGGCCGCGGCGGCGGGCGGCCGCATCGCCAGCCCGATGAGGCGCAGGTACTCCAGGTACGCCTTCTCGGGCACGCGGTTGAGCCGGTAGATCATCAGCTCGGTCAGGTGCGCGAACAGCTCGACGAGCACGACCCCCGGATCGCCGGCCGAGAAGTCTGTCCACGCGGGCGTCTTGGCCTTGAGATACGTCATCGCCTCGGCCACGAGGTCGTCCCAGGTGCGGTCGTCGAGCTGCGGCACCGGAATCGTCACGGCGCCACCCCTTCCTGGAGGTCGACACCGACCTCGACGCGTTCGGCGCGCAGGGTGGCGCGGACGCGGTAGTCGAGAACGATTTCCAGGCGCGTCGCCTCGTACGGATCGCGATTCGCATCCACACGGAGGACTTCCACGCGCGGTTCCCAGCGCTCGACGGCCTGGCGCACGAAATGGATCGCGAGCCCGGCAGTCGTGTCGTCGTTCGGTGAGAAGACCAGGCGATGGAGGTCACAGCCGTACTCGGGTCGCATCACGCGCTCTCCCGGCCTGGTCGAGATCAGCAGCAGCAACGACTGGCGGATCGCCTCGTCGTCGGCGACCGTGTCGATCCCCCCGGCGGGGTCGATCACGAGGCCGATCGGCGCGTCCGTCGGCGCGTCGTAGGCCGGGACCCGGAAACGCCAGCCTCTCGAGCGCGGGCTCATGCGGCCCCCGCCACGAACTGCTGGCCAGGGTCGACGACGTTGTACTTCACGATCCCGGGCGGCGTGCCATCGGTGAAGCCCCAGAGGTTGTCGAGGCACACCGCGTGGCCGTCAATGCGAATGAAGGCCGAGTACCCCTGCCGCACCTTCAGCGTCTTGCCGCACCGCTTGATGCCGTGGGGGCCGCGATTCGGACAGCGGTCGATGTCGCGGCCCTCGGGGTCGTTGTCGACGAGCACGGGGTGCTTCGCGACCGTGACCCACTCTTGGCTGTTCTTGTTCCGCACGACCCCCTTGTGCAGGCACTTGAGGTTCGACGTGTCGATCAGGAACTTCATGTCGCCTGCTCGAAGTCGACCGACTTGGCCCGCACGAGGACGCTCTTCCCGGGGGCCTCGATGGTGAGGTCGACCGCCGCATGGACGGTGAGGCGATCCGGCGACAGCTCGACCGAGCTTCCGGTCACGTCCTCGAGACGCAGCGTCTGGTGCTCGTCGTCGAGCGTGATGTGCTGGCCGCCGGAGGTGCGCATGCTGAAGCGCCGTACCGCTGCGTCCGCGACTCCAGGGTCGGGAGGGCCGCCGGTGCCGTAGAGGCCGCCCACGATCACACCCGTGGCCGCTCGTGACCTCGCAGAGGGCGGCTGCGGCTGCCGTGCGCCGGCGGCGGACATGGGGCGGCGCGCTCGAGAGCTCGGTCAGGTAGCCGCGGATGCCGTCGACCGTGTGCGTGACGTCCGTGAGCACGTACCGGCCGTCCAGCTCGTCGCGAAGCCCTGAGAGCTCGACCGGGGTGCCCGCACGGAGCCGGGGGTCGCCTTCGGCAACGCCCCAGAACGTGACTTCGCCTGCTGTCCGTGCGTCGAGCTCGGCTTGGGCGAGTGCAGCCGCGTGGGCCTCGTCCGAGGCGTATTCGCCGAACAGCGAGACCTCGCCCGTGCCGCCGATGTCCGTCGGCGCGACCTCGGCGCCGATCGCGCGACCAGTGCGCGGCGAGCTCGTCTCGGCCTCGTGTGCTTGAGCACGCAGTGGGTCCCAGCCGACCGCGCTCACCGAGCGCGCGGCCCGCTCGCCGTTGAGCTCGACGCGGGCCTCGAGCAGGTCTTCGCCGACCGTCAGCTCGACCGGGTCGCCCTCTCCCTCGAGCGTGATCAGCTTGAGCGTCCCGTCTCGGATCAGGGGGTAGAGGCCGCAGCGCGCGGCGAGGACGACGAGCAGCTCGAGATCGGTCTCGTTGTGCTGGACGACGTTCTGCCAAACCGGTCCCGACTCCGCGGACTCCGAGTCCAGTCCGAGATCCTGAGCCAGCTCGTTCGCGAGACCGTCGACGGTCGTCTGGACGAGCGAGCGCGCGCGCTGGCGCTTGCGCAGGCGATGGAGCGGGTCGTAGCAGCGGACGACGAGCGAGTAGTCCCGGTCGGGCCCGAACACGTGCTCGACGGCAGTGACCTGACCCTCGAAGAGGCGTGTGTCATGGCCCGCGACGGCGACGCGCAGCTCGTTGCCCGCGCGAGGTAGGTGGGTCTCGACCGGGCCGTGAAACGTCAGCTCGCATTGCGCGGGCGCGGCGAGGCGATGGCGTACGCGAACGGCTGCGAGCTCGTTGATCGCGGCTTCTTCCAGCTGTGAGCCATCGACCTCGACGAGCACCTGCGGGAGTGCGATCACGGACTTCACAGGCCGCCCCCAGCCTCCGGCGACGGTGGGATCCGAAGAACCGTCCCCGGCGCGACGCTCGAGGGATCGACGATGTCGTTGGCCTGGGCGATCAGCCGCCAGTCGGACGGGTCGCCGTAGTAGAGGAACGCGATGTCCTCGAGCCGCTCTCCCGAGCCGGGCGCGTCGCTGCCGCCGCCGACGACCTGGTGGACGGCCTCGGTCTCGGGGCCTACGCCGGACACGATCGAAGGCGCCGCCGCCTGCGGCGTCGAGGCCTCGGCTGCGGCCGACTCGTTGACGCGCACGAAGCGCATCCGTAGCCACGATCTCGTCGGTGCTCCGTCGGGCGTGAACTGCTCGAGCCGCTCGGCGACCGCGGTGACGACGCCCGGCATGTTCCACGACTTCCCCCAGAGGAAGCGGACGACGGGCGGGTTCGCGCCGGCCGAGGCGGCGCTGCTCTCGGCGAGGTCCCAAAGGGGCCTGGTCAGATCCCGGACGTCGGTCGTCTGGATCGTCGATCCCGCGATGCCGATGTCGAAGAGGAGATCGAGCACGAGATCCGTCTGGCCCCCACCGGCGTACAGGAGTGGATCGTCAGAGATGCCCGCGCCGGCCAGCAGGCCCGTCGCCGCGCGCCGCCGACGGACGCCTGCGTTGCGCGTGACCTGCAGGCTCTCGGGGTTCAGGAGGCACCCGAGCCGCTCGCCTGTGGACTCCACGACGAAAGTCACCCGTTCCATCAGAGCCTGGTCTGCTCGCGGTCGATTCGCCGCCGGTGCTCCCAGGCGCGCAATGCGGTCTCGACGCTGGTGTCTCCATGGTCGAGCGGCGGGGGCAGGTCGGGCCAGGGGTGGTCGAGAGCAGGGATCCGGTCGGCGGGGTGCACAGGGGCCGGTCCGGGCTCGGCGGACGTCTCCTGAGAGGCCGGACGGGGGACGGTCGGCTCAGGCAGGGGGTCGGCGTGCGGCTCACGTCTCCGAGCTCGAGGCGGTACTGCCCGCGACCACATCCGCTTGGTCCCGATCTCGTCGACGTTCGCAACTGACGGATGGGAACTGCGAGCCCTGATCGGGTGCTCGGTGTTCGCCGCCAGCTCCACTCGGACCGGTCGCGGCTGCTGGGGCGCCTCGAGCTCGACGACCCGGGGCGGCGCTGGGGAGCGCTCCTGTTGAGGGGGCTCAGACTGGCGCGGCGGGCGTCGTCGGAGGGGCGGCTCCGCGGGCGGCGAGCCTGCAGGCTCGCTCGGCACGTCGTCGCCCGCGGGCGCAGGCGTTGCCTCGACGACCGCTGGCGGAGGCGTCGACCCGGACGGCTTTCGCCGCAGGATTCTTCGCGACAGGCGGGCTTGTTCGGGGGCTTCGGGACGCCGAGGGGCGACCCGTGGCTGTTCGGGCACGTCGTCGGGCTTGGGCGGCTCGACCGGGGCCGGCAGGGGCTCGAGGCCGGTCTCCGACGGCACGATCCGTTCGGCCACGGGTCGTTCGCCAGGCCTGCCTCGCCGACGAAGCGACGGCTCGAGCAAACCCGGCGCGCCACGCCGCACACGCTCGACCCAGTGCTCTGGAGGCCCGGCTCGAGGCTCGTCGAGGGCGGCGACGTCTTCGTCGGCCCGCCGTCGTCGGCTGCTACCCAGCCCGAAGACACCGACGATCGAGCGCCGGAGGCGCGCGACCTGCCCGACAAACCACCGCCACGGCTTCATCGCGCTAAGCGCGTTGCAGCGTCTCGAACACCAGCGTCAGCGTCTCGATGGCGATCTCGCGGTTGAGCGCGTCGAGCGGCGCGCCACGCCACCGCGCAGGCCAGGCGTTGGTCAGATCCCAGCGAACGACCTCCGTCGCACCGGTGCTGTCGAGCATCAGGATCGAGACGTTTCTCCTCTCGACGCTCCCGCGAACCGCGCTCAGCAACCAGCTCCAGAGCTCGATCGAGGACGTGAGGCCGTACGAGAGCGTGACGTCGCCGTACGAGACGGGACCGGGGATGACGTGCACGACTTGCCCGGCACCGCCCTCGCGGTAGCGGATCGGATGCACCTCGACCTCGAGGCCGCTGCACTCGGTGAAGTGGCCCTCGGTGACACCCTGGATCTGCAGTTTGAAGTTGTAGGCGCGAAACGGGTCGACGAACGTCCCGGGCTGAGCGCCTGGAGTTGCGGGAGCGGCGGTTTCTGCGGCTTCAGGCATCCTTGGACTCTCCTCGTTGCGCTAGCCGCCGGCGGCGACGGTGGAAACCTGTGCGCCGGCCGCCGACTGCATGACTTGGAACACGACAAACTCCGCAGGCTTGACTGGAGCGATGCCGACGATCGCGACGACCTGGCCGGCGTCGATGACGTCCGGTGGGTTGGTCTCCTCGTCGCACTTGACGAAGAAGGCCTCGTCCGGGGTGGCGCCGAACAGCGCACCGTCACGCCAGACGCGGGTCAAGAACGCGCCGATGTCGCGGCGGATGTGCTTCCAGAGCGTGCGGTCGTTGGGCTCGAAGACGATCCAGCTCGTTCCGTCGGCGATCGACTCTTCGATCATGTTGAAGAGCCGCCGGACGTTGAGATAGCGCCACTCGCTTGCTGGATCGGCGAGCGTGCGCGCGCCCCAGACACGGATGGAACGCGTGAACAGGCGTATGCAGTTGACGCCGACGTCGTTGAGCACGCCCTGCTCCTCCCGCGTCAGCCGATACGTGAGGTTGAGCGCGCCGTTGACGACCTCGTTGGCCGGGGCCTTGTGGACGCCTCGGTTCGCGTCGGTTCGGGCCCAGATCCCGGCCATGTGGCCCGACGGCGGCACGTTGACCAGCGTGTTGCTGAACGGGTCCATGACGGTGATCCACGGGAAGTAGAGGGTGGTGAAGCCGCGGTCGCTCTGCTGTGCGAGCAGCCCGCCTTCCTTCGGCCCCTGGTCGGCGCCGCCGGCACGGCTCCCTTTGCCGCCCTCCTTCTTGGGCACCGGCACGGTCTCGACCTGCGTGAGCAGGGTGATGTCGTCGACGTTCTCGATCGTGTCGAGAATCCCGACCCGGTCCTCGAGCCGCTCGCAGTGCGTCTGGATCGCGGCGTGCGTTGCGGGGTCCGATCGTCCCGGAGCGGCGACGATCGCGATCTCGTCCTCGATCGCGGCGGCCGCGAGCGCGTCCTCGACGCCGGCCTCGCCCCCGGTGTTGACGACGAAGCAGCGGCTGCCGCCGTTCTCGAAGAAGCCGTAGACGGCGTTCGACAGGACGGTGCTCTTCCGATCCTTCTCTTCTTCCGGCATGAATCGCGCGACGAACTCGGACCAGTTGTTCACGGCCCGGGCCTGGTTCACCATCGCGTCGTCGAGCGGCGCGTCGCCGATGAACACGGGGGTGCTGGTTCCCACGGCCTGGATAGGGCGCGGCCCGGCTGGAACTTCCTGGACGTACACACCGGGTGTGTGTAAAGCGCTAATTGGCATCTCACACCTTCGCTAGGTCGAGTCTCAACACGAACGGTTTGGAACTGTCGACGGTGAACGGGAACTCGCGCGACTTGGCGCGGACGCGGAGCTGTTGCTTGATGGGCGTCGTCGGAACGGCGGCGAACCGAAAACGGCCGCGCATGTCTGAGCGGGTGGTGAGCGCGAGCGAGGGAATCTCGACGAACGCGTCCGAGATCGGGACGTCGCCGGGACCGAGCACGACGCCCTCCATGGCTCGCGACCCGACGCCCTCCACGTGGAGGGGGCCTCGTACGGGCGGTGCGGGCTTCAGCTCCACGGGCTGCCGCAGTGGAACGGTGAGGATGAACCCCGCTCGAGGCCGCGAGCCGACGGCGTTCCAGAACTCCGCGATGTTGCCGGGGTAGCGCACGTCCCATTCGGGATGCGTCAGCGCCGCGAACAGGAGCTTGCCGAGACGACTGTGCGCAAGCGTCACGTCCGTACCCGACGTGGTCACGAGGTAGCCGAGCCGAACCTGCAGAGGCGGACGTTCCTCGCCGCGGGCCGGCGGCAGGTCGGCCATCTCGAACAGGTACAGCCCGACATCGTCGGTATCCGACGCAGGCCCGTCGAGCGTGACGGTGACGCCGGGGAGGACCTCTTCGACCCAGCGGGAGAGCTGCTGGTCGACCTCGTCGATCACGTGTGGGCCGGTGTCGTTAGGGTCGCCGGGGCCGTCGTCGGCGCGGCGACTGGGTCGCCCCACATGGGGAAGATCGGCCCCTCTCGCGTGCCCGGTGGGACGTTGCTCTCCGCGAACAGCTCCGTGTACGCGTTCTTGTGGCCGCCGAACACGTTCTCGTCGAGTGCGCCGATCAGGTGGATGCCGGTCCCCCAAATACCGAGGTTGAGCGTGTGGCCCGACTCGTGCTCGTACAGGTAGTCCGAGGCCTTGCCGTGCCTCAGGAAGGCGAAGGTGCCCATGTTGAAGCCCGTCGAGTCGGGGTTGAGGTTGGCGTTGCCGCCCAGCCCGCCGACCAGGAACCAGGTTCCGGTCTTGCCCTGGATCTTGAACTTCTCGATCTCCAGGAACGGCGAGTGGATCGCGAGATTCACGAGCGCGAGAATTCCGCTCGCGATCAAGATCAGGAGCCCGATGGCGACGATCGGCCAGGACATCGGCAACAGCCAATTCCCCCAGCCGAGGAAGCCCTGGTAGATGTCGGACCTGGCAACCAACTCGATGACGGCGAGCGCCGGAAGCACGCAGATCACCACCGCGACGATCGGGCCGACGATCGCGGCGATCAGGACCCCGTTCACGCCGGTGTTCACCCCGAGGATGACCCCCGGCATGAACTCACCGGCGCGTGAATCGGCGCTTGTCCGTGTGCGTGCGACGAGGTACAGCACCACGCACACGACGATCAGGCCAACGAGGGCGAGGAGGCCCAGCCAAAAGCTCGATCCGAACCCCTTCGTAATGCCGAGGCCGAGGGCGATGCCGCCGACCCCCCCGGCCGATGCTCCGAGCGCCCGCCAAGCGGTGGCTTTCATGAGAATCGCCTTTCGTCGCTGACTACTAGCCGCAGCGAACGAGGGCGGGCCTGCCGCCGGTCTGCCCCTCTGATTGGTGTTTCTAGACCATCGGCGTGACCCGTGTCAAGCGTGCGCTAGAGTCGCGAATCGAGTCGAATTTCGGCCGGAGGGACACCGCCAGGAGATGATTCCGTTCCTCATCGGAGTCGCCGAGAGCGCCGTCACGATCGGCGCGCTGTTCCTGCTCGGCGCGCTCAAATGGATCGAGAGCTCGAGCCCGGACAAGTGCTTCGAGACCGGCAGCGACGCGTGCTACTGCGAGCGCGTGCACTCCGGGATGATCAAGCAGCCGAGCAATACGTGGTCGAACCTCGGCTTCGTCCTCGTCGGGCTTGTCATGCTCGCGAGCCTGCCGGCGGTGGTCGCGGGCTCCGGCCGGGATCCGCTGGAGGAGCGGACCTTCTACGCCGTTCTCTACGGCTGCGTCGTGATTTTCCTGGGACCCGGGTCGATGTATTTCCACGCGTCCGGGAAGAAATGGGGCGGCTGGCTCGACACCCTGTCGATGATCCTCTACACGGCTTTCCTGCTCGTGTACGACATCGTCGGCGTCTTCAGCTGCGGCAGGACCGTGTTCCTGATCATCTTCCTCGTGCTCGTGGTCGGGCTCGGCGTGCTGACGTGGTTCGTGCCCGAATCGCCGATACCCCACTTCTCCATGGGCGCGCTCGCGTTCGGCTCGATGGCCGTGCTCTGGGCGCTCCTGCAGTTCTTCACGATCCTCGGGATCGGCGGGATCGACCGCGACAACGGTCCGGCGGTCCTCCTGTTCATCGCGGGAGCGATCGTGTTCGGGGTCGCCTTCCTGATCCAGCAGCGATCGGGAACGAACAAGCCGTGGTGCCAGCCTGAGGCCGTCGTCCAGGGGCACGCGCTCTGGCACCTGCTGACGGCGGCGACGACCGTGATTCTGTTCTTCTACCTGCGGACCGAGATCGGGGCTCGTTGAGCCAAGTCGACCAGGCAGATCGGTCTCCCCGGACTGCCGAAGGAGGGAGTGCAATGCATCGTCTCGTGCATCAGCTGATGCATCGCTGCGGCTCGCCTCGGGAGTGTTGCTTCATCGCTCCGCCGTTTCTGCTCGACCGCCTTGCGAAGGAGGGCACTACAGAACAGCGACAAGCTGCGCTTCAGACTCTTGCGACCTCCGCATCGTTCCGCGCCAAGCGATCGATGCTCACGAAGCTCGTTCAGACGCCGGGAGTGGACATCAGAGCTCTCGGCCTGGCCCCTGAGGCTGTGGCCGAGAATCGAGCTGTCTACGACGTCGACCACGGAGGTATGAACGACCTCCCGGGCCGCCTGGTTCGAAACGAGGGCGACGCGACCGCTGACGACGATGCCGTCAACGAGGCGTATGACGGCGCCGATGCCACGTACACGTTCTACAAGGAGGCGTACGGTCGGGACAGCGTCGACGGGAGCGGTCTTTCGCTCATCTCGTGCGTGCACTTCGGCGTCGACTTCGACAACGCCTTCTGGGATGGAGGCGAGATGGTCTACGGCGACGGCAGCGGTCAGCTCTTCATCGCCGGATCGCTGACGAAGGCGATCGACGTCATCGGGCACGAGCTCACGCACGGCGTTACGCAGTACACGGCCGGGCTGGAGTACCGCGTCCAGCCCGGCGCGCTCAACGAGTCGTTCTCGGACGTGTTCGGATCGCTCGTCAAGCAGTACTCGCTCGGACAGACGACGGACCAGGCCGACTGGCTGATCGGCGCCGGCCTTCTCGTCCCCGCGATCGGCGGGCAGGCGCTGCGCTCGATGAGCAATCCCGGTACCGCCTTCGACGGCGACCCGCAGCCGGCTCACATGGACGACTACCACGACCTCCCGGACAACAACGACCCGCGGAACGACAACGGCGGCGTCCACATCAACTCGGGCATCCCGAACCGGGCCTTCTACCTCGCCGCCACGGCGATCGGCGGGAACGCCTGGGGGGCCGCCGGACAGATCTGGTACCAGACGCTGACAGAGCGCCTCGAGCCGACTTCGGACTTCGGCCAGGCGGCGCATGCGACGCTCGAGGCGGCCGCGGATCTCTTCGGCCCCGGTGGGAGCGAGGAGCAGGCCGTAGCGCAGGCCTGGAAGGAGGTCGGTGTCTTATCCTGAGTACGCGGTGAAGCTGACGATCACGCGTGGAGGCGGTCTGGCCGGTCTCACGAGAGAGACGGCGCTGGCGTCGGACACGCTTCCGCCGGACCAGGTGGCCAAGCTGCACGAGTTGGTCGACGGCGCGGGGCTGCTCGGAGACGCCGCTCGGCGCGAGGCGCCGCCCGTGCACCCCGACGAGCTTGGCTACGAGGTGACCGTCGAGCACGACGGTCGCACCAGCACGCAGCGGTTTACCGAGCAGACGCTTCCGGACTCGGTTCGATCCCTGATCGGGTGGGTCGACTCGAGGCCGGAACATCGTCAGTCGATCTTGCCGCCGTAGAAGCGTTACTTGCGCAGACCGTACGGGTGTGCAATACTGAACTCAATGGTTCAGTATTCACCGACAGTCGACCTCGCGTTCTCGGCCCTCGCCGACCCGACGAGACGGACCGTGCTCGAACGGCTCGGCTCGGGCAGGGCGACGATCAGCGAGCTGGCCGAGCCTTTCGGCATGACGCTGACCGGGATGAAGAAGCACATCCAGCTGCTCGAGGAGGCCGAGCTCGTGACGACGGAGAAGGTCGGCCGCGTCCGCTGGTGCACGCTCGCGCCCTATGCGTTCGAGGGCATCAGCACGTGGCTGCAGCGGCTCGACCGCTTCGCGCAGGTCGTCGAACGAACAAAAGGAGAGCGATGAACACCACTACCGTCACAACCCCGAACGAGCTCGAGATCCGCGTCGAGCGGGTCTTCGACGCATCACGCGCGCACGTCTACTCCGTCTGGACGGATCCGGAGCTGATCCCCGAATGGTGGGGCGACGGCACCGTCGTCGAGGAGATGGACGTTCGTCCCGGCGGCACCTACCGCTTCCAGACCGAGTTCGGCGTCGTCGAGGGTGAGTTCCGAGAGGTCGAGCCACCCGAGCGCCTCGTGCAGACGTTCCAGAACCATCTGCAGACGCTCGAGTTCGAGGACCTCGGCGAGCGGACGAAGCTGACCCAGACGATGCGTTTCGAGACGACCGAGGAGCGGGACACCACGATGCAGTACGGCGTCGAGGAAGGCGCGAAGAACGGCTTCGAGCGCATCGACGCGGTGCTCGCAAAGATCGCAGCGTAAAAATCCAAGTCAGTCCAAGGAGGTTTCGATGAGCCCGAC
>Ga0066905_100000211_pt1 | contig 13773 bp, 15 predicted proteins | sample PanSoiMetaPlot36_FD_67483 | JGI IMG/M metagenome (GOLD analysis project Ga0066905, IMG submission 67483) | Tropical forest soil microbial communities from Panama analyzed to predict greenhouse gas emissions - Panama Soil Plot 36 (version 2) | ecosystem: Environmental > Terrestrial > Soil >... | reverse complement strand
GTCCCGCGGCCCAGCCCAGTCCCGCGGCCCAGCCGGGTCCCGCGGCCCAGCCGGGTCCCGCGGCCCAGCCCGGTCCGGTCGAGTCGGAAGCTGATCGCGACCAGGCGCGCGCCACAGCCGCTTCCGAGACGGCCGCGGCGGCCGGCGAGCGGGACGCGGGCACCGCGTGGCCGGTGGGTGACTTCGAGCGCGAGCTGCAGCGATTCGGCGAGCAGGTTCGCAAGATCGCCTATCGCTCGCCGATCGACGCGGAGGACGTCTCGGCCGCGTCCGCCGTGTTCGAGGAGGCGCTGGCCAGGCTGGACACCGCCCTTGGCCAGCGCAAGGAGCAGTAAGGCTGGGGTGAAATCCGTCGACCCGACGGGGCCCGGCCGAGGAACACGTGGGCGCTGCGACTCGCCGATTCGGGCAACTCTCCGCTACCGTTCGATAACAGTCCGCGCTGGGGGCATGGGCGTACTGATGGGAGGCGCGGCAGGTGGCCCGATCGAAGGATCGCGACAAGGACGAGAAGAAGGACGACGAGGAGTGGCCGAAGCCGCAGTACGAATACCCGGACGCCCGCGGCTGCCCGCGCGGGGGTGACCACAGCTGGTACAACCTGACACCCACTAGGGTCCGGTGCGGCCGCTGTGGTACCGAGATCGACGTCTAGCCCGCCGCGGACCTACCGGCGCGCCAGTTGCTGCGGGGGCTCGAGGTATTCGGCCAGCGCCGCGCGCTCTTGCTCGTCGAGCCGCCGCGGCCGGGACTCGATTCGGTCGTACGGGACCAGCAGGCTGCTGGCGCGGGCGTACAGCACATCCTCGTCGCGGACCTCGTAGGCCAGTCCGAATGACACGTGGCGGATCATGGTCACCCAGGTCTCGACCCGCACCGGCTCCGGCCGGAAGACGAGCGGCCGCTTGTAGTCGATCTCGTGCCGGGCAATCACGACACCGTCGGCCAGCCGCTCGCCGCCGCCTCGCTGGGCATGGGTGAACAGCATGTCCACCCGGGCCTCCTCCAAGTACCGCAGGTACTCCACGTTGTTCACGTGCCCGAAGGCGTCCATGTCGCTCCAGCGCATCGGACACAGGTAGATGTGGCGACTCACCCGATCAGCCTGGCAGAACCGCGCTCGCGGTCAGCCGCGGGTCAGCTTGCGATAAGTGGCGCGATGCGGTCGGGTGGCCTCGGGTCCGAGCCGGTCGAGCTTGTTCTTCTCGTACGCCTCGAAGTTTCCCTCGAACCAGAACCACTGCGAGTCACCCTCGTAGGCGAGGATGTGGGTCGCGACCCGGTCCAGGAACCAGCGGTCGTGTGTGATCACCACAGCACAGCCGGGGAACTCCAGCAGCGCGTTCTCCAACGAGGACAGTGTCTCCACATCGAGATCGTTGGTCGGCTCGTCGAGCAGCAACAGGTTGCCGCCCTGCTTGAGGGTGAGCGCCAGGTTGAGCCGGTTGCGCTCGCCGCCGGACAGCACCCCGGTCGGCTTCTGCTGGTCGGGGCCCTTGAAACCGAACGCCGATACGTAGGCCCGGGACGGCATCTCCACCTGACCGACCTTGATGTGGTCCAGACCGTCCGAGATCAGCTGCCAGACCGTCTTCTTCGGGTCCAGGTTGGTGCGTCCCTGGTCGACGTACGAGAGCCGGACCGTTTCGCCGATCTTGATGCTGCCGTCGTCCGCCTTCTCCTCGCCGATCACCATCTTGAACAGAGTGGTCTTGCCGGCGCCGTTGGGACCGATGATCCCGACAATGCCGTTGCGCGGCAGGGTGAAGCTGAGGTCGTCGATCAGCAGCCGGTCGCCGAAGCCCTTGCTGAGGTCGTCGGCCTCGACGACCAGGCTGCCCAGCCGCGGGCCGGGCGGGATCTGGATCTCGTCGAAGTCGAGCTTGCGGTACTTGGCCGCCTCGGCCGCCATCTCCTCATACCTGGCCAGTCGCGCCCTGCTCTTGGCCTGGCGCGCTCTCGGGTTCGAGCGAACCCACTCGAGCTCGTCCTGCAAACGCTTCTTTCGCTTCGCGTCCTTCTGGCCTTCGACCTTGAGCCGGCTTGCCTTTGTCTCTAGGTAGGTCGAGTAGTTGCCCTCGTACGGGTAAGCCCGGCCCCGGTCCAGCTCGAGGATCCATTCGGCGACGTTGTCGAGGAAGTACCGATCGTGAGTAACCGCCACCACCGTTCCCGGGTATTTCTCCAGGTGCTGCTCGAGCCACTGGACGCTCTCCGCATCCAGGTGGTTGGTCGGCTCGTCCAGCAGCAGTAGATCGGGTTGTTGGAGCAGCAGTTTGCACAGCGCAACCCGCCGGCGCTCGCCACCGGAGAGCACGGATACGTCGGCGTCCGCGGGCGGGCAGCGCAGCGCGTCCATCGCTTGTTCGAGCTGGGAATCGAGGTCCCAGGCGTTGCGATGATCGAGCTGCTCCTGCAGCCGACCCATCTCGGCGAGCAGCTCGTCCGAGTAGTCGGTGGCCATCTGCTCGGCGATCTCGTTGAACCGGTCGAGCATCGCCTTGGTCTCGGCGACGCCTTCCTCGACGTTTCCGATCACCGTCTTGGACTCGTCGAGGTGCGGCTCCTGTTCCAGGATTCCGACCGTGTAACCCGGGCTGAGGATCGCGTCCCCGTTCGACGGCTGGTCGAGCCCTGCCATGATCCTGAGCACGCTGGACTTGCCGGCGCCGTTCGGCCCCACTACCCCGATCTTCGCACCGGGGAGGAATGCGAGCGTTACCTCGTCGAGGATCACCTTGTCCCCGTGCGCCTTGCGCGCCCTCCGCATCACATAAATGAACTCGGCCATACCTCAAGGGTATTGGGCGCTCCGAAGTGCTCCCGACCATCCGGCAGCTCGAGGCCCTGGCGGAGACCGATCGGCCGCAACCCCGGGGGTGGAGGTGTCGCGGCCGATCGGTGCTGGCGAGCGGCCGTCGTCAAGCCGCGCGCTCGGCGCCGGCCTTCTGTGCGCTCGACCCTCCGGCGCCGCTCTTGCCGTCCCCATTGGCGTTTGCTCGGCCGCCGCGACCGGACGCCTCGGTCTCGGCTCGCGTACGGCTCGGACTCTCGCCGGCATCAGGGTCAGCCGCCTGTTCCGCATCGGTCGGGTCAACCCGCTCGTCAGCCTCCGCCTCGATCATCCGGTGCAGCTCGTCGATCTGGGACACGTCGACAACCGGCTCCGGAGGCTCGGGCTCCTTGCGGCGGAATGCGCTGGTCCCCCGGCTCATGTCATGGCCGACCGCATTGGCTTCGATCTCGACCGTGATGCCATCACGGTCGGTGGTCTTCCAGGCTCGGACATGGATCCGGCCCGAAACCACGACCGGATCGCCCTTGGACAGCGAACTCAGCACGTTGTCTGCCAGCTGCCGCCAGCACGTCACGGTGAAGAAATTGGTCTCACCGTCGTACCAGATGCCGCGACTGCGGTCGAAGCGCCGGACGTTCGACGCCAACCTGAAGCTCGCCACCCGGCCGGCCGAGGTGTCTTTGCCCTGCACACTCGTCGCCACGTTGCCCACCACCGCGATCGGAATTTCAGCCATGTTCGGTCCCCGTCTCGATTCTGTTGCGACCTGCTGGCCGCCTGCCCCAACCCTTGCGGGGCAGGCAACGCACGGCCAGTGCTTGACCACGATCTGGGGATAACTACCGGGCTGTGGATGAAGGGCGCGTCAGTTATCGGTCCGTGCTGGAATGGCGATTGCGGTCGTCCCATCCGGATGAGCCGCAACGGCAAGGTGTTCGCAGGCCTCCCGGTAGCGATCCCGCTCCTGCGCTAGCGGGGCGAGCACTAGCCGGTCGGCGACCTCGCCAACCGCGGCGTGCAGCCGGCTCTGCGCACGCTGGGCCCGCCGCCGCCCGCTGTGCACGGCGATCCGGCGGAACACTACGGCCAATAGCGCACCCGCCAGCGCTCCGCCGAGGAACATCAGCGTGGGCAGGGGCAGATTGCCGACCTCCGGGGTGGCCCGATCCGGCAGCTGGAGGAATCCCACGATGGCCAGCAGGACCAACCAGATCGCGCCTACCGCGCCGATGGTGAAGAACACCGAGTGGGCGGCGCGGGCCGATCGCCACCAGCCGGGCGGATGGTCGATCTCGAGATCCGTTGCGCTCACCGCGCGGTCAAGCGCGAGCGGAAGCTCGCGACTGGACGCCCGCGTGGCGGCTCGAGCCGGGCCGGCCCAGCGTTCCGGCAAACCTGTCGACGCCCGATCGGCGATCTGGCGCAAGGCGGTGTCGAGCTGAGCCTGCTGAATGTGCGCCGGCGCGGTTGTGGGTCCCGCCGGCGGCTCTTCGGGAACGACTGGACGGTCCAGGTGAAATCGCAGCAAGGGGTCCGGATGCCGGCGCCGGATCCACTTGGTGACCGGCCAGCCGGTGGCTCGACTTGCCCGATGAACGTGGGCGGCGGCTACCGCGTCAACGATCGCCGGCACACCGGCTGCCTCGGCCAGCGCCTCGACCAGCTCCTGGCGATCTTTGGGCGAGACTTCCCGGGCTTGCCCCGGATCGCCGCAGTGGGCGGACAGCTGGGTTGCCGTGTTCACGATGTCCGCGGTAAGCCGGGCACCGGCGGCCCGCTTCTGGGTGACCTGTGCCGCCAGGACAGCGCGCAAGTCGGCCAGCCCGGCCCCGGTCTCTGCGGACGTCGGAAGCACGCTCACGTGGTCCAGCCCGTCCACGGCGAGCAGTCGCTTCAGATCGGCCAGGCATTGCTGGGCAGCCCCAGCGCTCAGTAGATCGACCTGATTGAACACGATCAAGGTGACCGCGGCGTGGCTGGCCAGCGGACGCAGATAGCGCTCGTGCACTACCGAATCGGCGTACTTCTGTGGGTCCATCACCCAGATCAGCACGTCAACCAGCTTGACCAGCCGCTCCACCTCCACCCGATGCTCAACCTCGGTCGAGTCGTGATCGGGCAGGTCCAGCAGGACAAGGCCGTTGAGATCGGTCGGCGCGATCTTGTCCAGCACGGTCTCCCGACTGAGCTGGTGCACTCGAGGGATGCCGAGCCAATCGAGCAACGGCTCGACGCCGTGGGCACCCCAGGCGCAGGCCAGCGCGTGGGCCGTGGTCGGCCGGCGCACGCCCACCCGGGAGAGTTTGAGCCCGGCGATGGCGTTGAACAACGAGGACTTACCGCTTCCGGTTGCACCGGCCAGCGCGACCACAGTGTGTTCGCCGGACAGTCGCAGCCGTTCACCGGCCCGGATGGCGACCGTCCTGGCCGACTCGACATCGGTGTCATCCAAGCGATCGGTACACAGGACCAGGGCCCGATCAAGCGCATTGAGCCGGCGAGCCAGGTCTGATGCGGTGACCCGGGTCGCCACGTACGAGCTGGAGCCGGCCGCGCTGACCGCCGTCGAGGTGGTCATCGAGCCTCCGCCCGCGCCTCATTGATCGCCGCGTGCTGGCCGCGCAGCCAAGCGGGCAGGTTCGGATCCACCTTGGCGCCATCGAGCAGGGCCGTGAAGCGCCTGGCCTCGTCGGCCAGGATGTCGTCTATGCGCTGAACGAGGTTCTTTCGGGCGTCGGCGGCGAGGCTTCGCACCGCCTGATCCCCGAAGATCGCCTCGAGCAGCTTGTGACTGAGCGCGCTGGACCCGGCGGCGACACCCACCTCCGTCCCGGTCAGTCCGGCCGTTGAGGCGAACACGGCCAGCATGACCAGCAACGCGACGCCGTTGATCCCGAATGATAGGAACCGAGCGGTCGCGCGCTTGGACATGCCCTGCGAGCGGACCAGGTCACGCACGTATGCCTGCCAGGCATGCACTGCGGCCGCCGCGCGCTCCGGCAAGTCGGGATTGCTCCGGCCGAGATCCGCGCCGGCCCGACTGAGCAGGGCCGCACCGGCGGGGTGTGCCCGCCAGAGCTCGATTGTGGTCTCAGCCGCATGATCGGCGGCATTGACGATCAGTGCCTCGACCCCGGCGCCGAGCGCGACCTGCAGGCTGGCCCCGGGTTGCGGCTGCCCGCGGACCGCCGCACCGATCCGGTCCCTGATCCGTCCAACCCGGTTCTGCAGCGACTTGAACACCTCGGGGGTCCCGACGAACTCCTGCCACCGGGCCAGCACCTCGCCCCGCAACAGGGAGCCATCGGTGAATGCCGCCTCGACCTCCTGAAGCGCGGTGTGATACGCGGTTTCCACCTGGGTGCGCAGCATGCCAACCGCCCGCACCTGGCCGTCCGCTGCCCCGGCAAGATCGAGTAGTCGCGAGTCGAGGCTGGCCAGGACGCCATCGAGGGTGCGGCGAACGACCCGCTGGCGCTCGACCAGATCCGCCGCCAGGCTGTGCAGCCAGCCGCGCAGCGGCTCGACGACCTTCCTGGGCAGCATGCCTTGAGCGCCGATCGGCGACTCCGGCACGACAAACAGCGGAGAGTCGCCCAGACCGTGATCGGACAGCAGCGCGGCCAGGTGCGTGACCACCTCGTTCGCCGCTTTGGCCGGCACCCGGTCGAGGACCACCGCCACCGCCGCGTTGCGCTCCTGGGCGGAGATGAGCAGGTCCCAGGGGACCGCGTCGGCGTACCGAGCGGCCGTAGTGACGAAGATCCAGAGATCGGCCGCCGCAAGCAACTCCGCCGCCAACTGACGGTTCCTGGTCACTATCGAGTCGATGTCGGGCGCGTCCAGCAGCGCCAGTCCCCGGGGGACGGCTCGGTCATGGCGCAGCTGCAGGTCGCCGGCTCCCCCGTCGGTCGAGCCGCTGATCCTGAGCAGCCCGGGCAGGACCCGCCGGCTGCTGAACCACTCCTCGTCAGCCGGGTGGCATACCAGCACCGGGACCCGGGTGGTCGGCCGCAACACCCCCGGCGCCGAGACCTGGCGGCCCGCGATCGAGTTGACCAGGGTCGACTTGCCGGCTCCGGTCGGACCGCCGACCACCGCCAGCAGCGGCGCCTCGAGCTGGCTGAGCCGCGGCAGAACGTAGTCCTCGAGCTGACTTACCGTGCCGCGTAGTTGATCTCGAGCGCGGTCTGCTCCATCGATCTCGAGCGGCAGGCGTGCCGCAGCAGCCCGGGCACGCAGCTCCTCCAGCGTCCCGAGCAGCCGGGCTGGCGCAGCGGTCGTAACGTTCTCGAGCACGTCCACCTTCAGGGACAGAACCCTATAGTGCGATCCGGCACGATAGTCCGAGCAGGCCGCTCGCGCGGATACACCCGACGAACGATCGCATCCAGGCACAATAGGTGGCAAGCGCTCGTAGCTCAGTGGAAGAGCAGCTGCCTTCTAAGCAGTAGGTCGCAGGTTCGAATCCTGCCGGGCGCACCCCTCTGACCTGCGGTTTCGCAGTATCGACGGGTAATCCTCGGGTTGGCCGTCAAGCGATCAGCCCAGCTCCGGGGCGTGGGATATGAGGTCGGGGAGGCAGGGCGCGAAGTCCTCGTACGAGTGCCTCGGTGCGGGCTCGCCGGTGGTCTCGGCCCGCAGGACACGATCGACGCGGAAAGCCCGGATGGCCTGGCGCAACCGACACCAGGCGACGAGATACCAGTGCGGACCATCCGCGGTCATGAACAACACCGGCTCGACCTCTCGTTCGGTGACGGCGCCGTCCTTGTCGGTGTATCGGATCCGCAGCACCTGACGTGCGACGATCGCATCCTGGATCCCGGATGGCACCGTGCGAGACTCGTCGTCGGGCCGCTCGAAGACCCGAACGTGGGCGGCCAGCTCGCGGGCGGCCGCGGCGTCGCGCGCCGACATCGCGGTCACTATCTTGCGGATGGCACCCTTTGCCGCTGCGGCGAACGGTGTGCTGTCGGCCCGGCTCAGCGAGACCGCGACGGCGACTGCCTCGGCGGCAGTGAAGTTCAGCGGCGGCAGGCTCATCGACTTGTCCAGAGCGAAGCCGCCGCGCCGTCCTACGTCGGCGAAGATGGGCACATCGGCCTGTTGAAGTGCACTGATGTCACGCTCGATCGTGCGCACGCTGACCTCGTACCGCGCCGCCAGCTCGCGGGCGCTACGCCGTCGAGGCGCGACGGAACGTAGCTCCTCCACGATGGCGTAGAGCCGATCCGTACGGTTCACAGCCCCGGACGCTAGCCGTAGGCACTGACACAACGTTTCCGGAAACACCGACATAGGGGTGTCGCGCAGGCCGTCGATCGTGGAACTCGTACCACACCACTCCACGAGAGGACGATCGATCATGAGCAAGCCGGCGTACAACACGGTGGACTGGTTCGAGATCGGCACCGACGACCCGGAGACCGCCGAGCGGTTCTACGGTGAGCTGTTCGGCTGGAGCTTCCAGAGGGACGAGTCCGACACCACCATGGACTATCGCGTGATCACCGCGGCTGGGGCGGACGGGCCAAGTGGCGGCATCCTCAACACCGACGGGAGGTTCCCGAACTATGCCACCTTCTACGTCGTGGTCGAGGACGTCGCGGCCACCGTGGCCAAGGCCGAGCGGCTCGGTGCCAAGGCGCTGCTTCCGCCGACCACCGCTCCCAGTGGCCTGGTATTCGCCCAACTACACGACCCGGCTGGAAATCAGATCGGAATCTTCACGCCCGCCCCGACGTCCTGACACTGCCGGCAGTGCACGCTCGTCACCCCCAGCCGCCACCCGTTGGGATCGATGTGCTGGATGCGGTCATCAAGCCAGGACGCCACCGGCATCGCCCGTGGATCCCCGGTCCCGCGCTCGACCGATCCGGTGGTTATCGACTGAGCAGGATGGCGGTCACGACCAGCACGTAGAGCGTCAACGCGACCAGGGTTACCCACCGATGCGGGTCGTGCTGGCGACTGTCGAGGTCGCGGGCGAGCGGGGGAAGGACCCGGAGCAAGATGGGCACCACCGATACCGCGAGTCCGACCGTGACCAGCACGGCGGCCAGGTATCCCCAGCCCTCGCGCATGGCCTCCAGGCAGCCGAACAGCGTCGCCGCGAGCACGATCGCCATGAACAGGAGCATCCGCGGATCGGACTGCGACCTTGAGGCGCCGTCCCGGTCGAAGTAGCGCACCTGGAAGAGCAGCGCGCCGGCCACCGCCAGCTCAATAGCGATGACCGACTGGAAGTACTGGATGGGCACCTCGTCGCTCGCCGCGCCTGCCGACGTCGAGATCACGGCTGCGAGATGGTCCACCAGCCGATCATGCCAGCTATCGCCACCGGCGAACGGTCTGTCGTGCTCGCGGACGAAGGTCTTTGGGTTCCGGCGGCGGGCTGGTAGTCGTCCATTGAAAGCACAGCCATAGCTGAGCAGACTCGATGAGTCGACTCCGAGACCATCCGAGCATTGGAGGTTTCAATGCGTGCGGCGACACCATTTCGGATCTTGACCGTACTCGGCACAACGGCCTTGCTGTTGACCGGCACACTGCCGGCGCAGGCCCAGACCGGCCCGGAAGTCATCGCCTCGGGCCTGAACAGCCCGCGCGGCCTGGCGTTCTCGCCGGACGGAGGACTGTACGTCGCCGAGGCCGGCATCGGCGGGTCTGGTCCCTGCTTCCAGGGCCCTGAGGGGCCCTCCTGCTTCGGACACTCGGGCTCGGTCACGCAGGTCGACAGAAACGGCCAGCGCCGGGTACTGACCGGGCTTCCATCGTTCGCCGCCACACCGAGCGGAGACGCCGGAATCGGCCCCTCGGACGTGTCCTTCCAGGGACGCGGCGGCATGTACGTGACTGTGGGGCTCGGCCTCGACCTGGACTTCAGCAAGACGATGCCCGAGCTAGGCGACATGGGGCAGTTGGTGCGGGCCCGCGTGTCCAAGGGCGACTGGAAGACCACCGCCGACCTGGCCGACTTCGAGGACGCCAACAACCCGACCGGCGACGAGGAGAACGTCAACCCCAACTCGGTTCTGGCGATGCCCAGCGGCCAAGTCGTCGCGGATGCGGGCGCCAACGACCTGCTGCGGGTGGCCACCAATGGGGGCGTCTCGGTGCTTGCCACGTTCCCCAACCGGATGGTCGACGCGCCGCCGTTCCTCGGCCTTCCGCCCGGCACGCAGATTCCCATGGACGCCGTGCCCACGTCGGTCACCAAGGGCCCGGACGGAGCGCTATACGTAGGACAGCTCACCGGGTTCCCGTTCCCGGTTGGCGGCGCGAACGTCTACCGCATCGTTCCTGGCCAGGCCCCTGAGGTCTTCGCCAGCGGCTTTACCAACATCATCGATATCGCGTTCGACCCGGCGGGAACGCTGTATGTGCTGGAGATCTTCCAGAACGGGCTGCTTTCCGGGGACCCGACCGGCGCCCTCATCCGGGTAGCCGGGGACGGCACGCAGCACGTGGTGATGTCAACGGGTCTCGTCACGCCCGGCGGTCTTGCGCTGCGTAACGGCGCGGCCTACGTCTCCAACTGCGGCACCTGTGCAGGCGGCGGAACGGTGCTGCGCATCCCGCTGTGAGATGTGGGCTCCTTGTCAGTGCCGAAGGCTAGGTTCGTACGCAAGCTCCAGCAGGCGAGATACAGGTCGAGGAGTTGCCATGACCGCAGCGGAACCGAGCAACGGCCAGGACGACGGCCGCCGAGACTTCGACTTCCTGTTCGGTAGCTGGCGGGTTCACAACCGGACGCTACGTCAAGCCTCGGGCGGTGTCGGCACCGAGTGGGCGGAGTTCGACGCGACCATCCGATCCCGCCCCCTCCTCGGTGGGCTCGGCAACATCGACGAGTTCTCGGTCCCGGTGATGCCCACCGGTGAGCCGTTCGAGGCGATCGCGCTCCGGCTGTTCGTTCCGGCGACTCGGCTCTGGCGAATCACCTGGGCGTCGACCGGCTGGCCCGGGCACTTGGATCCGCCGGTGGAGGGGCGGTTCGTCGATGGGCGGGGCGAGTTCTCGGGCGACGACGAGATGGACGGCAAGCCGATCAAGATCCGGTTCGAATGGACCGGCGTCACCACCTCGACCCCGCTGTGGCGGCAGGAGTTCTCTTTCGACGGCGGTCGGACCTGGGAGGCAAACTGGATCATGGAGTTGAGCCGAGTCAGCTAGCAGATCACTACTTACTCGCGAAGGTTCGACAGCCTGCGTACTAGGTAGTGATGCGTTCCAGTCCGTCGGCCCAATTGAGGGGCAGCGCGGCACCGGTCACCTTCCAGTGCACCTGCCGGAAGTCACGCATGATCTCAACCAGCGATGTCATCACCGTGCGGTGGCTGCCGGCCTTGACGAAGCCGCTCAGCGCTCGCCCGTTCTCCCACGCGGACAGAGTCCAGTACCTGAACGGGAATTGGCCGCGGAAGGAGTAGCCGATCAGCCCCGGGGTGCGACCAAGCTGGCGATGGACGCGCCGGGTGTGCCACTCGAATCGAGGCAGGCTCCAGATGGATCGAAGCTCGATGAAAGTGACCATTGCCAGGTAGTCGCCATCGGGCTCCGGGTCGGCGTACCACCGCCAGGCGGAACCACCTTCGATCTTCGACTTTCGGGTTGCCATGGGGGTCATAGGTCCTTCGTGCGGTCGTTGTCAACACACCCAGTGAATGCGAGCACCGGTAGACGACACCATGGTCACGAAGCTCGCATGCATGTTCATGCGTCCACGCTCCGCGCATTCTTATGATGGCGCTCATGGATGTGCCGGGGCGCTCGCCGTTCGACCCACCGCTCGACGAGATGCAGGCAATCGGAGCGGCGGCGGTCGACTTCGCCAGCCGATTCATCGACGAGCGCTACACGGCGGCCACGTCGGACTACGACGGTCTGGAGTCGGTGCTCACCGACCTCGCGCAGCCCCCACCGCGCGACGGCGTCCCGCTGCCCAGGTTGCTGGCCCTGCTCGACACCGCCGCGACCAAGGGCTTCGATACCGCCAACCCCGGCTTCGTCGGCTACATACCTGGCGGCGGCCTGTACGCCGCCGCGATCGGTGACTTCCTCGCGTGCGTCGTCAACCGCTACACGGGGGTTGCCCAACCGGCGCCGGCACTCGTGCGGCTCGAGGCGACGGTCCTGCGGTGGCTATGCGACCTGTTCGGTCTCCCGCCCGCGGCGCAGGGCGTGCTTACCCCGGGCGGCTCGATGTCCACGCTGTCCGCGATTGTCGCCGCGCGCACGACCCGACTTGGCGAGGACTTTGGTAGTGCGGCGCTCTACGTCTCCGACGAGGTCCACCACAGCGTGGCCAAGGCGGCGAAGATCGCCGGCTTACCGGCCGCGGCGGTACGGGTCGTCGCCACCGACGCCGGGCTGCGGATGGATCCGGACGCGTTGCGCGCCGCCGTCGCCAACGACCGGCGGCGCGGGGATCGGCCGTTCCTCGTCGTGGGGTCGGCTGGAACCATCAACGCCGGCATGGTCGATCCGCTCGACGCCATCGCCGACGTCGCCGAGCAGGAGGGCCTGTGGTATCACGTCGACGCGGCGTACGGCGGGTTCTTCCAGCTCACGCAGCGGGGCAAGACCGCCTTTCGCGGTATCGAGCGGGCCGACACGATCACGCTGGACCCGCACAAGGGGATGTTCCTTCCGTACGGGACCGGATGCCTGCTGGCGCGCGATGGTCAGGCGTTGCGACGCTCACACGAGGTCGGCGCGGATTACCTGCCCAGGCCGTACGACGACCCGGCACTGCCCGACTTCTCGTCCTACTCCCCAGAGCTGACCCGCGATTTCCGCGGGCTGCGGCTCTGGCTACCGCTGTACCTGCACGGTGTGGACGCCTTCGTCCGCGCACTGGACGAGAAGCTGGACCTCGCCGCCACGGTCTACCAGCAGCTGCGGACGCTGCCGCGGCTGGAGGTGCCGTGGCCGCCGGACCTGTCGCTCGTGGCGTTCCGGCCCCGCGACGGTGGCGACGAGCAGGCCGAGAGGCTGCTCGCCGCGATCCACGCCTCGGGTCGGGTCTGGCTGTCAACAGCCGAGATCCGCGGGCGCACCCATCTGCGCATCTGCATCCTGTCGCACCGCTCCCGCTCCGACCGGATGGCCGAGCTCGTGGACGTCATCCGCGCCGCGGTCGAGGTCCAGTAAGGTCGCCGGCGCTCGGCCCGCCGCACTGGCAGCGGGGCCAGATGTTTGGGAGGTCGTCTCGCGTCTGCAAGAGCTTGACGGCGCGGAGGAAACGCGAATTGCCACGCTCAGCGCCGAGTCGGATCTTCATCCACGGTTGATCCGCATCGCCTTGGACTATGCGGCCGCGCACGCGGATGAGACTCGAGAAAGGATCGACCGCAATCGCGCGCTGGCCGCACGCAGCCGTGCGTTGGCCAAGCAGCGCGAGGCGCTGCTCGCGTGACGGCGTTCTTGATCGATGAGATGTTCCCCAATGCCACCGCGGAGATCCTGCGCAAGATCCATGGTCGCGACGCCGTTCACGTAGGAGAAATCGGGCTTCGAGCGACGGAGGATGCTCAATTGGCGGCCGTTGCCCGGGCACCGGAGCGAGCCATCGTGACCGAGAACGTTGCGGACTTCGCCGGCGAGCGTGACGTAGTGATCGTCTTCGTGCTGAAGAAGAACCTTCCGGCTGGCGGCAAGCAGGCACCCGCCGTTGCTGAGATCCTCGACAAGTGGGCGCGGGCTCACACCGATCCCTATCTGGGCCAGCATTGGCCGGCAACCGAGTAGTGGCCCACTCGCGATGCGCGGACGGCCGAGCCACGCCACGCCGGACGATCTCGTCCGAGCGGTTCGAGCGGCGGGAATCGTCGATGCTCGGGTAGTCGACGCTGTCCGCCGGACGCCCCGGATCGAGTTCGTCCCAACCGAGTGCGCCGCGCTGGCCTACCGCGACGAGCCGATCCCGATTGGGCACGGCCAGGTAACCACCCAACCGTCGCTGTCCGCCA
>Ga0066905_100000210_pt1 | contig 13786 bp, 11 predicted proteins | sample PanSoiMetaPlot36_FD_67483 | JGI IMG/M metagenome (GOLD analysis project Ga0066905, IMG submission 67483) | Tropical forest soil microbial communities from Panama analyzed to predict greenhouse gas emissions - Panama Soil Plot 36 (version 2) | ecosystem: Environmental > Terrestrial > Soil >... | reverse complement strand
GCGGCCGAAGGGCCGGCGCGGATCCGACGCCGCCGACGATGCCGAGATCATCCGGTTGCGCGCCGCGATCCGGGCGCATCCATGCCACGGCTGTCCGGACCGTGAGGACCACGCCCGCTGGGCCGAGCGCTATCTGCGACTGCGCCGCGACACCGAGGCGCTCCAGCGCCGGATCGAGAGCCGCACCAACACGATCGCGCACACCTTCGACCGAGTGTGCACCGTGTTGGAGTCGCTGGGGTATCTGACCGGCGACACGGTCACCGCCGAGGGCTCCCGGCTGACCCGGCTGTACACCGAGCTTGACCTGCTGGCCGCGGAGAGCCTGCGGAACGGCCTGTGGGACGGGCTCGACCCGGCCGAGCTGGCCGCCTGCGTGTCCGCCCTGGTGTACGAGGCTCGGATGTCCGACGATGTCGGACCGCCTCGGCTGCCGCCCGGTCAGGTACGGGACCGGCTGGGCGCGATGGTGAAGCTGTGGGCGCAGCTGGACGATCTCGAGAAGGAGCACCGGCTGGACTTCCAGCGCGAGCCCGACCTCGGCTTCGCCTGGGCCGCGTACCGGTGGGCGTCGAACGCGCCGCTGGAGAAGGTGCTGTCCGAGTCCGACCTGCCGGCCGGGGACTTCGTGCGCTGGGTGCGCCAGCTCATCGATCTGCTCGGCCAGGTTGTCGACGCGAGCGGTGACTCGATGGTCAGATCGACCGCTGAGCAGGCGATAGATCGGATGCGTCGGGGAGTGGTCGCGTACAGCTCGGTGGGATGAACCGGATTGGGCTGACGCGATTGCGAAATTACCCTTCACAACTCGAACCCACAGGAGTAAGCCAGTCAAGTGGGGTCGGGGAGGAGAGAACGGCGGGGGTGGCGGCGCCAATCGTGTGACCGCCACCCCGCCGTTACCGGCCGGCTGACATCTGGCGGACACGTCTGACGGCCACGGGCGAAAACACAACTCGCACGGTAAGGCGAGCCCACACCGCCCTTGGCGCACATTTCGGACGGGTGCCGGCCTTGACCGTGCGAGTTGTGTACGCCTTGCGGTCAGCTGCCGGAGCCTGAGCTGCCGGAGCCTGAGCTGCCGGAGCCTGAGCTGGTCGACCCGGGGCCGCTGTTGTCGTGTTCGCCGGACCCGCTGCGGTCGTCGCCGCCGTGGTCGTCGAGACCGCGGTCGACTCCGTGATCGTCGACGCGGTCGGCTCCGTGATCGTCGACGCGGTCGCCTGCGTCATCCCGGCCGCTGTCGTCGATCTCGCCGTCGTCGTTCGCTCCGTCGTCGTCGGCCCGCTGCTCGACGTTCCCGTCGTCGGTGCGCAGCCGGACCACCACACCGGTGGTGGCGTCGATCCGCACGTCGAACTCGGTGCCGCCCTTGATGACGTCGACCTGCCACTGCAGGCCCTCGTCCTCGGCCTCCAGCTCGGTCTTCTCGACCGAACCGCCGCCGACAGCGAGGATCGCGATCGCCTCGGCCTGGGCTCGGCTGATCTTGGTATCCGCGCTAGCCGAGACCGGATCGTCGCTGCTGCGCTGGCTGTCCTGCGCGTCGGCGATGCCGACTCCACCCAGGATCAGCCCGGCGATTGCGCTACCTGCCATTGCGGTCACCACCGCTGTCCGTCGCATGATGTGCTCTCCCTCGTCGTCGTTGTCTGCCAACGAGATCGAGGGTGCCGCGCGCCTGGATAGTGCCGCGCTGCCAGGCCGTTAACGACCGGCTAAGGCGCACCGAGCTCGACCACGACCCGGGCGCCGCCGGCCGGGGTCGCGCCGACGACCAGGCGGCCGCCGGACCCTTCCGCGGCCCGGCGCACGATGTCCAGCCCGAGCCCGGTCGAGCCCGCGCCGCTCGCGCCGCGGCGGGTGACGTCGGCCGAGCCGAACCCCGAGCCCTCGTCGGCCACCACAAGGACGGCCCCGCCGGCCGCACCGGCGGGGGTCAGCTCGACGCTGAACCCGGCGCCCTCCGGAGTGTGCGCGAAGACGTTGCCGAGCAACGCGTCCACGCTGGCCGCCAGCTCGTCGGCGCCGACCGCGACCAGTAGTGGCCCGGTCGCAACCGCGGTGTCGCAGTGCCGGCGCTGGTCCTCGGCCAGTACCGACCAGAACTCCACTCGCTCGGCCACCACAAGTGCGGCGTCGGACTGCGCGGCATCCCGTGCGGTTGGCCGGCGGGCCTGCTCGATCGCTCGGGTCACGGTCCGTTCCAGTGCGTCCACCGCCGTGGTGACCCGCTCGGCCTCGGCCGGATCGCCCAGCGCCTCGGCCTCGAGCCGCAGCGCGGTCAGCGGCGTGCGCAGCTGGTGAGACAGGTCGGCGACTCGTTCCCGCTCGTGCGTGACCAGCCCCCTGATCCGGCTGCCGAGCTCGTTCAATGCGGCCGCAACCGCCCGGATCTCGGGGGGTCCGGCCGAGCCCGCCCGCGCGGTCAGCTCACCCGCGGCGAGCCGGCGGGAGACCGCGGCAAGGTCCTCGACCGGCCGGGACATCGAGCGCGCCAACCGGTCGGCGACCAGCAGACCGACGAGGAGGAGTGCGACACCGAGCAGCGCAAGCACCAGCCAGGCCCGGCTCACCCCGGCGCGCAGCTGCGCGTCGCTGACGAAGGTACGCACCACCGCGGTGCCGGCCGGGCCCTGGACGGCGGCCAGGATCTCTCGGCCGCCGGCGGCCTCAGCAGTCAGGCTCTGTCCGCCCGCCGCCAGCTCCACTGCGGCCGAGTGCGGCGCCGGCTCCCCGAGGACCGTGTCGTTCGGAAGGAACACGGTGACCGGGTAGTCGCCGTCCGCGTTGGCGCGCTGGACGCTGAGCTCGAGGTCGGGCGTGCTCGCGGTGGCGACCAGCGGTGTCAATGCCTGTACCTGCCGGTTGGCGGTGTTGGCGACCCGATCCGCGACGATCGTGCGGATCAGCAACCCGAGTGGCACCAGGAACGCGACGAGCACCGCGGACATGGTCGCCGCGACCAGCAGGCGGAGCTGGTTTCTCATCCGGCCGGGTCGACCAGTTTGACCCCGACCCCACGCACGGTGTGCAGGTAGCGGGGCTCCTGGGCGGTTTCGCCGAGCTTTCGCCGCAGCCAGGACAGGTGGACGTCCACGGTCTTGTCGGCACCGCCGTACGGCAGCCGCCAGACCTCGGTGAGCAGCTCGCGCTTGGTCACCACCTCGCCGGTCCGGCCGGCCAGGTAGTACAGCAGATCGAACTCGCGCGGACTGAGCTCTACCGGCTCCCCGGCCAAGGTGACCTCGCGGGCGGCGGCGTCGATTCGCAGCTGCCCGATCACGACCGGCTCGGCCGCGCGGTCGGTCTGCACCCGGCGCAGCACCGCCCTGATCCGGGCGTCCAGTTGAGCCGCGCTGAACGGCTTGGTCAGGTAGTCGTCCGCGCCGGCATCGAGCACCGCGACGATCTCGGCCTCGTGGTCGCGCGCGGTTGCCACGATCACCGGCACCGCGGTCACCGCGCGCAGCATCCGCAGCATCTCCCGGCCATCCAGGTCCGGTAGCCCGAGATCGAGCACGACCAGGTCCGGCTGGCCCTCGACGGCCAACCGCAGGCCGTCCATCGCGGACCGGGCGGAGGTGATCGCGTGCCCGCGCTCGGTCAGCGACCGGGACAGCGTGGTCCGGATCGTCAGGTCGTCTTCGACCAGCAGCACCTGCGCCATACCGCGACGGTAGCGGTGCCGGTGCCGCTCGCGTTGCCACTACATGGTGTCGGGGGGCTGCCCAGAGATTCTCTTAACCCGCGCTTATCCTCGCCGTTGGCACAGTGGGCGGATGCATCGATTCTCCGGACTCCTCGGCTGGGTGGCGGTCACCGCGGCCGCGTTCGGAATCAGCATGGCCGCGGTCACGCTGGTCGGTTCCAGCATCGGCGACCCAGTGGCTAATCCCCTGTCTGCCGAGCAGGTTCGCCGTCAACTAGAGCTGGCCGGCGCGACCGCCAGCCCGTCCGACTCGTCGACCACCGAGCCGACCGGGCCGGCCACCGGCCCGACCACCGGAACGCGCAAGCCAACGGACGGCCCGTCCCAGCCCGCTGCGGACGGGCAGCGCAAGCTGCTCAGCTCGGCCGGCGGGACGGTGATCGCGCGCTGCACCGGTGGGCTGGTGAAGCTGGAGTCCTGGAGTCCGGCGAACGGGTTCCGGACGAATCATGTGGACAGCGGTCCGGACACCACGGCCGAGATCGAGTTCGAGTCCGAGCACGACCGGTACAAGCTGGAGATCAGCTGCCGATCCGGCGTCCCGACCGCGCAGATCGAGCACGACGAGCGGGACGGCAACAGCGGTTCCGGCGGCGGAGACAGCGGCAGCGGGCCGGGCTGAATTAGCCTCGCTGAGGCCGACCTTCGCGCGGCGCAGGGGTCACGATTCCGTTACGGAATTGATCTAGACTGCATTGTCACCGCTGACCAGGAGAGGCAGACTGAGCCTACTGGGGCGATCACGCGTGGCGGCGGGAGCATTCCGTGGCTGAAGTGGTTCTTGAAGATGTCGGCAAGGTGTATCCCGATGGGACGCGAGCTGTCCGGGATCTGAACCTGGATATCGCCAATGGCGAGCTGCTCGTGCTTGTCGGACCGTCCGGATGCGGTAAGACCACGGCCTTACGCATGGTCGCCGGCCTGGAGTCCATCAGCGAGGGGACAGTCCGGATCGGCGACCGGGTGGTGAACCGGGTCCCGTCCAGGGACCGGGATGTCGCGATGGTGTTCCAGAGCTATGCGCTCTATCCGCACCTGTCGGTCCGCGACAACATCGGCTTCGGGCTCAAGCTGCGCAAGCTGCCGAAGGCCGAGATCAAACGGCGGGTTACCGACGCGGCCGAGATCCTCGGCCTCGCCGAATACCTCGACCGCAAGCCGCGCAACCTGTCCGGCGGGCAGCGTCAGCGAGTGGCGATGGGTCGCGCGATCGTGCGCGAGCCGCAGGCGTTCCTGATGGACGAGCCGCTGTCCAACCTGGATGCGAAGCTCCGAGTGCAGATGCGCGCCGAGATCGCCCGGATCCAGCGCGACCTCGGGGTCACCACGATCTACGTGACGCACGACCAGACCGAGGCGATGACGCTCGGCGACCGGGTCGCGGTGATGAAGAAGGGCGAGCTACAACAGGTCGCGCCGCCGCAAGAGCTCTACGACCACCCGGTGAACCTGTTCGTCGCCGGCTTCATCGGCTCGCCGGCGATGAACCTGGTCCAGGGCGAGCTGACTGAAAGCGGCGGCGACGGGCTGGATCTGAAGCTAGGCAGCCAGACGCTGCGGGTCGACAAAGCCGTCTTTGAGGCAAGACCAGATCTGCGTGGCTACCTCGGGCGACCCCTCGCGGTCGGGATCCGTCCGGAGGACATGGAGGACGCCACGCTCATGAGCAGTCCGGACAACACCACCCTGCGCTCCAAGGCCGACCTGGTGGAGGCGATGGGATCGGACGTGCTCGTGCATTTCGAACTGGACGCGCCCATGGTGCTCACCGACGACACCAAGGAGCTCGCCAGGGACGTCGGCACCGACGTGCTCGGCGCGCTGGACGAGGCGGCGAATAGCGACATGATCGCGCGGTTCAGCCCGCGCACCGGAGCCCGGCACGGCGAACCGGTGACCGTGCACGTGGAAACGGATCGGCTGCACTACTTCGACCCGGACACCGGGTTGTCGATCTGGGGGGATGAGACACCGAATTCGACAGGAGTGACACCTTCATGAAACGGACTGCGCGCCTGCTCCCGGCCCTATTTGCGCTCGCGCTCGCCGCCGCTGCGTGCGGCGGCGATGACGACGACGGCGGTGCTGCCAGCCAGACCTCGGCTGCCAACCTGCAAGGCCAGACCGTCGAGGTTGCGGCGGTATGGACCGGGGCCGAGCGGGACAACTTCACCAAGGTGCTGGATGCATTCAGCCAGCAGACCGGCGCCACGGTGACCTACACGCCAACCGGCGACAACGTCAGCACGTTCATCGGATCCCGGATCGAGGGCGGTTCGCCGCCGGACGTCGCGGTCCTGCCACAGCAGGGTGTGCTCGTCCAGCTGGTCGAAGACGGCTCGCTCAAGCCGGCGCCGGACGACGTGAAACAGGCGGTCGCCGACAACTTCTCGCAGGTCTGGGCCGATCTCGCCTCGGTGGACGGGCAGCTGTACGGCGTCTACTTCAAGGCTGCCAACAAGTCGACCATGTGGTACGACGTGGCGGCGCTGGAGAACGCGGGCGTGCAGCCGGCCGCGACCTGGGACGACTACATGACCGGCGCGCAGACCATCTCCGACTCCGGGGTCACTCCGGTGTCGATCGGCGGTGCCGACGGCTGGACGCTGACCGACTGGTTCGAGAACGTGTACCTCAGCCAGGCCGGCGCGGAGAAGTACGACCAGCTGTCCAAGCACGAGATCCCGTGGACCGACGAGTCCGTGGTGACCGCGCTGCAAACGCTGGCCGAGCTCTGGGGCAACAACGATCTGATCGCCGGCGGCGCCAAGGGAGCGCTGCAGACCGACTTCCCGACCTCCGTCACGAATGTATTCGCGGAGAACCCGAAGGCGGCGATGGTCTACGAGGGCGACTTCGTCGCCGGTGTGATCTCCAGCGAGACTCAGGCGCAGGTCGGCACGGACGCGAACTTCTTCCCGTTCCCGCAGGCCGGTGACTCGGCGGCGGTGGTCGGCGGCGGTGACGTCGCGGTCGCACTGACCGACAAGCCGGCTTCGTTCGAGCTGCTGAAGTTCCTTGCGTCCAAGCAGGCAGGGGAGATCTGGGCCGCGGCCGGGGGGTTCACCTCGCCGAACAAGAACGTCGACTCCTCGGTGTACCCCGACGACGTGAGCCGCGCCATTGGTGAGGCGCTGGTTGCGGCCGGCGACAACTTCCGCTTCGACATGTCCGACTTGGCGCCGGCCGCGTTCGGCGGCACCGTGGGCAAGGGGGAGTGGAAGATTCTGCAGGACTTCCTGGCCGACACCTCGGATCCCCAGGGCACTGCAGCAGCGTTGGAGGAGGAAGCCGCCAAGGCCTTCGGCAGCTGATCCGCCATGGCCGATCGGGACGTGACGACGACCGGGGCGGGCGAAGAGCCCGTCCCGGCCGGTCGGCCTCGCCAGGCCGCCGAGGAAGCCGATGCCGGCCCCGGCGGTCCGCGCGGCGACGCCATTCCCGGTATCCCGATTCCCCGCCGGGCGAGGCATCGAGACCCGGACCGGGCCGGCAGTTCGTGGGCGTGGCTGTTCCTGCTGCCCGCGCTGATCCTGCTCGGTGCGATGGTCGTCTATCCGATCGCCTACACGATCTGGCGCAGCTTCTACAACGCGGCCGGGGACGCGTTCGTCGGGTTGGAGAACTACGGCGACCTGTTCACCGACACGGCGACATTCACTGCGCTGAAGAACAACGCGATCTGGGTCGCGGTGGCACCGGCCGTGGTAACCGCGTTCGGTTTGATCTTCGCGGTGCTCACCGAGCGGATCCGGTGGTCCTCTGCGTTCAAGCTGTTGATCTTCATGCCGATGGCGATCTCGTTCCTGGCCGCCGGCGTGATCTTCCGGACCGTGTACGACCAGGATCCGAACCGCGGGGTGCTGAACGCGGTCATCGTCTCGGTCCACGACACGTTCGTCGAGTCCGGCCAGTACCAGGGGGTCCGGCCGCGGGACACCGACCAGCTGACCGCGCAGGGTGGTGGCTTCGTGACCGCCGATCCGGTTCCGGCCACCGAGCCGGTACAGATCGGTTTCGTGGCGCTGCCGCCGGATCGGATTCCGTCGGACGCGGTCCAGGCGGTCCCGCCGCCTGACGGCCCGGGGCTGCGCGGCGTGGTCTGGCTCGACTTCGCCCGGGGTGGCGGCGGCGAGCCGAACCAGATCGACCCGAACGAAGTGGGCATGCCGGACATGTCGGTGCAGGCGGTCCAGGACGGCCGGACCGTCGACTCCACCAAGACCGGGCCGGACGGCACGTTCGCGTTTCCAGAGCTGACCAGCGGCAGCTATACGATTCGGCTACCGAGCTCGAACTTCGGCGCTGCGTTCAACGGAGTGACCTGGCTCGGGCCCACCCTCGTCACGCCGGCGATCATCGGTTCCTATGTCTGGATCTGGGCCGGCTTCGCGATGGTACTGATCGGAGCCGGGCTCGCGGCAATCCCGAGGGATGCGCTGGAGGCCGCCCGGGTGGACGGCGCCACCGAGTGGCAGGTGTTCCGCCGGGTGACGATGCCGCTGCTCGCACCGGTGCTGGTGGTGGTGCTGGTGACACTCGTCATCAATGTGCTGAAGATCTTCGACTTGGTCTATATCATCGCGCCCGGATCGACCCAGCCGGATGCGAACGTGCTTGCCCTGCAGATGTACTTGGCCTCCTTCGGTGGCGGCAACAACCAGGGCCTTGGTAGCGCGATCGCGGTGGCGCTGTTCCTGCTCGTGGTCCCCGCGATGCTGTTCAACATTCGCCGGTTCCGGCAGGAGAAGCGATGAGCCAGACCGCGGTCGAACCCAGCCCGGCGGTGGAGCCAGAGCCGTCGGCGGGCGAGTCCTCATCCGGGCTTGGCGCCCCACGCCGCGGGGTGGTCTCGCGCGCCGTCAACCGGGTCGGCAGTGGAGTACTACAGATTCTGCTGATCATCATCGCCCTGATCTGGCTGGTGCCGACGCTCGGGCTGTTCGTCGCGTCGCTGCGACCGGCCCAGGACAACGCCTCGAGCGGTTGGTGGACCGCGCTCACCGATCCGGCCAGCCTTACGTTCGAGAACTACAGCAAGCTGCTGGACAACTCGAGCATCGTCCAGTCGTTCTTCAACACCGTGCTCATCACCCTGCCGGCGACCATCCTGGTCGTGCTGATCGCCGCGCTGGCCGGCTACGCGTTCGCCTGGCTGGACTTCCCCGGTCGGGACTGGCTGTTCCTGCTGGTGGTCGGCCTGCTCGTGGTGCCGATCCAGGTCGGTCTGATTCCGATCGCCCGGCTCTACCGGGACCTCGGCATCTTCGGCACCATCACCGGGGTGGTGCTGTTCCACGTCGCGTTCGGATTGCCGTTCGCGATCTTCCTGCTGCGAAACTACTTCATCGGCATCCCGCGCGACCTGCTCGAGGCGGCCCGGATGGACGGCGGCACCGAGCTGACGATCTTCTACAAGGTGATCCTGCCGCTGGGCCTGCCGGCGATCGCATCGCTGGCCATCTTCCAGTTCATGTGGGTATGGAATGACCTGCTGGTCGCGCTGATCTTCTCGACGAACGACACGAAGCCCATGACGGTCGCACTGCAGCAGGAGGTGCGGCAGTTCTCGGCGAACTTCGACGTGCTCGCGCCCGGTGCCTTCTTGTCGCTGATCGTGCCGTTGATCGTGTTCTTCGCATTCCAGCGGTACTTCGTCCAGGGCGTACTCGCCGGCTCGGTGAAGTAGCAACGCGCCCGCGGCTCGCCTGGCTCGCCGGGAGCCAGAGAGCGCGCTTGGGCTGACGTGTCCGTGCTCCCGTTACATCGATCATCGAGTGCTTGCTGCCCGCACATGTGCGGACATATCCGCCCGCAGCGGAGCTCTTGATCGATTTACCGGGAGCATGACGCGCAAAGGGGAAAGCGCCAGCATGATCAGGGACCCGTGCAGCCGCACAGCGCACAGGAACGTCCCTGATCATGGAATGGAGTGGTGGGCGGCTTGTTGGGCGGGGGCAGCAAGCCGGGTCATGTCTGACTCGGGCCGCGTTAGTGCGATCATGGGCCGGGCTTTGACCTGGAAGTCCTGACAAGTCCGGCGAGATTGCCGCTGTTGATCGCACGAATGCGGCCCGAGCCACCGAGCGCGCTTTGGGCTGAGGTGTCCGTGCTCCCGTTACATCGATCACCGAGTGCTTGCTGCCCGCACATGTGCGGATATATCCGCCCGCAGCGGAGCTCTTGATCGATTTACCGGGAGCATGACGCGCAAAGGGGGAGCGATCGCACCGTGATCAGGGGTCCGGGATACCGCTGTCCGGCACCAGGAACCCTTGATCACGGAGACCTGCACCGACTCCTGCTGCCAGAACATACCTTGTCAGATCGAGCGATCCCGATATATCGTCGAGCTATCGAGAGTGCTCGGATTATGTCAGGAGGCATTGATCATGCACGATTTCGATTTCGGACACTCCAGACGTCGTGGCCGTCGCCACGGCTGGGAGTTCGGTCCACACATGTGGCAGCCCTTCTTCGGCGGCCCAGGATTCCGTCGGCCGCGGGTGCGCCGCGGCGATGTCAGGGCGGCCGCGCTGGCGCTACTCGCCGAGCAGCCCTACAACGGCTACCAGATCATCAGCGAGATCATGGAGCGAAGCTCCGGCGTCTGGCGGCCCAGCCCCGGCTCGGTTTACCCGGCGCTGGCTCAGCTGGAGAAGGACGGCCTGATCGTCGCGGAGGGACGTGGCAGCCGCCGGGTCTACCGCCTCACTGAAGCCGGGCAGGCCTACGTCGACGCCCACCCGGACGAGGTGGACTCGCCCTGGGACAGCGTCGCGGACACCGTGTCCGACGACATGGTGGCATCGCGCGATCTGATCGGCGCGGTCGCCATGGCGTTCATGCAGGTCGCGCACAGCGGCACGGAGGAGCAGATAGGCCAGGCCAAGCAGGTGCTCACCGAGGCCAGGCGGTCCCTGTACCGGATCCTCGCCGACGAACCGATCGAGGACACTGGTACCGACAAGGATGCGGACACCGGGGAGGCGGCTGGTGCCTGACGCCGCGGTGATCTCGGTCGCCGGACTGTACAAGCGCTACGGCGAGATCGAGGCGGTTCGCGGGGTCGATTTCGAGGTTACCGCCGGCGAGGTGTTCGGCTTTCTCGGGCCGAACGGGGCCGGCAAGTCCACCACCATCAAGATGCTGTGCACACTGGTCCACCCGAGCGCCGGCACCGCTCGGGTGGCCGGTCACGACGTGGTCCGGGCCAGGGACGAGGTCCGCCGCAACATCGGCCTGGTGTTCCAGGATCCGACCCTGGACGAGTACCTCAGCGCCGAGCAGAACCTGCGCTTCCACGCCGAGCTGTACGGGATGCCCAAGGCCGTGCTGCCTGCCCGCAGCCGCGAGGTGCTCGAGATGGTCGGGCTGTGGGACCGGCGGGCCGGCCTGGTCAGCACCTACTCCGGCGGCATGAAGCGGCGGCTGGAGATCGCCCGCGGGCTGCTGCACTCGCCCCGGGTGCTGTTCCTCGACGAGCCGACGGTCGGGCTCGATCCGCAGACCCGCACCACGATCTGGTCCTACATCGAGCAACTGCGCCGGCTCGAGGACATCACCATCTTCCTGACCACGCACTACATGGACGAGGCCGAGCACTGCGACCGGATCGCCATCATCGACGACGGTCGGCTGGTGGTGCTGGACACGCCCGAGGCGCTCAAGGCCGCGGTGGGCAAGGACCGGGTGCAGATCCAGACCGACGACGACCCGGCCGCGATCGCCCGGCTGCGGGAGCGGTTCGGGCTCGAGGCCGCCGTGCACGACGGCGCCGTCACGTTCTCGGTGGCCGGCGGCGAGCGGTTCGTACCGGAACTGTTCGCCGAGCTCGGCGTGCCGATCCGCGCCGTGAACGTGGCCAGGCCGACGCTCGACGACGTGTTCCTGGCCCACACCGGGCGCACCATCCGCGATGCCGAGGCCTCGGCCACCGACCGGATGCGAGGGACACTGATGGCGATGCGAGGCAGGAGATGACCGGATGGTCGCAGACGTAGTCAGGGACACCGAACGGGTGCCGGCCAAGGTCACGGTGCCGGCCCGGAGTCTGCGCGGCGACCTGCGGGTGGTCAAGGTGGTCTGGCAGCGCGAGATGATCAGGTTCGCCCGGGATCGGATGCGGATTGTGGTCGCCTTGCTGCAGCCGCTGCTCTTCCTGTTCGTGCTCGGCACCGGATTGTCGTCGATGGTGCCGGCCGGCACCGGCGGCGTCGGGCTGCGGACCTTCCTGTTCCCTGGCGTGCTGTCGATGGCGGTGATGTTCACCGCGCTTTTCTCGGCCGCATCCGTGGTCTGGGACCGCGAGTTCGGCTTCCTGCGCGAGATGCTGGTGGCCCCGGTCCGGCGCGGCGCGATCGTGCTCGGTAAGTGCCTTGGCGGCGCCTCGGTGGCGACGGTCCAGGGCGTGCTGATGTTGGTGTTCGCGGGTGCCGTGGGAGTGCCGTACTCGCCTGTGCTGCTGGGCACGCTGGTCGTCGAGATGGCGGTTCTGGCGTTCGCGCTGACCGCGCTCGGGGTCATGGTGGCGGTCCGGATCCGCAGCATCCAGTCGTTCATGGCGCTCAACCAGATGATCGTCATGCCGATGTTCTTCCTGTCCGGGGCGCTGTTCCCGCTGATCGGTCTGCCGCACTGGCTGACCCTGCTTACCCGGATCAACCCGTTGACCTACGCCGTAGACCCGATGCGCCGAGCGGTGTTCGCGCACCTGGACACCGCTCCCGGGCAGACCCTGCGACCGGGAGTCACCTGGTGGGGCTGGCCGGTGCCGACCATGCTCGAACTGCTCGTCGTGGTGCTGCTCGGAGTGGCGATGTTCCTGATCGCCACGGTCAGATTCCAGAAGGCCGACTAGGCCACGGCCACTGCTACGGTGCGAGGGTGGCGTTACCACGGTCGCTCGGCTCGCTAGCCGAGCGACCGTTTCGGGTCTATTTCGTCGGGCGCACCGTCTCTCTGCTCGGCAGCGCGATCACTCCGCTGGCGCTGACATTCGCCGCGCTCGAGCTCGGTGCCTCGGCCGGCCAGCTTGGACTGGTGCTCGGCGCCTCGGCGGTGCCAAAGCTGATCTTCATCCTGCTTGGTGGGGTGTTCGGCGACCGGTTCGAGCGGCGCCGGATCCTGATCGTCACCGATCTGGTCATGGGCGCCAGCCAGGCGGTGGCCGCGGTCCTGCTGCTGGCCGGCACGGCCCGGATCTGGCATCTGATCGCGCTTCAGCTCGTCACCGGTACCGCGGCGGCGTTCTTCGCACCGGCCTCGACCGGCGTGGTCCGCGATGTGGTCAGCGAGCCGCGCCTGCAGCAGGCCAATGCGCTGCTCGGCATGTCACAGCACATCAGCGGGCTGGTCGGACCGGCCATCGCCGGTGCGCTGGTAGCGCTCGCCTCGCCGGGCTGGGCGTTCGGCATCGACGCGATCACGTTCGTGGTCAGCGCGATCGCCCTGTCCCGGATCCCGGCCAGCTTCGGCCGGATGGTGACGAACACCAGTCTGATCCGCGATCTTGTCGACGGCTGGCGAGAATTCAGCTCGCGAACCTGGGTGTGGGCGATGGTGCTCAGCTTCGGCGCCTACCAGGCCACCGTGCTGCCGGCCATCTACCTGCTGGGACCGGTGCTGGCTGAGGAGGAGCTCGGTGGGGCGGCGGCCTGGGCGGCGATCCTCACCGGCCGCAGCGCCGGTGCGCTCGCGGTCGGGCTGGTGCTGCTGCGCTGGCGGCCGGGCCGCCCATTGGTGGCCTCGACCCTTCTCATCCTGCTCGACGTGCCGTTCCTGGTGCTGCTCGGACTTGGTGCCTCGCTCCCGGTCCTCGTGCTGACCGGCGCGATCTCGATGGCCGCGGTCATCGGGGCGGACACGATCTGGGTCACCACGTTGCAGGAACAGGTGCCCGAGCACGCGCTGTCCAGGGTGAGCTCGTACGACTGGCTCGGCTCGCTGGCGATCAACCCGCTCGGCTTCGCGCTGGTCGGGGTGCTGGCCGCGGGGTACGGGGCCGGTCCGGTCCTGGCGGTGATCGTGGTGCTGCACGTGCTGATCCATCTAGTGCTGCTGGCGACGCCCGCC
>Ga0066905_100000209_pt1 | contig 13791 bp, 9 predicted proteins | sample PanSoiMetaPlot36_FD_67483 | JGI IMG/M metagenome (GOLD analysis project Ga0066905, IMG submission 67483) | Tropical forest soil microbial communities from Panama analyzed to predict greenhouse gas emissions - Panama Soil Plot 36 (version 2) | ecosystem: Environmental > Terrestrial > Soil >... | reverse complement strand
GCCACGTCGGTGATGCCGTGGTTGCGGGCGAGGTAGTAGGCGGTGGCCAGACCGTGCCCGCCGCCGCCGACGATGACCACCTGGTAACGGCGCCTGGGCTCGACCGATCGCCACAGCCGGTCGGGCCGGCTCGGCTCGGCGATCGTGCTCAGCACGGACTCACCCGCGCAGCCGGGACATGCCGGGATCGACGAGCGGCTCGGCGCTCACCACGGCGTCGAAGCGCCGGTCGAAGTAGCCGACCTGGACTCGCCGACCGGGGGCGGCCAGCTCGGCCGGCAGCCAGGCGTAGGCGATCGCCCGGTCGATGGTGTGGCCGAACGCGCCACTGGTGACATGGCCGACGCACGCGTCGCCCTCGTACACCGGTTCCTTGCCGAGCACCACCTCGGCCGGCGAGCTCAGGGTGAGGCAGCTGAGCAGCCGGACCGGCGCCGTCCCGGAACGCTTGACCAGCGCGTCCCGGCCGAGGAAGTCCTCCTTGTCCAGCTTGACCGCGAACCCCAGGCCGGCCTCGTACGGGTCGTGCTCGTAGGTCATGTCGACGCCGAACGCGCGGTAACCCTTCTCCAGGCGCAGCGAGTTGAACGCGCCACGGCCGGCCGCGATGATCCCGAACGGCTGCCCGGCGGCCCACAGCGCGTCCCACAGCGCCAGCCCGCAGTCGGCGGTCGTGTAGAGCTCGTAGCCGAGCTCACCGACGTAGGACAGCCGCAGTGCGGTCACCGGCGAGGTGCCCACATAGGTAGTGGTGCAGCGGAAGTAGCGCAGCGCGTCGTTGGACAGGTCGTCGGTGGTCAACGACTGCACCACCTTGCGAGCGCGGGGGCCCCAAACCCCGACGCAGCAGGTCTCCGGGGTGATGTCGCGCACCCCCACCGAGCCGTCGCCGGGCAGGTGCCGGGTCAGCCAGTCCAGGTCGAGGTTTCCGTTCACGCCGACCTGGAAGCGGGCCGGACCGAGCCTGGCCACCGTAACGTCGCTGCGGATCCCACCGTCCGCGTCGAGCAGCAGGCAATAGGTCACCCGCCCGACCGCGGTGTCGACGTTACCGGTGGTCAGCCACTGCAGGAACGTGGCGGCGCCCGGACCGGTGACCTCGAGGCGCTTAAGCGGTGTCATGTCGAACATCGCCACGCCATCGCGAGTGGCTCGAGCCTCCGCGCCGACGATCGGTGACCAGTGCATCGCCGCCCAGTCGTTCGGGCGCCGCACCGGGTACCGGTCGAGCAGACCCGCATTGGCCTCGAACCAGTGCGGGCGCTCCCAGCCGAGGGCCTCCAGGAAGTAGCCGCCCAGCCCGGCCTGACGCGGGTAGAACGGCGAGGTACGCATCGGCCGGGGGTCGAGCATCGGCTCCAGCGGGTGCAGGGCGTCGTAGACCTCGACGTAGTTCTGGCAGTCCTTGGCCCGCACGTAGGCCGGCGACAGCTGGTGTGGCTCGAACCGGTTCAGGTCGCACTCGTGCAGGTTGAAGCTGCTGCAGAAGCCGTCGACCAGCCACTCGGCCACCGCCCGAGCGGCCCCGGCGGCGTGGGTGATCCACACCGCCTCGGCCACCCAGAATCCCCTCACCCGGGCCGACTCGCCGAGTAGCGGCATGTTGTCGGGGGTGAACGAGAACAGCCCGTTCATGCCCTCGGCCACCCCGGCCGTGCGCAGCGCCGGGATGAGTGCCGCCGCATCGGCCCAGCCGGGGGCGTAGTCGTTCGGAGTGAACTCCAGAACCGACGGCATCACCGGGGCGTCCGCCGGCGAGGCGATGTCCTCGGCCTCGATCGGCATCGGGTCGTGGCCGTAGTAGCCGACGCCGATCCGGTCGTCGCGTTCGCGCAGGTAGAGATCGGCGCCCTGGTGGCGCAGGATCGGCCGGGTCGCCTCGGTGGTCGCCCCGGCGAGCTCGGGCAGCGGGGTCGACCAGGCCAGCTGGTGGGCCAGCGGGGTGAGCGGGAGCTCGATGCCGGCCATCCGGGCGACCTTCGGACCCCAGATGCCGGCACAGCAGACCACGATGTCGGCCGCCAGCTCACCGCGGTCGGTGACCACTCCGGTCACCCTCCCGCCCTCGGTACGCACGGCCGTCACCTCGTGCCGGTCGAGCACCGCAACGCCGCGGGCTCGGGCCAACCGCAGTTGTGCCTCGATGGTCCGGACCGGCTTGGCCAGGCCGTCGGTCGGCACGTACAGCCCGCCCAGGACCACGGTCGGGTCGAGCAGGTCGTGCCTGGCGGCGGTCTGCTCCGGGCTGAGGATCTGCGCGTCCAGCCCCCAGGACGTGGCCCAGCCGTGGCGGCGGTGCAGTTCGGCCAGCCGGGCGGGGCTGGTCGCCACCTCGATGCTGCCGACCGGTAGGAAGCAGGGCTGCCCGTCCAGGTCGAGCTCGCCGAGCCGGCGCACGGTGTACCCGGCGAGCTTGGTCATCACCTTCGCGGAGTTGACCTGGAAGACCAGCCCAGGTGCATGTGAGGAGGAGCCGCCGGCAGCCGGCAGCGCCCCCTGGTCGATGATCGTGATGTCGGTCCAGCCGCGGGCGGACAGCTCGTCCACCAGCGCGGCACCGACCACGCCGGCACCGATGACGACAACCTTCGGTCCCAAGCTGCCCGGCCCTTCCTGGGTTGGCGGGAGTTGGCGGAGTTGGCGGGCCCTCGTGTGCTACGAGGGCCCGCCGGTGCATGCGTCAGCTGGTGGCGAGCCAGGCCGCGACCTGGTCCGGGTGGGCGTCGACCCACTTCTTCGCCGCGTCGTCGTAGGACATCTTGTCGGCGATGTCCTTGGCGACCGCGTTCTGGTCGTCGTTGGTCCAGCTGAAGTTCTTGATCACCGTCACGGCCGGGCTGCCGGACTCCATGAAGGCCTTGCGGGCGATCTTGTCGAGGTCGTACGGCGCGTAGTCGCACGCAACCGCGGCCGGGTCCGCGTCGCAGCCCTCGGAGTAGGCCGGCAGCGACACGTGCACCAGCGGGATCTCGGAGAGGAACCACTGCGGCTCGTAGAAGTATCCGATCAGGAACTTCCGCTGCTCCTCGGCGGTCCGGAACGCCTCGATCAGCGCGTTCTCGCTGCCGGCGTAGACCACCTTGAAGTTCAGGTCGAGATTCTTCACCAGCGCCTCGTCATTGGTGACGTAGGACGGGTCGCCGTCGAGGAGCTGGCCCTTGCCACCGGACTCGGTGGTCTTGAACTGGGCGGCGTACTTGTTGAGGTTCTTGTACTCGGTGATGTCCGGGTACTCCTCGGCCAGCCAGGGCGGCACGTACCAGCCGATGATCCCCTTGTTGCCGGTCTGGCCGACCTCGACGGCTACGTTCTGCTGCTCGATGTACTTCTGCTTGAGGTCGTCGTGGCCCCAGTTCTCCAGGATCACGTCGATCGTGCCGGACGCGAAGCCCTGCCAGGACACCTCCTCGGTGAGGTTCTTCAGCTCCACCGTGCAGCCGAGCTTGGTCTCGAGGACGTGGGCCACGACCGCTGCGTCGGCCTCATAGCCGACCCAGGGGTTGACCGCGATGTTGACGGTGCCGCATGGTGCCTGTGATGCCGACGACGATGATGATTCGATGTCGCTACCGCAGGCGGTGAGCGCCAGGGCGCCGGCCAGGGCGGCCGCCAGCGCGGCTGCCCACTTTCTCCTGAAATTCATTGGAACCCCCATTTCGACCGTTGTCGTTGCTTGGTAAGGCGATGTTCGCGATCTTGTGCGCGTCGTGCTGCCGCCTGCGTGACGCGGTCCAGCAGGATGCCGAGCACGACGATCGCCGCCCCCGCCGCGAGGCCCTTGCCGAACAGCTCGCTTTGGGAGAAGCCGGCCACCACGAGGTAGCCGAGCGCACCGGCGCCGACCAGGCCGCCGATGACGACCACGCTCAGGACATAGATGAGGCCCTGGTTGGCGCCGAGGGCCAGGGCATTGCGGGACTGCGGCAGCTGGACCTTCGTGATGATCTGCCACCGGCTGGAGCCGGACGCGATCCCCGCCTCGACGGTGGCGGGCGGCACCGCGCGGATGCCGTCCACAACGATCTTGATGACTACCGGCAGGGCGAAGACGACCGCCGCGATGATGGCGGTGAGCCGGGTCGGGCCGAACAGACCTACGAACGGCACGAGGTATACGAAGGCCGGCAGTACTTGGGCCGCATCAAGCTCCGGCCGGATCACCGTGTCCACCCGGGGACTGTGGGCCAGCACCACCCCCACCGCCACGCCGACTACGACCACGATGATCGTTGCGACCAGCACCGAGGTCAGGGTGACCATCGAGGACTCCCACAGACCGCTGGCCAGCAGCAGGGCCAGGCACACGCTCGCCACGATCAGCGAGCGCTCGCCGGCCAGCGTCCAGGTCAGCGCCAGCACCACCGCGCAGACCAGATACCAGGGCGACTCGGCGATAAGCGCTTGCAGCGGGTTGATCAAGCCGTAGGTCACGACCTTGGTGATCGCGTCGGTCACGGGGTGCAAGGTGTGCCTGGCCCAGTCGGTGGCGGAGTTCACCGCGTCATCGACGGTGAAGCCGATCACACCGCCTCGTTTCGGACCGGGAAAGGTGGACGCCCAGTAGTAGCTGTAGGACAGGTAGAGCGCGATCGCGGTGAGCGCGCCACCGCCGGCGAGTATCAAGCGCCGGGTACGCCGGGTCTGCTCGTTGACCCCGGCCCGGTAGGTCGTCTCGGCCCGCTCGCTGGCCGCGGTGGTCACCCGGTCGAGCACGATGGCGAGAATCACGATTGCCAGGCCGGCCGTGAACGCCCGGCCGACGTCCAGCGCCGACAGCCCCTGCAGCACGGTCTGGCCGAGACCGGGACCCGCGATCAGGGCGGCGATCATCACCATCGAGAACGCGGCCATCGTGGTCTGGTTGATGCCCACCACGATCGTGCGCTTGGCCATCGGGAGCTGGACCGTACGCAGCAGCTGCCAGCGGGTGGCACCGAGCGATCGGCTGGCCTCCAGCGCGGCCGCGTTGACCTGGCGGATGCCGAGCGCGGTGAGCCGCACCACCGGCGGCATGGCGTAGATCAGCGTGGCGATGACCGCGGCCGGCGGCCCGATCAGGAAGAACAGCGTCAGCGGCGCCAGGTACACCAGCGTGGGCATCGCCTGCATGGTGTCGAGCACGGGGGTGACCAGCCGCTCGGCGGTCGGGGACAGCGCCACATAGACCCCGAGCGGGATGCCGATGACCAGGCTCAGCAGCACCGCCGCGACGGTCAGCGCCAGGGTGTCCATGCTTTCCTGCCACAGCCCGAGCAGGCCGACTGCCACGAACCCGGCGGCGGTGAGGATCGCGACCCGCAGGTTGCCCAGCGCGTACGCGCCGAACGTCGCCAGCACCACCACCCCGAGCCAGCCGATCAGTGGCACCGGCCGGTCGAATGACGGCTGGCTGATCAGGTCCTGCAGGGCGCTGGTCAGCGAGCCGACGCCGGTGCGGATGGTGTCGAGGACACCGCTGAACAACGGCGCGGTGGCCCGGTGGCTGTCGACCCAGTTGCGCACGTCGGTAAGCGAGTTATGCAGCGGCGTGGTGTCCTGGGTGGCCAGCGCCATGGTGTCCCGACCGCGTAGCAGGGTGCCGAGCACGACCCAGGCGACGAGGATGCCGGCCACGATCCAGGGCCGGGTTACCCGCCGCCACCAGGGCACCGAGCCGGCGGCGACGGTGGCGGTGGTCATCCGCCCACCGCGGCGGTCTGGGTACGAGGCGCCGGGGCCCCGTCCTCGGCGACCGTGACCCGCAGGATCGCCTCCGAGTCGACCAGGCCGAGCAACTCGCCGGCGCGGACCACCCGGACCGGCGCGCCGGCGGAGAGCACCACCCGGGCGGCATCGCGCACGACCATGTCCGGCGGCAGCTCGGGACCATCCATCGGGTCGTCGGGGGCCGGCGGGCGCATGACCCAGGACAGGGTGAGTACTTGCGAGCGCGGCACGTCGGCGACGAAGTCGCGCACGTAGTCGTCCGCCGGAGCACCGACGACCTCGTCCGGCCGGCCGAGCTGGACCGTCTCGCCCTCTCGCATGATCAGGATGCGATCGCCGAGCCGCAGCGCCTCGTGCAGATCGTGGGTGATGAACACCAGCGTCTTGCCGACCTCGCGGTGCAGCCGGATGACCTCGTTCTGCATGTCGCGGCGGATCAGCGGGTCCAGGGCCGAGAACGGCTCGTCGAAGAACAGCACGTCCGGGTCGACGGCCAGGGCCCGGCCGAGCCCGACTCGCTGCTGCATTCCGCCGGAGAGCTGGTCGGGGTAGTAGTCCTCGTACCCGGTCAGGCCCACCAGGTCGAGCACCTCGCGGGCCCGCTCGTGCCGCTGGGCCTTCCCGACGCCGCGAACCTCGAGCCCGTACGCGACGTTGTCGATGACCCGCCGGTGCGGTAAGAGGCCGAAGTTCTGGAATACCATCGCGAACCGGTTGCGGCGGAGCTCGCGCAACCGCTTGGCGTCGGCCGCGGCGAGATCCTCACCGTCGAGCAGAACGGTCCCAGCGGTCGGCTCGACCAGCCGGGTCAGGCAGCGGACCAGGGTGGACTTGCCCGAACCGGACAGGCCCATCACCACGAAGACCTCGTTGCGCCGTACCTCGAACGAGATGTCGCGGACCGCGGCCACGCAGCCGGTCCGCCGGCGCAGCTCGGCCGCGGGCAGCTCGGCCAAGGGGGTTCCGACGATGCCGTCGCTGCCGCCCCGGCCACTCGGGCCGAACACCTTCCACAGGCCGGTGACGTCCAGCGCCGAGGTGGTTGCCGGCATCAGGCGTCCACCTCCTCCCGATCACCGCTTGCGTCCCGGCCGGCCGCGACGGCGATCGGTGCGGCTCCCCCCGTCGCGCCGTGCCGATAGAAGTCGACCGCCGCCGGTGCCAGCGGAGTGTTTCCGCGGATCAGGTCGGCGGCACGCTCGGCGACCATCATGGTGGGCGCGAAGATATTGCCATTCGGGATCGAGGGGAAGACCGACGCATCGACCACCCGCAGGCCATCTGTGTCGTGTACTCGCATTGTCGCCGGATCGACCACCGAACCCGGATCGGTGCCCATCCGGCACGTGCAGGACGGATGCAGCGCGGTCTCGGCGTCGCCGGCCACCCAGGCCAGGATCTGCTCGTCGGTCGCACAGCCGGGGCCGGGCGAGGTCTCACCCGCATCGAACGGGGCGAGCGCAGGTTGGCCGAGGATGTGCCGCGCGACCCGGATCGCCTCCACCCACTCCCGCCGATCCTGGGCGGTGGACAGGTAGTCGAAGCGCAGCAGCGGGTGCCGGTGCGGATCAGTGCTCGCGATCCGGATCGTGCCGCGCGCGTCGGAGTACATCGGACCGACGTGGACCTGGTAGCCGTGGGCGCCGGCTGGCGCCGACCCGTCGTACCGGATCGCGATCGGCAGGAAGTGGAACATCAGATTGGGGTAGCCGACCTGGTCGTTGCTGCGGGCGAAGCCGCCGGCCTCGAAGTGGTTGGTCGCGCCGGGACCGGTCCGGCCGAACAGCCACGCCGCTGCGATCCACGGCCGGTGCCGCCACTTCAGGTACGGCTGCATGGATACCGGATGGCGGCACGCGTGCTGGATGTAGACCTCCAGGTGGTCCTGCAGGTTCGCACCGACGCCGGGCAGGTCGGCGACGACGTCGATGCCCAGCCCGCTCAAGTGCGCAGCCGGGCCCACTCCGGACAGCTGCAGCAGCTGCGGGGTGTTGATCGCGCCGCCACAGAGAATGACCTCGCCGGCCTCGACCCGGCGCAGCCGGCCCCTGACCTCGTAGTCCACCCCTACGGCTCGGCGGCCGGCGAACCGCACCCGGTGGACCAGCGCACGGGTCCGGACGGTCAGATTCGGCCGGTGCAGCGCCGGCCGAAGGTAGGCGGCGACCGCGCCGAAGCGCCGACCCCGGCTGATGTTGCGGTCGAACGGTCCGAAGCCCTCCTGCCGGATCCCGTTCAGATCGTCGATCCGGGCGTATCCGGCCTGCTCCGCAGCGGCGAGGAACGCCCGGAACAGCACATTGTCGGCCGGGCCGCGCTCCAGGCGCAGCGGGCCATCCCGGCCGCGCAGCGGGTCGTCGAGAACGGCCGCCGGGCAGTCCTCCATCCGCCGGAAGTACGGCAGGCAGTGGGCGAAGTCCCAGCCGGCCAGGCCGGGTACCGCGGCCCATCGCTCGTAGTCGAGCGGGTTACCGCGCTGGAAGATCATCCCGTTGATGCTGCTGGAGCCGCCGAGCAGCTTGCCCCGGGCGTGGTAGATCCGGCGGCCGGCGAGCTGTGGCTCCGGCTCGGACCGGTAGCCCCAGTCGTAGAAGCGGTTGCCGATCGGGAACGCCAGCGCCGCCGGCATCTGGACGAACACGTCCCACCGGTGCGCGGGACGGCCGGCCTCGAGCACCAGGACCCGGGTCCCCGGGTCGTCGGTGAGCCGGTTTGCCAGCACCGAGCCCGCAGAGCCGCCGCCGACGATGACTACGTCAAAGCGTTCGGCCATGCAGCGCTCCGCTTCCCTCCGCGTCGCGGTCCGGTGGGCGTTTTACCAGGAGCAACAGGTGGTGCAATGTGCAACAAGCGTCGGGGCGGGTCGGACGTCTGTCAAGGCAGGTCGGGCGGACTGAGACAGCTCTGTTGCCGGGCCGCGCGAGCGGCTATGACTGCCAGCGCTCCAGGCTCTCCCGGCGCCATCGCTCGGTTGCCTCGACCTGGTTGAACGTGAAGACGTGCAGCCCGGCAAGGCCTGCCACCGCCGGTCCCGGCGTGGCCCGGACGGTCCTGCGCAGCAGTGTCTCCGGTGCGTAGCCGCCGGGCAGGACCAGGCGCGCGAACCAGGACGGGTGCCGGGCCAGGAATCGGCTCGACTCGCTGACGCCGATTTTCGTCGCCATCGCGGCCAGCTTGGCCGGCTCGACCGGTCCGGCCAAGCCCAGGTGCACCGGCAGCGTGACCTGGCGCCGCCGGACCCGGGCCACCCAGCGGGCGATCACCCGTGGGTCGAAGCACAGGTTGCTGACGATGTAGGTGGCGTGCAGCCGCTTGTCCCACATCGCCTGCACGGTGACGTCGTCGTCGATGGCCGGATGGCTCTCCGGATAGCCGGTGATGCCCGTTTCGGGAAACGGCCGGCCGAGCTCGCTGAGCAGGGCCAGCACCGGAAGCGCGGCGTCGTACGGTCCGGCCGGCGGGTCGGCGTCGCCGGCCGGCACGAACACGTCCCGGACGCCGGCGCCGGTCAGCCGGGCGACGATGTCGACCAGGTGGGGCCGGCCGGTGATCAGCCGGGCAGACAGGTGCGGCACGACTCGGTAGCCCGCTCCGGTCAGCCGATCGACCAGGTCGAGGGTGGGCTCGAGTCCCCGCGTCGGCGATGCGGTGACGGTGACCGTCACGCCGGTGGGGACCGTGTCGCGGACCCGGCCTTCGATGGAGGCGGTGGGGATGACCTCGTAACGCACGCAGGACAGCAGCCGGTGCATCGCCGCCCGGTCAGCGCTGATCAGGCGCGCCATGCCGGGGAAACCAGTACTGCGGGCGGGGGCGCACGTTCTGCCAGATGTGCTTGATCTCGCGGTACTCGTCGAGTCCGGTCGGGCCGAGCTCGCGGCCGACCCCGGACTGCTTGAGTCCGCCCCACTCGGCCTGCGGCAGGTAGGGGTGGTAGTCGTTGATCCAGATCGTTCCGTGCCGCAGCCGCTGCGCAACCCGCTGGGCGCGACCCGCGTCCTGGGTCCACACCGCACCGGCCAGGCCGTAGACGGTGTCGTTGGCGAGGCGCACCGCCTCCTCCTCGCCGCGGAACCGCTCGACCGTGAGCACCGGCCCGAACGACTCCTCGGTCACTACGCGCATCCCGGATCGACACTCGTCGAGCACGGTGGGCAGGTAGTAGAAGCCGCCGGCCAGCTCCGGGTCGTCCGGACGCCGGCCGCCGCAGCGCAGCACGGCTCCCTCGGCGACCCCGGCGGCGACGTAGTCGGCCACCTTCGCCAGGTGAGCTGCCGAGATCAGCGGTCCGGTCTCGGCGTCCGGGTCGAACGGGCCACCAAGCCGGATCCGCTGGGCCCGATCGACGACGGCGTCGACGACCTCGTCGTGCACGTCGTCCTCGACGATCAGCCGGGCACCGGCCGAGCAGACCTGGCCGGAGTGCAGGAACACCGCGGTCAGCGCATGGTCTATCGCGGTCTCCAGGTCGGCGTCGGCGAAGACGACGTTCGGGTTCTTGCCGCCGAGCTCGAGTGCGATCCGCTTGACCGTGCCGGCCGCGGCGGCCATGACCCGGCGGCCGGTGGCCAGCCCGCCGGTAAAGGAGACCAGGTCGACCTCGGGATGCTCGGCGAGCGGTGTGCCGACCACCGGGCCGGCCCCGAGCACCAGGTTGGCGACGCCGGCGGGCAGGCCGGCCTCGGCGAGGATCCGGATCAGCATGATCGCGGTCGACGGGGTGAGCTCGCTCGGCTTGAGCACGAAGGTGTTGCCGGCCGCCAGTGCCGGCGCCACCTTCCACGAGGCCTGGAGCAGCGGGTAGTTCCACGGCGTGATGAGCCCGCACACGCCGACCGGTTCACGCACGATCCGGCTGATTGCATCGTCGCGCCCGGTGTCGACCACCCGGCCGGCCTCAGTGCCGGCCACGCCGCCGAAGTAGCGAAAGCAGGCGACGACATCGTCGACGTCGTACTCCGATTCGACCAGCCGCTTGCCGGTGTCCAGCGACTCGGCCCGGGACACCTGTTTGCGGTCCCGCTCCAGCAGGTCGGCGACGCGCAGCAGCAGCGCACCGCGTTCCTTGACCGGCACCGCGGACCAGGCGCCGTCGTCGAACGCGGTCCGGGCCGCCGCGATCGCCGCCACCGCATCGGCGGCGCCGGCCTCGTCGACGGTACCGACCGGTGTCCCGTCGGCGGGGCAGCTGATGTCGCGACGTCCGCCCTCGGCTGCGGCCACCCAGCGTCCGGCGATGAACAGGTCCGGCATGACCCACCCCGCGATTCCGCGATGTTGCGTTGCTCAGTGCGCAACAGATGCTGGTATGCGGGACAGTATTGGTGCCGGGAACCAGCGTCAACCGGCCGGGGGCGGGTCGGAAGCCAGACCGGCGCCGGTCCTGGCACCGAGCCGCCGGGAGATCTCGTCGGCCGCGCGGCGGACCGCGCCGGCGATCTCGGGTACCCGCTCGGGGGTGAGCCGGAAGCCGGGGCCGGAGGCGCTGAGCGCGGCCACCACGGACCCGTCCGCGTTGCGCACCGGCGCGGCGACGGCGGTCAGCCCGATCTCCAGTTCGTCGACGGTCGTCGCGTATCCGCGCTGGAGTACCTCGCGCAGCTGCGCCTCGAGATCCGCGCGGTTCACCACGGTGTGCGCGGTGTAGCGGTCGAGCGGCCCGGCCAGGCAGGCTCGCCGCTCCGGCGCGGACAGGTACGCCAGCAGCACCTTGCCGTTGGAGGTCGCGTGCAGTGCGGTGCGCTGGCCGACCCAGTTGCGGGTTTGCAGCGCCGACGGACCGGCCACCTGGTCGAGGTACAGCGCGGTCCGGTCGGCCAGGACCGCAAGGTTGATGGTCTCGGCCACCTCGCGCGCCAGCCGCTCGGCTACCGGCCGGCCCTCTTGCACCAGGTCGAGCCGGGCGGTCGTGGCACCGGCAAGCCGGAGGATGCCGACGCCGAGGCGGTACTTGCCGCGCTCGCCGTCCTGGGTCACCAGCCCGCGGTTCTCCAGTGCTCCGACCAAGCGGAACGCCGTGGACTTGTGTACCCCCAGCTCCGCGGCGACCTCGGTAACGCCCGCCTCGCCCTGCCTGGCCAGGATCTCCAGCACCGTGACGGCCCGGTCGACGGATTGCACCGGCGATGCGGGACGGCCGCCCGCGCGAGAGCTGTTGCCCATGGTGCAACAGTATCGCCCGGTCTGGTCCGGCAGGCTCAGTCGCCGAGCTCCTTGCGCCGCCGGTTGACGTAGTCGCGGAGCTCCTCCCGGATCGAGTCGTCGATCGGCGGCGGCTCGTAGTCGGCCAGACGCTTGCGGGCGATCTCACCGGCCCGGGCAGCGGTGTCCATACCACCCTGGCGCATCCACCGCTCGTAGTTGGCCGAGGACGACAGCATCGGCCGGTAGAAGCAGGTCCGGAACCGCTCGAGAGTGTGCGCCGCGCCGAGGAAGTGCCCGCCGTGCCCGACCTCGGTGTGGGCGTCGTATGCAAGCGAGGCCTCGTCGATCTCCAGCGGGGTGAACTCGACCCGCAGCATCCGCAGGATCTCGATGTCGATGACGAACTTCTCGTACCCGGCGACCAAGCCGCCCTCCAGCCACCCCGCCGAATGCATGACGAAGTTGGTGCCGGCCAGGAACGTCGGCAGCATCGTCATCAGGGCTTCGTATGCCGACTGTGCGTCCGCGGACTGGCTGGAGGTGAGCCCGCCGCCGGTGCGGAACGGCAGGCCGAAGTGCCGGGCGATCTGGCCGGTGCAGAGCAGTCCGAGCGCCGACTCGGGCGTCCCGAAGCACGGCGAGCCGGACTGCATGTCGATGTTGGACAGGAACGAACCGAAGATGACCGGCGATCCGGGCCGGATCAGTTGGGACAGGCAGATCCCGGTGAGCGCCTCGGCGATCTGCTGGACCAGCGCCGCCGGAACCGATACCGGCGACATCGCCCCCATCAGCAGGAACGGGGTGATGACCACGGCCTGGTTGGCCGCGCTGTACTCGAACTGGGCGTCGAGCATCCGCTCGTCCCAGCGCAGCGGCGAGTTGCAGTTGATCAGCGAGATGGTCGCCGGGGTCTGTTCGATCGCCTCTCGGCCACCGAAGAGGATCTCGGTCATCGCAATCGTGTCCCTGGCGTTGGGGCCGGACACGACGTTGCCCATGTAGATCTTGTCGGTCAGCGTCTGCAGCGCGTAGACCATGTCGAGGTGGCGCGAGTCGAGCGGCGCATCGTTGGGCTCGCAGATGACCCCGCCGGCCGAGTCGAGCTCGGTGAAGCCCTGGGCCAGCATCGTGAACCGCTGGAAGTCGTCAAGCGTCGCGTCTCGGCGAGTGCCGCCGTCGCGCACGAACGGCGGGCCGTACACGCCGCTGAAGACCATGTGGTCGCCGCCGATGTGGACCGAGTTCGCCGGGTTGCGGGCCTGGACGTCGAACTCGCGCGGCGCCCTGGCCACCTGTTCGAGGACGAAGTCGGGGTCGAACTTGACCACGTTGTCCTGGACGGTCTGGCCGGCCGCGCGGAACAGGTCCAACGCCTGCGGCGTCATGAACTCCACGCCGATCTCGCTGACGATCCGGCGCCAACCCCGGTCCAAGGTGGCCAGGGCGTCCGGGGACAGGATCTCGTAGCGCGGCATTGTGTTGACGAACATCCGAACTCCCATCCAGCGGCATGCGTTGCCGATGCCGGGGCGCCACTCGCATTCCCTTGACGCGATCGCGAAGCAGATCATACTCTCTGCCCATGGGACGCCAGTCCTACAATGTGGAACTGTCCACGCCGGCGTCCGTCGCCCCCCAGACCGGCACCCAGGCGGTGGATCGGGCCGCGGAACTGCTGGCACTCGTCGTCGAGGCGGCAGCTCCGCGCAGTTTCACCGCGCTGGTCGAGCAGACCGGGCTGGCCAAGTCCACCGTGTCCCGACTGCTGCAAGCGTTGGAGCGGCACCGCTTGGTCCAGCGAGACCGGGGCGGAGCCTTTCGCCCCGGGGCGGTGTTCGCGCTGTACGCGGTGCGGCACGGCGATGGCAGCGATCTCGTCGAGCTCGCCACGCCGGTCGTCGAGCGGATCGGCGCCGAGACCGGTGAAACCGTGAACCT
>Ga0066905_100000208_pt1 | contig 13799 bp, 12 predicted proteins | sample PanSoiMetaPlot36_FD_67483 | JGI IMG/M metagenome (GOLD analysis project Ga0066905, IMG submission 67483) | Tropical forest soil microbial communities from Panama analyzed to predict greenhouse gas emissions - Panama Soil Plot 36 (version 2) | ecosystem: Environmental > Terrestrial > Soil >... | reverse complement strand
GCCTTGAGAGGATGTGGCCGATGGCAGACGGCGGCGAACGGCAACGGCCCGTCGATGCGGGCGTGGTGAACGCAGCGACGCCCGCCGGCTACATGCCCGGCTTCGGCAACGACTTCGAAACCGAAGCCCTGCCCGGGGCGCTGCCGGTGGGACAGAACTCGCCACAACGGACCGCCTACGGGCTCTACGCCGAACAGCTGTCAGGCTCGCCGTTTACGGCGCCGCGTGGCAGCAACGAGCGATCCTGGCTCTACCGCATCCGGCCGTCGGTCAAGCACACCGGCAAATTCAAGCGCCTGTCGCTGCCGCACTGGAAGACGGCGCCGGCGACGGCGGAGCACGACCGCCCACTCGGGCAATTGCGCTGGGGGCCGGTGCCGATCCCGAACGAACCGGTGACGTTCCTCACCGGTCTGCGCACCATCACCACGGCGGGGGACGTCAACACCCAGGCGGGCATGGCGGCGCACGTTTATCTCATCACCCAATCGATGCACGAGGAGTATTTCTACAATGCCGATGGCGAGCTCTTGATCGTGCCGCAGCTGGGCACGGTGCGCTTCGCCACCGAATTCGGCCGCATCGAGGTGGCGCCGGGCGAGATCTGCGTCATTCCCCGCGGCGTCAAATTCCGCACCGAGCTGGTCGACGGGCCGGCGCGCGGCTACCTGTGCGAGAACTACGGCGCCAAGTTCACCATGCCGGATCGCGGTCCGATCGGGGCCAATTGCCTCGCCAATGCCCGCGACTTCAAGACCCCGGTCGCCGCCTTCGAGGATCGCGAGCAGCCGAGCCGGCTGACGGTCAAGTGGTGTGGCGGCTTCTTTGTCACCGAGCTCGGCCACTCGCCGCTCGACGTCGTTGCCTGGCACGGCAACTACGCGCCCTACAAGTATAACCTGCGCCACTTTTCGCCGGTCGGCGCCATCGCCTTCGATCATCCCGACCCGTCGATCTTCACGGTACTGACGGCACCGTCGGAGACGGCGGGCACCGCCAACGTCGACTTCGTGATCTTTCCGGAACGCTGGGCGGTGGCCGAGCACACCTTCCGCCCGCCGTGGTACCACATGAACATCATGTCGGAGTTCATGGGCCTGATCTACGGCGTCTATGATGCCAGGCCCGAAGGCTTCGTCCCCGGTGGCATCAGCCTGCACAACTGCATGCTGCCGCACGGTCCCGACAAGACCGCCTACGATGCGGCAACGCGGGGCGAGCTCAAGCCGGTCAAACTGACGAATACCTTGGCCTTCATGTTCGAGACGCGCTTTCCCCAGCACCTGACCAAGTTCGCGGCCGAGCTCGAAACCTTGCAGGAGGACTACGCCGCATGCTGGACGCCGCTCGAGAAGAACTTCACCGGCGCGCGATGAAGAGCGCTGGGCGCCCGTCGTCTGCCCGCCGACCGCTCGCCGCCTCGCCGGTCCGGAGCCTGGCATGAAGGTCGCCACCTATCGCAATGGCACCCGGGATGGGTGCCTCGTCATCGTCTCGCGCAACCTCACCCGGATGGTGCCGGCCTCGACGGTGATCGCCGGGCTCGAAACCTTGCAGCAGCTGCTGGACGATTGGGACGACCTGATCTTGAAGGTCGAGCGGGTCTCGGCCGAGCTCAACGAGGCCGCCTCCGGCCAGCGACCGCCGCGCTTCGACAGCGGCGAATTTGCCACCCAGCGCTGCATGGCACCGCTGCCGCGCGCCTACCAGTGGGCCGATGGCTCGGCCTATGTCAGCCACGTTGAGCTGGTGCGCCGGGCGCGCGGCGCGGCGATGCCGTCGAGCTTCTGGACCGACCCGTTGATGTACCAGGGCGGATCGGACAGCTTTCTCGGCCCGCAGGATCCGATCGCGATCGCGGATGCGGCCTGGGGCATCGACCTTGAGGGCGAGGTTGCGGTCGTCACCGGCGACGTGCCGATGGGCGCCAGCGCCAAGGAAGCGGCCGAGCGCATTCGCCTCGTCATGCTCGCCAATGACGTCTCGCTCAGAAACCTCATTCCAGCGGAGCTCGGCAAGGGCTTTGGCTTCTTCCACGGCAAGCCGTCGACCGCCTTCTCCCCCGTTGCCGTCACCGCCGATGAGCTTGGGCCGGCCTGGCGCGAAGGCAAGCTGCACTTGCCGCTGTTGGCCACCGTCAACGGCCGGCTGTTGGGCAGGCCCAATGCCGGGGTCGACATGACCTTCTCCTTTCCGGAGCTGGTGGCGCACGCCGCCAAGACCCGCACCCTCACCGCCGGCAGCATCGTCGGCTCCGGCACCGTCTCCAACCAGGGCGCGGCCGGTCCGGCCACGCCCGTGGCTGAGGGCGGCAGCGGCTACACCTGCCTTGCCGAGGCCCGCAGCGTTGAAATGCTGCGCCAGGGCCAAGCCTCGACGCCGTTCCTTGGCTTTGGCGACCGGCTGCGCATCGAGATGCTCGACGCCGCCGGCCATTCGATCTTCGGGGCGATCGAGCAACAGGTCATCCAATACCTGCGCTAGCGGCGGGGTCAGGCAAGGAGAGCGGCAATGGCAAGCTTTGCATCGACGTCGGATTTGGCCGACAAGACCATCACCTTCCAGGAGATCGGACGCGGCCTCTACGCCTTCACCGCCGAGGGCGACCCCAACAGCGGCGTCATCATCGGCGACGACGGCGTGATCGTGGTCGATGCCCAGGCGACACCGGTGATGGCGCGGCTGGTGATCGAGCGCGTGCGTCGGGTGACCGACAAGCCGATCAAATACCTGGTGCTGTCGCATTATCACGCCGTGCGTGTGTTGGGGGCATCGGCCTACGCGGCACAACAGGTGTTGGCATCGGACGCCTGCCGCGCCATGATCGCCGAGCGCGGCAAGGAGGACTGGGACTCCGAATTCGGCCGCTTCCCGCGGCTGTTCCGCGCCGCCGAATCGATCCCCGGCCTGACCTGGCCGAGCCTGACCTTTGATCGACGCCTGACGCTCTATCTCGGCAAGCGTCGGGTCGAGCTCAGCCACATCGGACGCGCCCACACCGCCGGCGACATCGTGGTCTACGTGCCGGATGCCAACGTGCTGTTTTCGGGCGACATCGTCGAATACCAATCCGCCTGCTATTGCGGCGATGCGCATTTCACCGACTGGCCGACGACCTTATCGCGCCTCGATGCCGTCAAGGCCGAGGCGCTGGTGCCCGGTCGCGGCGATGCCCTGGTGGGTGCGACACGGGTGGCCGAGGCGGTGGCCCTGACGCGCGACTTCCTCACCGATACCTATCAGCCGGTCAAGCGCGGGGTGGCACGCGGCGCCAGCTTGAAGGAGTGTTTCGACGAGGCCACCGCCGCCATGCGCCCGAAATACGCAAGCTGGCCGATCTTCGAGCATTGTCAGCCGTTCAATGTGGCCCGCGCCTACGACGAAGCCCAGGGCATCGACACGCCGAAGATCTGGACCGCCGAGCGCGATCGCGCCATGTGGTCGCAACTGCAGGGCTGAACGCCCGCCATCGCCGCGGCGGCTGGCAATGAGGCGAGCGTGAGAGGGGGAAGGTGCGAGGCGGCGGACAATCGGGGGTTGCCAGCCTGCTGCTGGCGCGGCTGCCGTTCTTTTACGGCTGGATCATTCTGGCCTGCGTGTGCTGCTGCGGCTTTGCCCGCCAGGGCCCGGCCGTCGCCACCTTGTCGATCTTCGTTGAGCCGATGACGCGCGACTTTGGCTGGTCGCGCACCCTTCTGTCCGGCGCCGTCTCGCTCGGCGGCATCCTGGCGGCGCTGGCCTCGCCGCTGATCGGCCCGATTCTCGATCGCCGCGGCGCGCGCCTGATCCTATGCGCGGCGGTGCTGCTGACCGGGCTGTCGACCATGCTGTTGTCGCTCACCCAATCGCTGATCGCCTTCTATGTCTGCTTCTGTATCGCACGCCTGAACTTTGCCGGGCCGTTCGACATCGGTATCTACGGCGCCGTCAACAGCTGGTTCTTCGCCCGCCGAGCGATCGCCAATGCCGTCGTCGGCCTGGCGCAAATGCTTGGCCTGGTGGCGATGCCGCTGATCGCCCACGTCGCCATCGCCGAGGCCGGCTGGCGTGGCGGCTGGCTGGCGATCGGGGCGACGGTCATCATTGTTGGCCTGCTGCCCGCCTGGCTGTTGCTGGTGCGGCGTCCCGAGGACGTGGGCCTGGTGCCGGACGGCGGCGTCATCGCCGCCGCGCAACCGGGCACGAGCCGCCGCCCCGAGCCGGCCTTCAGCCGTCGCCAGGCCTTGCGCACGCCGGCCTTTTGGCTGCTGTCGCTCTACACGGTGGCGGTCTATCCGGTGCAGGCCGGGATCAGCCTGCATCAGGCCCCGCACATGATCGAGAGCGGCTTGAGCCCGACCACTGCCGCCACCATCGTCAGCGCCTTCTCTTTTACCGCCGCCGTGGCCGGGCTCCTGTTCGGCCTCATCGCCCGGCGCATTGGCCTCAACGCGGCACTGGCGATCAGCGGCACCGCGCTCGGCATCAGCGCGCTGCTCATGATCGGCGTCAGCTCGCCGATCGAAGGCTATCTGGCGGCGGGCTCATTCGGCACCGGCATCGGCGGCATCTTGACCTTGCTGCCGCTGGCCTGGGCCGACTACTTCGGGCGCAACAGCTTCGGCGCCATTCGCGGCGCGGCGCTGTCGCTGCAGGTCACGGCACAGGCGTCGGGGCCGCTGATCTCCGGGCTGCTGCGCGACCTCTATGGCAGCTACGCCATCGCCTTGTACCTGTTTGCCGGGCTGTCGTTCCTGAGCGCCGTCGTTGCCCTCATCGCCCGCCCGCCGCGGCCCCCTGACTAGCCGTGCTCCGGCCCGGCGGCCCGCTGTGCTAGGCTGGTGGCAACCCAGTTGGCTAGGCACCGCTCGTTGGCATGCGCGACGTTCGCCAGATCCACTTTCCGCACCGGCGCTCGGCCGATCAGGATCGACCACAGCCCCGCCACCACCCGCTCGTCATCGTCGGCGCCGGGCCGGTTGGGCTCGTCGCCGCGCTCGACTTGGCGCGCAAGGGGCACGCCTCGGTCGTGATCGACAAAAAATCGAGCCTCTCGGACGGCAGCCGCTCCATCTGCTGGGCCAAGCGTTCGCTTGAGATCATGGACCGGCTCGGCGTCGGCCAGGCGCTGACCGAGAAAGGCATCACCTGGAAGACCGGCAAGGTGTTCTTCGACCGCGGTCGCGTGTTCGAGTTCGACCTGTTGCCCGACGCTCAGCATCGGCGTCCTGCGTTCGTCAACCTGCAGCAGTACTACCTCGAGCATTTCTGTATCGAAGCGGCGAAACGCACCGGGCTCATCGACCTGCGTTGGCAGGAGGAGGTGACAAGCCTGACGCCGACCGGCGATGGCCTGTTGCTTAACATCGCCACCCCCGCTGGCGGCTACCGGCTGGTGAGCGACTGGGTCATTGCCGCCGATGGCGCGCGTTCGGCGCTGCGCCGCAGCCTTGGCCTTGCCTTCGAAGGTCGCGTTTTCGACGACCAGTTCCTGATTTGCGATGTCAGGCTGAAGCTCGGCCGGCCGGCCGAGCGCTGGTTCTGGTTCGACCCGCCCTTCAATCGCGGCCGCTCGGCGCTGCTGCACCGTCAGGCCGACGACGTCTGGCGGCTCGACTTCCAGGTTGGCGCCAGCGCCGACCGTGACCAGGAGACGCGGCCGGACAACGTCGCCCGGCGCGTGCGCGCCATGCTGGGAGAGGATGTCGCGTTCGCCTTCGAGTGGATCAGCCTCTACCGGTTCCAGTCGCGGCGGCTCGAGCGCTTCCGGCACGGGCGGGTCCTGTTCGCCGGCGACGCTGCGCACCAGATGTCGCCATTCGGCGCCCGCGGCGGTAATAGCGGCATCCAAGATGCCGACAATCTGGTGTGGAAGCTCGACCTCGTCCTGCGGCAGCTGGCGCCGGCGACCTTGATCGACAGCTATGATCAAGAGCGCATCGCCGCAGCCGACGAGAACCTCATCAATACCACGCGCTCGACCGACTTTATTGCCCCCAAGAGCGCCATCAGCCGTGCCTTCCGCGACGGCGTGCTGGCACTCGCCAGGACCGAGCCGTCGGCGCGCCGGCTCGTCAACTCCGGCCGCCTATCGGTGGCCACCCATTACCAAACCTCGCCGCTCAACGGACCCGACGCGCTCGGCCCCGGCGTGGCACCGGCGGTGCGCCCCGGTGCCGCCGCCCTCGATGCGCCGGTGGCGGCGGGCTGGCTCCACGACCACATTGGCGACGGCTTCGTCGGGGTCTGGTTCGCTCGCGACCCGGGCCTCACCCAGCCCTTTGCCCGCGACGCCGGGCTGTTGTCCGAGCGGGCGCTGCCGATCAAAACAGTTGTGGTTAGCGATGCCATTGCCTGCGAGCGCTATGGCGCCGAGCCGGCGCCGGCCTATTATCTTTTCCGCCCGGACCAGCACGTGGCGGCGCGCTGGCGCCACCCACAACGGGCGGCGGTTGAAGAGGCGGTGGCGCGCGCCACCGGCAGCAGGTGTTGACGTTGGAGGGAGCCGATGCCGCTGACGCGCGAGCCCAACCTTGAGGATCCCGACGGCCTCTACGCCGCCATCCTGGAGGCGCACTGCGACTTGAGCGAGGCCGAAAGCGTGGCCCTCAATGCCCGCCTGGTGCTACTGCTTGCCAATCACATCGGCGATGAAGCCGTGGTGCGCGAGGCGCTGACCTTGGCGCGCCAATCGATCGACGCGGCGGCGCCACAAGAGGGCGGCGACCGCAGCTTCAGTTGAGCCGCGTCTTGAGGTCGCGGATGCTTTGATCGATCAGCGCCGCGCCGGCGGCACCGCTCGCCTTTTCGCGCAGGATCTTTTCTGCCGCAGCAATCGCCAGATCGACGGCGGCGGCCCGCACCTCGTCGACGGCCTGGCCTTCGGCGCGCGCGATCTTCTCCTCGGCCAGCCGGGTGCGCCGTTCCAGCGATTCCTTGAGCGAGCGCCGCGTGTCGGCGGCGAACGCCTCCGCCTCCTGGCGCGCCTGGCTGACAATCGCCTCGGCTTCCTCGCCGACCAGGCGATGCTTGCGCTGATAATCGGCGAGCAAGGACTGCGCCTCCTCGCGCACGCGCCGCGCTTCGTCGAGCTCCTTGCGGATCGCCTCGGCGCGGTCATCGAGCGCTTTGCCGATCAGCGCCGGCACCTTGTAGTAGACGAGCACCAGCAGAAACACGATGAACGCCACCGCGACCCAGAACTCGGCCAGAAACAGCATCGCCTCGCCTCCTACTCGGCCGCCTGCCGGCTGATCAGGGCCTTCTGCACCTCGTCCTTGCTCACCTCGCGGCCGCTCAGCCGCGCCACGATGGCGCCGGCAAGTTCGCCGGCGATGTCCTTGACGCCAGCCAGCGCGGTGGCCTTGGTCTGGGCGATGCGGCGCTCGGCATCGGCGAGCTTAACGGCGATCTCGGCCTCGACGGTGCCCCGTTCCTTTTCCATTTCGGTGACCAGCGTATCGCGCATTCCCTTGACGATGGTCTGCGCTTTGCCGCGCGCTTCCGCCAGCGCCCGCTCGTAGTTGGCGAGCGCCGCATCGGTCTCGGCCCTGATCTTTTCGGCCTGGCTGAGGTCGCGCTGCCGACGCTCGCGTCGCTCCTCGATGACCTCGCCGACGCGCGGCAGGTAGAAGCGCTTGAGCAGCAGATACAAGAGGCCGAAGCTCAGCGCCAGCCAGATCAGCTGCGGCGCAAAGGTGTTGGAATCGAGCGGCGGGAACGCCTTGGCGTGTCCCGCCTCGTGAGGCACTGCCGTGCCGGCTGTCGTGTTGGTTGCCATGGCGATCTATCCTGGCAGCCGCCCGTGATCAGGTGAAGAGCAGAAGAAAAGCGATCAGCAGCGCAAAGATGCCCAGCGCTTCCGTCACCGCGAAGCCAAAGATCAGGCGCCCGAACTGGCCATCGGCGGCGGACGGGTTGCGCAGCGCACCCTGCAGGAACTGGCCGAACAGGTTGCCGACGCCGATCGCGGCAGCACCGGTGCCGATGGCCGCGAGGCCGGCGCCGATCAGTTTAGCGGCTGCTGGATCCATGGACTTTTCTTCTCCTTTGCAAGTTGACCTTGAAGCGACTGCGGGGGTTGGACGTTAGTGCCCCGGATGCAAGGCATCGTTGAGGTACATGCAGGTCAGCATGGTAAAGACATAGGCCTGCAGGAACGCGACCAGCACTTCCAGCGCCGTCAGCGCAATGGCCATCAGCAGCGGCAGCGGCGCCAGCGCCGCATAGGCGCCGGCCCCGAGCAGCATCACCACGAAGCCGCCGAACACCTTGAGCGTGATGTGCCCGGCCAGCATGTTGGCGAACAGCCGCACCGAGTGGCTCACGGGCCGGGTCAGAAACGAAATGATCTCGATCACCACCACCAGCGGCAGGATCAGGATCGGCACGCCCTCCGGCACGAACAGCTTCAGGAACTTCAGGCCGTTTTTGGCGAAACCGATGATGAGCACGGTGATGAACACCATCAGCGCCAGCGCCGCCGTCACCACGATGTGGCTGGTCACCGTGAAAAAGCCGGGGATCAGCCCCAAGCTATTGGCCGTGAACACGAAGATGAAGATCGTGAACACGAAGGGAAAATACTTCATGCCGCCGTGACCGATGCTGTCGCGCACCATGTTGGCGACGAACTCGTAGCCGACCTCGGTCAGCGACTGCAGTCGGCTGGGCACCAGCGAACGGCTCTGCATCGACACCACGAAGAAGCCGGCGATCAGCAGCACCGCCAGCAGCATGAACAGCGACGCGTTGGTGAACGAGGCGTCCCAGCCAAAAATCTTGATCGGGATCAGGCGATGGATCTCGAATTGATGGATCGGGTCGGGCATCCCGGTGCCTTCGCTTCCGACATTCGGCGCTGCCACGCTAAGCTCCTCAGTCCTCGTCGTCTGGCACGCTGTGACCGATCCGGCCGCCGGTGCGCGCCATGAAGTCTCTTTGCATGCGCTCGTAGGCTCTCATCACATTGAGCACCCCGGCCGCAAACCCCAGCAGGAAAAACAACAAAAACAGCCACGGCTTGGTGCCAAGCCACCGGTCGAGACCCCAGCCGATGCCACCCCCGACCACGACCGCGGCCACCATTTCGGCGGCCATCCGCATGCCATAGGCCATGCCGCGGCCGCGCATTTCCGCGTCGAGGTCGGCATCCGCATCGGCCTGCCGTTGCGCTTTGATCTTGCCGAGTTTGTCGCCGAGCTCGTCAACCCTGCCTCTGAACGCAGCTGCCTCCTCGGGGCTCATCTGGCGCTCGCCAGGACCTCGACGATCACCTGGATCTGGCATGGAGTTCACATCCCCGGCGGAGGCGGCCCGTCTCCCCCCGCGGGGCCTTATCAAATCGCGGGGACCTTAAAGCAGCGGTTCCCGGCAGTGTCAAGAATGTGGCAGTCGTGCCGTACGCGGACGCTTGCCTGAGTGGCCTGACAGCGCGCCGATGCGACAATTCGACCGCGCCGGGCAGGCGCGGCGGCCTCGCCGCGGGCCGGCACCGGCGCCCGCCAAGCGCGCCACGGGGGCCCGCCGCAGGCCGCCGTCAGCACCCGGGCGCCCGCGACCCACCTTCTAGGCGGCCACCACAAACTTTTGCGCCGTGTCGAGGTCGACCGACACCAGCTGGCTCACGCCCTTCTCCCCCATCGTCACCCCGAACAGGCGGTTCATCCGCGACATGGTCATCGGATGGTGGGTGATCACCAGGAACCGCGTCGCCGTGTCCGCCGCCATCTTTTCCAGCAGGGTGCAGAAGCGGTCGACATTGGCATCGTCGAGCGGCGCATCGACCTCGTCGAGCACGCAGATCGGCGATGGATTGGTTAAAAACACCGCAAAGATCAGCGCCATCGCCGTCAGTGACTGTTCGCCGCCGGACAGCAGCGACAATGTCGCCGGCTTCTTGCCCGGCGGCCGGGCAATGATCTCAAGACCGCCATCGAGCGGATCCTCGGCGTCGATCATTTCCAGCCGGGCTTCGCCGCCGCCGAACAGGGTCATGAACAGCTGCTTGAAGTAGCCGTTGACGGCGTCAAACGCCTGCTGCAGGCGGGTGCGGCCCTCGTTGTTGATTTGCACGATCCCGGACCGCAGCTTGGCGATGGCGGCTTCAACGTCGGTCTTCTCCCGGTCCAGGTTCTCGAACTGCTGGCTGAGGCCGGCGAGATCGTCGTCGGCCTGCAGGTTGACGCCGCCCAGGCGGTCGCGTTCGGTGCGCAGGCGCAAAAGCTGGCTCTCCGCCGCCTCCAGCGCCGGCAGGGCCGCGTCCGGTGCTACACCGGCTAGCGCCAGGCACGCCTCGGGTGGGCAGCCTAACTGCTCACGGATCTTGCGCCCCTCCTCGCTGCGGCGCTGGCGGGCGTTTTCCAGGCGCGCCTCGGTGCGCGCCCGATGCTCGCGCTCATCGGCGACGGCGGTTTGCGCCTGCCGCAGCGCCTGCGCCGCCGAGCGGTGGGCGTTTTCGGCCTCGGCCAGGGCATCGGCGGCGGCGCGGCGCTGGCCCTCGGCGGCAGCCAATTCACTCATCAAGGTCTGGCGCTGCTGCGCTACCATGGCCGGGATGCTGGCAAGCCGCGCCAGCTCCGCCTCGGTCGCGGTCAGGCGCTCTGCCAGCGCCAGCATCTGCGTATCGGCGTTGGCGATGCGGGCGCGGTTGCGATCGTTCTCGGCGGCAATCGCCTTCTGCCGCTCAAGCCGTGCCCGGTGCTCGCGCTCGAGCGTGACCAGTTCGGTTCGGGTCTCCGCCACCTGGGTACGCACCAGGTTGGCGGCGCCCTGTGCCTCGGCCAGCTCCGCCTCCAGCGCCTCAACGCCCGGCAGCGCCGGCAGCAAGGCCTCGCCCTTGGCCAACAGCGCCTCGGCCTCGGCCAAGGCATCGCTGCAGCGCTGTTTGGCGTCCGTGACCGCCGTGATCTTGGCTTCGGTCTCGCGCGCCTGCCGTTCCAAGGTGGTGAGCACGTCGCGCGTTTCGGCGAGCTTGCCCTGGGTCTCGCGCCAGAGCTGGCGCAGACGGCGTTCCTCGGCTTGCGTCAGGCGCAGGCGTTCATCGGCGGCGGCAGCGGCATCGCGCGCACGCTCGGTCAGCTGGCGCTGGCGCGCCTCCTCCTTGATCAGCACCCCGAGCCGGCTGCGCTCGGCCAATCGGGTGGCGGCAGCGCTGGTGCCACGGGCGGCGGCGACGTAGCCGTCCCAGCGCCACAGGTCGCCCTGGCGCGAGACCAGGCGCTGCCCGGCCTTGAGCCGGCGCATGAGTTTGTTGCCGTCGGCCTGAGCCACCAGCCCAATCTGGGACAGGCGCCGCGCCAGCTCGGCTGGCGCCGTGACGTGCGCGCTCAGCGGCTCGACACTGGCCGGCAGCGGCGGGTCGCGCTCGGCCCCCGGGTTCAGGCGCCAGTGCAAGGCTGCCGCCTCGGCGGCCGGCGCCTCGAGATCGTCGCCGAGTGCGGCGGCGAGCGCCATCTCATAGCCGCTGGCGACGCGAATCTGATCGAGGATGGGTGGCAGGCCGGCCGCGCCCGAGGGCTGCAGCAGCTTCTTCAGGGTCTCGACCTCGGTCTTGAGTTTGCCGGCGGCAAGATCCGCCTCCACCGCCGCCTCGGTCTTGGCCTGAGCGTCAAGCGTCGCGGCCTCGGCCGCCTCCTCCGCGGTCAAGGTCTGGGCCTCGATCACGGCGATCTCGGTCATCAGCCGTTGCCCCAGCTCGGCGGTGACCTTGAGCTTGGAGGCGTCCGGCGCGCGGCCGACGATCTCGCGCGTCTCGGCTTCGAGCGCCACCATCTGCCGCTTGAGCCGGTCGATCTGCTCGCGCCGCTCCTGGCATTGAGCCTCGACGCTGCGGCGCCGCGCCCGCGCCTCGGCGGCGGCGCTCGTCAGCTGGCTCAGCCGTGCCTCGGCAAGCTTGAGCTCGGCATCGCCCCGCTCATAGCTGATCAGCGCCTTTTGTTCGAAGTCGGCGGCGAGCGCCGCCGTGCCGGCCATCGACTGCGCCTCGGCCTCGAGCCGCGCCAAGGTGTCCTGGGCCTCGGCGCGCAACCCTTTTTCGCGCTCCAGATCGCGGCTCGACTGCTCGGCGCGAGCCGCCAGTTCGCGCTGGCGCTCGGCGCTGCGCTCGGCTTCGCGCTCGAGGTTGTCCTGTTCGACCTTGAAGCGATTGAGGACTGCGCCCTTCGCCGCCTCCTGTTCGCGCAGCGCCGGCAGCCGGGCGGCGGTGTCGGCCTCGGCGCGGAGCGCCTTGGCTTCCTGCTCGGTGGCAAGCGCCATCTTTTCCAGAGCCGCGGCCAGATTGGCCTCTTCGCCATTGACCTGGGTCGCGGCCTCCCGCCAGCTGAGATGCAACAGCAGGGCATCGGATTTGCGGATCTCGGCCGACAGATCCTTGTAGCGACGCGCCTGACGAGCTTGGCGCTTGAGGCTTTCGACCTGGGAGTTGAGCTGCCCCAGGATGTCGTTGAGGCGGGCGAGGTTGTTTTCGGCGGCCTTGAGCCGCAGCTCCGCCTCGTGCCGGCGCGTGTGCAGGCCGGCGATGCCGGCGGCATCTTCCAGAATGCGCCGGCGCTGTTCGGGCTTGGCATTGACGAGTTCGCCGATCTGGCCCTGCCGCACCAACGCCGGCGAGCGGGCGCCGGTGGCGGCATCCTCAAACAGAATGCGTACGTCGCGGGCCCGGGCCTCGCGGCCGTTGATGCGATAGGCGGAGCCCGCCTCACGCTCGATCCGGCGCGTCACTTCCAAGCCATCCGCGCCGCTGAATTCGGCCGCCGCCTTGCCGGCGGTGTTTTCAACAAAGATCGTCACCTCGGCGCTATTGCGCGCCGGCCGGTCGGCGGTACCGGAAAAGATCACATCGTCCATGGCGGCTGCCCGCATGCTCTTGTGCGAGCTCTCGCCCATCACCCAGCGCAGCGCCTCAAGCAGGTTCGACTTGCCGCAGCCATTGGGGCCCACGACGCCGGTCAGACCGGGCTCGATCAGCAGCTCGGTCGGCTCCACGAACGACTTGAAGCCCAACAGCCGGAGCCGATTGATGTGCATGGCAACGGGCACCCTCGGAAGCTTAAAGCCAACTCCCTCTACACGATTTTTGGCACGGGCTGCGGGCTCAATGGCGCGCGCTGGCCGCACCTGACTGGGCTCGGCCCACCGGGCCTCGACTCACTGGCCTTTGTGGCTGACCTCGGATGGTGTCCCCTCGCCGGCCAGGATCGGGTCCACCATCTCGCGGATTTCCTTCATCCCGATCACCGCCTTCACCAGTTTGCCCTGGATGAAAAAGTTCGGTGTTCCGATCACGCCGAGCGTCCGGCCGCGCTCCTTGATCCAGTTGAGCTGGGCGATCATGGCGCGATTCTCGCGGCAGCTGTCAAACTGTGCGCGCGTCATCCCCACCTCCGCGCTGACCTTGAAGATCGGGTCCGGCCGCACCTCCTGGCTGACCCAGGATGCCTGCTGCGCCATCAGCTTGTCGTAGAGGACGAAATACTTATCCGGCGGCGCACACCTGAGCGCAATGGTCGCCAATCCCGACTGCTTGCCGATCGGAAACTCGGCGCGCAGCACATAGCGCACCTTGCCGGTGTCGATGTACTCGCGCTTGAGCACGGGAAAGGTTTCGGCCTGGAAGCGCCGGCAGTATGGGCAGGTCATCGAGGCGTACTGGACAATCGTCACCGGCGCGTCGCTGCGCCCGAGCGCCATCTCGGGCAGCTCGCCAGCCTTCATGATCTCGGCCAGCGGCGGATCCTTGAGCACGGTGCGGGTCTTGCCCGGGTTCGGCGGCGTGTCCTGGAAGGGATCGAAGCCCGGGGCGTCGACGCTGGCGCCGCCGG
>Ga0066905_100000207_pt1 | contig 13807 bp, 15 predicted proteins | sample PanSoiMetaPlot36_FD_67483 | JGI IMG/M metagenome (GOLD analysis project Ga0066905, IMG submission 67483) | Tropical forest soil microbial communities from Panama analyzed to predict greenhouse gas emissions - Panama Soil Plot 36 (version 2) | ecosystem: Environmental > Terrestrial > Soil >... | reverse complement strand
TTTTTTGTTGGACCGAGAGGAGGATGGAATGGCCGAGGCGGAGACGAAGCACTACATCGCGAACGGGAGCAAGGAGGTTCCCGTGGCTCGCGAGGCGATCGAATGGGCCGTTCAAACGCAGGCACAGCTCGTTGACCTGAAGTTCTGCGATTTGCTCGGGCGTTGGCAGCACATGACCCTTCCGATCGGCTCGTTCGACGAGTCGGCGTTCGACGAGGGTCTGGGGTTCGACGGGTCGTCGATCCGCGGCTGGCAGGGCATCTCGGAGTCGGACATGCTGCTCATGCCCGATCCTGCGAGCGCGATCCTCGACCCCTTCACCGAGGCGCCGACGCTCTCGCTGATCTGCGAGATCGCCGACCCCGTGACCCGGGAGGGCTACGAGCGCGACCCGCGGGGCGTCGCCAGGCGGGCCGAGGCCTACCTGGCCGAGACCGGAATCGCGGACACCGCCTACATGGGCCCCGAGTGCGAGTTCTTTGTGTTCGACGAGGTCTCCTACGACCTCGGCCCGAACCACTCGCACTTCGCGTTCGACTCCGCGGAGGGCCACTGGAACTCGGGCAAGCCGGGGCTCGGGAACACGATCCGCGAGAAGGAGGGTTACTTTCCACCGGCGCCGCACGACACGCTGCACGACCTGCGCTCGTCGATGGTGCTGACCCTCGAGCGGCTCGGGATCCCGTGTGAGTTCCACCACCACGAGGTCGCCTCAGGGGGCCAGTGCGAGATCGACCTCCGCTACCAGACGCTGACCCGCATGGCCGATCAGGTCATGACCTACAAGTACGTGGTCAAGAACGCCACCCGCGCTGCCGGGAAGACCGTCACGTTCATGCCGAAGCCGCTCTTCGGCGACAACGGCTCGGGCATGCACACGCACCAGTCCCTCTGGAAGGAAGGCACGCCGCTGATGGCGGACAAGTCCGGTTACGCGGGGCTGTCGCAGCTCGCGCGGGCCTACGTGGCCGGCCTGCTCATGCACGCGCCCGCGCTGCTCGCCTTCTGCGCGCCGACGACGAACTCGTACCGCCGGCTCGTTCCGGGCTACGAGGCTCCCGTCAACCTCGTCTACTCGAAGCGCAACCGCTCGGCTTGCATCCGGATCCCGATGTACTCGGACTCGCCGAAGGCCAAGCGCGTCGAGTTCCGGTGCCCGGACGCGGCGGCGAACCCGTACCTCGCGTTCGCGGCGATGCTGATGGCCGGAATCGACGGGATCCAGAAGGGTCTCGAGCCTGGTGAGCCCGCCGATTACGACCTCTTCGAGGAGGATCGCGGCCGGATCGCGCAGGTGCCCGGGTCGCTCGAGGACGCGCTCGACGCGCTCGAGTCGGACCACGAGTTCCTGACCGCCGGAGGCGTCTTCTCGGAGGAGCTGATCCGGACCTGGATCGACTGGAAGCGGGAGAACGAGGTGGACATGGTCGCGCTCAGGCCGCACCCGGCCGAGTTCGTCCTCTACTTCGACGCGTGAGAGGGACTGTCCCTTGTTGCGCGAGACACCAGGGACTGTCCCTCGCGTCACACCGAACATGGAGATAAGGGAGCTTCGGGAGGAGGACTGGCCGGCGGTGTGCTCGATCTTCGAGCAGGGCATCGCGGGCAGGAACGCGACCTTCGAGACCGAGGCTCCCTCATGGGAATCATGGGACCGCTCGCAGCTCGACGGCCAGCGCTGGGTGGCCGTCGAGAGCGGGCGGATCGTGGGCTGGGTCGCCGCGCACCCGGTGTCGCTGCGGCCCTGTTACCGCGGCGTCGTCGAGCACAGCGTGTACGTCGACGAGGAGTGGCAGGGCAGGGGCATCGGCCGCACGCTGCTCGAGCGGCTGTTCCAGAGCACCGAGCGGGCCGGGATCTGGACGATCCAGACCGGTGTCTTCCCGGAGAACGAGGCGAGCCTGGCGCTGCACGAGAAGTGCGGGTTCCGCGTCGTGGGCACGCAGGAGCGCCTGGGCAAGCTGGACGGCGTCTGGCGCGACGTCGTCGTCCTCGAACGGCGATCGGAGGTCATCTGATGACAAGGGTCGAGGCGGTGGTGATCCGTGAGCGCGTCGAGACGGTGATCGACGCGGTCGAGGCGGAGACGGGCCACGTCGGGGTGACCGTGGTCGAGGCGATCGGCCATGGGCGCCAGCGCGGCGTGACGCACGAGTACCGCGGGCGGGTCTTCGAGTCGCGCTTCCTGCCGAAGGCCCTCCTCACGTTCGTCGTGGAGGACTCGGTCGCGCGGGCCGTCGTCGCGGCGATCGCCGATGCCGCTCGCTCCGGTCATGAGTCCGGAGACGGCATCGTCTGGACGACGCCGATCGCCGACGTCACGCACAACCGCACGGGCCTGCCGCTCGGAGAGGTCGAGGTCGCATGAAGACCGCCGACCTCGTGATCGCGGTCAACACCGTCTGGGTCGTGCTCGCGGCCGTCCTCGTGATGTTCATGCAGGCCGGGTTCGCGTTCCTCGAGGCGGGCCTCACCCGGATGAAGAACGCCGCGCACATCGCCGGCAAGAACGTGCTCATCTTCGGCGTGTGCTCGATCGTCTACTGGGCCGTCGGCTTCGGGGTCGCCTTCGGGGACGGCAACGCGGTGATCGGGACGAGCGGCTTCTTCCCGTCGTCCGACGAGCTCCTCTCGATCGGCGCAGCGCCGTTCGCGTTCTTCTCGACGATCCCGAGCTCGGCGGGCTACCTGTTCGAGGTCGTCTTCGCGGGCGTTTCCCTGGCGATCGTCTGGGGCGCGATGGCCGAGCGGGCGAAGCTCTGGGTCTATTTCGCTTTCGGCGCCTTCTTCACGCTTCTCTACTCGGTCGTCTCACACTGGATCTGGCACTCCGGCGGCTGGCTCTTCTCGCTGGGCATGCAGGACTTCGCCGGCTCGACCGTCGTGCACTACCAGGGCGCGCTCGCCGCGCTGGCCGGCGCGTTGCTGCTCGGGCCGAGGATCGGGAAGTTCGGCCACGATGGACGCGCGAACCCGATTCCCGGCCACAACATGCCGTACGCCGTGCTCGGGACGCTGATCCTCTGGTTCGGCTGGTTCGGCTTCAACCCGGGCTCGACGCTTGGTGTCGTCACGGGCGACAAGATCGGCTACTTCGCCTACGTCGCGCTGACGACGAACCTGGCCGCTGCGGCCGGCGCGCTCGGCGGGATCGGCGCAGCGTGGCTCGTGCTGCGGAAGCCGGACGTCTCGATGATGCTGAACGGCGTGATCGCAGCGCTGGTGGCGATCACGGCCGCGTGCGGGTTCGTTTCGCCCTGGGCCGCGGTGGTGATCGGCGGGGTTGCGGGCTCGATTGCCGTCGTCGGCGTGCTCTGGGTCGAGCGGATCGGCATCGACGACCCGATCGGCGCAGTCGCGGTGCACGGGATGGCCGGCGTCTGGGGGACGTTCGCGGTGGGACTGTTCGCGGTTCCGGCGCTCGCGTCGAACCTCGCCACCGGCAGGGGCGGGCTCTTCTACACGGGCAGCTTCCACCAGCTCGGTGTACAGGCGCTGGGACTGGCGGCCGTCGGAACGTTCACGTTCACGATGTCCTTCGGCTGCCTGTGGGCGATGAACCGGCTCTGGGGCATCCGGGTCGAAGAGCACGTCGAGACCGCGGGCCTGGACGTCGCCGAGCACGGCATGTGGGGCTATCCGGAGTTCTACATCCCGGTCCCCGGAGGCTACGGGACGGAATCGCACGGCCACCTGCTCGGACACGCCCACCGGCACGAGGCGATCCCCGAGCCGGTCACAGAGCAGCAGGCTGCCTAGGCTCTAGCTCGCAGGCGCTTCCGTCGGGTCGGCGGGTGCGTCAGCCTGCTCGGCTCCCTCCGACTGCGGTATCTCATCGCCGGCGGGCTCGTCGCCCTTTTGATGCTGCGGGAAGCGGGCATCGGCGGCTTTGGCCACGCCTTCGACGCGGACTGCGAACTCATGGATCTCGTCGAGCAGCCCGCCTCGCTCCTGCCGGACGTTCGCGGTGTCGGCGTGAAGCTCCCGGAGACGAGCCTCGGCCTCCTCCTGGAGCGCCGTCACCTTGTCCTGTGTGCGCTGAAGATGCTCCGCCGCTTCCTTCCGCGCCTTCCCGACCGTCTCCTTCGCCTCGGCCTTCGACCGGGCTGCGATCTCGCTCGATTCGGCCTTCGCCTTCGTGACGATCTCCTCGGCCTCGCGGGTCGCGGCGGCCCTGATCTCCTCGGCGCTCTGCCCCGCGCTCTCGAGGACGCTCTTCGTCTGCTCGCCGACCTTCTCGAGCGCGTCCTTGACCGCGGCGTCGGGCGAGCTCGTCTTCTCGAGCTGTGCCACTACGTCGCGGACGCGGCTCACGTAACTGTCGACGGCTTCACGGTCGTACCCGCGCCTCGAGACCGGGAAGTCGGCCTCCTGGATCGTGTTCGTCACGGTTTGACTGCCGTTCTGGCCGCGGTCGACGGCTTCACCGCTGCTCATGGTCACGAGTATGACGAGATTTTCGTGGCTCGGTCGGGTGGGTGGTGGCGGCCTTTGCGACCGCCGCTTGGAGTCGCGCCGCGAGCTCGCGAAGGTCGTCGACCAAGTCGCAGCGTTCGCTCCAGACGTTCTCCGTGTCCGTGCGGAGCTCGTCCAGCCACGCCTGGGCCTCGTCGCGCAGGTTCTCGATCTGTTCCTGGGCGAGCCGCAGGTGCTCTGCGGCCTGTGCCTGCGAATCCGCGACGATCCGCTCCGCCTCGGCTCCTGCTTTCGCGACGTGCGCGTCAGCCTCGGCCTTCGCGGTGTCCGCCGCGCTGCTTGCGTTGACGACGATGTCCGCAGCCTCGGCCCTGGCCGCGGCAGTGAGCCCCTCGACCTGTTCCTGCGCGGCGGCCACGAGCTCAGCGCCTCTCTCGTGAGCCTCGGTGAGAATCGCGCTCCGCTCCTCCTCGGTGCGTTCGAGCGCGTGCGCGACCGCGTCTTTCGGCGAATGCGTTGCCTCGAGCTCCGCGATCAGCCGGTTGATCCGCGTGACGTACGCATCGACTGCGCGCTGCTCGTAACCGCGCCGCGCGAGCGGGAAGGAGACGTTGCGAATGGACGCCGGAATGCGTGCGCGCTGACTCACAGCCTCAACCCTGCCAAAAGAGATGGGATTGGCGCTTCTCTCGGGACCGCGGGAGCCTAGTGGACGACGACCACCTTCAGCAGGACGATGCTCAGCCCGAGGAGGAGGTTGAGGCCGATCACGACCGCGGTGCCGGTGCGGCTCAGGCGCTCGAGCCGCGCGTAGCGCACCCCCTGGACCGTCAACGCCGCGACGCCGAGCCCGAGCGCCAGCCAGACGGCTGCGGAGCCTCGGATCAGCCCGACGGCGCCGAGAACGAGCGCTAGCGCCGGGAGGACGACCGCCAGCCCGATCGCCCGCTCGCGGCGTGCGATCTGCCCCAGCTCCGCGGCAGTCAGGCGCCGCCGGAGCTGCAGGCTCTCGCCGAGGCCGTGCGCGTAGATGTGCGCCGCCCAGAAGACGAGTGTGGTCACGACGACGACCACGACGAAGTTCCAGAGCTTGTGCCTGAAGGCGGGCGCTCCCGCGACCAGGGTCGCCATGACGATGATCGTCCCGTAGACGGTGCCCGCGATCGTCTCCGACGAGCCCGCGAAGAGCTCCCGGAATCCGTTCCGCGCCGAGGGCCTAGCCAAGCGGAAGCCAGCCGTCGCGATAGCTGGCGAACTCCGAGCTGGGAAACGCCGCCTCCCAGTCCGCGGAATCGTCCTGAGTCGTCTCGCGCGGGCTCGCTCGATGCCTGTGCGCGACCTCGTTCGCGACGTATTCGCCGTGGGGTCCGAAGGCCTGGTTCTGGCGCGAGCTCACGGCGATCACGACGCACGGCCCGTCACCGGCGCCGACGATCACGTGCTCCGTCTTGGGCGGGCAGTGCACGAAGTCCCACTGGCGCAGCGGCCGCTCCTGGCCCTCGACGATCAGGAGCGCCTCACCGGAGACGACGAGGAACGCCTCGGCTTCGGTCTCCCAGTGGTAGAGCGAGTTCGGCTCGCCGGGCTCGAGCACGGCGAGGTTGACCCCGAGCATCGGAAACAGCGTGTCGGCCTCCCACTCGGTCTTGCCGGTGAAGGAGACCGACCGCCGGCCCGGGCGCGCCGACCAGCGGGCATCGCGTGCGTTGAGGACGAACCAGCCGGCTCCGCTCGCCACGAGACCGTGCTCCGTCCGCTCGAGCGGCGCCTCAGGGACCACTCAGGCCCCCGATCGTCAGCGCGACGAGGTCCGAGGACGTCGCCGTCGGGCGCTGGGCGCTCGCGTGGTCGCTCCAACACTTGACGTAGACCGAGCCGGGGGCGTCGAACGTCGCCGCGAAGACCAGCGGGAGCGTTCCGTCCCGCACGGCACCAGCGGCCGTCCCCACGTGCAGTGCCCCCGCCGCGCCGATTCGCGGGCCCGCGGACCCGGGGCCCTGCGCCTGGCACGAAACGACGACCTCGTCGAGGCCGTGCAGCGAGACCTGGGCGGTGAACCCGTACTTGCCGGCGGGCAGCGTTCCGCTCGCGAGGACCGTGGTCGCGGTGTCCGAGGTCGTGCCGCTGATCTCGACCGCGTTTGTGTTCCGTGCCTCGACCGCGTTGGGCAGGCCGCCCAACTCACCCTTGTCGCCCTTGACCCCCGGCGGCCCCTGGAAGCCGCGCGGGCCGCGGTAGCCCCGAGGGCCTCGCGGGCCGCGGGCCTGCTTCGCGGGTTTCGCGACGCGTACGACATGCCTGACGGTCTTCTCGGCCGCGTTCCCGAGCGGCGTCGCCCCGAGCAGGGCAACGACGAGCGCTGCGGCGGAAAGTGCGACGGCGAGGCGCTGCAAGGCGCATTTGAAGCTAGCACCGTGCCGGGCTGTTGCCTACCCGATCGCGAACGTCACGCGAACCGTGGCCTGGACCTGTTGCCTGCCCGGCTCGATCGGAGCGCTGATCGAGCTCTTTGCGAGCCTGACGGCGTCGTAGTACGGAGTGGGCTCGGCATCGTTCTCCGTGATCGCGGTCACGCTGCCCAGTCGAACGCCGGCGGCGTCGGCGAGCGCCTTGGCCTTCGCGCGCGCGTTGGCGACCGCTTCTTGCAGAGCCTTCGCCCTTTGCTCGTCCTGGTCGGAACGGCTGAGCGTCGGACCGTAGACGTCGTTCGCGCCCGCGTTGGTCGCGGCGTCGAGGATCGAGCCGGCTTTCGCGAGCTCCCGGATCGTGACCGACACCGAGTTGTGCGCGGAGTAACGGCTTTCGTCCGGATATGCCCGGGAGATAGAGACGTCCTGCGTCTGCACCTCCTTCCTTGCGACCCCGGCGGCGAAGAGCGCGGCCAGCACGCGGCGCATCCGCTCGGAGTTGGCGGCAAGAGCTGCGCGGGCGGTAGGCCCGTCGGCCTCGACGCCGAGACTGAACTGCGCCTGGTCGGGCGTGGTCTGAACGGTTCCGGTCCCACTGACGGTGATCCCCCCTGAAGGCTCCGAAGTCCCGCCGGCGAGATCGGGACGGCCGACTCCGGCGAATGCGACGACTGCGGCGCCGACGGCGACGAGCGCGGCGATGCGCAACGGTTTCATGACTGCTCCTTTCGCTGGTCGATCCAAGTACGCCGCCGGCGCGGCCGCGCGTCACAGCGTCAGAACGCGGTCCCGGCCAACGACCACGTGAACCGCGTGCGCGTCTCGGTCGGCGCGAGCCCGCCTGGGCGCACGCCGCGTCGAACGAAAAGGACCGGGGCAGGGCTTTCAGCGGCCAGCCTGCTCCGGACCTCGCCGAGACCCTCGGCCGACCAGCGCTCCGAGAGCCCGACCACCAGAACGCCCGCGCCGTCGGCTGCCTTCAACAGCTCGTCCGGACCGGGCTCCGTGAGCAGGGGCTCGGCGACGACACCCGCGAATTGCTGGACGAGGAGCGAAGCGTCCGCGAGTAGGCGACTCGCGTCCCGGCCGTCAGACCGGGACCTGTCCGAGAGAGCACCGAGCACCCGCAGCGTTGCGCCGGATCCCCGGGCGAGCCAGGATCCGAACTCGAGCGCGGCCCAGTCGTGCTGAGCCGCGCCGAACGGCACATAGACGGGCAGGCTCGGCTTGATCGGCAGGTGCCCCGTGACGAGCACTGCCACGTCGGCCGGAGATGCGCGCAGCACCTCGCCAACGCTGCCGGCGAGCGAACCCGGCGCTGCGTCGACGAGAACGAGATCGACCGACTGCTCCGTGGCCAGCCGGACGATGTCCTCGCCGGGACGCGGAGAGGTGAAGGCCGCCACGCGCGCCGAGACGCCTTCTGACCGCAGCGAGTCGCGGCGCTCGCGGAGGTCGTCGGTCGTCCGCGCGAGCTGGTCCCGCTCGTCCGCCTCGAGTACAACCGCCGCGATCACCTCGCGCGCCGGCTCTGAAGCGAGAGGCACGGCGAGGCCGAACAGCGCGTCGCCGCTCTCGCCAGCGAGCGGAGCGATGAGGATCGCGCGCTCGGGTGCGGGGCTCTCGGCCGGCTCGGCGAGGTCGAGGCTCGGATCCTGGTTCAGGATCGCCTTCTCGAGACGCTGGAGGGCAGGGTTCGGCTCGAGCCCGATCTCGTCGACCAGCAGCCGCCTCGTGCTCTGGTAGACGTCGAGCGCCTCCGCCTGGCGGCCGGAGCGGTAGAGCGCGAGCATCAGCTGGCCGGCCAGGCGCTCGCGGAGCGGGTGCGCGGCCACGAGCCCCTCCAGCTCGCCGAGCGCCTCGCGATGCCTGCCTGCGGCAAGGTCGGCGTCGATCCGCTCCTCCAGGACGGCGAGGCGGAGCTCCTCGAGACGTGAAATCTCGGCCTGGGCGAAAGCCTCGTACTCCAGATCGCCGAGCGGCGCCCCCCGCCAGAGTGCGAGCGCCTCGCGAAGGAGCGCCCCCGCACCCTCGGGGTCGGCGCGCCGCGCTTTCGACACCAGCTGCTCGAACCGGCCGAGATCGAGCTCGGACGGGTCCGCCATCAACATGTATCCCCGCCCCCGCGTCACGAGGCGGTTCTCCCCAAGCTGCTTGCGCAGCTTGGACACATAGACCTGGATCGCCTTGGCAGCCGTCGGAGGAGGCGTCTCGCCCCAGAGCTGATCGGCGAGCCGGTCGCTGGAGACGACCTCGTTCACCCGCAGCAGGAGGATCGCCAGCAGCGCCCGCTGCCGCGGCCCGCCGAGCGGGAGCACGCGATCGCCCTCGACGACCTCCAGTGGCCCGAGGATCCGGAAGTACACGGCGCCTTTTACCACCTTTTCGGCGAACGTTTACCAGCCTGTCCGAACCTCCTTCCAGTTGTCGACCAAGGAAGGAGCACCACCATGCAGGCTCGTCTCTCAATCGCTACCGCCACAGCCATCGTCGCGCTCGTCGCACCCGCCGCGGCTCTGGCGGGAGACTCCCCTGACGATCGCGCACTCCCTCGCGGCACGACCTGGAACCAGGTACAGCAGATCTCGCCGGACGACCGAGCCGTCCCGCGGGGCACGACCTTCTCTCAGCCGACCGCAGCCGGGAACGACGTCGTGGGCCCGGACGACCGAGCGTTCGCCCGCAGCAACCCGTCAGTCGCGCGGCCGACGCTGGTGCGAGTCGCCGACGGCAGCTTCGACTGGGCGGACGCAGGCGTCGGCGCTGCGAGCGGCTTCGGGATCGCGCTCGTGCTTCTGGGCGCGGGTCTTGCGTTCACCCGCCGCGGCTCCAGTCGGCCCGTCGCGGCCTAGAAGTCCATCTCGCTCGAGGGAGGGGCTCGACAGAGTCCCTCCCTTCGGGCTGCCCGCCCCTACCCGGCGGCCGGGACCCGCACGACGCGATCGACGACGACCTTCCCGTTCGCGATCCGGAAGAGGCCGACCGCCGCGGGGTCGATGTCGCCGTTCCGATCGAAGCGGAACGACCCGAGGATGCCGTGCCTGACGTCCGTCCGGAAGAGCTCCTTGACGACCGAGGGCCGGCTGCCGTCCGACCGGCCGATCGCATCGAGCAGCACCTCGGCCGACTGCCCAGCTTCGGGAGCGCCGTACCACTCTCGCGCCACATAGGCGGGCCTTGCGAACGCGCGCAGGAACGACTTGCCCTCGCGCGGAAGCTTCTCGGTCGGAACCCCGCCGAGCGCGATCAGCATTCCCTCCGCTGCGGGTCCTAGCTGGACCGGGCGAGGCCCGAACCAGCCGGCACTTCCGACCAGGACGACATGGGGCCCGAGCTCACTGCGCAGATCCTCGAGGAGGCGCCTGCCGTTGAGGCTGGGGAGGCCGGCGAGGTAGACCAACTGCGGCTTGTGCTCAGCGACGCGCCTGGCGAGCGGCCTAAAAGTCGTCTCCCCACTCCATTCGAAGTTATGCGCTCGGAGCCTCCAGGCCCACGCCTCGTCGATGAACGGCCCGCTGAGACCCTGGCCATAGACACCGTCCTGCGAGACCGAGGCGACGTTCTTCGCGCCCAGTCTCAAGGCAAGGATGGCAACTGCTCTGCCCTCTTCGTCGTCGGGCGGCACGAGGCGAACGTAGTTGCGAAGTCCGTCCGGGTAATAGACCCCCGGAGCGTCCGGCGAGTCGAGCGCCTTGGCCCGCTGCACACGCTGACCGTACGGCGACACGACCTCGGCCTTCCGCGTCAGCCCGGTGTACGTGTTCGAGGGACTGACCAACGCGAGCGGCCCGGCCGTCTTGCGGCTGAGCACGGGAAGCTCCGCAGCAGCGCAACCCGAGGTCCAGGGCCCGATCACCCCGATCACGTCCGGCGCCGCGGCGTAGGTCTTCGCGTTGCGCTCGCAGAGGCCCTGGTCGTACGGCTCGTCGCCGATGGTGTCGTTGCAGGCCTGGTAGCCGATGCGGAGGTCGCCGGCTCGATAGCCACGACGAGCGAGAACGAGCTTGATGGCGTCCTCAGTCAGGCTCGAGGTCGCCCGTGCGAAGCCGCGCCGCGGGAGATCGGAGACGATGATCGCGTCCGGCTTGCCCGATCCTCCGTAGACGAGGTCGGTGCAGGTCGGCGCCGAGACGGGCGTGGCCGCCTTCTCGCCTCCGCAGCCCGCAGCCGCATAGGCGAGCAGAAGGAGAGCGAGGGCCGCAGGCTTCACACAGAGATGATTTTGCGCGCTCTCTGCGATGTCAAGCTACTCAACGCTCGTCCAGACGAGTCCCCCGCCGAACGCAATGCCTGTGGGAGCGCCGCCCACGTGGATCCGCTCGATCTCGCCCGTCGAGGGGTCGATCCGGACGACCGCCCCATCGTCGCTCGGAGCCCAGACGGCGTCCGCGCCGACCGCGGTCGCGAAGGTTCGGCCACCGGTCGGATACGTCGCCTGGACGACGTTCTCCTTCGGATCGATTTGCCAGACCCGTCGTCCTTCGTCGTCAGGCAGCCAGACGCTCCCCAGCCCGACTGAGACGTCGACGGCGGACATCGGAAGCGCGACCTTTGCCAGATGACGCAACGTCCTCGGAGCGAGGCGGAACACCCCCGTATCGCTCCCTGTCGTCCAGAGCGACCCGAAGCCGTAGGCGAACGGCCCCCAGACGGTGCTCCGCCCGCGTATCAGCTTCGAAGTCGAGGGCTCGATCCGCGAGATCGACCGAAAGCTCGTGGCCCAGAGCGTGCTCGCTCCGTACCCGAGATAGCCGGAGCCGCGGTCGTCGACGAACGGGCTCGACCGACCAGCGTTCGGAAGGCGCCAGTTCGCGATCTCGATGTCGGTCGCGGGTTCGATCTCGTGGACGCGCCCTTCCTTCGTGCCCACCCACAGCGATCCGCCACCTTCCAGGAGGTCAGTGGGGCTGCCTCCCACCGAGAACGTCGAGACGACGCGCTTCAGCCGCGGATCGATCCTCGAGATCGTCCCGACCCCATCGTTCGAGTTGATCACCCAGACCCAGCGATCGGAGGCGGCGACGATCGTCGGGGCATCGCCGACCGGGACTGCGGCCACGACCTTGCGCGAGGACGGATCGACGGCGGCGAGCGAGTTGGACGGAGCGACGATCGCGCCTTCCGAGCCGAGCGTCGCGATGAGCGCCGCAGCTACCGCGGCCACGGCGATGAGCACCGCGCCGACCAGGAGCAGGCGCCGTCCGAGACGACGGCGACGGCGCAGAAGCACCCCGCGCGAGGGCCCGAGCCCGAGCGCCGCGCGTGCGCCCTCGACGAGCTGCCCGCAGCTCTCGTAGCGCTCGTCCCGCTCCTTCGCGAGACCGCGCCCGAGGACGGCGTCGAGCTCCGGATGGCCCGGTATCGGCGGAGGCTCTTCCTGCATGTGTCCCCAGAGCGTCTGTGCCTCGCTCTCGCGCCGAAAAGGAGGCCGGCCGGCGAGGCACTCGTAGAGGACGCAGGCGAGCGCGTACTGGTCGGCGCGTGCGTCGACGTCTCCCTGTCGGATCTGCTCCGGCGCGAGGTAGTCGAGCGTGCCGGCGAGCCGACCGAGAGCAGTGGTTGCTCCGCCCTCACCGAGGCGCTTCGTGAGGCCGAAGTCGCAGAGGTAGCAGTGGTCCCCGGCATCGACGAGCACGTTCGCAGGCTTGACGTCACGGTGCACGAGTCCACGCTCGTGGGCCGCGTCCAGCGCGCCGGCGACCTGCTCGACGAGAGGAAGCGCGCGCTCGGGTGAGAGCGGCCCCTCCTCCTCGAGCAGTGCGCGCAGATCCGTCCCTGCGACGAATCTGGTCGCCAGGTAGACCTCGCCGTCGACCTCGCCAGCTGCGTACACGGGCAGGATCCCCGGGTGGTCGATCGACGCCGCGAGTCGTGACTCGCGCAGGAAGCGCTCGCGGAACGCAGCGTCGCCGGCCAGCTCCGGTGCGATCAGCTTGAGCGCCACGGGGCGATCGAGCCCGAGCTCCGTCGCGCGGTACACGACGCCCATGCCGCCGCGTCCGACCTCGTCCTCGAGCCGGTAGCCGGCGAGCTGCGATCCGATCCCAACGCTCATTCCAGGCAGGAATTGTCGAACGCGAGGGCGAGTTCATACAAGCTTTCGGCATGCGCTACCAGTTCGTCGACTGCCGGTGGGACCTCGGGGATCGGAGCAGCGGGCGTCAGCTCTACCTCGAGGGCCACATCCCGGGCGCGTCGTTTCTCGACGTGGACGAAGACCTCGCGGCGCCGCCTGGGAAGCGCGGGCGTCATCCGCTTCCGGATGCCGAGGCGTTCGCAGCCGCGGCTTCCCGAGCGGGGATCGGCGATGGCGTGCTCGTGGTCGCGTACGGGTTGATGGGCGGCGCGGAGCGGCTCTGGTGGCTCCTGCGGCACTTCGGGCACGACGACTGCGCGGTGATCGACTTCGATGCGTGGCTCGGGCCGCTCACCGCGGGCGAGGAGGAGATCGAGCCTGCGGTGTTCGAGCCGAGACCCAGCGCCGGCGACACGATCGAGGCAGGTGAGATCGCAGCGCGGCTCGGTGAGCTCGTCCTGATCGACGCCCGCGTTCCCGAGCGTTTTCGAGGCGAGCCGAACCCGATCGACAGGGTGCCCGGCCGCATCCCGGGCGCACTGAACGCTCCGTGGAACGAGCCGCTGCCCGAGCTACCCGAGGGGGAGCTCGTGGCCTACTGCGGCTCCGGAGTCACCTCGTCCGTGACCGTACATCGCCTCGCCCTCGCGGGCCGGGACGCGAAGCTCTACCCCGGCTCGTGGAGCGAGTGGGAGCAGCTCGACCTCCCCGTCGACCGGGGTTAATGCGGTTGTAATCGCATCAATCGCGTCGACAGGTCAGTTCAGACAGACGACGGGCCAAGCCCGCCGTCCTGAAGTCGGCGTCGCAATCGCGCCTAAGCGGTCGAGCCTTCCAGATCCGGCAGATACTGGCGCCAGCCGTGCGGGATCTTCGGCGCGGCGAGGCGGATGAAGAGCACCGGCTG
>Ga0066905_100000206_pt1 | contig 13833 bp, 9 predicted proteins | sample PanSoiMetaPlot36_FD_67483 | JGI IMG/M metagenome (GOLD analysis project Ga0066905, IMG submission 67483) | Tropical forest soil microbial communities from Panama analyzed to predict greenhouse gas emissions - Panama Soil Plot 36 (version 2) | ecosystem: Environmental > Terrestrial > Soil >... | reverse complement strand
TCCGGCGGAGCCCGTTCCTGATCCGAATCTGGTGACCTATGGCTCTCCGTGCGGGCAGAATCCCAACTGGGAAGCGCTCGGCTATCCAGGACCAGTCAGCGTACCGCCGGACAAGCCTAAGCAAATCCGGACGCTGACGCCCGAGGCGGACAATCTGGTGTTGGAGGCGAACGTCTGCGTCGTCGGCTCTGGCGCCGGCGGCGCAGTGATCGCCGCCAGACTGGCGATGCGAGGGCTTAGTGTTCTAGTACTTGAGTCGGGCGGCTACTACAACTCCGCTGACTTTCATCAGCTTGAGCTATGGGGCTACAAACATCTCTGGTACAAGGGCGGGGTCACCACCACAGCTGACGGCAACGTCAACATTCTCGCCGGCGGGACATTGGGCGGGGGCACGGAGATAAATTGGATGAACTGCGTCCGCACGCCGGCCCTCATTCGAGAGGAGTGGGCTAAGCAATACGGCATAGAGGGCGTGGACACGGCGGAGTTCGACCGTTACATAGGTATGGTGGAGAGCCGAATTTCGGCGGGCCCTCAAACTTCCTATTTCAACTCGCAAAACCTCCGCATGAGAGAGGGGTGCGCTCGGCTCGGCTATCTCAGCAGACAAACCCACATCAACTGGGAGCCGAAGCTATTCCAACCCCTGATGGCAGGCTACTCGAGCTTCGGCGACCAAACTGGCGCCAAGCAGACCGCGAGGCGGACTTACCTGCTCGACGCTTACCAGAATGGGGCGCGGATCATTGTCCACTGCCGGGCAAACCGCATCCTTGTTAATCAAGGGCGGGCCGTCGGCGTTGAAGCGACCCACTCGGACGGGCAAGGACGGAAGGCTAAAGTAACCGTGTATGCTACTCAAGTGGTAGTGGCCTGCGGATCGCTGGAGTCGCCGGCGCTGCTGCTGCGAAGCGGCGTCGGGGGACCGGCGGTCGGGCGATATTTCCACGTGCATCCGGGCGGGGCTGTTTCCGGCGTCTACAAGGAGAGACAAAAAGGGTGGTGGGGCTCGCCGCAAACCGCCAACTGCGAACAATTCGTCAACACCGGAGACGGCTTTGGTTTTTACTTGGAGACCCCGGCGTTCGGGCCAGGATTCGTAGCTTCGGTAATTCCATGGACCAGCGGACGACAGCACAAGGAGGTAATAACTAAAATTCCTTATACCAGCACTTTTATCTGGTTCCTGCGCGACAGGGGCTGCGGGCAAGTAACAATAGATAAGGCCGGAAACTCATTGCCAACCTACGAACTCGCCGACGAGATGGATCAGAAGAACTTTCGGCGCGCCACCGTCGAAGCCATTCGCATCCATGAGGCGGCCGGGGCGGAAGAGATTCTATTCAGCCTGGCCCACGAGCAGATCGTTTGGACGCGGGGCGAAAATCTTGAGAGCTATATTCAGACGATCATGGGGCAGCCGCTCCTCAATGGAGCGCAGCCGATAATCAGCGCGCATCAGTTAGGCTCCTGCCGGATGGGTAGAGACCCGAACACTAGCGTCGCCGATACCGACGGCGAGTTGCATGACGTGAAAGGCGTGTGGATCGGCGACGGAAGCGCGTTTCCGACAGCCCTGGGGGCAAACCCGATGGTCACTATCATGGCCCTGGCCGAGCGCACGGCAGGCAAGATGGCCGCGTCCTCTCGTCAGAATTTCGATGAGAGGCCAAGAGTCGCCCCGCGCGAGTTCAGCGAGACGGCCGCCTTTTCCAGCCAGGATTTCGACTTGATGCCGAGATTGGTTAGGGACCTGGCCAGGGGAATGATCGACGTCATGATGATTCCCTTTAATATCTTCGCCATGGGCGGACAACTGTTACTAGGTCGGCTGGGGAATGCGGCGGCGGGCGCCGGCGCCGGCGCACAATACAAACAAGAGAAAGAGAGACAACCGATGTACTGCCAGGTCGTTGAATTGACTGCCCAGCCGGGGCGGGCAAAAGAATTGATCAATGCGTTCCGCGATCAAGTAATGCCGCAGATTGTACGCCCCTCGGAAGGTTTCGTAGACGAGATAGTTCTTCTTTCAGACGCGGACCCGAACCATGTCGCCGCGATCAGCTTCTGGCGGTCCAAGACGGATCTGGAGCGTTTCAAGACGACAGGGCTGGCCAGAGTAAGCGCCCTGCTCCAACCGTTGCTTAGCGCGAGGCCCGAACGCCGCGAATTCGTCGTCGGGGCGTCGACCAACGATCATATTGTTGGATGGTGAGCATGCTATGAGTCAAACACCTGTCAGCGGGGGCTTTCATAAAAGTGACGCGACAACTTTCGCCGCGGCCTTGACCGACCAGGACCGCATCATCATTCAACGTGTCGACAGTTATCTCTCCGCAGGGCTGGCGCTCAAACGATGGTGGAACGAGACCTATTCCACGAACGGCTTCAGACAACAATTCGAATTGCAACGTGTGTTCAACCGGCCGGACCGCAGCTTCGGTTTTTTTGATGAGGTGAACTTAGACGGCGGGACGCTGCCGGTGATGGGAAGTTTTCAGGACATGTTTTATGACCAGTCCAGAACGCCGACTAGTCTACAACGAGAAGCGGCTCAATGGATGCGGGCTCAGGTCCGCGAATTCGCGCTGCGTTACTTCATGCGAGTTAGTGACTTCCGTCAGCCCGAAGCGTATGTTGAATCAAGGCAGTCATCTCCGCGCCACTTCTTGGAGGGATTTAGCTGGTGCGCCGACCAGGATGTCCTGCGACAGGGCTTCGGTTACTCACAGCTTTACTACAAGCTGCGCGAAAACGGTCAGGTCGGCAAGTTCCAGGATGAGTATGCCATCATTGATCTGCGTGAACTCGGCCGAAAATATGAGTGGGTAGTGGCCAAGGTGCGTATCTTCGATTTCAAGTTTACGTTCAGCCCGTTCGGGCCTGACGGGCCTGAGCTGGCGCTTCCGCTCACAGAAGCGAGCTACCTGGTCTTAACCGACGACTTTATCTCGAACGAAGAAGAGCCTGCGCCCGGGGTCCTGGGCCAGTACGGTCTGGGCTATGCGTTTATCAAGGACCCGAGTCAAAGCCTGTTCGCATATGGACCAGGGCAATTCGACGCCGCCATTGAGACGATCAACTTTCAGGTACTCGAAAGCGGAGAGGTTCGCGTCTCCATGGTGTTTGTCGCTAATCGTCCCGAAAGAATTGCGAATGTTTCCCTCGACCCTGTCAACTGGGGCTTCCGGTTCGCAGATCTTTTCTCGTCCGGACTCTCCTCCAGGCTGCTGGCCCCGGTCAAGGGCGCGTTCGAAAGATTAGCAACCAGCGCCGCCAGCTTCGACCCTGTGTCTGCCTATATATCATTGGTAAACGCATTAACCGGAAACTGGGCGAGGCAAGATTTATGCGTCTCCAGGGAGCAAGTCGAAAAAAAACTCCTGGCCCAGCATTTCATGCAGCACTACGCAACCGTCGTGGGATCACTTCTAACCTGGAGGCGGATTCCCGATTGGCTCGACACTGCGCGGCTGCCCGGGTGGGTCGTTACAGGTAGAAGCTCATGATCATGACAAGGATGAATGACTGATGAATGACGGAACTAACGCATTGATCTTATCGGGCGGAGGCGCTTACGGCGCCTATGAAGTCGGTGTGATGAAGGCCCTTTTCAACGGCGAATCTCCTGCGACTAACTATCTGCCGATCGACGCGGGAATTTTTACCGGGACTTCTGTCGGGGCTTTAAATGCGGCTTTCATGTCGTCGCAGCCTGGAATGGCCAGCTCTTCGACTGTAGGGGAACTTGAGAGAATCTGGGTCAATGAAATCAGTGATAGCCCTCAAAGGTGTGGCAACGGCGTCTACCGTTTGCGCGGAGACCCGTTCAGGTATTTCGAACCTGAATGTGTCGGGCTCAACCCGGCGAACGCCTTTACCACCGTGACTGACGACGCCGCGTTCTTCGCACGGTACCTGTTCAGTAGGGGAACCAATTTTCTTCGCTCTTCGACAGGCATGCCGGAGCGGGCGCTACAACTGGTTGACATGAGCGCGCTGATTTCAATCGAACCCTTAAGGCAAAGCATCAAAAGGATGATGCGGTTCGAAAGCATTCGGCGTTCGGACAGGTTACTGAGGGTCGCGGCGACCGACTGGAATACAGGCGAGCTTAAGGTCTTCGAGAACATGGACATGACCGACGAATTCGGGCCTCTGATCCTGCAGGCCGCATCGGCGGTCCCTGGAATTTTCCCGCCCGTCGAGATCGCGGGCGACACGTATGTTGACGGCGGCTTAGTGATGAACACGCCTCTGAAGTTAGCGATTAAAGCGGGGGCCATAACGCTTCACATTATCTATCTCGATCCAATTGTGGAGAACATTCCAATCCGCCGGTTACAGAATACGCTCGACACATTGAGCAAGATGTTTTCCATCATGTTCGCCACCATCGCCCATGAGGATATTGAGCATGCTCGTGAGATCAACCAGGGGCTGTCGCTCATCGGACGGGTTGCCAGAAGAGAGACTCTTTCCAATAGAGAGTTACACAATCTCACTCGGACCGCGGGCTGGCTTGACCTACAAACTAGGCAAGATCTGCCAAACAAAAAGCTGGCGATTCACAAATATCGCCCCCAAAACGAACTCGGCGGGGCATTGGGAATGCTGAACTTTAACCAGGAATCGATAAGCGGTTCCATCGAGCGAGGATTCGATGACGCGGTCCACCATGACTGCGCCATTAGCAGGTGCGTCTTGCCTGATTGAGCGGCGGATCTTAATCAAATACCACTAGTGTCTTCAAAAAAGCTTTGAGACGGCGCACGTCAAAAGGGAAACCATCATGCGAGATTTCATTAAATCAACCCTTCGCTTTTCATGGGCCATGTCTTTGTTTGGAGCTCAGCAACTTGAGAATGCAGTTGAGGATTCAACCCGGCAGAACAACAAGACCGCCGGCGCTTTCGATTCGGTCGCTCAAGCGGCTGAAGAACAACTGGACGGCGTCATCAAGGATGTTTTCAAGGCAGGGAACCAATTGCAAAGCGGAATGGTAGACATGATGTTCGGCGTTCTCCCTAAAGAACAATGCCAATCTCAGCCTTCAGCCCCCTCGGCGACTCCGTTCGGCGACCGGCCTAACCGACAGCGGTCCGCAGGTTCCGGCAATCTGACTACTGAGACGCCCCCTGTTTGTAGTGGTCGTTTAAATACGCTCACGTTCATCGCGCTTGGTGAAGGATTGGCCGCCGGCATGGGCGACTTTACGCTCAGCGACGTGACGCAGGTGGACTGCTTCCCAGCGCAGATGGCCCGGCAAATGCAAGCGCGGTTTCCGCAACCGCTCATTCAGCCTCCGGGAATCTGCAACCCTATCGGCTTTGCGCAATTGCCTGTGATTGCGCCCATGCCTATGCAAACGACCGTACTGGATCAACTGCCGCCGGCCCCCGTCAACAATCTCTCCGTGCCGAATTATAGGCTTACCGACGCGCTCAACTTGCGACCGACTCAGCCACTGATTCATCGCGACGATGCCAAGCAAACGGCGGCGAATCTGATTCTGGGTATGATTCCGATCGCGTACGGGGAGAATGGACTACTGCCGACTCAACTTGAATGCGCGTTGGAACGGCGCCCCACTTTCACGCTCGTGGAACTCGGCTACTATGAAGCTCTCGAAGCCGCAGTCAAAGGCGATCCCGCGCTACTGCCGGATGTCGCTTCGTTTAGCTCCGACTATGCGAAGCTTCTCAACTCGTTGAGAGATTCTGGTTCGGAAGCGCTGATGCTGAACATCCCCGACCCCTTCGACACGGCGCACTTCTCGACCATCAACCTCGCGGCGAAGATTCTGAAGTTAGAGCCTTCCTTCCTTCTGGGCGCCTACAATTTCAAACCGGACGACCTGATCACCGCCAACGGTCTGAACGAAATCGGATTCCAGCTTTTCGGCAGGAGGATAGACCTGCTGCCGGACGGTTGCGCGCTGGACGCCGAAATAGCCGGTGAGGTCCGCCGCCGCGTCTACGAACTGAACGTTGCGCTCAATTCTCTGGCCGAGGAGAATGGGGCATCCTTGTATGACCTTCATGCCTTCTTCCGCAGGGTCAAGAATGAAGGCGTCGCTATCGGGCCTAGAAGACTGACGGCTGAATATCTGGGCGGATTCTACTCACTCAACGGCTACTATCCCGGCGCGACCGGCCATGCGCTCATCGCCAACGAACTGCTTCACCATTTGAACATCGCCTACGGTTCGGATTTCCGTCAGATCAATATTCAAGCCGTGATGCAGAACGATCCGGTCGCCGCTTACCGTCAGGCTGAGGGGCCTAATTGGGCTGCAAGTCAACTGCCACAGCCTCGGAGGGACGTGCCCGAATCCCGCCGTTTTATGGCGAAAGCAACGGCTGCCGCCACAAACGGATCAAGCGTACAAACGATGACCGGCTGGGAAGATATGGGAGAACCCGAAGGCGCCTCTACGGGACTCCGACTGCCTCCGAATCTAGAGCAAGCGCTTCCCTTGAGCGTAGAGGCCAGCTACTTCGGCGACGGCATTACCCCGCTGAACTGCCGTGACCCACATGACGTTCATTGGGGCAGTTGCGGCCAGTCGCTCTTCGGCGGGCTGGCGATGGTTGACAGCCATTTGAGTGGCGCCTTACGCCTCAAGTTCGCTCCGCCGGAGAACGGTCTCACGCGCTTTGAAGTCTCCTTTCTTGAAGGCCTGGTCGGAGATGACACGGAGCTGGTGGCGCCGCAGTTTTTCAAGATGGCGTTCCAGCAAGCCCGCGTTGATGACGCGCCGGGCGCGGTCTCGTCCGGAATTTTGAATCTGGCGACCGGCGAAGTTTCAGACCTGAAAATTTACGCGCGCTTCAGCGGCACAGCGCTCTTGACTCTCCTCAGCGTCAATCCAACCATTCCGCGCCAGCCGCTTAGTTTTCCCGGACAATACGGTTCGGCGTGGGCCAGGTTTGAGCAGAGGCCGGACGGTCTGCTGGACTTCAGCTTTTACGGCTCTACCTACTTACCGCTGGGCGACAATATTCGTTGGCCGCTCAACTTCTTCACCCCGACGCGGCAGTTTGCCACCATCCCCGCCAGCGGCAGCGTCCTGCACCCGCACCTTCAACTCAGCACAAAGGGGCCGGAAGTTTCGACGCATGACGTGTGCCCTGATATTCCGTTCAATACGGTGCAGGAGTTGACACTCTTCACTCGCAATAGCAGTTTTGGCGACGCCTTCACGCTGAATTCTCCTCAAATTGGCGGACGCGCCACGGGCCGCTCTCATGTGCTCGGACGAGCGATGTTACAGTTCGGCCCCAGATGCGGAAACTCAGTCCCGGTCGCCGTCTCTTTGCTCAACGCGGGAGGAATGATGGCCGAGATGACCGACTCCCCCATCGCGCAAGCTTTTCCTGGCCGCCTTTATCCAGGCCCGAGTGGCCACAATGAGTTTCTGAGATTCCCTCTGCGGACCTATTCTCTGGATAATGTCGTGTTTCTTGACGACGCATTCGACATCTCCATCGGAGCGGTCGATTTGAGAACGGGGAAATTCCTCAACGGCTTGCTTCATCGAGGATTCATCAACCAGGACTTGATTTTTGCGCTAATACGTATCGAACCTAGAACGCCCCAAAGCTCTTTCTTTTTTCGCGGTCCCGCAGCGCTTGAGAAGGGGGCGAACGGAGAGTTGATCTTTCGCCTCAAGGCAGAAGTACACATTCCATATCCTGAGGGCTTCCTGTTCCCGGCGCCGAACTTGGCGACAGCCGTCGTCATCGGGTCAAACTCTGCGCTCGACCCCTTCCTCTGGGTTCATGCGATTCAGGACGGCCACGCGAAGGAGGCAATCAAACGGGGCGCCGCGCGCGATGTGGTGGCCTCCACCGGCGACCGATTCTCTTATAGCTACGAGATTCCAGCTGACCTGACGCGCCACAAGGCGTCGTTTGAATTCGAGAATCACTCACAAGAAGGCAAGTTTAAACTGCACAGTCTGGCCTGGGTGGGGTTCAGCGATTCGGGCAGTTCAGGGCGCGAATCCGTAGAGTATGACACCGTAACCTTTACCTGTTTCGGCGTCTGGAGTAAGGGCGACTCGCATACCGTGCAGCAAGCGGCTGTGCAGATTTCGACTGCTCCGCAAAGACCTTACGTTAGTATTCAGATAAACGCCGGTAACGTTTCCAACGTGAATACGAAACCGGCGAACATCCGGGACGCTCTGCCTTAGCGGGCGCATATTGATGAGAAGGCGAAGCTGTTAATCGATCGCCCCCGCCTCAGTTGAACGGTTGGTGGGGCAATGCATAGAGACAGTCGTGAATGTAGAGGAATTCAAATCCCGGTCGAATGGAGAGAGCGTCCCCCCGAATGTGAGCGCAACCCGGCGCATCGACCGGGCAGTCAGCCGGATGGCGCGCGCGCTAATCGGCCACGCGCAGTTAGACCGGCAGTTAACGACGGCCGGGATTCTGGATGCGGGACTCGATCTAGCCCGCCGATGGGCGGGGTTCATGGGCGGCCTGCGGGAACGCGGCGATGCTCGCATACGCTGGTTCGAGCTTCGGAATAAGATTGTCGCGTATCGCCTATTCCAGGGGCGCGACCTCGCGGGAGAGGCGGCGATATGTGGACTCGACCCCTACTCCCGGCTGTTTGCGGCGGAAGGCAACTCTTACCGAAAAGTCCGGCTAGGCGCGTTGATGCCAGAAATGCCGCCCGACCTGAGTCCGATTGCGATTCATGCCGGCGCCGGGCTCAGGTTCGCTGAACAGGCGCTGGAAAGTATTGATGCCGGCAAGTGCGAAAATGAGGTATTGGACGAATTCTCCACCGTATGCCGGCGAGGCGCGTTCGAGGGCTTCGGCGGAATTCTGGAAGAGGCTCTCGGGCTGGTGGCGCGCACTCTGTATCCGCATTTAATGGAAAGGCTCGACGAACGCCTGCGCATGATGAACGCGGGGTTTTGGGCGCGCTTCTGGCATGGAGCGGGCCGGGGAATTTATTTCGCGCCCAGCAATATTCCGCCGTTTCGAGCCGTCCCGTGGAGCGGCGTGGCTATGTGCTTGGGGGAGCCGCCGCACGAAACAGGAAGGCGCAACGCGCTCTCAGGCTTTTGTTTTGCGCTCATGATGGTGAATCTGCGGCAGCCGGAGATTCTGGAGGCCTTCTTCAAACACCACCCCGCTCTGGCCGCCAATTGCATAGACGGAGCGCGAGCGGCAATGGCGGTTTGGACGCTTTCCGGCGGGGGCGGTGAAGCTACGGAGTGGTTTGCCGCGTACCGTCCCTCCGCGCACACGGCTCGCGTTCTGTGGCCGCTATTGTGGCCGTGCGGTGTGGCGGATGAGGACCGCCGCCGCCCAGAGCGCTTTTTCTCGGAGCGAGGAAGTCAATTAGATATATACATGACGCATTGATGGAATAAATAACCGGATAGCCCCCACGCTAACCGGCGCAGAGTTGGCAAGTCAGTTAACACCGGGACTGAAAGGAGTAAAGCAAATGAGCGATTCGACAACGGCGCCGGCCGTATCCGACACTGACTCTTACGAGGCTCCTCCTCCGGATTCAGGGCTTGTAGACCGAGTTATCCAGTCCTATCGCCCGGACGGCCCGTTCATGGTGCTCCGGGCAGAGGACCTTCAGGCCATTTACAAAGCCTATCGACTGGACCCACGGACGACCGCGCCCGCCATCTTCGCCGTTGAGTCCCTGGCGCACGTCCTCCAAGATGGGATCAAGGCGCTCTTCGACTCACTGAATCTGACCAAGGAGAGTATGGTCCTCAGCGTCGGCGAAGGGAACGGAGCTCCCTCGCGTCTTCTGGCCAAGCTCGTCGGATGCAGGGTCGTGGGCGTGGACGTAAGTCCACTCCAGGTCGCCAACGCGCGCGAGGTGGCCCACCTGCACGGGGTGGAGCGCCTGGTGGAGTACGTTCAGCAAAACGCCTGTACTCTGGATCTCGGCGATCGGCGATTTGATGTAGCTTACTTGAACGAGACGTTGTGCCACTGGGAGGATAAGCTATCAGCCCTGCGGCGAATACTCAGTCACCTGAAGCCCAAGGCCCTTCTGGGAATCAACGATTGGCTGAAGGGGCGTAAAGGAACACTGAACGATGCCTACTATGCGGCGCCCGGTTTTCGAGACCTTTACCAACCAGACATTTGGCGTCAGATTTCACTAGGTGAACTGTGTCGGCTCCTTGAAGAGGCGGGGTTCTGCGTGCTTCGGGCCGAAGAGCTATCGGACTCTATCGACCGGGGGCTCAAACGGCGCCTTCGGGAGTTGGAAATGCTCCCTCAGGACAATGAGCCAACACAACGGGGAGTCCGATACTATCGGGGCATGATCGCCACACACTACGACTACCTGCGCTACGGTCGCGTTATCGCACAGGCGCCTTGAGGCGCGGCTCTTCGCCGACGTCAACAGCGAAGCCTTCGTGAATATCCGGGAAGGCTTCGGTATCGTGGAATGGGGGAGTTACCATGACTAACTTGCTAGAACTGACCGCCACAGAGGCCATCAACCACATTCGCAGTGGCTCAATTACCGCCGAGAACTATGTGTCACAGCTCTTAAAGCGATTTCGAGAAACCAAGACATTGAACGCCGTTACCTGGATTGATGAAGGCCGAGCGCTTGAAGGCGCCCGGTCTATTGATGTAGCTCGATTCAACGGGCGGACGCTGGGGTCATTGGCAGGGCTGCCACTCGTGATGAAGGACAATATAAATACGGTTGGCTTTCCAACAACGGCAGGGACGGCGATTCTGAAGGGGTATTATCCTCAAAGTGACGCGCCCGTGGCTGAAGCTCTTTTTAAAAAGGGCGCCATCCTCATAGGCAAGACAAATATGGATGAACTGGGCCGGGGCTTTACGAACTCCAATCCGACGTTCGGCTTCGCAAGGAATCCTTATGACATGAAACGCGTGCCGGGGGGAGGAGCCGGCGGCACGGGAGCCGCGATTTCAGCGCGGATCACGCCGGCCGGCCTGGGCAGCGACACGGCCGGTTCCGCGCGTATACCCGCCTCGTTCTGCGGCATTGTTGGCTTTCGGCCGTCCACGGGGGGAGTGTTGCGGAAGGCTTGGACCTTGGGCTCATGGGCGGTCACTACTTTCGCTGAGGGCGTTATCCCTATTACTTATTCCATAACTACTCCGGCGCCGATGGGCCGCACGGTCTCTGATGTAGCCTTACTTAATGCCGCTGTGACAGAGGCTACAGCGCCGACTGCGCTCCAGCTGCGGGGCGCTCGATTTGGTGTGCCGAGGGGATACTATTGGGAAGATGTGGATTCAGAAATTGTGCGGGTATCGGAACTAGCTTTGGAAAAATTGCGCGATGCAGGCGCGATTTTGGTCGAAGTGGATATCCGCCAATGGGCCCAAGCAGCGCACGCTCTTTTCCCCACTCTGGGGCTCATGCATGCGCTGAAGGACTTGGCGGACTTTCTCGCAACGCACGCTCCAAGTGTGAGTCTGGATCAGGTGTTAGCCGGTTTGTTAAGCAGAGATATTCGGGCTCGGGTTCAACGCGAAATCAACAACCCTATACCAGTGGAAAAAGCCGAAGAGGCGAGGAAGTCGCGCCTGAAGCTGGCACTCCAATATGAGGAGTTATTACGGACAAACAATATCTGGGCGATCATTTATCCGACTGTCCCTGTATTGCCGCCGGAGATCCGTCCTCATGGCGACGGGCCCGACGATACAGTCGAGTTGAACGGCAAGCAAGTCAACTATTTCGGCGTCGTCGCGCGGAGCACCCATATTTCCAGCGTGATCGGGATTCCTTCCCTGTCCATCCCCGCCGGGATTTCCTCGTCCGGTTTGCCGGTGGGTCTTTCCTTTGACAGCTCGGCCGGTAGTGACAGCGCCCTGCTGGCCTTTGGCTTGTCCGCTGAATCTGCGCTAGGCCGTTTGCCACCTCCTCCATTGTCTGTGAGTTAAGTTGGTGGCCGGTTCGACCCCACATGTTCTGGTTCACAGATCTTTGTACCGTCCATATAGTCCGGCGCCCGGACGCCGCCCTGGCGATTTTCGAGGCAAACGACAACTCCGACCACGTAATCGCGCGGCCGAAGCAATCTGCGTATCTAGAAGTGTACGGCAGCTTCAACGCGCAGGATGCGGATTGGTCTGGCGCGTTCACAGCGAAAGCCTCGTTGCTCTGATATGTCGTTGATTTCCGCATGACGGATGCGGTACGGGAATGCGCGCGAACCTGTCGGGAGAAAAGTTTACTGTGGCGCGATTACACGCGATAAAGCGCTATCGCCAAAAAGCCCCCGGTTCCTGACCCGTTACAAGACCTACGCGCCAGCATTGAATGGGATGAGCGTCAAGCAGGCTCTCAGCCTGCAATCACACTTTGCGCACTTCACATAAAAATAGGGAATTTCGGGAATGCGGGGCGGAGTGGCTGGGGCACCTTCCGAAAGGACATCCCAGTGGCCCCTGCCGCTAAGGCGAGCGGCTTGCGCTTCTTTGAACGCATTATGCAGAAAGAGGTGAGGCGAATGACTTACGACGCAATCATTGTCGGCGCGCGCTGCGCCGGATCACCGACGGCGATGCTGTTGGGTCGGAAGGGCCACCGCGTCCTGCTTCTGGACAGGGCGACTTTCCCGAGCGACACATTGTCAACGCACTATATCCATCAACCGGGCGTGGCCCGCCTCAAGCGCTGGGGATTGTTAGATCGAATTTTGGCTTCGAACTGTCCGCCAATTTCCAGGGCTCTCTTAGACTCCGGCGCGTTGACGCTGCGAGGGGGGACTTCATTGTCTGACGGGACCCCTGACGCTTACTCGCCGCGGCGCCAGGTCCTGGACAAGATTTTGGTCGATGCCGCAGTTGACGCGGGCGTCGAGTTACGGGCGGGCTTTTCCGTGCAGGAACTGCTATGGGAAGGTGATTGCGTCTCCGGCATTCGCGGCCATACGAAAGGCGGAGCGCTCGTGACCGAGCGGGCGCGCATAGTCATCGGCGCAGACGGCATGCGCTCGATGATCGCGCGCGCCGTTCAGGCCCCGACGTACAAGACCAGGCCTGCGCTCGGCTGCGCCTACTAAAGCTATTGGGGCGGGATTCCGATGGATGGCGCCGAGGTCTATTTGCGCCCGAGAAACGTGATTATTCTCTGGCCGACAAATAATGGGCTCACGTTGATCTTTGTGGAATGGGCACACCATGAGTTCCACAAGATTCGCGCCGACGTTGAGCGAAATTATTTGCAGGCGATCGATTCGATCCCCAGCCTCGCGGAACGGGTGCGAGGCGGGAGGCGAGGGGAACGATTCACCGGCACGGCTGACTTAGCAAATTTCTTCCGCCGGCCTTACGGGTCAGGATGAGCCTTAGTGGGCGACGCCGGCTATCACCGTGACCCTGTGACGGGCCAGGGAATCACCGACGCATTTCGCGACGCGGAATTGTTGGCCAAAGCGCTCGACGCCGGCTTCTCAGGCCGGGAGTCGCTAGCGCCGGCGCTTGCAGACTATGAACATCAACGAAATCGAGCCGTGGAATGGATGTATAGACTTACATGCTATCTGGCCAGGTGGCACACGTTGCCCGGCGGGAACGTTTTGATACGCGCAGTCTCCGGCGATCAGGAAGCGACCGACAATCTATTGGGGATGTTCGTCGGGACGGTTAGGATTCCTGAGTTCTTGTCGCCACTGAAGCTGATGCGACTCGTCGGCAGGCGCTTTTCGAAAGGAAGACTTACGGCGGATCCGACACCGACTGTCAAGATGTCGAAAGCGACGCGGAGCCCCATGAGGAATTCTGACTATGCGCCGAAACTCAACGAATGAGGCCCTGTGAGCGCGCGCATCCTTGC